>Ga0081455_10006603_pt1 | contig 12412 bp, 16 predicted proteins | sample TabmetS3T2R1_FD_70207 | JGI IMG/M metagenome (GOLD analysis project Ga0081455, IMG submission 70207) | Tabebuia heterophylla rhizosphere microbial communities from the University of Puerto Rico - S3T2R1 | ecosystem: Host-associated > Plants > Roots > Rhizosphere ... | reverse complement strand
TCGTCCCTCGCGTCCGCTTCCGGCAGCAGGTGAGCGCCAGCGTTATCGCGCCAAGAAAAGCTTGGCGTCTCTGGCAGGGTGAAAGTCCCTGTCGGATAAGGATGCGCCATCCACCCGTATCGAGTCTTGCGTCCATGGCGGAGTCATGGAGACACGGCGCACAAGATGGGCGAAGCGTAGACAGAGTATCCTGTAGGCCGCAGGGGTGACCGCGCACCCTGAAGTGCTGGTACAGCTTCGAAAAGGCGCTTGTTGCGGACGCCGAGGGTTTTAACGCACACCGAAGGCAACACAAGACCATCCGTTCAGAGGCGAGGATGGAAAGGGCTGCCGGAGTCCTCAGGCCGTGGCAGGCAGGAAGAGAGACGGCGAAGAACTTGGGAGGCCCCAAACGTTCCTGCCCGTGGAAAACGACGGTGTATGGTCTACCGCTCTTGAGGCACAGCAGGGGAAACCCGGAGACGGAACAATGCTGGAACCTGCGCGTCGCCGTGGAACAGGGTGCAGGGAGGTGGAGGCATACTGTCACAGGGAAAGCCCACCGTAGGCGGAGGGGGTGTCTTATCACGCCTAGTACTCGGAGGTGGGGAAAACCCACTACAAGGGGAAGGACGTGACGGAAGTACGGAGCCCGCACAGGCAACTTCAGCCGGACACTGTCGGACCGGATACTCAGAAGCCAACCTCCCTGCGGGGGAGAGCCAACAAAACCAAAGCTGACAAGCGACACCGATTGCGGGATCTGTACCGATGCTTGGATGCCGAGCTGTTGCTCGACTGCTGGCAGGACCTGAAGAAGGAGGCGGCCAGCGGGGTGGCCCATGTGACAGCAGACGCCTAGGCAGCGAACCTGCAAGGCAACATCGAGACATCGGTGCAGCGGCTCAAAACGAAGCGCTACCGGGCCAAACTGGTCCGACGCTGTGACATTCCGAAAGCCAACGGCACGCAAAGGCCCTTAGGAAGTCCCGCGCTCGAAGATAAACTGGTGCCACTGGCCTGTGCGAAGCTGTTGACGGCAATCTATGAGCCAGATGTTCTGGAGTGCAGTGACGGCTATCGCTCCGGACGGGGGGCGTTGGAGGCGGTCCGAGACCTCACTTTCGACCTCCAATACGGACGGTATGGCGACCTGGTAGAAGCTGAGGTTCAAGGCTTCTTCGATCACATGGACCATACGTGGCTGTGGGCCATGTGGCGCTTGCGTAGCGACGACCGGGCCTTGCTCCACCTGATCCGCACATGGCTGCAGGCAGGTATTGTGGACACGGATGGCCAGTCGGTCCATCCCGAGACTGGGACGCCGCAAGGCGGCACGGTCTCACCCGTCCTCGCCAATGGGTATCTGCCCTACGCCCTCGACCTGTGGTGTGAAAAAGTGGTGCAACCACGCTGTCGGGGAGAAGCACTGTTGGGCCGATAGGCCGATGACGGGGTGTGTGCCTTCCGCTTGCAGGAGGACGCGGAACGGTTCTTGCGGGGGCTGCCCAAAAGGCTGGGAAAATTCCACCTCCAGGTAGCACCGGAGAAGACGCATCGGCACCGGTTCAGCCGTTTTCATCCGAGCAAGAAGCGGCGCTTCACCTTGCTGGGATTCGCGTTCGTCTGGAGGCCAGATCGGCACGGCGTGCCCCGCGTCCTGCGGCGCACCGCACGCAAGAAGCTCCAAGCCGCCTGTCAACGACGCACGGAATGGCTCAAGCAACACCGGCACCTGCCGGGGCGGGAATGCTTCCAGCGTCTGCATGCGCGACTACGAGGCCACGACAACTTTAGGGTGTGCGCGGGAACGCTCGCTCACGCAACCGCTTCTTCCATGGGGCGATGGACTGTACGTTTACATGGCTCAACCGGCGGGGAGGGAAGCAGAGCAGGTACACGTGGGAGCAGTTCACCCAAGTCCTCAACCGCGTCCAGATAGCGCGTCCTCGTATCACAGAGGTTCCACGTCGGAGAGTGTTTGCCTAAAGGCTTGGCTTTGCACCGCGGACGCGAGTACAACCGAAGCACCGGATGCGGGAAAACTGCACATCCGGGACTGTACGGGGGGTGCCGGGTAACCGGCATTCCTACCGTAGAGATGCTTCGGAAAAGCGAGGACACTTTACTAGCAAAGAGGTAAACTCCTGTAAACAGGGGTGACAATGCCACTTCACTTATACACTGATGTGTATGCCTCTGGCTCTGTCCCCCTGGGATGGGTGCCAACCAGGGGCGGCACCTTGAAGTACCCCGTGCGGAATCCAGCCGTCCGCCGGTAACTACGGCAATTGCTCCCCGGCAGATGACAGAAGGTCATCAAACAAGGCAACAACGGGGCCGTGCATTATTTTGAGCATGCGTCTGGTCAAGTAGCTGGCGAGAAATACTATCCACATTAAGGTCGTCTATGGCCCACAGTATGTCCTTGCAAGCCATACTCACAGCGTCCAACACAGTCCCAGGCCAACCGCTCGCCCTCTTCGCGCTCCTCACGCTGGGCATTCTGGAGTCGCTGGCGCACGGGCTCCTGAGCACCACTGATGCGCTGCGGGTATTCTTCCACGCCGAAAATTGTCTGTTTGTCCGCAAACACTTGCGTGACAAAACGGCTGATGCTGTCATGAGTCACGGGGTGCAACTACCAGACCTGTTTGAGGCGCTTCCCACGGCGGAAGCCCAGCGGGAGTTTCAACGGGAGTTGGCCACCATGCGTGCGTTGTGCCTCAAACTCCTGGAACAGAAGCGATTGGTGGCGTAATCTGCTGCGAGACATCGGAGGCCTTTGGGCTTGCGGGACTTGCGCATCTAACCAAGCACTGCTCGTGCCAAGGTAAACCCGAAACCTTGGGATTGGGAGCGATCCCATGAAATTGGTTATTGTTACCCAGTGGGTGCGCACCGGTGAGGTGCAAATCCCATCTGACCAAAGCCTAGCCAGCAGGTCAGGAGTGAACTCCACGTGCACACCCAGTAATGGGCGTACGAAGCTGGATGGAACGAGGATGTAGGCCGCGTGATGGAGCCCCGCAATAGGGAGAGTTGTAGTCCACAGGATATTCCTCGAGCGACAGCGAGGGAAAGCCGATGGCGTGCAGTGGCCGGAAGGCAGCAGTCCTGGATGCAACAAGGCGAGTGTCCAGGATACCACCGGGGTCTGAGAGCGGGGCCTGCATTCATAGGGGCGACTCGGGAACTTGGGAGAGCCAATGGTTTCCTTGTAGAAAATCAGGCGTAGGAGTGCCGACCGGTGAGGTAAAGACTCCCGGCACTGGGAGGAGGCTCTCACCTCCCAGGCGAGCCTTGCAGGAGCAAGGGACACAAAGCAAGATGAGCGCTACAAGGTATCGGAGGAGGAGAGGGAGAACTGAACGACCCCGAGACAGGCCACTGGCAGTCTTAGCGGACCATAGTACCGAGGGCCAGGAGCCCCGTGCTTCTGGTCGGGAAGGTGGGGAACCAACGTCCCAGGGACCCCCTGCAGGGAAGGCGAAGCCGGGCATCACGTTTTTCTGGACGAACCTATGGGAGAGACTCCGGGCTCACCAACCGTATCCAGGCAACTCCAGAGAATTGCACAGCAGGCCAAGCACTATCCGGCCATGGTGTTCAACAATGTGTTTCACTTGATTGATCGGGCGTTCCTGCTAGAAGCCTATCACCAGACCCACAAGAGCAGTGCCCCAGGCATGGACCAGGTGACGGCACAGCAGTACGCGGAGAACCTGGACGAGAACCTGCGTGAGCTGCATGAGAGGCTGCGCGACAATCGGTATGTGGCGCCGCCGGTCGAGCGGGTGTGGATCGAGAAAGAAGATGGCAAGAAGCGGCCCATAGGGAAACCCGGCTTTGAGGACAAGATTGTCCAACGGGCGGTGGTGATGCTCCTGGAAGCCATCTTCGAGCCTGACTTGCATGCGTTTTCCCATGGCTTCAGGAAGGGGCACAGTCAACACCAAGCGCTACACGAGCTGCGGGAGCAGTGTCGGAAGCTCAACATCACCTGGAGAGTGGATGCAGATGTCAGTGAATTTTTCGACACCCTCGACTGGAGCCATCTACGGGCGTTTATTCAGCAGAGGGTGAACGATGGGGGAATATTGCGGCTGATCGGTACATGGCTCCACGCCGGGGTGCTGGAGGCGGGAGCGCTAAGCTCCCCGGACAAGGGCACGCCGCAAGGTGGCGTCGTGTCACCCATATTAGCCAACGTATTCCTGCATTATGTCCTGGACGAATGGCTCGTCAAGGTGGTTCAACCCCGGATCAGGGCCGGTGCTTTGTGACGCGTTTTGCCGATGATTTTATCCTCGGCTTCGAGCTCGAAGCGGACGCCCGCCGGGTCATGGACGTCTTGCCGAAGCGTTTTCATCGCTTTGGCCTGACCATTCATCCCGACAAGACGGTGTTGTGTGCGTTCCAGAGGCCGCCAAACCGAGCCCCCTCGGCACGGGGCAAGGGGACATTCGACTTTCTGGGATTTACCCACTACTGGGCCACGACACGCCGTGGATACTGGGTCATCAAGCGCAAGACGGTCGGGAAACGCCTGCGCCGGTTTATGAAAGGGATATGGACATGGTGTCGCGAGAATCGCCATGCGCCACTCCAGGAGCAGTATCGGGCCTTGGGCGCGAAACTGCGTGGCCATTACCAATACTATGGTATCCGTGGCAATTGCAAGATGCTCGAAGCGGTCTTCGAGTATACCGAGCGAGCTTGGCAATACTGGCTGAGCAGACGCAGCCACAAGAGCCACCTCAACTGGCAGAAGTTTGTCGATTCTGTACATCGCAAACTGCCGCTCCCGAAACCCAGGATCATTCACTACATCTAGCCGAGGCTGGGACAGCAAAGTGATGCGCCAAACGGGGTGTCGCGCCTGTTTGGTTAGCCATGAGCAGAAGCTTTTGGGCTACCGAGGAACCGGATGAGGGAAACCTTCACGTCCGGATCTGTGGGGAGGGCGCCGGGTAACCGATGCCTTTACCCGGAACCTGACCGCCTCCAGCGTCCGCTGCGCTCCCGCTTCCGGCGGCAGGTGAGCGCCAGCATAATTAGCATTGCCCTGATTGGGATGGTTACGATGGCCATCGTGAGAAAGACCAGACGCCGAGCGGAGTTCGAGCGAACGATAGCGCAGCCCGCGAGAAGTATATGGAGTAGGTATAACAAGGTTCTCAGCGTGGGGACCGTCTCTTGGGCTAGCGGATTAGACCAGGACTGTGAGGAAGAATCGCGTTCGCTGAGGCTTGCGATTGAGCTTGCGCAATGGTTAGTCGAGCACAAACGGCATGTCTCAGAATTGGATCAAATACTGCAGGAAGTTCCTCGCGCTCGCGGTGTTCGAACGAGATGCATCGCAGGTCAAATGTTTGGCTCAGATCCTGTCTACACAAACGAGGACACAACGGTAGAGTTTCCAGACCCACAAGCAATGGAGGATATTATCTCTGCGAGGGACTTCCCGGGCAAGCGAGGAACAGGCTAATACAATATTTGGCATCTCATTCGGTGCAAACTTCAGGAACAAGACAGTTTCGCTTCTTGTTGCATCTGTCTGAGAATGCGTGGATCATCTATGCAAAGATGACGGAACTCAATGCACCATAAGCAGGGGTATCAGGCATGACTACAGCAATTCAACATCTTCTCGACTCTTTTGACCTTTTGTCTGCGGAGGAACAGCGGGCGGTGGCCTGCGAGATTCTGCGACGTATGCAGGACGTCGATCTCCCACCACTTTCAGATGAGGAGCTCGTATTGAGCGCGGAAGCTCTCTTTCTCGATCTCGACCGCCGAGAAGCCACAGATGCCTGAGACCCAGCGCGGTGACGTGTGGGTAGTGGACCTGGGACTCGCCGCCAAAGTCCGACCGTGTCTTGTCCTCAGTGTCCCGGTGGCCGAACAAGACCGCGCCCTCGTGACGGTGGTTGCACACACCACGAGTCCACGCGGGTCACGCTTTGAAGTGGCGATTACGAGGCGCTTGCTGCGCCCTGGGGTGTTTGATGCCCAAAACCTGGTCACCATCCCCAGCGCCAAATTGCTCAGAAAATTGGGCGTCCTTTCCCCAACACAACTTGCGGCGGTGGAAGCGGCGGTACAGACGTGGCTTGGTCTCTAACTGGCCGCCGATCTTGCGTCTGGAGGGCTCCTGAAAACCAGGATCGGATCTTCCGTACTATGCCTTTGCAGGGGGAAGAACTGGTGGGTGGTCTCGGTGTCCGTGCTAGCGCGCTATGCCGAACCCTTATGAGGACCCCGGTTGTCAAGAGACACACTCCCCCTAAGAGCGGATGTTGTAGTTTTTTCCGCCGTGTTGGTCCTGGCGTCGTCAGTCGCTCGCACCGTGTTCTGACTTGGTTTCTCTGGTCAGGGACGGACACCCTGTGTCTGCACCAAACACTTCTGGAGGCTCTGTCGCCATCGTGCTGGCGCGTGCAGAGCAATGTTGATGCCGTTCTCTGCGGCCTCGCAACCTCTCCGTGCCCTCATACCGTCCTAGGCAAAGGAGCGGCTCACCGCCGTGCGTTTGCCCGTGAGAGCCAGGTGCGGGGGAGGGGCAGCCCACAGGGGTCGGGAGCAACGTGCGCCGCCGCTCAGGGGCCAGAGCGGATGTCCAATCAAAGGCCAAGGGCTCAGGGCTCAAGAGCCTCTGTGCGTCTCTGCGTTGCCTGACGCCGTGAGAGCCTCCGAGCACTCCAGGCCAGGCTGAGCCCCTGCGCGTCCAGTGAGGCGTTCGGCTCATCCGCTCTGCTCCCTTACCCGTTGAGCAACTTCTGCCTATCGAACACCGTATCGCGTTTGAGCATGTAATAGACGGCCCGTGCTCATGTATGCGCGACGCTAGTGAACGCTTGGCCCTTCCCATGTTTGTGCTCCAAGCGGGCGAGATATTTCTGGGCTGCCGGATTGTTCCGCCGCAACAAGACCGCGGCTTCCGACAAGGCCTACTTGAGAGGCGTATGGCCGCTCGTCGCGCCAGCGGTGCCGTAGCGTTTGCCCGCGGCTTCCTTGGCACATTTGACGAGTCGGCCATAGGACACGCAATCCTGCACGCTGGGAAAGCGGTGGAGGTCATGGAGTTCATAGAGCAGGACCAAACGCACAATCGTGCCGATGCCCGGGACGGATTGCCGTCGATACAGGGCCTGCGCCTTGGGCTCCTTGGCCGTCTGGACGATCGTCACCTCGACGGCGCGGCGCAGCCGAGCATCGTAGTCAAGTAGGGTGAGATCGACTTCGACACTCTTGTGCACGGCGGGCTCAGGGAACCGCTCCGCCACCCCGTCCCGCTTGGCCTTAGAGGCCAGCTGCTTCCCGATCTCGGGCAGGTGGTCCTGGCTGTTGGTCTGCTGGAGGTGCGCGAGGAGTGCGGCGCGTTGACGGGGCAGATGTACGCGGCGCCGGAGCAAGTCGCGAGTGGCCCGCATCTCGGCAGGATAGACATAGGCCTGCGGCAGCATCCCGCCACGCAGCAGCACGGCGATTTTCTGGGAGTCGATCGTGTCGTGTTTCGCCTTGCCGCCGTGGATGGCTTTCCTATATAGTGCATGCCCGAGGCCAAAGGGCATCTGTGCCTGGGCGCAGAGAGCGGCGAGCCCGGACCAGGGAAAGAGACATTCCACAGCGACGCCCAGAGCCTCACGAGAGGGCGCAAGAGCCTTGAGAAACACCTCCGGACGGGTTTGCATAGTGCGATGCAGCAGGATCTCGCCGTCCTGGTTGAGGAGACACACGTACATGCTGCGAGCAGGCAGATCAATGCCGCAAGACGCTGTGTGCTGTTGGGTGGAGAATCGCCTGAGGTCTCCTCCTCGTTCGTGAGTGATAGTTTCCCGCGATCAGCATATCACCGTGGTATGCTGGGGCGGGGGCCTCAATAAGTATCAAGGGTGTGCAGCCGACTGCCAGAAGCCTACGCTGCGCTTCGGCTATTCCCCGCGCCTGAAGCGCAGCGTTCGGCGTCTTAAGGCACGAGGCAAGGAGGTGATGCTTATGAGCATCAAGCCTGCAAGATAACCATGGCGGGTAGTTGTAGAAACCAGCGCAAGTCTATGGCTATGTTCGACGTCCGGGAAAACGAAGGAGAAACGATTATGTCCAGGATCAAGAAGCATCGTTGGATGACGCTACTCCTTGTCGCCACATCATGGCTCGCTGGCTCGCTGGCCGAGGCGGATGTAGTCACTGACTGGAACATCACGGCTGGCGATATCGCCGTAGCGGCCAGACTGCCACCACCGCCCACCTACCGGATCATGGCCCTCGTCCAGTCGGCCGTCTACGAAGCCGTCAACGCCATTACCAAGCGTTATCCACCGGATCGTGTGAAACTAGACGCTGCGCCTGGTGCGTCAATCGACGCCGCAGTCGCGGAAGCCAATCGCGCCACGCTGGTGCAGTTGGTCCCCTCACAGCAAACCGCGATCGACAATGCCTATCAGGCAGCACTGTCCGCCATCCCCGCTGGCCAGGCGAAGACCGCCGGTCTCGCGGTCGGGGAAAAGGTGGCGGCAGCGATCCTGGCGTGGGGCGCCGAGGACGGTGCCGCCACAGGGGAGACATACCGACCATACACAACTGCGGGGGTCTATGTGCCCACGGTCATCCCGGTGGTTTCGCAGTGGCCGCAGCGCACGCCGTGGCTGATGACGAGCCCTGCCCAGTTCCGTCCCGGCCCACCGCCTGCACTCACGAGCGAGGTGTGGGCACGCGACTACAACGAGATCAAGGCGCTCGGCGGCAAGAGCAGCACGCGCCGCACCGCCGAGCAGACGGCGATCGCCCGCTTCTGGGAAGCCACGATGCCGCCGATCTATCATGGCGTCATGCGCTCGGTCGCTACCGCTCCCGGGCGGGAGGTGACGCAGAACGCCCGCTTGTTCATGGCGGTGACGCAGGCCACGGACGACGCGCTCATCGCCATCATGGATGCCAAGTACTACTACAACTTCTGGCGACCGATCACGGCGATCCGCAACGGGGACCTCGATGGTAACGACGCGACGGAACGGGAGCCGTCGTGGCTGCCGTTCATCGACACCCCCATGCACCCTGAGTATCCGTGCGCGCACTGCATCGTCTCCGCCACCGTCGGCACGGTGCTCCGTGCGGAGATCGGTGCCAGTCCCATGCCGACCTTGACGACGACCAGTGTCACCGCCCAAGGCGTGGCGCGAAGCTGGACAACGATCGACGACTTCATGCAGGAAGTAGCTCAGGCACGCATCTACGACGGCGTGCACTACCGCAATTCTACGGAAGTCGGCACAGCCATGGGCAAACAGGTGGGCGAGTTGGCAGCGGCGAAGTACCTGCGGTCGTCCAAGTAGAACACGCAAGTGGGGAGCCCTGGGTCTTGAGGAAAAACCTCTGAGGCAACAGGCTCTCAGGTTTCGCTGGCCACGTCCAGGCCGAACAACGGCCTGGAGCTAACTGCCTCCAGCGTCCGCTCGTCCCTCGCGTCCGCTTCTGGTAGCAGCTCAGGCCTGGCGTTCGGCTGCAGTGCATATCATGGAGGCACTGAAGAAGGTATTTGTCATTTCGCTTCCCCTACGAGGAGCTTATCAACCTTGCATCACATGACGAAATGACTTCGGGCAGCTTCTCTTGGACAGTATGCGGTGTTTTCCCTGGCAGTATGCGCCCCGGTTGACTACCATGTGTGAGACCAATCCCGACGTGATAGAGGAGATTTCAGCGCATGGTGACCATTATCTTCCCCGACCGTGACACCGAAAAACGCGCTTTAGCCTTTCTCCTTGGCCGCTTTTCGGGGCGCGTACTTCGCTCTGGTGAGCACCTCGTGCCCGAGGCTGCCTTGGAAGCCCTTGCCGACCAAAATATTCCCTTCACTGTCAAAGGCAAGACGACGTATGAGCAGCAGATGGCGGCGTTTCGAGGTGCTGCTACCCCTCCGGTTCAATGATGGACGAGACGTGCCAGGAGAATGGATGGCTGAGGCGGTGCTCGAAATCGTCGAGCATTTCGGAGCGGCCAATTACGAGACCCAGAGAGTGGAAGGGCACTGGCGTCACAGTGGGATTCTCTACCGGGACGACTTGGTGCGAGTCGTCGTGGATGTCCCCGACAGCACCCGAAATCGCCAATGGATGCGACAGTTCAAAGAGCGCTGGAAAGTGCGTCTGGAGCAGGTGGAGCTGTGGATGGTAAGCTATCGCATCGAGGTCGAATAAGCGAACGGGAGCAAGAGCGGAGGAGACCGTGAGTGTGTGCCAGGCCGAACAAGGGCCTGGAACTGACTGCTTCCAGCGTCCGCTCCTACGTCGCTCCTGCTTCCGGCAGCAGCTCAGGCCTGGCGTTCGGCATCACGATGGAAACACACGAAAGCTCACTGCCTGAGGGCCGTATCACATTCAATGGGGGCTGGGTATCTGTAGGGTCTGCATGACGCGCCTGTTGCGCAGAACATGCCGCCTCACTGCTCCTGGAGGGCCACCATGGGTATGCAGGTGGTGTTCTACAAAGTGGACCACGGACGCTTGTGCGCCTGGGTGGCGGTGCCCCCAAAGCGCAAGCGCTTTCAGGGGACCACGATGGCCTCTGGACGCGACGTGCCGCACGATCTAGCCCAGTTCGTCGTCGAAGCTACCCTCGGTCTCCAACACGGGTTCTGGGGCTTGCTCGCCAACGGGGCAACCTTCAAGAGTGTCCCCGGGCGTCGCCGCACGCAGCCGGGCCAGCAGCTCATTCGTGTGTACCGTAAATGGATTGGCTCTTTCCAAATGGGTTTTCGTTATGAGTCCGAGAATCTAGTTGAGGGGGTCTGGTCCCGCGTAGCCAGGCTGGGTGCAACGACAGCCCTACGCGACGGATTGTGCGATTCCGGTCTTTTGGCGCCACCCCCTCGGGAGCACTGCGTGCCGCCGGCCACCCCGTGTCGAACGGGGTAGCGTAGGGCTGTCAGGTGTCGCACGGAGGGCAGGCCATGGGCAAGGCGCGGGACATCGTGTGTCCCGCTACTCCCTGGTCTCCTCTCAGCAGCAGGCTTGGCGCAACGCCCCCTCAGATTCACCCGGCCTATCCCGCCCGACCTCCTCTCGTGTCGGCCGCTTCGGACTGCCTCAGGCGAGGGAAGCCAACGGCTTTCCCCAAGCGGGGTTACGCACCGGGGCGATTTTTAGAGGTGTTTGACGGCGCTGCACCGTCGAGTATAATGCGAAGTGCATTGCAAGGTGCCTGCTCCGTAAACTACCTTGATTGCGTATGCCCCTGACGCCATCATCCCGGGAGCGATAGGCCTCCGCCGTTGCTGACCAACTCGCCAAGCGACCTGTAGATCGGAGGAGTGTAATGACAGACGATAAAGAACAAGTTGCTGACGCAATTGTCAAGGCACGAGATAACTTGGAGCAAGCCCTGTCTGCGCTGCAACACCTCCACCTGCTTGACCCTAGTGCGGTCGCCTTCTCTGCGCATGCCCTCAACAACTATCTGACGATCATCGGGGGAGTAGCCGAGTTGCTCCAGGAGTCTTTAGCCGCTTATCCAGACCCCCAAATCCATACGTGGCTTGCAGGCTTGCAACATGCCACGGACTTGATGACGCATACGGTGAGTCGGTTGATGAGCAATACGATGACCCAGGACATACAACTGCGGTTTGAGCAGACGGACTTGCCCGTGCTGGTGCAGAAAGTCTGTGACTATTATCAACGCATCGCTGACCACAAAGACATCCACATTATTTACAACTCTATTGGTAAGGTGCCACCGGTGTGGACCGACCGCGTAGCCGTTGCGGCGGTAATGGATAATCTGCTGTCAAACGCCATAAAGTATTCGCCCCCTGGAAAGCGTATCTGGATACAAGTGCGGGGAGACCAGGATAGCGTGGTCTGTAGTGTCCAGGACGAAGGTCCAGGGTTGAGCCAAGAGGAGCAAGCGCGACTGTTTCAGCGAGGTGTTCGGCTCAGTCCCGTCCCTACAGGAGGGGAGCCATCGACAGGCTATGGCCTGGCAGTGGCCAAGGAGTTGCTCGAGCGGTTGCATGGCGCAATCTGGTGTGTCAGCACACCGGGGCAAGGGGCATGTTTCTTGTTTCGCCTGTCAGCATACCAAGTCTTGGAACCTGAGCCCCGACCAAACGTCCCGGAGCCACACGGCGGGCCGGAGACCGCTGTGTGAGGAGTACTCTATGGCCCTATCGCTGATCCGCGGTAAGTACGTCATCTGTAAAATCCGCAGTCGCACCGTAGCCGACGTGCTCGAGGACGGCGCTGTGGTCCAGCGCGATGGCACCATCCTGGCCGTTGGCCCATACGCGGCGCTGGCGCAGCAATATCAGCCCGACGAGACTTTTGGTTCGGCCGAACACGTAGTCATGCCTGGCCTGGTCAATAGTCATCATCATGTGGGTCTCACGCCCTTCCAGCTTGGGTCGCCTGATTATCCACTCGAGCTCTGG
>Ga0081455_10006602_pt1 | contig 12413 bp, 15 predicted proteins | sample TabmetS3T2R1_FD_70207 | JGI IMG/M metagenome (GOLD analysis project Ga0081455, IMG submission 70207) | Tabebuia heterophylla rhizosphere microbial communities from the University of Puerto Rico - S3T2R1 | ecosystem: Host-associated > Plants > Roots > Rhizosphere ... | reverse complement strand
TCGACCCCACCAGCGGAACCGCCGATTACCACGATATCGTGGTCTGCCATCCTGCCTCCGCTGTGGAAACGCGTGCTGGTCACGGGAACGTGCTATCTTCCAGGACGTTCCATAGCTTTGCAATCCGGTGGCGCCACGTCACGCTGGTCGTGGAGTTCGAGATATGGAAGCAGCGGAGCAGGCGGAAAGGGCCCTGCAGGACAAGATCACGCGGCTTGAACTGGAACTTGAGCAGGCGCATGTCTCCCTGGAGGACGCGCAGGGCGAGGCTGCGACCCTGGCGGAGGAGTGCGACCAGCTTCGCAACCGCATCGCGGTCATAGACCAAGCCCGCCGCGAAGCCGAGGCAGCGGCTGCCCGGGCCAGGCAGCAGGCTGCTGGCACCGCCTCGGTGATCGCCAACGCTCCGCAACAGACCAGTCCCGAACGCGACCTGCAGATGGCGCTGGAAGAAAGTTCAGTCCTGGCCGAAGAGCTTCAGGCGGCGAACGAGGAGCTGCTGGCCGCGAATGAGGCGAAGCAGTTGGGCTTGACGCTCGATGCCCTGGGACGCATTGCCCAGATCGTGGAGCAGGCAAACGAAACCGCCCTTGCGCCCACGGCTGCCGGAAGCGATCACAGAACAATTCAGTCGAAACCGAGCGGGATTGACCCCCAAGGGGCATGAAATCAACCGCCAGCCGATCGCGGAGGCTTGGCTTTTCGCCTGGGGCGAGCAGGATCGTCGCTAAGCTGTGACCTTTCAAGCCAGCCCAAGGGCGAGTTGTCGTCGTCGATCACGACGGTTCTAGTGATCGTCGGAAAGGGTTCATCGAGGTTCAGTCGATGTCCGTGCGGGTTGCCCCGCAAAAATTTCAGCCAGTCCGGCTGCGGTTTTGGTCCGCGTCTACCCATCTTTTTATTTTAGCCGAAAACTTGACGAAATGCGCGTGGAGCTGCGCGCCGCTTAGAAAGCGTTGCGATTTCAGGAATTTTGACCCCCGCCCCCCGTCCATTTCCAATCGAAATGTTGCGTGAGCTTGATCGCTTTGGCGCTGTCGAGCTTTAGGTCGTCGGCAGTGGCGTGGCCTCGGGCATAGTCCAGCTCGAGCCGTTGCTTTACGAGATCATGGTGCCAACGACAGGCGGGTTGCAGATTGTTGGGATCCCACATGAGAGTCGGATCGCCTCGGTGTGGCACGATATGGTCGACAAGCTCGGCGGGCGCCGTCCGGCCGACTGCTAAGCAGCCAGCGCACAGCGGGTGCTGCTGTCTGAAGCGTCGGGCTATGTTGTGCCACGCTTGGCTGTAGAGTTGTTGGTACGCGCTGCCGCGTCGCGGGCTGCTGCGCGTGCGCGGGTGCTCGTAGACTGGCGGGCGGAACGGCATGGGTCCGTTCTAATCCGGCGCCCTTGAAGCGCTCAAGCACGGAACACCTCGGCCATCACCCGCTTGAACTCCACTTCCACGAACTCGGGCGGCGCCCCGTCGTCGGCAAGCCTTTGCCGCAGCCAGGCGTCGCACTCGCCGATGCGGGTATCGCCGCCGTTCTCCCGCGCGTTGGCGTAGGCGCGCTCCTGGTATTGCTCCGCAAGATCCCGAATCCGCTGACGGCTCAGGCCCGGCTCGTCGGGCTGTGGGGGCTTTTCATCTGGAACACTGGAACAAAGCCCGTCACTATTGGACTTCTCGCATTTTGCATCCGGAACATCCCTTTCGGCTGTTCCACTTTGAAACAAGTCACTTGTGCCCATTTCATCGCATTTGTTCCAGTGTTCCGGTTGGAATCCCCCTTCTTGGGAAAGGAAGCGGTCCCATGCCTCTTGAAACTGATGGCGGTGATAGCCGTTGGGGGTCTCGGTGCCGATGCGGACCTTTTGCGGTGCAATCCCCAGCGGCTTGAGCAGGCGAGCGAGCTTGTTCTGTGTGATCGCTTTCCCGCTCCGGCCGTATTCAGCCCACGGCCTCGGAACGATCTCGACCAACCCCTCGATGAGGTGGGCCGACGAGATGCGGTCCTTGTCGCTGACCAGCTTATCGAACACGTCGCGGATATCGCCGAGGAGCAGCTCAAGCCGTGATTCGGCGTCATCGGCCGCCACGATGTGGGCCGCTGCTGCCGCCTTGCGGGCCCGCTCGGGCCACTCCCCGCCTGCTTCGTCGGCGATAGCCAGCAGCGGGCGCCAATTGTCGGCCTCGCGGTTGATGATGCCGCCCGGCATGGCCGGGTCCGCGGCACCGATACGGTTGGCGCTATCCTTGGCCCACCGCGCCGCCTTGCGGGCCAGAATTTCGAGGTGGGCGGCGCGGTCGGGACGGAACGGCTCCACCTTCTCGCTCGGGAGCCGCCGCTTGAGATCCACCGTCACCGCTCGGTCGTGGAGCGTGTCCGGCAGGGCGCCAATGAGTGCGATCGCGCAAGCGGAGTAGGTCGCGAAACTTCGCGGCTCGTGATCATCGCCGACGGTGCGGAGCACCGCGCCGCCCTTGCGATAGCCGGAATTGAGAACGCCGCGAAGCTCGTCGTTGTCGCGCAGATAGGTGTCGCCTTCATCGATCAGCAACGTCGGACGATGGCCTTCAATCACTCGGAACGTGGCAGCGGGCGTCACATTGGCGGTCGGCAGCGGGCGCAACACCAAGCGGCCGAGCACGTCGAGAAACAGGGTTTTGCCACAGCCCTTCGTCGGCGAGCGCACGCCGAGCCGCGGAGAGATTAAGAAACAATCCGTGAGATAGGTATGCACGACCCATAACGCGCTGGCATCGCGGCAAGGGTCGGGCATGACGACGTGGGCACGAATAGCCTTCGCAATCCCATCGAGCAGCTTGGCTCCGCTCACGGATTCGGGCCAGGGCTCGGGTTCGGGAAATGCAATCGCATGCCCTTGCTTGCCGTCATCGGCATCAAGCCCGAGTCGTTCACGCTCGTCGCGCACGAGCCGATCAAGAATGGAGGCCCGTACCTTGAGCGCTTTGGCCGCGCCGTTGCGCTGTTGCTCGTATTCGACCGCGGAGAGCTTCGCGAGGCGAGCGATCTCGGCATCGGCTTCGATCGCCTCGGCTTCCTGTTGCGGATCTTCTTGCGATTCGTGCCCGGCTTGCGCCGCATGATTCGGCGCTTGCTCGATCATCGCGTCGAGTTGCTCGCGCGTGCCGCCCGCCTCGACCCATTCGGTGAGATCTTTCACCTCGAAACTGACGGTGCGCACCCGCCCGGCGACCTTGACGAGCCGCTTGGCGAGCTTGGCGGCGTGCTCCTGCCCTGGTGCATCGTTATCGGCAATAACGACGACATCGGCGGCACGCAGAAACTCATCGTACTCGGCCCGCCACTTCTTGACGCCACCCGGCATCGTGGTTGCGACATAGCCGAGCTTGACCGCGGTGTTGGCGTCCTTTTCGCCCTCAGTGACGAGCACGCGCTCGCCTGCCTTCACCGCCTCGATCACCTGCGACAGCCGGTAAAGCACACGCCGGACGCCCTTGAGATTCCAGATCCAGCCGTCTTTGCCGTCCGGCCTGCGCTGGCGGAATCGCTCGTCGGGATTCGTGGTGTCGAAGCGCACGACCTCGAACAGCAAGGCGTTGTGCTCGTCGTGATAGGGAAAGGTATCGCGGAACGGCGGCGACTTACCGCCACTGCCGTTCGACTTCGATTCCGGCGGTGGCGGCGGATCGCAACCCACGTCGAGTTCGTAGAGTCCCTGCCACATCTCGAAGATCGCGCGGCCGCGGAGCTTTTCGTTCGGCAGCCCCTTGCTATAGGCAATGAGTTCCAGTGTTGAACCACCGCGCTGTGCTCCGCGGTCGTACCAAACCCGCTTATGGGTGTCGTAGGTGCGCGCGCCGTAGGCGTCATCGCCGCTCCAGCGCAATTGCTTCGGCGTGCGTAATTGCGGCTCGCCCCATAATTTGACGCAAGCCGCCTCGCAGTGTTGGGCAAAGTCCGGCAGTTTCGTCGTCATGCCGCGCTCCTGTCATCGAGCCGGATGCGCCGCCAGCCCGTCTTGTAGTCTTTGCACGTATCGAAGATCACCCAACCGTCTGGCCCGGGCGCGACCGGAATCGATTGCCAGCCGTAATCGAAATCGTCGTCGCCCTCGCAGATCGGCACGCGCGCGTCGCGCGTGTAGACGTGCTCGATCACGAGCCGCGCTGTTCTCGGGGCGCTCATGCGATCTCCCGCACCGGCAGGCCGAGATTGCGGGCGAGCCATTGCGCCTCGCTGATTGCATCCTCGCGCTCGCCGAACAGCCAACCATGCCCGCCCGCGAGCGCGAGCCAACCGCCGCCATCGCGTTCGCGCACGATCAGAATCGAGGAGTCCCGGCGCAATGGAAAGCGCGTAATGGCCGCGGTCATGGCTCGCTCGCGATGACATCGAGCGCGGCGCCGAGCGGCGTCGATGGGGCGCCGCGCGGGTCGCGCAGCACGGCGCGGCGGAGAATCTCGATCGGGCAGCCGTATTGCAGCGCTAGGCTCGCGGCCACCGCGGAATCGCGCGCATTGGCGTCACTCTGCGAGCCGGGCTTGTGATTCTGCAGGAAGACCTCGGCCGGGCGGCCGTCGGCGAAATGCGAGACGCTCGCGGTATATTTCAGGCCGTGGAGCTCGATCTCGAACACGACCGAGGCCCGGCGATTCGGGAGGCATTCGCGGGGGTTCACGGCGCCCTCCGCAAAAACGCTGGGATGTCCGGCATGTCGCCGGATCCGTCTTGGCGGCACGAAAATAGATCAGCGGCGCGAGCCGCCGGGCCACGAGGGCGAGCCCGATGCGAGCGTGTCCCCCGCGCGTCGCCGTTGCGTTGCGCCTCCCACGAGATCCGATCGACCGTTGTGGATCCGCCATGCGCGCGGTCCCAAACGTACCAGGCGAAGGCCATGCCGCTGTTTGCCTTGCGCCCCTCCCATCCGGCGCGGTGCATCATTGGCAGTCGCTTGCGGAAGCAGTGGATGCGCGCGAGCCCGCAATCCTCAAGGATGTCCGAGCGACGATCCGACTCATAAAAAGCCCACCGGAGAAGCATGATCACGAGTGGGCAGATCTCGATCGCGTGCGCGACGAACTCCTCGACCAGCTTGAACGGCGGATTGGTGACGATGGCCTCGCAGCCGCGAGGCAGCTTTTCCATCAGGAAATCGCGGCGGTAGAAATGCGTCGGATCACCGTAGTCCACGAGATCCGAGGCAAGGACTTGGTGTCCGGCAGCGCGTAGCACGCGCACGATCGCGCCGGGCCCACAAGCAGGCTCCCATACCCGGTGCGGAATCTTCTCGACCCGCAACAGCGCCTCGACCGCGGCGGGAGGAGTCTCGTACAAGTCATCGCCCCGCTCGGCGAGCGGATGGCGTTGAACCTGGCACGAGTGATCGAGCACAACACGGACCCCCACAAAACGAAAAAGTGGCGCGCCCTCTTACTGAGACCGCGGCATGAGCAAACCCTCGCCGCCTTTGAACCGAAACGGTAATGGGTTTGAAGGCTTTGGTTTTCCAATCTCCAGCCCTGGGAGCGCCTTATCCATTCGATGTACTGACCGGCGAAAACGGCCTTGCCGATCCCGAAGCGGGACGGGAGTTTGCCGCTTCCGTCGCAGTGTTCGCATTCACAGCGGCAATCCGGGCAGTTGTGTACATACCCTCGGCCGTCACACATTCCGCATTCATCGGGTAAGGACTCGGGTTCGGGCAGCGGCCCGAACTTGACGCGCGAGAAATCCCAGGGGCAGCCGCTCATCGGCTTTCGGCGCCTTGTTGTTTTCTGGAACGTCGGGGCGTCGCGGGACGCGCACGCAGATATGGCCGTTGGTGGCGTAGGTGTGCTCATTCAGCGAGAACGGCACGGAGAGGTCGCGTCCTGGTTCACGGCTGGTGGGATCGCAAAACTGATTGAGGTCGAGACTCATTTCTGCTCTCCAAAAAGAAGGCGCCGCCCGTTGCCGAGCGGCGCGCGCTTTGCTCTCACGCTGCAGTAAAGCCCGGATCAAGATCACGAACGCGGTCGCGCAGCACATGCTCGATCGCGTCTTTGATGTCCCTTTCAACCCTGAGCTGGGAAGCGATGTTGTCGGCGGTGAGGGGAGGGCCAAAGCTACGAAGGGCAAGATTTACCGCCATCGTGATCAGCGTGCTGATGAAGCGGCCGTCTTGCTGAGCAACAGTAGCCGCGTTGTCGGCCACCATCTCGCCGACGAGAAAGGCGGCATCTTCGGCGGTCATGGTCGGCCACTTTTCCTGAAGCTTGCGGACCCCCTCAAAGACGAGGTCCATGCCGAGGTCGCAGAAGCAGGTGTCCCCATCGCCGCAAGGGCCGGGGCACAACTCATTGGTCGTCATGGGAAGATTGTTCGACATTTGGTTTTCTCCGGATCGAAAAGGCGCCGCCCTCGCGAGCGACGCCGTTTAGATTCACTCCGCCGCTTGCTGGCTCCGCTCCTCGGCGATCACCGGCGCGATCATCTGATCCGAGATTCGATCCACGCCGAGCACGCGGGCCGCCGCGATCAGCTCGTCCGGCGTCGCCCGACCGAGATGCGCCGCGAGACTCTCGTGGTGTTCGCCGGGGTGAACACCGTTGCCGTTGCGCCGATGCTTGCGCCGCCGCGTGCGGCTCGTGTCGCAGGCCGTGGCTTTCGCGACGAAAGCGGCTTGTCCGACGGTGAGCGGAAAGACGACCACGCTGCCGTCGGCGAGGTCAGCAGCCAGTTGCGCTCGCTGGCGCCTAGTGAGGTGGGCACGAGCGGCGAACTGGCCGGTGATCACCTGATGTGCCGTGCTTGTCGGCGACGGCCCGCCGTTGCTATAAGGTGCCCTCAAGGCAGCCTCCTATTCTGGTGGGCGGCGACCTTGGATCCCAAACTCCCCCGGCGGCGGTCACCTGAGAACCGACGGGACGCGAATACGAAAGCCCGGCGCTCACCGGGCTTTCGCAATTTCAGGCAGCGGTGGGGCCGCGCGCTTGCTTCGCGGTGTGATTGGAGAGCCGCCGCTTGCTGGCGATCAGCTTCCCGCCGCCGTCAGGACTGGTGGAGCCGATCGGGAGATTGCCGGCGCGCTTTTGATAGTAGACGTCGTCCTCATCGGTGTCGGGCGGCCAGCCCAACTCAATGAGGTAGGACGCAATAGCGGATGCGCCGATCAACAGGTCGCCGCTGGCGACGCGGTCGTCCTGTTCATCGTGTTGATTTGGGTTGTGATCCATCGCGAACTCCTGAGCTTGTTCGCGAACGACAATCACCACGATGAAAGTCGCTGTCATTATTCGCAAATTCCCGGACCACAAATAGCCGGGAATTTCGTCCGGGAATTTTTTCGGGAATTTTTATTGCGCGTTCTTGCGCGGTCGCCCTACCGGCAACTTGAAGTGCGACGCCACCGCATCTCGAACCTTCAGGACGCGGTCACGCGAGACCTTAGCATCAAGACGTTTTTCCACCGCCCTCCAAAGCTCTCCCTCGTCCAGCGGCGGGCTGCCTTGCGGATGCTCTTCCACGATCCCTAGCAGGGCCTTTTGCAGGTCAGCCTCGGAGACCTTCCCAGGCGGCGAGGCCGTTGGTGCGCCCGCCGACGGCGCTGACACCTCAGCGTCCGTCGGTGGTAGCACTTCGATGCCGACGATGGGGCGGTCGAGGCCAAGTCCGAAGGATCCGTCGCCTTCCGTCGAGAACACGCCCCGAGTGAACGTCACCTCGCTGGCCTCGACGTTGAGACCACGCTCCACGTCCGGGCTGTGCCAGTCGATCACAATCCCCGGCGGGATAGTTCGATACGGTAGCCCATTCTTAAGCTCGAGGAGCAAGCGCGGCCTCGACCAGTCGCGCTCGCGGCAGAGGGTGCCGAACGTCCGCCATGTCGCGCTGGTGTCACATCCAGACATTACCGAAAAACACGAAGCATTGAAAACGCTAGCAAATTAACACAATCCTTTAAGAAGCGCGACAGCTCTGTCGCCGACTGCGGGAAGTGCAGGAAGTGCTTATTTCATGCGGGTTTCTTGCATTTTGACGCGACATGAAGTCGTGCTAGTGATGCGATCTTCGGAATCGGGACACTAGCGCAATCCCCCTCGAGCTTGCCGTTCATCGCTCGCGCGGGACGTCATTCCGGTCCGGCGTACTTGCCCGCCGTCGAAGGGAACATCGACTTGACGATCTTGAACTTCGAGATGTCGACGGTCGCGTCCATATGTAAAAAGATCGCCGCGTCGCGCAGCACCTTCTCGACGCCGAAATCGAGCATCACGCCGTTGCCGCCGTGCAGCTCGACGCAATGCTGCGCCGCCTTGAGCACCTCCTCCGACGCGAACAGCTTCACCATGTTGCACAGCGTGTCGGCATCGGGCGCGTTCTCGTCGACCGCGCGGGCGGCGCGTTCGAGCAAAGCGCGCACCGCCTCGAGCCGCGTCGCCATGTCGGCGATGCGTAGCGCCACCGCCTGATGCTTGATCAGGATGCGGCCGCCTTGCACGTAGTTCTGCACATAGTTGGAGGCGAGCTCGAAGGCGCGCATGCCGACGCCGAGATTCTTCGACGCCTGGATGATCTTGCCGGGGCGAAAATAGACTCCCGCCTGGCCGAGCGCATCGTTCTCGACCAAGAGGTGGTCGTCGGGCACGAACATATCCTCGAACACGATCTCGCCGTTGTTCATGAAGCGGCAGCCGAGCGTCTCGTTGCAGCGCGCGACCGTGAGCCCCGGCGTGTCGCGCGGCACCAGGAAGCTCGACGTGCCCTGCAGCATGCCGGCCTTCGGGTTGCTATTGGCGTAAACGACGTAGAGCCCGGCGTCGTAGCCGTTGGAGATGAACTGCTTGCGGCCGTTGATCAGCCAGCCGCCGTCCTTCCTGACGGCGCGGGTCTGCATCGCCGCCTCCGGCACGTTGTAAGGGAGCCAGCGGTCGGAGGCGCCGCGCGGCTCGGTCAGGCAATGCGCGAGCAGGAACTGCGGATCGCCGACCAGGCGCTTGAACCATTTCGCCTGCAAGTGGCGCGGCGCGAGGTTGCGCAGCAGCACGGCGACCTTCCAGTTCTGCACCAGCTTGTCGGCAAGGCCTGAATCCCCGCGCGCGATCTCCTCCGAGATGATGGCGAAGGTCTGCACCTCGGCCGCCTGTTCGAGCTCCACCCCGCCGAACTCGTCGGGGACGCCCAGCGTGCGGATGCCGATCTCGTCGGCGCCGGCGAGGATTTCCGGCGGCAGCCGCTCCTCGGGAACCATGGTCCATTCGCGCTGCCAGTCCTTGCGGATGAACGGGATGACGACGTCGTCGACGAACGCGCGGCAGCTGTCGCGCATGAGAACCTGTTCTTCGGAAAGCATGCGAATACCCGTTGGCCTGTGGGTGAGGAGAGGGAGAGCTTATCGCACGTCGGGCACGAAGGCCGAAGTATCACGTGGGCTCACGGCTGTTCCCGGCGCGGTTGCAGCATGTCCAAAACGCAAAGGGGTCGTCGAATTCCTCATTCGCTGCCGCGCAGGAAGCGCGATATCATCTGCCGCCGCCGCTTGCTGCAAGGGATGGAAGCAATGGAGGTTGGATTCATCGGCACCGGCCGAATGGGCAAGGCGATGGCCGCAAACCTGCTCAAGGCAGGGCACCGCGTGCGCGCGTGGGACAAGTCTTCCGCCCCGCTGCACGAGCTGCGGGCGGCCGGCGCCGAGATCGCCGCCGATGCGGGCGATGCCTTCCGCGGCGACGCGGTCATTTCGATGCTGCCGAACGACCAGGCGCTGCGCGCGGTCTTCATCGACGGCGACCTGCTGCGGCGCGCTCGGCCCTCGATGGTGTCGGTCAACATGGGAACCGTGTCGCTCGATTGCGTGGACGAGCTCGTCGCCGCGCACGCGGCGCATGACGTCCCCTACGTCGCGGCGACCGTGTTCGGGCGGCCCGACGTGGCGGCGGCGGCCAAGCTGAGCATCATGGCGGCGGGAGAGCCGCAGGCGATCGACCGGGTGCAGCCGCTGTTCGACGCCATGGGGCAGAAGACCTATCGCGTCGGCGGCGAGCCGCGCCACGCCAACATCGCGAAGATCGCGGGAAACCTGATGGTCGCCTGCGCGATCGAGGCGATCGCCGAGGCGGCGGCGCTGCTGCGCAAGTATCGGATGTCGGCGCCGGACGTGCTCGACGTGATCATCACCTCGCTGTTCAACGTCCCGGTCTATCAGGGCTACGGCCGCGCCATCGCCCACCAGCAATACGTGCCGCCCGGCTTCGACCTGGTGCTGGGCATGAAGGACGTGGGGCTCGCGCTCAAGGCGGGCGAGCAGGCGAACGTGCCGCTGCCGTTCGCGAGCGTGCTGCGCGATGCCTTCATCGACGCCATCGCCAACGGCGATGCCGACAAGGACTGGTCGGCGATCGCCCGCGTCGCCGCGCGCAAGGCCGGCCTCGCGGACGGGAAATGACGACAACGCGGTGTGGATGAGAGCGCCGATTTTTTCAGGGAGTGAAACCGATGTTGGCAATGACGACGGTTCGACGCTGGTGCACCGCCGCCGCGCTGGCGCTCTTCGCCGGCATCGCCGGAGCGGGCGCCGCGGGTGCCGCCGACCCGATCAAGATCGGCTTTTCCATGCCGTTGACCGGCGGGCTCGCCTCGAACGGCAAGGCGATCCTCGCTGCCTACCAGATGTGGGAGGAGGACATCAACGCCAAGGGCGGCATTCTCGGCCGGCCGGTGAAGCTCATCTATTACGACGACCAGAGCAATCCGTCGCTGGTACCCGCGATCTACGCCAAGCTGTTCGACGTCGAGAAGATCGATCTCGCCTTCACCAGCTACGGCACGAACCTGTCGGTTCCCTCGATGCCGGTGGTGATCCCGCGCAACTACGTGCTGCTCGGGCTGTTCGCGCTCGCCGTGAACAGCGAGTTCAACTACCCTTATTACTTCTCCATGTTCCCGGCCGGGCCCGATGCCGTGCGCGAGTTCTCGCGCGGGTATTTCGAGATCGCCAAGGAGCAGAAGCTGCAGACCGTCGCGATCGCCGGGGCCGATTCCGATTTCGCCAAGAAGGCGGCGGACGGCGCGCGCGACAACGCGACCAAGCTGGGTTTCAAGATCGTCTACGATCGCGGCTATCCGCCCAACGCCGTCGATTTCACGCCGATCGTGCGCGGCATCCAGGCGAGCAGTCCGGATTTCGTCTACATCGCGTCGTATCCGACCGAAACCGTCGGCATCGTGCGCGCGGCAAGCGAGGTCGGTCTCAAGACCAAGCTGTTCGGCGGCGGCATGGTCGGCTTGCAATATGCCGCCATCAAGACCCAGCTCGGCGAGCTGCTCAACAAGATCGTCGACTACGACTTCTACGTCCCCGAGCCCACGGTGCCCTTCAAGGGGATCGAGAGCTTCCTCGCGCGCTACCAGGCCAAGGCGCCGTCGATCGGCGCCGATCTGCTCGGCTATTTCATTCCGCCCTTCGCCTACGCCAACGGGCAGGTGATCGAGCAGGCAGTCGCGGCCGTCGGCAGCCTCGACCAGAAGAAGCTCGGCGACTACATCAAGGCGCACAGCTTCGATACCATCGTCGGCAAGATCGAATACGCGCCGAACGGCGAATGGAAGAACCCGCGCGTGCTCTGGGTGCAATACCAGGGGATCAAGGGCAACGGCCTCGAGCAGTTCAAGAAGGCCGGCGCGCAGGTGATCGTCTATCCCTCCGAGCTCGCCTCCGGGAAGCTGCAGTTTCCCTATTCGGAGGGGCGTTGAGCGGGCGGCTCATTCGACCTTGATGTTCGTTAGGCGGACGATCTCCGCCCACTTGCGCGCCTCGGCGGCGAGGAAGGCGCCGAAGCCCTCGGGCGAGGTGATGTTCGGCTCGACGTTGAACTTGGCGAGGCTCTGCTTCGCCTCGGCCGATTTCAGGCCGTCGTTGATCACGCCGTTGAGCCTGCCGATCACTTCCGGCGGTGTCCCGGCGGGCGCCAGGACCCCGGTCCAGAACGACAAGAGATAATCGGGATAGCCGCTTTCGATCATGGTCGGGACGTCGGGCAGGTCGGGGCTGCGGGCCTTGCCGGTGACGGCGAGCGCCCGCACCTTGCCGCCGCGAATATGCGGAAGCAGCGACCCGATGCCGTCGATCATCATCTGAATCTCGCCGCCCGAAAGGTCGATCATGGCCTGGCTCATGCTGCGATAGGGCACGTAGACGATGTCTGTCCCGGTCGTGAGCGTGAACAATCCCCAGGCCATGTGGGGCGGCGAGGCGACGCCGGCGCCGTTGTGCAGCTTGCCTGGATTGGCCTTGGCGTAGGCGACGAGCTCCGCCACGGTCTTCGCCGGCACGCCGGCATTGACGGTGACCACCATCGCCCCGAGCGACACCGAGGCGATCGGCGCGAAGCTCTTGACCGCGTCGTAGTCGAGGTTCTTGAACAGCGCCGGGCCGATCGAGAGCGAGGTCGTGCTGGCGAACAA
>Ga0081455_10006601_pt1 | contig 12414 bp, 11 predicted proteins | sample TabmetS3T2R1_FD_70207 | JGI IMG/M metagenome (GOLD analysis project Ga0081455, IMG submission 70207) | Tabebuia heterophylla rhizosphere microbial communities from the University of Puerto Rico - S3T2R1 | ecosystem: Host-associated > Plants > Roots > Rhizosphere ... | reverse complement strand
GGACGGCCGCCAGCGCATAGCCTTTGTGTCCACCCATGACGGTTCGTGCAATATTGCCACCTCCGAGCAGCGCCTGCCGGTGCGTCATCGACCCAGGCTGCTCTGCCTGAGGCTCCGTAGCGGTGAGAGACATGTCGACGACGATCGGCACTCCCTCTGCCACTGGGATGGCCACCGCGAAGGGGTTATTCCCCAGGGTTGGGGTCAGCCCGCCCCAGGGTGGCATGCCAATGCGCAACTCCGTGTTGGTCCCCGCAAAGCCGATGTACCCATGCGACATAGCCATCATGGCATAGTATGCCATCGCCCCCAGCGATGACGACCGCCGCACCCCCACGAGCCCCAATCCATGCACCTCGGCAAGCTGCAGGCAATGCTCCGTAGCACGGACGCCCACCAATTGCCCGATGCCTCCGTCGCCGTCCATGAGCGCCAGTGGTCCATCCTCCTGCACGATATGGATCATCGGGTGCGGACTCAGCCCGCCGGTGCGCAAGCGCTCTATGACATGCCCCAGACTATGCGCGGCGAATGCATCAAAGCCTAATGGGTCACGCAGGGCGGCCTCTAGACGCACGGCGGCAATGAGTTGTGCCTCCTCCTCCGGCACCTGAGCAGACCGCAGAAATACGGCGATCCATTGACGCAACCTGCTTGGTGCGATACTACGCGTGGCCATTTCCCCGCTCCTGTCGCGATACAATGTGCTGTCATCCGCCTGCTCCAAGGTTTACGGCTCAGACGTAGTCTACTGCTTTCGGTGAGAATTGCAATCACCAGTTCCGGCAGCGACCGCCGTCACTCCCAAAAATCCACTTTGAAAGAGGGGGCGTCTGTGCTATAAGCAGTGCATACTTTCAACGTTCAGACCATGCCTTCAACGGGACATCCAGGAGTCATGCTGCCATGCGTGCAGTGATCCAGCGGGTCGCACGAGCATCAGTGGCGGTGCATGGAGAAACGGTGGGAGCCATCGACCATGGTCTCCTGGTGCTGTTGGGGGTGGGGCAAATGGATACCCCCGAAGATGCCATACAACTCGCTCGCAAGACCGCGCATCTGCGCATTTTCGATGATGCCGATGGAAAGTTGAATCGGTCAGTTCTCGAAGTCCGGGGGCAGATGATGGTAGTCTCTCAGTTTACGCTCTATGCGGATTGTCGCAAGGGACGGCGGCCCTCGTTTGTGGAAGCGGCGCGTCCTGAGATGGCCAAGCCCCTGTATGAGGCGTTCGTTGCAGAGGCGCGACGCCAGGGGGTGCCGGTAGAAATCGGTGCCTTTCAGACACTCATGGATGTGACCTTGGTCAACCGAGGGCCAGTGACCATCATCCTGGACTCCCAGCAACTCCCCTAGCGCCGAGTGATGCCGTGAGCTTTGCAGACTACTGTGCACGGTTGACGCGCAAGAGCCGGTCGAATTTTTACTATGCCTTCCTTTTTCTTACCAAGGAAAAGCGGCAAGCGATATACTCCGTCTACGCCTTCTGTCGCTCAGTAGATGACGTCGCGGATGGGAACACCTCAGCGCGCGACAAGCCGATGCTGCTGGATGAGTGGCGGCGTGAGCTGGATCGCTGTTACGAGGGTACGGCGCAGCATCCCATCACAGTGAAACTGGCACAGAGCCTCCAACAGTTTCCGATTCCAAAAGAGCACTTCGAGGAGCTCATCGCCGGCGTCGAGATAGACCTCACGCAGGCGCGCTATCCGACCTTTCGTGAGTTGTATGAGTATTGCTATCGGGTAGCAGGCGTGGTGGGTTTGATGTGTATCGAGATCTTTGGCTATCGCAATCCGAAGGCCAAAGATTACGCCGTCAACCTGGGAGTGGCCTTACAGCTTACCAACATCATCCGCGATCTGAAAGGGGACGCTGAACGTGGCCGCATCTACCTCCCCCAAGACGAATTGGCGCGTTTTGGCTATCGCGAGGAAGAGCTGTTGCGCGGCGCCTATACACCTGCCTTCGGCGAACTCATGCACTATACTGGGAATCGTGCCCGGCAATACTTCGACAACGCATGGCTGCTGCTGGCAGAAGAAGATCGGCGCTCACTGCTCGCAGCGGAGATCATGGGAGCGATTTATTATCGACTCCTGGAGAAGATCGAAGCGTCGCGATATCGGGTATTCGATCGCACTATTACTCTGCCGACCTCCCACAAGCTGTGGATCGCCCTGTCGATCTGGATGCGTAGCGTCGGTACAGCCGTCCGGCGCTAAGCCAATATGCTCCGATCAGGGCCTTAGCAGGGTGTATCCCTCCTCGAAGCCGGACCTTTCAAGGGGTTTTCCACTTGCGTTTGGCTGTTCTATGAGTAGAATACAACGGACCGTACCGGCCATGGCGAACACGACAGGCGCAGCGACGGTCAAGCGGAGTCCTGAGATCTGTGGTCCTCAAGATTCTTGTGCACAAGGAGATCGTGGTGCGAGCCGCCGTCGCCTATAGCGGAGAGATGATTCGCATCGAAGAACTCTTGCTGCCGACGCCGGCAACAGGCGAACTGGTCGTACAAGTGCGTGCCTGCGGCTTATGCGGCTCCGACCTAGCCAAGATGTTCCAGCAGAAACTAGCGGCGCCAACGGTCTTAGGACATGAAATCGCCGGTGAGGTGGTGCGGGTTGGAGCCGCCGTTAGCTCATTCCAGATTGGTGATCGGGTGATCGTGGCCCACCATGTCCCATGCTATGGTTGCCATTATTGCCGCCACAGCAATTATTCGATGTGTCGCAGCTTCAAACAATCCCATCTGACTCCTGGAGGCTTTTCAGAGGAAGTGCTGGTGCCAGCGGAACATGTGAAATTAACGACGCTGCGTCTACCCGACCAGGTATCGTTCGAGGCGGCGAGTTTCACCGAACCGTTGGCCTGTTGCCTGCGTAGCCTGCGGCATTGGAACCTGCAGCCTGCCGATGTTGTTCTGATCGTAGGATTAGGACCCATGGGTCTATTAATGGCTCAACTGGTGCAGGCTAATCGTGGCCTCGTACTCGGTATGGACCTGGACGAGCAACGACTGGCGTTTGCCACAGGCCTCGGGATTGACGCCGTCTGCCCAGCGGCGGATGGCGAGCAGGTGACCGGACTCGTGCATGACCTGACCCAAGGTCGTGGCTGTGATGTGGTGGTGCTCACCGCTGGACACGGAGGAACCGTACAGGATGCGTGCCAGTGGGTGCGGGATGGGGGCATCATTACCCTCTTCGGGAACATGGCCCTGCAGCGGCCCGCTCAGCTTGATCCTAATGCGCTCTACTACCGGGAAATCACCATCGAAGGGAGTTATTCTCCATCTCCCCTTGAGCTCGTCCATGCGTTACATTTGATTGCGTCTCACGCCGTCAAGGTGGACAGGCTCATTACCCATCGGCTGCCACTCGAGGAACTTCCCCAGGCGGTGGAGCTGGCGCGGACGCGCCGGGCGGTGAAAGCGATCATCAACCCGTACGCCTGAGCTGATAGGATGTTAGCCATGAAGATGCAAGCGGCACTGTTCTATGGTCCCAGGGATGTGCGACTGGAGTACGTGGATGTACCACGGGCGGCTGCGGGCGAGGTCATCGTAAAGGTTGAGGTGGCCTTGACCTGTGGGACCGATCTAAAGACCTTTCAGCGCGGACATCCGGTGCTCCTGAAGTACTTTCCATCCCCATTCGGCCACGAGTTCGCCGGGGTGGTGGCGGAGGTGGGAGTGGGAGTGGAGGGATTCCGACCTGGGATGCGCGTCGTCGCTGCCAACTCGGCACCATGTCATCAGTGCTTTTATTGCCACGCTGGCGAGACCAACCTCTGTGAACACCTCGACTTGCTGAACGGGGCCTATGCGGAGTACATCAACATCCCTGCGGCCATCGTCCGGCAAAACCTCGTGGTGCTGCCTGACCGCCTGACGTATAGAGAGGCGGCCTTCTGTGAGCCGCTGGCCTGCGTCCTGCACGGTCTCGATACGGTGCGACTGCGCGCGGGAGATCATGTCGCCATCCTTGGCGCTGGCTCCATTGGCCTGCTGCTGGTGCAGGTATGCAAGCAGGCCGGGGCGCGCGTCATCCTCATCAGCCGCAGCGCCAGCAAGCTCGAACTGGCGCGAAAACTGGGGGCTGATGCCGTCATCAACCTTGAGTCGGCGCGCTCACATGAGGGAATAATCCGCCAATTGACCACCCACGGTCAGGGTGTTGAACTGGCGATCGAGGCCGTCGGGCGCCCAGAGTTATGGGAGCTGGCGGTGGCCCTGACGCGCAAAGGGGGCCAGGCTATCCTCTTCGGTGGCTGCGAACCCGGGACCTCGGTGAGTTTCGAAACCAAGGTCCTGCACTATGGAGAACGCAAGGTCATCGGTGTGTTTCATCACACCCCCAACGCCATCCGTCGCGCTCTGGGGCTTATTGCTTCGCGGCAGTTGCAGCTCGACCCATTGATCACTGATGTATTGCCCCTCGCCGATCTAGGGACCGCATTCCAGCGCATGGAGTCGCATGGGGCCTTGAAGATGGCGATTTATCCAGGAAGAACGTGCTGAGGTCTGAGTGCTGAGGACCCAGCGATAACGACACCGGGCAGTTGCGGAGGCTGCCGCAGGAGATGAAGGCATTTTTTCCGCGTCTCTCTGCGGTTCATATCTAAGCTCTGGTGGCAGACTCCAACTCTTCTCGATACCTTCAGCCAGGGGACACTGACACATGGACAAAGCACGCCAGCTGCGTGAGCTATTACGTCGCACCGGAGCCATTGTCGCCGTCGGGGCGCACGATGCCTTGAGCGCCCGGTTGATTGAGCGGGCGGGATTTGATGCGGTCTGGGCGAGCGGCTTCGCCATCTCTGCCGCGCAATTCGCGCTGCCCGACGCCAATGTCCTCACCATGACGGAAAACCTCGACATCATCCGCCAGATGTGCCGCGCCACAAACGTCCCTGTCATCGCCGACATCGACAACGGCTACGGCAATGCCATCAATGTCATGCGCACAATCACCGAGTATGAGACGGCAGGCGTCGCAGCGATCTCGATCGAGGACAATATCTTCCCCAAACGGTGCAGCTTCTACTCCGGGGTCCAACGCGAGCTGGTGTCGGTCGAGGAGCATTGCGGCAAAATTCGCGCCGCCAAGCGGGCCCAGCACTCCGCTGATTTCATGGTCATCGCCCGCACCGAAACGCTCATCGCGGGTTGGGGCATGGAGGAAGCCTTACAGCGTGCCACCGCCTATGCCGATGCCGGCGCCGATGCTATTCTGATCCATTCGAAAGCTCCTACGGCGGCTGAAGTCACAGAGTTTGCGCGCCGATGGTCGCGGGACACACCGTTGGTGGTGGTGCCGACGACGTATGCCTCGACGCCGCTGCAGGCGCTGGAAGCTGCCGGAATTAAGATGGTCATCTTCGCCAATCACCCTGTGCGCGCTGCCATCACCGCCATGAAGGAATCGCTGGCGATGCTGCGTCGTGAGGGCACGGCAAGCCTGTTGGATCCGCACATCGCTTCGCTCGAGGAGGTCTACGATCTCGTCGGAGTGACTGCATTGCAGGCAGCGGAACAAGAGTTCCTGCCGATCGGCGCCGAGTCGGTGCGGGCCATTATCCTCGCCGCTGGGTTTGAACCGGGCATGCTGCCGCTCATCGAAGATCGCCCCAAAGCTCTCCTGGACATCAAGGGCAAGAGTATCCTCGAACGCCAGGTCGAGACCTTGAACGCCTGTAACATCAAGGATATCGTGGTGGTACGGGGCTACCAGAAGGATAAATTTGCGCTCCCGAACATCCGCTATTACGATAATGAGGCGTACGAAAAAAGCTTCGACCTCGCCTCATTGTTCTGCGCCGAGGCCGAGTTGCGAGGCCGTTGTCTAATTTTGTACGGCGATATCCTGTTCGACCGCAGCGTGCTCGAAAAGCTCCTGCAAAGCGACAAGGATATCTCGCTGGTGGTGGATCGCGCCTGGTACGATCAGCACGGGGATATGCGACCTGGTGAAGCCTCCCCGAAGCCCGACCTGGTGCTGCTGCGCGACCCTCCCGAGCAGGGGTATCGCTTCCTCCCCAGCACCGCTGACACCACTGTGGCTAGGATCGGCCAGCAACAACCGCCGCAAGATGCTCATGGCGAGTTCATTGGCATGGCCATGTTCTCTGCCAAAGGGACAGAATTGGTGCGTCAGGCCTATCATCGAGTCGTGGAAAATCACCGCGGTGGGTCCTTCCATGAGGCGCCATCTCTGGAACAGGCTTCACTGACGGACATCATCCAGGAGCTTATCGAGCATCGCCAAGAGGTTTACGCGGTCAATATTTATAAAGGTTGGATGGAAGTGGACACATTCGAGGACTATCAACGGGCGTGGGCGTACATCAAAAAATAAGTCCTGAGTGCTGAGGACTGAGAAGAGCCGTTGATGGAACCACAGATACACACAGATGCACACAGATTATCCGTGTGTATCTGTATGCATCTGTGGTTTCTTTGTCGCTGAAGCTGTCCTCAGCACACTGTCCTCGGAGTTGGTCTATGCGAACCGCAGATGAGTTTTGGAATATTCTCAAGAACCACGAGGTAACCTTCTTTGCAGGGGTCCCATGCTCGCTGTTAGAAGGTGTCATTAAGGCTGGCTTGGCAGACCCAGCGGTGACCTATATCCCTGCCGTGCGTGAAGACGTCGCGCTGGGGATCGCCAGTGCGGCGCACTTGACAGGCCATCGCGGCGGAATTTTGCTGCAGAACTCTGGCCTCGGCAACGTGGTCAACCCACTCACGTCCTTCAATTTGATTTATCGTATTCCCGTCCTCATGGTGGTCAGCTGGCGTGGTTACGGCGGCAAAGACGCCCCCGAGCATCTGATCATGGGGGAGAAAACTCCCGATCTGTTGCACACCCTGGGCATTCCCCACGCCGTCCTGGAGGTGGACACCTTAGAGGAAAATTTGCAGTGGGCCATCTCGACCATGGAGCAACAGCTGATTCCGGTTGCGGTTATCCTACGCCAAGGGACTGTCACATGATGCGGCATGAGGCCCTCAAACACATTCTGACACCGCTCTCACACGGAGATCTGGCCCTGTTTACAACTGGCATGATCTCCCGCGAAGCCTTCAATATCCGCGATCGCGCCGAGAATTTTTACATGATTGGCTCCATGGGGCTGCTGAATGCGCTTGGACTCGGTCTGGCCTTGCAGTCACCGGTATGGAGAATTTGGGTTATCGAGGGGGATGGCAGCGCTCTCATGAGCCTGGGTACGTTACCGCTCATTGCAACCTTGCGGGCGCACAATCTCATTCACGTGGTGCTCGATAACGAGGTATATGAGTCGACTGGGGGTCAGCCCACGATCAGCTCGGAAGTCGATCTCGCCGCCCTGGCAGAGGCTGCGGGTTATGCACGCGTCTGGCGGGTGAGCGATCCTGTCTCCCTGCAGCAGGCACTGCAGGAAGCCGGGGACACCAAAATCCTTACATTCGTCCTGGTAAAAGTCACTGGTCGCGCCCCCGAGGGCCTGGGCCGCGTGTCTCTCACACCTGAAGAGATCAAACACCGCTTCTCGCAGGTCCTCATGCGAGTCTAGACCGCCAGCCATAATACCGGAGCAATACAATCAGCCCCAAGCTAATCCATAACAGCTCCCGCATGCGACGCACCAACGAGAAGGTTAGCCCAAAACTACTGGGATAGCCGAAAAGCGTCAGTAGCAGAACATTCCCCCCATCTTGCACCCCGAGACTACCAGGAATGAAGAAAGCCAGCGCCTTGACAACGCTGGCCAGCGCCTCGATGGCGAGCGCTTCGCGGGCGCTGATAGGGATACCGACCGCGTAAAAAATCGCAAGGACTTCCAGTGTGCCCAATGCCCATCCCAGGAAATGCAATCCCCATGAGATGAAGAGGTGCGAGGGGTATCGACGCGCGAATCCCACGATCGTCTCGTCAAGTTGTCGAAGCTGTGCTCGCCATCGCTCCAGGCGTGACGGGGTCACGTTCCAACGGTCCAACACACTGAAGAGTATCGTGAAGAGGCCCACCCGGAGGCCATATGATAAGCCCGTTAACAATACCCCAACCACGATGACCAGGAGGACCAGCGGCCAGAGGAGGTCTGGGCGTGTCACCAGATACGACAATGCCAACGCACCCCCAAGAACCACGAAGAAGAACTGCGAAATACTGATGAGCAGCTTGGCGATGATGGACGCAGCCATGCCCTGGATGATAGGAATCTGAAACCGCGTCAGCAGATGCGCCTTGACCGGTTCACCCCCCAGGTAGGCAAAAGGCGTAAGATTGTTGACCGCTTCCCCGCCGACGCGTGTCAGAAACAGGGTGTGAAATGGGATCGATACCGACGGGCCAAACGCTAGCCGCCAGCCGAGCGTATCACAGCAGTAGACCACAATATATGGGAGGAAAATCAGGGGGAAAGCCCATCCCATGTCCGCTAGATAGCCCTTGACCTTCACCAAGTCAATTTGGGTGGCAAGCACCACGAGGAGGCCGAGGCCGAGGACCAGAAAGAGCGCACGGGCCAGCTTACCCATGGACGGTCCGCTGGGCCTGCCGGGCCAAGCCCAGTACGAGGAGCCAGAAAAGGTTGACGCCGATGGCCAGAGCCCACAAGAACCACTGCAATGTCCCAGTCAGAGCGCAGAGGACCAGAATGAGCGAGAAATCTCGATTGGCCAGGGCATCGATGAGCCGGTCGAGGGCTGCCGAAGCGTGCCGTGCACGGCTATGTCGTGTGGCCAACACCATGATAAAGCCCATCAGGGTCCCAAAGGCGGCCAAGCCTCCCAAGAGGAGCACATGGGCCTGCCCCAACTCCTGATAACCTGACCATGCGATGCCGACGAACACCGCGACATGGACGATATTGTCACAGGTGATGTCGAGATAGTACCCACTCGTGGACTCCAAAAACTTGAGGCGTGCGACCTCGCCGTCGCAGCAATCGATGACGGAGGACCATTGCAGCAGCAACGCCCCCAGCACACCACTGACCCAGCTTCCACGCGCAAAGCATAGAGCAGCCAGTAGGCCGATGGCCCACGCAATGAGGGTTACCTGGTTGGGCGTCATGGGCATGCGGACGAACCATCGGCTGAACCATGGTGATAGCTTCCGATTCAGATAGCGGTCCACCCAGCCGTCTGAGGCACTCCTGAGGCCGTTGAATAACCGACGTTCCACGGCAGCGCGATTCGTTTCACTCACGGCTGGCGCACACACGAGCCCATGGTTTGATAGGCGTTCGCTGTCGCTGTTCTGGGGCACCTCACAAAGGAGCGCTGACAGCGCGACATCCCCTGATGCCTGTACCACTGGCTGCAACCATGCGCCTGAGACCCTAAAGAAAGGTGGTACAGACCTGGAGGCTGGCCTGGGTTCGGGATCGATGACGGTGATTGGGCAGGATCCCGCCTGCTGAACGGCGTTGCGGAGCAGTGTCGCGTCGATGACTCCTCCGGCAGGCAGGACCCAGAGGTCTCTCTCCCACCACGCCTTCTCTAGATCGGGGCATGCCTGCACCAGAGCCGACCAGGGTTGATCGTCTAGCCAGACCAGGCGTGCCGTTAGCCGCGCATCCCGCGTCAGCGATGCCTGCACACTGCGCGGATAGCGATTGACCCCGAGTAACAGGATTTCACCGAGGCCTGCCCGCTGGGCACAGAGCAGCAGGCGGAGCAGCGCAGGCACTCCGGCGATGGGCTGCAACAGGTCGGCCGGTGTCGCGGTGGCGGGGATCAACACGATGGCTCGGCTACTCATCGCGGCTCCCATAGCCCGGTTTCAAGCGCCTGAATTTGCGGCCAGACCGTTTGCTCGGCCTTGGTGATATCCTCGGGGAAATCGACCTCAGTCCAGGGCAGGTCGCCGACCAGTTCGTAGCCGAAGACGCAGGCCTTGAAGAGCACGCGAAATGCCTCTTCATACTCCTCGTCATCACGGCCGCTGGCAATCCATTGTTCGAGTAGTTCCTGCAGACGCTGCGCAGCGAGGTGATCGAGTTTGTAGAATCCCACCCCTTCGCCTAATACATGCGACGGATCGCGGACACCTCTGGTAATGTCCCAGATGTGATCGTCCTGAATCGTCAGCATCATTTCCTCACCAGTGAAGGCAGAGCGCGGATCCACAAGCACACAATTGCTATGCGATGACTGCACCAGCCGGCGCAGGAGGTGAACGGGGAATAACACGTCGGCATCCATGACCAAGACCGCGTTGCTCATCACCTGGCGCGCCGCCCACAACGAGCGCACACTGCCGCGCAGATATGCCTCATTGCTGACGCAGACGACCGGCAGCGGCGATGGGAAGCGGTCAAGCTCTGCGGCGATCAGGTCGTGCCGGTATCCCACAACGATCCAGGCTTCGATCACCTTAACCGCCGCAAGCGCCTGCAACATACGGCGCAGAAGGGTCATCCCGCCGATGTCGACAAGACACTTCGGAATGGATCGTTGCAATCGTCGGCCAGTGCCGGCCGCTAACAGGATCGCCCGCATGGTCATCCTTCCCCCTATCGCTTCCAAATTCCCACGCCCCAAGGCCATCGGGTCAGGGGTGAGCCTGGGAAATCCTCGAGATGTGCGACGAGTTCCTCCGTTGTCGCTTGATTGGCAGGTTTAATGAGCAGCGTGAGCATGATCAAGGTAATCGGGGTGAAGATCAATACACCGACGCAACCCAGTAAGGGTTCCTCGATTATGAAAGTAACCGTCAGGTTAAACAGCAGCACGAGATAGTACAGCATCGGTCCCCACAACGCCTTGGCCGGCACGTAGCGGACTCCCGCATGGCTTCCCCAGCGGCGCCTCACCAGTAGGCGGTCGATGCCCTGGAACAGCAAGATAATTGCCGCTCCGACCACCGCCCAGCCGCCGAAGTTCGACAACGGGACGCCAAAATACATCCCGCCCTCGGGGTACCAGAAGATCTGTCCGAGAAACCACCGTGAACCGCGCAGTGCCAACGGATCTACTACGATGTCGAGGAAGACAAAGAAGACCACGGCCAGCACAGCCACCGGCAGGGATTGACGGAGCCGATGGGTCTCGACCAACTGGATGTCGGCACCGCGGCGGAGAATTGGCGCATAGGCTAGCAGCGCCATCGAATACGCCGCATAAGCCATGAACGTATAGGACAGGGAATCAAAAAACGGCACGTTCGAGATCCACAATTCGACCTCACGCGTGCCGGTGAGATATTCGTAGTATCCGTAAGGAAAACCATTTCGCGTTGAGCTGTACTCAGAGAGGAAGGCAATGCCCCAGGCGAGTACGAACAGAATAGCGGTACGGAGATAGCCCAAGTGAATGCTGCTGACGACTAGATAGACAGCGAGAAAGAAAAATACATAGGGGCGTAGGGTCAGCGAACCGAGCAGCAAGGGCAGAACTTCCAGACCATCCTCCCTTCTAAAGATAGTGCTGAATGCTGAGTACTGAGTGCTGAGAACAGCTCCTGCGTGGCATATAGGGTAGATGAAAATAAGTCAATACCAGGAATCTCTGGGCTTCCTTGTTCATCCGTCGTTCTCTCAGCACTCAGCACTAGATACGCAATACTTCATTTAGCATACCCATGGGCCCGGAACCACTGCACAGCTTTGCTCAGGGCTTCGATCGCGGGGGTCTGTGGCAACCCCAACTCCTGCACTGCTTTTGAGGGATCAAAAAACATGCGCTTACGGGACAACTTTACCCCGGCCAGCGTCACGAAGGGTGGTTTGTGGGTAATGGTCCGGGCCACAAACTCGCTGGCGCAGGCGGACAGATAGGCAATGCCGTATGGAATGCGGAGGCGTGGGGCGTGCATACCGGAGACCTGTGCCAGCAGCTGGAATAACTCAGGCAGAGTGAGGTTCGTATGCCCCAGAATGTACCGCTCGCCAATGCGCCCTCTCTCCGCCGCCAGGACATGTCCGATGGCGACATCTTCAACGTCGACGACGTTTAGGCCGGTATCCACGTATGCTGGGATCTTGCCGCGCAAGAAGTTCACGATGGTCTGGCCGCTTGGGGTAGGTTTCACATCCCAGGCACCTACCGGGAAGCTGGGGTTCACAATGACCACGGGGAGGCCACGCTGGGCATACTTCAGCACCTCCTGCTCGGCGAGGTATTTGGAACGTTTGTAATCGCTGACCATGTCCTTCGGGAGCAGAGGGACAGCCTCGCTGCCCGGGGTGCCGTCCGGTGGTAACCCGATGGTGGCCACGCTGCTGGTATAGACGATCTTCTGCACCCCAGCCTGTCCGGCAGCCTCCAGTAGATTGACGGTGCCGGTCACGTTGCTGTCGTAGAGTTCGCGAGGGTTGCGAACCCACAGGGTATACATCGCCGCCACGTGGTACACGGTATCGCACCCCTCGAGTGCGGCCTCTATCGAGCTGCGATCGCGCAAATCTCCCGCGACC
>Ga0081455_10006600_pt1 | contig 12414 bp, 11 predicted proteins | sample TabmetS3T2R1_FD_70207 | JGI IMG/M metagenome (GOLD analysis project Ga0081455, IMG submission 70207) | Tabebuia heterophylla rhizosphere microbial communities from the University of Puerto Rico - S3T2R1 | ecosystem: Host-associated > Plants > Roots > Rhizosphere ... | reverse complement strand
TCGGTGAAGTGAGGTGTTAATAAGATGGCGGCACGCTCCTACCATCTTTTACGCACGCAAAATCGGAGCGCCGCGCGAACTCAATTTGATATGGCACGAGCGATTTGGAAGGGCAGTATCAGCTTCGGACTGGTCAACATACCCATCGCGCTCTATTCAGCTACGCGGCGGGAAGAACTGAAATTTCGCTTACTACGCAAGACAGATCTGAGCCCGGTTAACTACAAACGCGTTGCTGAAAAAGACGGGAAGGAGGTTCCCTGGGACCAGATAGTCAAGGGCTACGAGTACGAGAAAGGCAAATACGTCGTGCTGCGGGAGGAAGATTTCCAGCGAGTCGATCTCGAAGCCACTCAGACTGTCGACATCCAGGACTTTGTCGACCTGGAAGAGATTGATCCGATGTACTTCTATAAGCCGTACTATCTGGAGCCGCAGAAAGGCGGAGACAAAGCGTACGCGCTCCTGCGAGATGCGTTAAAAGACACTAACAAGGTGGGCGTCGCTAAGGTGATCATCAAAACGCGGCAATATCTGGCTGGAGTTAAACCTGAGGACGGTGCACTCGTTTTAGAATTGATGCATTTTGCTGATGAGCTCGCCGACCCGGAGAAGCTTCATGTCCCAAAGAAACTCGAAGTCGGCAAACGGGAAATGAACATGGCCAAATCACTTATCGGCAGCATGACGTCGAAATGGGAGCCTCAGAAATACAAGGACGATTATCGCGAGGCTCTGATGGATGTGATCGAGGAAAAAGTGGAAGCCGGCGGCAAGGAAATCGAAGAGAAGCCAAAGAAAGCACCGAAGCCGACAAAGGTGATCGATCTCGTATCAGTTTTGCAAAAGAGCTTGGAGCAAAGCGGCGCTAAGAAAACAACGACAGCAAAATCGCGTGGAAAACGAAAGCAACCTGCGAAGAAAGCAGCATGACCGTAGCAAGAGCGCAACAAGCTTGACACCTCAGATGGAAACCAATCAGCCTGAACGCTTATGAACTCACTAACTCGGTATGCGGTTCCGTTTTATTCGATTATGCGGTTCGTGGTTGGCCTAATGTTTTTCTGTCACGGTGCACAGAAAATTTTGGGATGGTTCAAGCCGCCGGGCCAAGCTGGCGAGGCGTTGCCGCCGCTCATGTTGGTGGGCGGTTGGATCGAAATCGTGGCCGGGCTCCTTATCGCTGTTGGATTATTTACCCGGTTCGTGGCTTTCATCGCCAGTGGCGAAATGGCGGCGGCATTCTTTATGATGCATGCCAAGGGGAGCATCCTACCCATTATCAACAAAGGCGAACTGGCGGTCGTTTACTGCTTTCTTTTCTTTTACATCTTCCTTTATGGGCCCGGCGCCTGGAGCCTCGATGCAATGTTCCGTAAGACCAAGCCCACTAGCTAGTTTCCAGAAATCCACATTCATTTGGTCAGTTATGAAACACTTTGTCTTTGCGCTGGTGTTCCTTGCCAGCTCAGTGCTTGCAGCCGAAGAAATCAAGGATTTCGGTCGCGACCGGCTGAACAACTCACCTCGTCACGCGGATTGGGTAGACATCAAATCAGGTGACCGCAAAATTAAGGCGTTTGTCGTTTATCCCGAGCGTAAAGACAAAGCACCGGCTGTGCTTGTCATCAGCGAGATTTTTGGGCTTACCGACTGGGTTCGCAGTTTGTGCGATGAATTGGCCGAGAATGGAGTCATTGCCGTTGCACCCGATTTGCACGGCGGTCAGAAATTCGAAGATCTCGACGGCGCGCGGAAAGCTACGTCGGCGCTTCCAGACGAGCAAGTGAAAGCCGATCTCAATGCCACCGCCGATTTTGCATCGAAAATTCCAGCGTGCAACGGAACGCTCGCGGTATGCGGGTTTTGCTGGGGTGGGGGGTGGACCTTTCGCTACGCCACGATCAATCCGAATCTGAAAGCAGCCTACTCGTTTTACGGAGTCGCAACTGATAACGCCGACGATGCGAAGAGAGTCGCGTGCCCGGTTTACGGCTTTTATGCCGAAAACGATGAACGCGTGGACGCGACGATCCCCAAAGCGGAGGAACTAATGAAAGCTGCCGGGAAAAAGTATGAGCCCGTAATATACAAAGGCGCCGGCCACGGTTTCATGCGTTCGGGCGAGCCAACCAATCCCGCCGTTCGCGAAGCCGACCGAAAAGCTCGCGACGAAGCTTGGGAACGGTGGAAAACCTTGTTAAAACAACTATAACCGGATTGGACCTGAACTTCGGGTCTAATTCTCCCACCAGGCGAGCGCGTACGGATCGGGATCAACGTCCTCTGTGACTGGAGCGTATTTTTGATCCGTTCCACGACAGGCTGCCACGCCGTGAACTGCAGATAAACGGCTCGAGTACCTTGGCACAATCTTCGAGAAGATGCGTAAACGACGTTACGGACACGCGCATAGACCTAACGAAGTCCGTTCGTCCCGCCGAACAGACTAAGACCTAACCAGACGATAAAGCCAACGGCCCTTTGCGAGGCGATTTCAGTGTGCTTGCCGCGACACCCTGCCGTGGCTTATCTCCTACTCGTTAACCGAGTTATTTTGCGCTGGTTAATTCATCCACGAGCGGGTTCGCATCGTAAACTTTTCGCAGCGCCTCGACGATCGCAGCCGAATCAACAGAGACGGCACGCGCTTGCGTGTCGGTGTAAATGCAATCAGTCACAAGTGATTGAATGTTACCGTCAAAAATAATGCCGACAAATTCGTTTGCTTTGTTCACCACAGGGCTGCCGCTGTTGCCGCCGATAATATCCGCGTCAGAAACAAAATTGTATTTCGTCGCCAAATTGAGCTTCGATTTCTTGTCGAGCCAACGTTTCGGCAGATCAAAAGGCGGCCGGTTGTCGTGCTCAGTGGCGCGTTGATACAAACCAGCGAAATCGGTGAACGCGGGGATCTGTTTTCCGTCCTGCTCATACCCGCGCACCGTCCCGTAGGAGAGCCGTAGTGTAAAAGTCGCATCTGGGTAAGTGCTCGCGCCTTCAATGGCAAATCGCGCCTTTGCAATGTCTGCATATGCCTGTCTTTTGATTTCATCCTGCGCGTTGTAAATCTTTCGCGCTTCTCTGGCTGGCGCATCGATCATGCGAACGAGATCGATCATCGGATCGGGCGTCGCCTGCAGCGCAGCCGCGTCTTTGCCGTAGAGATCTTTCCGAACAGCCGTGTCCTTAAGCTTTGTGCCAGTTACAAGCTCAACTGCGCGCGCGTGCGGCGACTTTCCAGCGAGCACTTTTTCCACCAGCGGATTGTTTGCACCGAATGCAGAGGCGAAATCCGTCAACGAACCCGTCAGTCGCAAAATCTCGTAATCGTCATGGATGGGTTCATCGGAAAAAAGTTGCAGTTCCAATGATTCATGTGCGCTGTCACGAAAAGTCGGGATCCGTTCTCCATTGGGTTTTACCCGTTCATCGGCTGCGCGCAATAGCAGGCGCGCATACTTGAACAGATTGCCAGAGAATGCTCGGGGTCCACGGTAACCGACTGTGACCGGCCGTTCCTGCTCGAGGTAATTGTACACGGGTGCGTTCTTCGCAATCTCAGCCTGGGCACGCTTAATTCGGTCGTAAGCAGAAAGTGCGGATTTGAATTTCGAATCGCGCGCAATCGCGTCGCGCAGTTTTCGTTCTCGCGCTTCTAACGCCGACCAGATTTGCGGATCAAGCAGTCCAGCCAGATAGCCGTCGTAGCGTTTGCGGTTGTTTTGATCCCCAAACAAGTCCTCGCGCGCTTTACGTGTGTTCTCGAACGAACGCGCGCTGTAAGCCGATTCCAGCACTTCGCGACGATAAAACATGTTCAGGACATACGGCAGATAGCGATCGCGCATGTCGGCCATCTCAGCCAAGGTGAGTTGCCGGTCTGTTTTTCCGGGGCTGCCGCTTACGAAAATAAGTTCGCTGTCCTTCGGCCCATTGGAATTGAATTTGAGAAAGTGCTCGATCTTTGCTGGTTGGCCATTTTCATACACTCGAAAAAGGCAGATATCGAGATCGTACCGGGGATACTCGAAATTATCGGGGTCACCGCCGAAGAAGGCCATTTGCTGTTCGGGGGCAAAAACCAAACGAACGTCGTCATAACGCTTGTACCGGTAGAGATGGTAAGCACCGCCCTGGTAGAGGGTGACGACATCCGACCGCAGTCCGGTTTTGTCTTTGCTTTCCTTCTCGATGCCAGCGATGGCCGCGCCGCGCGCAATGGAAGCCTGATCGCTGGTCATGCCTGGTTTTACTGCGCTGGCAACGCGTGCGGTTACGTCTTCGATGGACATCAACACGTTCAGTTCCAGATCCGTCGATTTGATCTCATCGGCCCGCGTCTTTGCATAGAAACCATCCCGAAGATAATTGTGCTCGGCGCTGCCCATCTTCTGCAACGTGTCGGCACCGACGTGATGGTTTGTGGTAACGAGGCCGTTAGGCGAAACGAAGGATCCGCTCCCGCCAGAGTTAAAGCGGACGCTGGCTTTTTGGAGATGCTCAAGCCACTGCGACGTGGGCTCGAACTGATATTTTTCCTTGAGTTGTTTCAGTGGCGGTGCGTTGAAGAGCCACATGCCTTCATCGGCTAATGCGGACGTAGTCAATCCGACGACGAAGAGGAAGACTGAACAGCGAGACTGCAAAGACAACCACTTGTACATGCGCGGATCATAAAGGGCGCGCGGAGAGGCGACAACTACGTGCTTTATTTTCGACGCCAGTTTGCAGGAAAAGCTCTCAGCTTCCCCTACAGCCAGCGCCATGTACATTTCGCTAATGTTTCGGACCAAGCGTCGCAGAATTAACCGCCTCAATTTCGTTCTGGCAGGCGCACAAAAATCCGGCACGACGGCGCTGCACTACTTTCTGAGCAGACATCCTGACATCTGCATGGGCGACCAGCAGGAAATCCATTTTTTCGATAACGACGCGATGTTCGTTGCCGAGCCGAATTATGACGAGTTGCACAAGCATTATCCACCGATGGCTCTCTCGAGTATCGCAGGTGATTGCACACCCAGTTACATCTATTACGAGCCGGCGATGCAACGGATTTGGAAGTACAACCCGAAGGTCAAATTGCTGATCCTCCTCCGGAATCCAGTCGAGCGTGCGTTTGCCCATTGGAACATGCAGCGATACAGAGGCCGCGAGCCGTTGGATTTTTTCGACGCGATTCGAGAAGAAAAAATGCGCATTGCCGGTGCGCCGCCAGTTGAAGCCCGCCGTTTTGCCTATCTCGAGCGGGGATTTTATGGACGCCAGCTCGAACGCATCTTCAGATTTTTTCCGCGGGAGCAAGTTAAGGTCGTGAAGTTCGAAGACTTCAAAGCGAAGCAGCGCCAAACAGTCGCCTCGATCTTCTCGTTCCTTGGCCGCAAACCCGTGCGCTCGCGGCGCAACAAAGATCGAAATGTTGTGCCGTACGAACGGGTGATGAACTGGGAAGAGCGCGTTTTCCTTTACAATCTGTTCGCCGAAGACATTTCCAAAATTGAGCAACTGCTGGACTGGGATTGCTCTGATTGGAAGCTGTGACGGCGCGATTGTAGGGCAACCGCTTCGGTTGCCAAATAGCAGGCGACGCGCCTGCCCCATTATTTTCATATCTGTTTGAATCGCGGGCGCTGGTTTGGATCTGCTGCAAGCAGCGCTTTCCAACGCACGATCCGCGCGCCTTGCGATTCAAAAAAGCCACGCAGTTCTGGTGTAAAAAATGAAGAACCGTCCGCGCGCCGATTGAATTCCAAAAGAAGTCGCCCGTCGGGTTTGAGGAATCTCGTGCGCACATCGTTGATGAAGAATTTCCAATCAGCCACTGTCCATTCCAGCCACCCACCGTTTTCGCGCCGTGCGATCCGATGGAAACACACGCGGTGCGCAGTAACGAGGTCGAATTGCTTGCCGAAATCCTGCAAAGGCGCTTGCGCATTAATTCGCGCAACGACGCGGCTAACGCCGAAAAGATCGGTCGTGCCGCGGAAGAAAGGCTCGTCGTCGGGATCAAGGCCGAGACCTTTGTGACCGAACAACCGGCAAAGATAGAGGAAATATCCGGGGCCGCAGCCCAGATCCAGGATCTCGAGCGGCTGCGCCCGATCAAGCCACAGGTCCTGTACGCGCTTTACGTTAACGCCAACCCAGTAATTTGCGTCCTCGTAGGCGTTGATCTTTCGCGCGTTAGGCCGATATGGGTAATGTTCGCGCAGTCTCATCAACTCCTGCTTATCGATCGTGGCCAGAATGCGTCGAGAACTTACCGGGTGCGTCCAGCGGCGAGCGTGCTCCGAGAGGCTTTCAATGGCGTCGCGGGTAAAGAGTTTTTGAAATTTTTGCGAAAGGCGCACGCCAAAGGATCGCCATGAAGTGCGTGATACTCAAGGAACTGTGGTTGCCGCTTGCGCCAAAATCGTGGCGCGCCAAACCACAGCCGTTATTCCTTTATCTCTATCCGGATTAGACCGGTCGAGCCTTCGCGAGTCATGGATCCGTTCGTCCAGCCATTGCTGGGATAAAAGAATTGCTCGTAACGCCAAAGCATTTGCAGCTTTGCACCAGACGATTTCGTCCACCGAATTTCCTGATAGATGTGTCGTTTCCAAGACGGCGACTGGCCGGTCATTAGGTTGATATCGAACGGTGTCGGCCAACTGAGAACGCTATGACGCGTTGCGACGATGGCCTGATCACCCGGAGGCAGCGCGGTAGCGAGACGCTCGGTGGTATTCTCGCCGGCGGATGCAAGCGGGCCGAAAGCGAAGACCTTGGCGTTGCTCGCCAATGCGAGTTGGTTGTCCTTGGTCGACCCAATGCTCAGCGAAATGCCTGGACTGACCTCGTTCAGACTTAAATTGACATCATTGATAATGAGAATGCCACCGGTGCCATTGCCCTCGTACGCGATCGAATGAATGGGGGCCGAGTGGCTTTCAACTGTCCAGTAGCGATCGATGAAAGATGAGACTTCGCGGCCGCGAAAAATCCAAATCGCCAGAAGCGCGACTATGAGCAATACGAAAACTCCCAGGGTGATGAGGATGTTGCGCACAACTACGAGATTGTGAGCTAGAGATGAACACAGATCGACACAGATCTTTCTGAGTGTTTGATCGCTGGAAGTCTGTGGCTGCGGTTACGGAGGCTCTCTTCCGCTGAATGTAATCGTTCACTTGCTCCTCAAGAATCTCCAGGGGTAACGCGCCATTTTTTAAGACCGCATCGTGAAACTCGCGCTGTTCGAATTTGTCTCCCAGTTCTTCTTGCGCGCGGGCGCGCAATTCTTGGATTTTTAACATGCCGATTTTGTAGGCGCAGGCCTGACCGGGCGCCACGATATAACGTTCGATTTCAGACTTAACTTCCTTTTCACCCATCCCGGTTTTGTCGCGCATGTAAGCGATCGCCTGTTCCCGAGTCCAGTGCTTCGCATGAATGCCCGTATCGACAACCAACCGAACCGCACGGAAAAGCTCGTCACGGAGGCGTCCCAGATCGCCAAACGGGTCGTTGTCGTACCACCCGACCTGTTTCGTCAGCCATTCGCAGTAAAGCGCCCAGCCCTCAACGTACGCTGTAAACGGCAGCACTTTCCGAAATTGTGGAACGCCCTTTAGCTCCTCCGCAGTAGAGAGTTGCCAATGATGTCCGGGTACGCCCTCATGGTACGCGAGAGTTGGCATGCTCCATTCGGGTACTTCATTCATGTCGCGGAGGTTCGCGAAAAAAATCCCGGGCCGGCTGCCATCCATCGCGGCAATGTCGTAATAGGCGCCTGGCGCAGTTGCTTCCTTAAACTCCGGAACCCGGCGTACTTCAATCTTCGCGCGCGGAGTAGTGAAAAAGAGGTCTTGCGAAGAACGTTCTGTCGCCTGCGTGATCAACTCCGTGTATTTCGCCAAGGCGTCGGCACGCCCCTTGTCGTCGTTTGGATAAAGAAAACGCCGATCTTTTGAGAGTTTGTCCATCGCTTCTCCGATCGGCTGACCGGCATAGCCGTTTGCATCGAGAATTGCCCGCATTTCACCTTCGATACGGGCCACTTCGCGCAGACCGAGCTCATGCACCTCATTTGGATTGAGCCTGGTGGTTGTGTTCTCACGCAGTTTGTAGGCATAGAACGCATCACCGTCCGGCAATTTCCAGACGCCATCATCGGTTGTCGTTTTGGGTAAAATTTCACGGAAATAATCGATTAGTTTTTGATACGCCGGATAGACTTTGTTCGTTATCGCCGTCTCCACGCGCGCTTGAAAATCGGCGCGGTCAGCCTGGCTTAGCTTGTCAATCTTGTCAGCGCGGGTTTTGAAGGATGTCGCCAGAATATTTTCCGAAGCAGGCTTGGCGATAAAATCGGTCATCTCCTTGAGAACTTCCTCGACCACAAACCGCGGCGGCAAAATCTGCTTTTGTTCGCGCACCCTAAGACCATCGATGACTTGATCGAATTTTTTCGGCAAAGCATCGAACCGCATCACATAGTAATTGCAATCATTTTGACTCAGCAGACGGTGCGTATTGGCCATAAACGACGGAAACTGGTTCTGTACGCCAAAGAGCTGATTAACGGGATAATCATGCCATTGCCACTTCTCACCCTCGGCTTGTAGCTGCAAAAACCAATCCAACACGCGTGTGGAAAGCTTTTGCGAAACCGATTGGCGATCGGCCGGATACTGGCGAAGTTGTGCCAAGTCGCGCTTCCACCTTTCGAATTCGCGCTGTTGATGCGCGGGCGATTCGTCGTCGAGTTTTCCGTTGTGCCCTGTGATGCCGAATTGCTCGACCAAGCCCAGCGTTGAGAGGATCTCTGGGTGATCAAAGAGAATTTCGGCAAAGACCTTTTCGTAAAACAGGTTCAGGCTCCATGGCCGAAACCAAATGAGATTGACTAAGAATATTGCGATCGCGATTACGACGACTGCAATAATCGCCCCGAGCCATTTGAGAATGGGTCTAAACATCTGTTTACATTAGCTAAAAAGGCAGACTATCGATACGATGCTGCGTTAGACGCAGCTGGATTCAAGAATTTGGTTCGCGAGTGCAAAACCTCGCACGAGCAAACATTCGTTTACAAGGCAGCTACTCTCTCGAAACCAAGCCACTCCGATGCGCAACATCGTTCCAGGGTGCGTCCACGCCTAACGCAGGGTCCGTTAGTATGGAATGCGCAAAAGATCCTATCTTTTTGATCGCCCGCCGAAGCCGTCGTGTCGTGAACCAGTCCGGCCGGCACATGTCGAAGTCGTTAGGCGCAAATTCTTCGGTAAGATCAGCAGCAAAAACATCGGCCCAGGACTTACCCCAAACTCGCTGCGCGAACATGTCATTATCGGAGCGCAATTCTTCTTCAACGTCTCGCGCCATCGCGGTAGTTAACCCGCAGTAACGGGCGTCCATGATTCGGTTCTGACGAAGATACTCGGCGAGCTTCACCTTGCATTTCTTCGCCTGAAGCCAGGTCATTTTTTTGCCGATCGAGCGTAATACTTCGCGAGCCACACTGACTGTGAACGGTCCGACCGCTTCATGGCGTCGGACGGCTCGATCTCGAAACTGTAAGGAGGTGATGCCGATGCTCTGGAGAAATTCCGGTATTACGCCACGGCGAAAAATTTCTTTACTGAATGGCCGAGCGATCAGTTCGGCGCCGTGAGTCTCTGCCAGCTCGATCCAACGCGTAAATCTTGCGTCTGGAGATTGCGCGAACCCGAACACGCACGATTCGAAGGAATCGGACCGGCGAAAGCTCTTGACTGTACTGGCATAACTCGAGTTGATCCATTGCGGATGGTTACGCGGGAACAGGACGAGCTTTGGTTGGAGATTCAGATCCTGGACTCGATTGAAGAAAGTTTTGGTATTCTGTCGGTTTCTAAAGAGTCCCTCCAAAGCTTCGGAAGAAATGATGATTGCTTCCGCAGGGGTCTCGGCAATTGCCGCGATGGACCTGGCCACCAGGGGCTCACGATGCTCTCCTAAGTCGAGTCCGGCTAACCCCTCAGCCAGCGCGTGATGGGCGCCGCGTTTGGTCTCACTCTCAGGCACGAAATAGCCGTGCTTCAGCAACTCAGCGCCGTTCTCCTGCAAGAACCACTGGATCGAAGTGGTGCCCGACTTGTGCGGTCCCGCGTGGATGTAGCAGATGCGCTTTGTCATGCGTTTGGCTCTCGACTGTTATCTCAAGGGCGAGGGAGCACATTTTGCTAACCGTCCCAGACAAAGCAAGCCTGACATAGTTTTCATTCGAGCCCGATGATTCGGCAGAGGTATTGATCAGAGCGCGACTTTCGTTTATGCGGAAAAAACACAAATGCCAGAATACATTGACAAACCAGAGCCACGCGGACAGACGATAGCCGCGGTTCTCGCCATTGGCGCCATTTACCTGGCCCTGCCACGCAACGTCGTTGTAGGCCCGATTTGGTTATTGCCGACTGTCATTGTCGTCTTGCTCGTGCCGACTGTGGTGAGCCATCGCGTGGGAAAACAATCACTCAATCGCCTCCTCGGATTCGTTATAAACGGAATTACAACACTGGCGCTGATTGGCTCGGTGGTTTTACTCATACGTCTATTGCCTACGCACCGCGAATCTCCATTGCAGTTGCTCCGGTCCGGCGGGCTTCTTTGGCTGACCAATGTGATCGTGTTCGCGCTGTGGTACTGGCGTTTGGACGGCGGCGGCCCAACCCTGCGCCAGAAACAACGGAAATTCGGCAGCAAGAGTTTCCTTTTTCCGCAGATGCAAATTACACATGACGAGCGACCCGAATTTGCGTGTGCGCGCTGGCATCCCCGCTTTGTCGATTATCTGTTCGTCGCGTTTACGCAGAGTTCCACATTTGGGCCGACCGATGCGCCACTGCTCGCGCGCTGGGCAAAGATTCTGGCGATGATTCAGATCTTCATTTCGCTTAGCATCGTTGTCTTGCTGATCTCGGGGGCCGTCGGCGCATTGTGATGTTGGCATGTGGCACATTGAGGTCACTCGCCTCTACCTGAACATGTGGCAGTGAGGCAGGGCGGTTCACCTGAACCGCCTGCAGTTTACTTACCGACCAAGATCAAAATGCCTGTCAGCAGCGCCAAAACTCCCATTACGATGGCGCCGATACCAATATGAAAAAGCGTAGTGATTCCGACAAGAATCAGATAGATGGCGAGCAGCAGCATTCCAATATTTTTTGTCATGATGCGTCTTTTCTGAGGCAACACCCGTGCGTTTGCACGCTTAAAACTCGTCCCGCTGCGAGAAAAAGGAAAACTCGTTCCGACTATTCCAATTCGAAACGTTTAAGCTTTGAACCGGCGAACTTGTAGGAGGCACATCTATCATGTGCATGGCCTGCGGCCGCCTGAGACTCGTTAACCGTAACGCCTTGCTGTTTGGCATTCCGATCTGTAATTGAGGCGTGACAGCAGCGGGATTTTATCATTGACTCGAAACCGCAATCGTTAGATTCGTCGCTCGGCACGAGGAGGAGGACAAATATGAAGCTGAAGAAGTTAAAGAAAAAGATCCAGCAACTCGAAAAACGTCTCAAAGAAGGCCCGGAGAAATTGGCCAGGTTAAAACGCAAATTGCAGCAGGCAGAGTCCGCAAAGGCGCTGCAAGCCGCTAGGAAATCGGCGGTCCGCGCTACCGCGTCAGTCGGAAAGAAGTCTCAGGAGTCAACAACCAGTGCGAAGAAAGAGAAGAGAAAATTGAATCTTTCACCGGAACGGCGTGCGCAACTTGCTGCCGCAATGAGGGCCAGGTGGGCTGCGAAGCGAGCTGCCGAGGGGAATAGCGCAACATCGTCGGACCAAAATTCTCCAATGCCGCCAGTGCAGCCGCCGGAAAATAGAGTTGACGGCCTCTAAGCATAGTTGCCGCGATCAGCGACGGTAGTGGCGCGACTCAGAGTTGTCGCGTCGTATTCGTGCCGGCCCGCTGGACCTGCGTCTTTCCAGTTAATGTCAGAACACGGGAGGCATGTGCAAATTCACGGCTGCTTTTCTTCGCAAAGTCTTTGGAAAACCGGATCCACGCGCAACGGGTCCCAGATTGGATCGAGCCTTAACAGTGCCGACGTAATGGGCGGTGGGCTGTAAAGCCAACCGCCATACGGCGTTTGTAACAATCGCGTGAGAGTTGCGATCGCACGAGTATTCTCGCCAATTATCATCTCAACTAACGCCAGGTTCTCTTCGAAAGCGGGTCCAGATAGCCGATCTTTGTTGCTCGGCAAAAGCTTGATTGCGCGCTGCGCTTCGTTGAGGGCTGATTCCTTCTCGTCGAGCATGGCGTAGGCCACGGCCAATGCTGCTGCTACGAAAGCGTTGTCTGGCTGCTCCTTCCTGAGAGGCTCAATCGTGTTGCGCGCTTGTTCAGCGAAAGCCCTGGCTTGAGCGGTGTCGCCAGCG
>Ga0081455_10006599_pt1 | contig 12415 bp, 7 predicted proteins | sample TabmetS3T2R1_FD_70207 | JGI IMG/M metagenome (GOLD analysis project Ga0081455, IMG submission 70207) | Tabebuia heterophylla rhizosphere microbial communities from the University of Puerto Rico - S3T2R1 | ecosystem: Host-associated > Plants > Roots > Rhizosphere ... | reverse complement strand
GGGGGGGAGGAGGAAGTGGGCGACGACCGCGTCGAACGAGCCGTCGGCGAACGGCAGCTGCTCGGCGTCCGCCTGACGGAACTCGAGCTCGGGGCGGAGCCTCCGGGCGAGCGAGACCATCTCGGCCGCGACGTCGACGCCGACGACCTCGGCGCCGCGAACGGCACAGGCGGCCGCGACGTAGCCCGGCCCGGTTGCCACGTCGAGCACGCGCACGCCGCGATCCACGGCCGCCGCGTCCAGGAGCTGCTCGATCACCCGCGTCGTGAGCCCGGCAGCCAGGCGGTGATATCCATCCGCCCGCTGCTCCCAGCTCGCCGCTTCGAAGGCGTTGAACGCGTCGGGATCGATTGCGGGGTTGGTCGCCATACGGTGATGGTCGCCGTAAGGCGGCGCTTGCGCATCGGGCAGAGGGCCTTATCTTTTCGGTGGCATGGAGGCCCGCGTCGCCCGAGCGAGCTTTGTCGGGCGCGCCGGCGAGCTCGAAAGGCTCGACGAGGCGCTCGCAGCCGCGGCTGCCGGTCGCGGGGCGACGTTCCTGATCGCCGGCGAGGCCGGAATCGGCAAGACGGGGCTCGTCGCCGAGCTGAGCGAGCGCGCCGCCGCGAGCGAAACCACCGTGCTCACCGGGCGCTGCATCGACCTCGTCGGTCCGGGGGTTCCCTATCTGCCGCTCGTCGAGGCGCTCCGGCCGCTGCGTGGCTCATCTGCGCTGGACGACGTTCCGGGTGGACTGAACGAGCTGTCGCGGCTCGTCCCCGAACTCGCCGGGTCGCCAGCGGCAGCGTCCGCAGAGCAGGTCACGGGCGACTCGCAACTTCGCCTGTTCGAGGAGCTCCGCGCCGTCTTCGAGCGGTTGAGCGCCGCCGCGCCGCTGCTGTTCGTGTTCGAGGACCTCCACTGGGCCGATGCGTCCACGCTCGATCTGGTCGCCTTCCTCGCCCAGGCCGTCGGCGAGCAGCGCATCCTGATCGTCGCCACGTACCGGAGCGACGAGCTGCGTGCGGCCGCGCCGTTACAGCGCCTCGTCGGTGAGTTCCTGCGCGGCCGCAAGGCGACGGTCCTCGAGCTCGCGCCGCTCGATCGGGACGCGATCGAGCAGCTCGTGGCCGCCGTGGCCCCAACGCCGCCGGCCGAGCTCGCAACGACGGTCTACGAACGCTCGGAGGGAAATCCGTTCTTCGCCGAGGAGCTCGTCGCCGCCGCTGCTCGAGGCGACGAGCGGCTTCCCCGCGCCCTCCAGGACGCGTTGCTCGAGCGGGTCGCGCGTCTCGACCCGGTCGGCCGCTCGGTCCTGCGCATGGCCGCCGCCGCCGGGCGGGACGTTCCGTACGCGCTGCTCGCGGCGGTGATCCAGCTCCCCGAGCCTGAGCTCCTGGCCGCGCTGGAGAAGGCGGTCGAGCACGGCATGCTCGTACCCGACCAGAACGCGGCGGCATTTCGGTTTCGGCACGCACTCCTCGCCGAGGTCGTCTACGCGACGCTTCTCCCCGGCGAGCGCGAGGCGGTGCACGGTCGGCTGGCGCGTGCGCTCGCCGACGACCCGACGGTCGTCGCCGGCGGCACGGCCGCGGGTGAGGCTGCGCAGCACTGGGCGTCGGCGGGTCGCCCGGTCGAGGCGCTGGTCGCGTCGGTGCAGGCCGCGCGCGAGGCGGAGGCGGTTTGCGGGCTCAGCGAGGCGCTCCAGCACCTGGAGCGGGCGATCGAGCTCTGGGAGCAGGTACCCGAGGCGGAGGAGCTTGCCGGGCTCGCGCTCCCGGATCTGCTCCGCCGGGCCGCCGAGCTCGCCGACCTCACCGGCAACGGGCGGCGAGCCGCGGCGCTCGTCAACCGCACGATCGAGCTTTTCGACGAAAACGCGGATCCCAAGCGCGTCGGGCTGCTGTACGAGCGACTCGGCAGCTTTCTGCTCCCCTGGGGGGCACGCGAGGAGGGCCTGGCCGCATTCCAGCGAGCCGTCGAGCTCGTCCCGGCCGACCCGCCCTCGGCAGATCGTGCTCGGGTGCTGGCCGCGCTTGGCAACGCGCTCATGCTCTCCTGGCGTCACGCGGAGTCCCGGGACGTGTGCGAGCAGGCTTTGGCGATCGCCGATGCGATCGAAGACGATCGGCCCGCGCTCCGTGCCCTGAGCGTCCTTGGCGTCGATCTCTGCTACCTCGGCCGGCCCGCGGAAGGCTTGGAGCTCCTTCGGACGGCCGGTCTCCGCGCGCGGGAACGGGGAAGTCCACGGGACCTGACGCACAACGTCGTGATGCGCTGCGAGGTGCTGGTCGCGACGGGGCAGCTCCGCGAAGCTGCGCGGACGGCTCTCAAGGGACGAGCGATCGCTCGCCGCACCGGGCTCGAGCGAAGCTACGGGATCCTCCTGTCGGCCTACGCGGCCGAGGCGTTCCTGGAGAGCGGCGACTGGTCGCGCGCCGACGAGGTCCTCGCGGCCGCGCTCTCGCCGGGAGCGACCTACTGGAGCCACTATCCGCATCTGTTGCGAGCCCAACTCGCGATCGGCCGCGGCGAGCTTGTCGCGGCCCGCGAGGAGCTGGCGGCCGGTGCACAGGGTGCACACGAGCCGACCTCGGCCGCGCGGCACGCGCGCTTGACGGCCGAGCTCGCTCTCTGGGACGGTCGGGCAGAAGACGCAGCCGAGGCCGTCGACGCAGGCCTCCGCGGCCCGGAGACGGGTGCCGCCTTCCAGCGCACTCGGCTGGCGGCGCTCGGCGTCCAGGCCGAAGCGGAACTTCGCCAGCTCGCGTCGATTGCGCGCGATGAGGCGGCGGTCAGCGCCGCCTGCAGGCGCGCGCGGAAGCTGCTCACTGAGGCACGCCGCTCCTCGGCGGAAGTCGCAGCCGTGAACCCGGACGCCGCCGCCTGGCGAGCCGTAGCGGAAGCCGAGCACAGCCGCGTCGACGATCGGTCGAGCCCGGAGCGCTGGCAGGCGGCGGTCGCCGCCTGGGATGAGCTCGAGCGACCGTACCCGGCTGCGTGCTGTCGCTGGCGATTGGCGGAAGCCTTCGTCGCCGGCGACCGCTCCGCCGAGGCCGCGGTCGCCGCGCGGACCGCGTACAGCGTTGCCGCCAGGCTCGGCGCGCGCCTGCTCGAGCGGGAGCTCCAGCTCCTGGCCGAGCGCGCCCGGCTAGACCTGGTCGGGCTCCGACCGGAGGATGCTCAGCGTCTGTCGGCCGAGGCGAGCGGGCTGGGGCTCACCCCGCGCGAGCACGAGGTGCTGCAGCTGCTCGCGCGCGGGTACACGAACCGAGAGATCGCCGCCGAGCTCGTGATCAGCGTCAAGACCGCGAGCGTTCACGTGTCGCACATCCTCCAGAAGCTCGACGTACGCAGTCGGGTCGACGCGGCGCGTATTGGGCAACGACTCGCGCCGCCGCCCTAGGCGCGCGTGCACCGCGCGAGCTCGCGGAGGAGCGGTTCGAACCGCTTCCCGCGCGTCGTCAGGCGGTACTCGACCGCCGGCGGACGCGTGTCGAGCACGCGCCGGTCGAGCAGGCCGGCCTCCACGAGCTCCATCAGGCGCGTCGTGAGCGTGGCCGGCGGGACCCGCCCGAGCGCCACGCGGAACTCGTTGAACCGTGCGGCGCCTTCGACCGACGCGTAGAGGATTGAGAGCGTCCAGCGCCGTTCGAGGAGGTCCGCCACGCGGCGGACCTCCTCGGGAACCGGCTCAGGCCGCCTGCAGCGCATGGTCCTGCGCCGGCTCGAGCGCGAGCTCGAGCACCTCGTCCACGCCGAGAACCGGGTGGAACGTGATCGCCTCGCGCACGTCCTCGGGGACGTCCTCGAGGTCGCCGCGGTTGCGCTCCGGGATGATCACGTCGGTCAGTCCGGCTGCGTGCGCGGCCAGAACCTTCTGCTTCAGGCCGCCGATCGGGAGCACACGTCCCTGCAGCGTCACCTCGCCGGTCATGCCGACCGTGTGCTTCACGGGACGCTGCGTCAGCAGCGAGGCGAGGGCCGTCGTCATTGCGATCCCCGCGCTCGGGCCGTCCTTCGGAATAGCGCCGGCGGGGACGTGGAGGTGGAACGCGTGACCGCGGATGACGTCCGGGCCAAGGTCGAGCTCGTCCGCGTGCGCGCGCACCCAGGAGAGGGCGATCTGTGCCGACTCCTTCATCACGTCACCGAGCTGACCGGTCAGGGTTAGCCGCTCCTCGCCGTCCATGCGCGTCGCCTCGATGAAGAGGACGTCGCCGCCGGTGCCGGTGACCGCAAGCCCGGTCGCGACTCCCGGCACCGCCGTGCGCTCGGCGGACTCCTGCCAGAAGCGCTGCCGACCCAGCGCGTCACGGACGAGCGCTTCGTCGACAGCGATCGGCGGCGCGGCGTCGCCGGACGCGATCCGTGTGGCCGTCTTCCGAAGCAGCTTCCCGAGCTCCCGCTCGAGCTGGCGGACGCCGGCCTCGCGTGTGTACTCAGTCACGACGGTCTCGATCAGCTCGTCCGCAATCTCGACCTCGTCTTCGCGCAGGCCGTTGCGCTCGGCCTGTCGCGGCCAGAGGTAGCCGCGGGCGATCGCGACCTTCTCGTCCGTCGTGTAGCCGTCGAAGCGGATGACCTCCATCCGGTCGAGCAGTGGACCGGGGATCGTCTCCGCGATGTTCCCGGTCGCGATGAAGACGACCTGCGAGAGGTCGAGCTCGACATCGAGGTAGTGATCGCGGAACGAGTGGTTCTGCGCCGGATCGAGCACCTCGAGCAGTGCGGCCGAAGGATCGCCGCGCCAGTCGGCGCCGACCTTGTCGACCTCGTCGAGCATGATCACGGGGTTCATCGTCCCGGCGTCTCGCAGGGCGCGGACGAGCCGTCCCGGCAGGGCGCCGATGTAGGTGCGGCGGTGGCCGCGGATCTCGGCTTCGTCGCGCACGCCGCCGAGCGACATTCGGACGAACTCGCGGTTGAGCGCGCGGGCGATCGACTCGCCGATCGAGGTCTTGCCCGTGCCGGGCGGCCCGATCAGGGTGAGGATGGCGCCGGAACGCTTGTCCTCGGCGATCCCGCGCTCCTGCCTGAGCTTTCGAACGGCCAGGTACTCGACGATGCGCTCCTTCACGTCCTCGAGGCCGGCGTGGTCAGTGTCGAGGATCTCGCGCGCCAGCTTCGGGTCGAGCCGCTCTTCGGATGTCTTGCCCCAAGGCACGGCGAGCAGCCAGTCGAGGTAGGTGCGGATCATCGACGCCTCACCAGAGGCATCGCCCATCCGCTCGAGCCGGCCGAGCTCGCGCTCCGCCTGCTCGCGGACCTCGTCCGGCATCTCAGCCTCGTCGATCTTCCGGCGGTACTCGTCGACGATCGACGCCTCGTCCTCGCCCAGCTCCTTGCGGATCGAGTCCATCTGCTTGCGCAGGAAGTACTCGCGCTGCTGGGCCTGCGCACCCGACTCGACGTCGTCGCGGATGCGCCGTCGTACCTGCAGCTCCGCGAGTCGCTCGCGCTGCAGCGAGAGAGCAAGCTCGAGCCGCTCGACCACGTCGAGTGTCTCGAGCAGCTCGACCCGCTGTTCGAACGACAGGTCGGGTGAGTAGGCGGCCGTGTCTGCAAGCGCGCCGGGCTCGCCGACCGAGCGCAGGAACTCGCCGATGCGGGGATCGGCGTCGCGCAGCTCCAGGATCTCCTGGACGACCGCGCGGTACTCGGTCTCGAGCTCGCGGGTCTTGATCGGCGGGGGGTTCTCGTCGAGCAGCTCGTCGGCTTCGACGTAGAGGCGCCCTCCGGTGCCTGTTTCGGCGGCGCCGAGCGTGGCGCGGTGGAGCCCGGTCAGCGTCATGACGCGCGAGCCGCCGGGCAGTCGGCCGCTCTCGACGACCTCAGCGACGGTGCCGACCTTCGCGTACACGCCCTCGTGGCGAGGCACGAGCAGGACGCGCTCCTCCGAGCCGATCTCGAGCGGCAGTGTCACCGTCATGTTCGGGAAGACGACGGTGTCGTCCAAGGGGATGAGCAGGTACTTCTCCACTATCTGGTTCACACTCCTGAGCCGGTTTCAGTTCAATAGTAGCTTCAATTCTTGAACCTGGAGTTCGAACACAAGATCCATTTCCTCGGCGAGGTAGTACTGGTTCGCAAGTGACAACAACCGGCTGAAGCCGGTAGGGGGAGGCACATGCTCAAGACAACGACTACGCGGCGGCGTTGGGTGGTCGCGCTCGTGGTGCTGACGACCGTGCTCGTGAGCTCGACGTCGGCCCTGGCGGTTCGAGAGCTCTTCTTCGAGGAGACGGCATCGGCGTTCTGGGCGGTCCCGCACCAGTGCGCCGACGGCTCAACCGTGGAGGGCACGCTCCTGGTGCAACCAACGCGCGACTTCGAGTCACCCGATACCGAGGATCCAGACCCGACCGCCAGGCTGCAGTTCCTGGCCGTCTGTCCTGACGGAACCTCGTTCAGCTGGGGCGCACCGAACGTCTCGGCGGCGATCACGAGCACCGCGAACCTCAAGAGCCTCACCGCCTCCGGCTCCGGAATCGCCCGGGACAACCTCGGGGGAGTCCACCAGGTCTCCTTCGAAGTGGCCTGGACGGGCGTCGGACCGCTCGAGACCACCGTCAACACGGCGGGGAGCAAGCGGCAGCAGCGCGAAGCGACGGCAACGGGTCAGGTGACCTTCGACGGCGTCGTGCTGGTCGACGGCGAGGCCAACCACCCGACGCGGCCCGCGCCGTTCATCCGCGTCGACACCGAGAAGTAGGCACTCCGATCGGGCTCGGCGCGCCGCTCCGCGCGCCGGGCCCGCTCTAGCTCACCGTCTCGACGTGCGAGACCAGCTCGCCGTCCAGCAGCACGTGCACGGCGAAGCCGCGAGGGTCGTTCGTGAGCTCGATCTCCTTCGCGCCGAGCTCGAGCCGAGCCTGAACGTATGTGCTCGGAGCCGTGAGGACAGCTCGTCCTCCTAGCTCGGCGGACATGGTCCGGTGCACGTGGCCGGCGACGATCCGGCACACCTGCGGATGAGCTTCGACGACGCTGCCGAACGCCTGCCGTTCGTCGGCGGGAAGGCCGATGTCGTCGATCGCCGGTGCCCCGGTCACAAAGGGATGGTGGTGCAGCGCTACCACCGTCGGAATCTGGGTGGCCGCGGCGAGGGTCTCCTCCAGCCAGGTGAGCCGGGGCGCGTCGAGCTCGCCGCCATCTTCGCCGGGCCGCGTGCTGTCCAGGACGACAAGCCTCAGCGGGCCGAGATCGACGGCGTACTGCACGGGCTCGCTATCGGCCCCAGGAACCTCGAAGTGGCGGCGCAGCGTTCCGCGGACGTCGTGGTTGCCGGGAAAGACATGGAGCGGCACGTCGAGCGGCGCCAACAGCTCGCGAACCTGCTCGTACTCGTCGTCGAGGCCGTGATCGGCGACGTCACCGGAAAGGAGCAGGGCGTCCGGAGTGGGTTCGAGTGCGCGGACGGACTCGACAGCGGCGGCAAGCCTCGCGACGGAGTCGCCGTCGCCCCAGTCGGCGCCGATGTGGGGATCGCTGAGCTGGACGAGGACGAACGGCCTGCGTCGTCGCACCGCGCGATCCTACGAGGCAGCGAGAGTTCCGGCCCCCACGGTCTCTTCGCCTCGAGTTCGGGCGCGGCGATCACGAGCCTGCCAATCCCAGGCGATATCGAGGGCGAGCAGGCTCAGGTTCCCACCAACAATCGCTCCGACGATCGCGAGCAGGGGTGAGAAGAGCCCGAAGCCTGCTGACGTCACGTCGAAACCGAGCCGCGCTGCGACGAGCGCGCCGCCGACAGCCGCGGCGAGCCCCGTGATCTTCGTCGTCGCGGACCAGTCGCGGTCGACCCAGGCCAGATAGACACCAAGTCCGATCGGCACGCCAACAGAGAGCGACGTGACCAGCTCGTCGACGAGCGGAACCCCTGGGAACACGGTGAGGACGACCAGAACGCCGAGGAACAATCCGCCGAACCCGAGCACAACCGAGTACAAGGACCGGAGCGCCACGCTGCTCTTGCGTCCGAACCCCCCGCGCCAGCGCACGCGGAGCGCCATCCACGCAAGCGACAGCACCATCAGCGCGGCCCATCCGAGCATCACGCCGAGAACGATGCTCGCGATCGCACCGTGGCTGAACACGGGGGTGAAGTCGACCGGGGTTCGCTTGTAGAGGGTGGTGTCGACACGACCGGTGTCGAAGAAAGTGTTGATCAGGCGATTGCTCGCGGTGGTCTGGTAAGCCCAGAAGTCGTCGGAGTGGCCGATGTCTGGGATCAGGACCTCGTGACCGTTCGGCAGCTGCGGGAGCAGCTCGCGTCGGCCATTCTGCGGCGGGGTCGCGAAGTCGAGCTCGCCCCCGATCAGGAGCGTCTCGACCTTCGACGGCTGGACGCGGGTGTACTCGTTCTCGTCCGGGCTCACCGGCCATGAGTCGAAGAGCCGGCCGCCGGCCATGTAGAAGTCGGTGCCGGGGCTTCCGATGACCGACCTGTGATCGGCATTGCTCGCGAAGAACTGCGGGGCGTACGCGGCGTCGCTTCTGCCGACCGCGGCGACGTCGCCCCAAACCTGAGCCTGCGGGAAGATCGTCTGCGTCATCAGCGAGAGGAGCCATGCACCGCTTCCGTTGCCCTTGTCGGCGTCGAGGAGCGTGTCGATCGTCCACGGCCCCGAGAGCGGCCCGGCACCGTCGGTCGTGGCATGCATCAGGCCGAAGAAGGCACCGAGCTTCACGTTCCCCTCGCGGATCGGGAGGAACCACCAGCGGTCCGGGATGCTCTCGTAAGCCGAGTGCATCGAGGCCGCCAGGTCCGGCGTCCGGCGGCGGCAGGACGCGTCCTTCGCGCAGAGCGCGGCGTAGCGGTCGACCTGCTCGTCAGTGGTCTTGGCGTCCCAGAGGAAGTTGCCGGGCGGGTTGGCGCCGATCATCACCGAGCGGTGGATGCGCTGTGGGTGGCGCCAGGCGTAGATCAGCGCCGTGCGAGTGCCGGCGCTCTCGCTGAGAAGGTCGATGCGCCGGTAGCCGAGCGCCTGCCGGGCGGCGTCGAGGTCTTCGACCCGCTGGGGCAGCGCGTAGCCGGCCAGGTCGAAGCCCTCCTCCCGAAGACGATCCGCGCAGGCCTTGTAGGCGGCCGCGTCGGCCTGAAATGCCTTCTCGGTCAGGAATCCGTGCGCGTGCTCGCGTGCCGACGTCACTTCGGGACAATCGAGCTTCGACGAGCCGTCGACGCCGCGATACCCGACCAGCACGACGTCGTGCTCGTCCGCGAACCGGCTTGCAAACGGAAAGGCCATGTTGGTGATGCCCGGACCGCCCTGGAGGCGGAAGATCGGGACACCCGGCTCCGCCGAGCGTGCGCGGATCCGCGTGACCGGCAGGGGGATCAAGCGCGAGCCCGCCTGGCGCCGGTTCTCGGGCACGACGAGCGTCCCGCAGTCGGCTTCGTAGCTGCCCTTCTCGGTCTCGTAGTCGCACCGCTCGAGGATCAGGTCGCCTGCCATCGCCCCGGAGGGGACGGAGGCCGGGTCGGCATCCGACGAGAGTCGGAGGTACGCCAACCCGGCAACCGTCAGTGCGATGAGCGTGAGGGCGACGATCCGGCCGGGGGTGAGGGCTTTCGCGTTGCGCATCGGTCTAGGCGGAGACGGGGGTCGGCGGGCTCTCGGGTGGAGCCTCCGTCTCGGACACGTCGAAGCGAGGCAGCCACTCGAGCCAGCTCGGCAGCCACCAGTTCCAGTCGCCGAGCAGCTTCATCGACGCCGGCAGCAGGATGCCGCGAACGATCGTGGCGTCGATCAGGATCGCCACCGCGAGCCCGACGCCGAACTGCTTGAACATCAGCATCGAGAGCGCGATGAAGACGGCGAACACGAACACCATGACGATCGCGGCGCTCGTGACGACGCCGGCGGTCGTCTTGATCCCCTGGGACACCGCTTCGTCGGTGGACAAGCCGCGCTGGACTGCCTCCCGGATGCGGCTCAGGAGGAACACGTGGTAGTCCATCGAGAGCCCGAAGAGGATCACGAACAGGAGCAGTGGGACGGCGGGGTCGATCCCTGCCGTCGAGCTGAACCCGAGGAGGTCCTTGCCGATGCCGTGCTGGAAGACGAGCACGAGCGCGCCGTACGCGGCGCCCACTGACAGGAGGTTCAGCACGATCGCCTTCGCCGCGATCACGGGTGAGCGGAAGGCGACGAGCATGAGCAGGAACGCGAAGACGAGCACGAAGGCCACCACAGGGGGCGTATTCGCTTTCATCTCATCGGTCGAGTCGATCCAGTTGGCGGTGAGGCCCGTCACGCCTGCCTCCGCGTCCGGGAAGGCGCCCACGGTCGTGGGCACGATCTCGTCGCGCAGGAGGTCGAGCGACGCGTTCGATTCCGCGTCCGTGCCCTTACCCTTGATCGGCACGGTGATGTTGGCGACCGTCCCGGCCTTGTTGACGTCAACCGTGATCGGCTCGTACATCCGACCGCTCGCCACGGCGCGCTGCTCGAGCCGCTCGATCGCGGCCCGCATGGTCGGCGCGTTCACGTCCGGCGCCTTGACGACCACGTTGGCCGGGAGGGCCTCGCCGGGGAACGCCTCTTGCATCCGGTCATAGGTCTGGACGGCCCGGAGGGACTTCGGGAACGTGTCAGGGCCCGGCTGCGCCAGCCGGAGCTGGAGAGCAGGGAGCGCCAGCAAGACCAGGAGCCCGCCGGCGAGCAGGGCCGAGAGCCCCGGCCGACGCATGACGCGGTCGACGATCCCGCCCCAGATTCGCCCCTCGCCGTCGTCACGGCGCAGACGGCTGACGAACGGGATGCGGACACGGTCGACGTTGTCGCCGAGCCTCGACAGCAACGCCGGCAGCACCGTCAGCGAACCCAGCATGGCGACCGCGACGACGAGGATCGTCGCGACTCCGAACGACGCGAAGATCTTGTCGCCGGTCAGGAACATGCCCGCCATCGCGATCATCACCGTCAGTCCTGAGATGAGCACCGAGCGGCCCGAGGTGGCAGCGGCGACTTCCAGCGCTGCGCGCTCGCTCCGGCCGGCGGCGCGTTCCTCACGCTCGCGCCGGAGATAGAACATCGAGTAGTCGACGCCGACCGCGAGCCCGATCAGCAGCACGAGCGCAGGCGCCTGCATCGCCACTGGGAAGATGTGGCTGGGCAGTGCGACCAGCCCGAAGGTCGCGAAGACTGCAGTCAGGGCGAGCAGCAGCGGGATGCCGGCCGCCACGAGGGCGCCGAAGGCGACTACGAGGATTGCGAGCGTGATCGGGAGCGACAACATGCCCGCCTTCCCGAGGTCGTCGGCGGCAGCCGTCTCGACCGCGTTGGACGCGCTCGCGTAGCCGAATTCGCCGACGTAGAACCCTGGGTGGGCCGCCTGCGCCTCGTCGACCTCGGCGAGAACCGGGTCGATCTTCTCGGCCGCCTTGTCGGCATCGCCGTGGATCTCGAAGTCGACCAGAGCCGCGTGCCCGTCTTTGGAGCTCTCGCCCGGCCGGACGTTCTGAACCGCGTCGAGCCTCGAGAGGCGGGCCGCGACATCGCCGATCGCCGCCTTGAACTCGGGATCGGTCGTACGCAGTGACGGATGTTCGATGAAGACGCTCTCGCCGGCGGGCTGCTTGAAGCCCTCGTCGAGGATCTTTTCCATGCGGCCGGACTCGCCCGGACCGGGCGCGTTCGGGTCGATGAATTTCGTCCCGATCGCGCCGCCGAGAGCGACGGCCACGACGACGAACGCGAGCCAGCCGAACGTCGCCGTCTTCCAGTGGTCAGCGCTCCAACGTCCCATACGCGCCGCCACGTTGTTGGGCTTGGTAGCGGACATGCTGTTCCTCCTTGGGGGGTGGGGGGCCACGTGGTCGACGGTAGGACGGCGGCGGCGCGGGCACATCGTCGGAAGGCCGGAATCGGGCTCGGACCTCCCGATGAGCACCTGTCCTACCGAGGTAGGAGGCGGCCTGAGAGCGCGTCGAGTACGTTCAAGCCGTGAGGGTCAGACATTTCGCGCGCAAGTACTGGTTCGACCTGCTGATCGCCGCCCTCGCGCTCGCAGCGATTCTCGAGGTGATCGCGACGAACAACTCCACACAGGCGACGCGGTGGTTCGGCATCCCGGCGATCGTGATCGTGGTGCTCCCGATCTTCGCCCGCCGGCGCTTTCCGTTCGGCGGCCCGCTCGCCTACTTCGTGCTGGCGGCCGCGATCTCGCTCGTCGACTGGCAGCTGATCCCGGACCGGGAGAGCTTCTTCGTCATCGGGCTCGCCGTCGCGTTCCTGCTCGGGAACCTGCGCAACGCCTGGCAGGCCGCCATCGGCCTGGTCGTCATCGTCATCAGCTTGGCGTTCCTCGTCTACCAGATCCCCGGACACACGACGGGCGAGCTCGTCTTCATCCCGCTCGATTTCATGGTCGCCTGGGTTGCCGGTTTCGCTTTGCGCGAGCGCTCGGAGCAAGCTGAGGCGGCGGA
>Ga0081455_10006598_pt1 | contig 12415 bp, 5 predicted proteins | sample TabmetS3T2R1_FD_70207 | JGI IMG/M metagenome (GOLD analysis project Ga0081455, IMG submission 70207) | Tabebuia heterophylla rhizosphere microbial communities from the University of Puerto Rico - S3T2R1 | ecosystem: Host-associated > Plants > Roots > Rhizosphere ... | reverse complement strand
CTCACTGGCGGTACTCGGGTTCACGATTGCCTTGTCCGTGTTGACTGGTTTGCTGATGGGAATTTATCCCGCGATTCAGGGTTCCCACGCCGATTTGATTGGTGGTTTGAAGGAAGGCGGCCGCGGCACGAGTGGGAGCATTCGGCAACAGCGATTTCGCAAAATGCTCGTCGGCGCACAAGTGGCACTTTCAGTGACATTGTTCGCTGGGGCGGCGTTATTGATCACGAGTTTTGTTCGACTGACCCAGCAGAACCTCGGGTTCCAACCGCATAATCTGTGGACCGGGGCGGTCGTTATGCCGGTGGCACAATATCCGGACGGGCCGTCCCGTCAGCGTTTTGCTGAGCAAATCGTCACTGAACTACGCAACGTGCCAGGTATCGAGAGCGCGACGATCAGCGGTGATATTCCGCTCGCTGGTGGGAATCGTACCCTTTACGCGCGGGCGGATCGCGATGTGCCCCCAATCGAAAAGCGAAACAGTGCTCCAAGTCACGACGTTGTGCCAGGATATCTTAAAACATGGGGAATCCCGCTCATCGCAGGACGTGACTTCGATGAACACGATCTCATGGAAGGCCGAAACGTCTGTCTCATTAGCCAGACCGGAGCAAAAACGGTTTTTCCGAATGAAAATCCGATCGGCAAGACATTGCTGGTCACCAGCAGCGGCACGCCTGCGGAAATTATCGGCATCGTTGGCGACGTGAGGTCACAGCGGATCGCTGAACTGCAGGAAATGGAATTTTACCGGCCGTGGGCGCAGGAAAACTTTCCATTCCTGAACATCGCAGTCCGCAGCGACCTTAACCTCGATGCGATCACTAGGCTGGTGCAATCGGCGGTTACGAAGGTAGATCCTGGTATTGCGATTGCGGTCCCCCAGATGATGGACACCGTCGTCGCGCAAGCCCGCGGACAAGCGCGGTTGATGATGTGGTTGCTTGGAATTTTCGCCGGTGTGGCATTATTGCTGGCGAGCATCGGCATCTACGGAGCAGTCGCATACAGTGTTGAACAACGCACGGGCGAAATCGGCGTACGCATGGCGCTGGGGGCACAAACGGCGGATGTATTACGCCTTGTTATTCGGCAGGGAATGGCTCCTGTTTTACTGGGGCTTACTGTCGGATTGGTCGCTGCTCTTGCGTTGGGCCGTTTACTCACGACGCAGCTTTATCAGGTTTCGCCCCACAATCCGGCGCTTCTTGCCACGGCGGCGCTCACTCTCGGGGCGGTCGCATTGCTCGCGTGTTTCCTACCGGCGCGGCGCGCAACGTTCGTCAACCCAATCGAAGCGCTTCGAGCAGAATAACAAATTAAGTGCAAACGTTTCTCCAAGATCTTCGCTTCGGCTTCCGAATGCTTCGACGCAATCCTGGCTTTTCCATTCTTGCAATTCTTTGTCTAATCCTCGGAATCGGAACGAACGCTGCGGTGTTGAGTTGGATCGAAGGAATTTTGATTCGGCCTTATCCGTTGGTAGCGCACCAGGACCGTATGTTCGCGTTGAACGCCACGACACGCGGCGAAACTGGATATACCGGACTTTCCTACCGCGAATTTCTCGATTACGAAAAGAATTCCACGCTCTTTGAGTCGTTCATCGTTGATAAGATTACCGGAACAACGCTAAGCGTTGGCGATCGCGCGGAACGCGCGTCGGGTGCGATTGTTTCGGCGAATTATTTCGACGCGCTCGGGGTGCGACCGATTCTTGGGCGCGGCTTCAGACCGGAGGAAGGTGAGGGTCGCAAGGCGCATCCCGTGACCGTGATCGGTTATCGGACCTGGAAGGATCGTTACGGCGGCGATCCAAACATTATCGGGCGCACCCAATATCTGAACGGCATTCAACACACGATTATCGGCGTCGCGCCGGAAAAATTTCACGGCACCTTCGTTGGATATTCCTTCAGCTTTTGGGTGTCGATCTCGATGCAGGAGGTGTTCGATTCGACCGGCTACAAGCTGGAAGACCGCAGTGCCCGTTGGATCGAAGGCTACGCGTTTCTCAAACCTGGCGTAACGCGTCAGCAGGCAGACGCTGAGCTTCGCGCAATTTCGCAACGGCTGGAAAAGGATTATCCGGAAACGAATCGCGGTCACGACCTGTCGCTTTCGCCGTTGTGGAGAACGCCGTTCAATCAGGCGGGAAACATGACCTCGACGCTCGCCGTCACAATGGCGGTCGCGTTTTTTGTTTTGCTGATCGCCTGCGCGAACGTAAGCAACCTGCTGCTCGCGCGCTCGCTCCTGCGCCGGCACGAGATGACGATGCGTCTCGCTCTTGGCGCCGGCCGTCGCCGTTTGATCCAACAACTTTTCACTGAAGGATTGCTTCTTGCTTTGATCGCGGCCGTCGGCGGAATCGCTGTTGCCTATTGGTGCCGCAACGCGCTCATCTTTTCGTTCCCGTCGCCCGCAGCGGGAATCGTAATTGATTTGCCAGGACAGATCGACTGGCGCGTGCTCGTGGTAAGCGTCGCTATCTGCGTCGGCGCTACCATGCTCTTTGCGCTTATGCCGGCGATCCAAGCCAGCCACGTCGATCTTTCAGGTGCACTCAAAACCGATGTCGGCGGCGTAGTAGGTGGTACTAGTCGATCGCGCCTGCGCTCAGGTCTGGTTCTCGTTCAGGTATCATTGAGTTTCGTGTTACTCGCTGGGACAGGCTTGCTGTTGCAAAGCTTGCAGCGAACGCAGGCCACCAGCCCGGGTTTCTCTACTGATGTCATTGTGTCCGGCGTCGACTTGTTCTCAGCTGGATACAATTTGGACCGTGCAAAAGCGTTCGATACTCAACTACTCGATCGAGTGCGCGAAATTCCCGGCGTGGAATCGGCGACTCTGACGCGGTTAATACCATTTAGTTACGGCGACTTCTCTACCGCGTCTCTGGCGATTGATGGCTATCAATCCGCGCCCGATGAGCAACTAAATTCATCCTACCTCGAAGTAGGTGAGGACTATTTCAAGACGCTAGGTATCCCAATTGCAGCCGGCCGCGAATTCCAACGCACCGACGACGAGAACGCGGTGCCTGTGGCGATCATCAACGAAACCATGGCGGCGAAATATTGGCCGGGAAAGGATCCGATCGGACAGCGGCTTAAAGTTAAGGATCGTTGGCTGCAAATTGTCGGTGTGGCCAAGACCGTGAAGTACGAGAACAAGCTCGAGCTCCCCAGGACATTCTTCTACGTGCCGCTGCGACAAAACTTTTTGGAGAGTAACAATCTTCTTATTCGCACGCGTGAAACTCCGGCCGCGATCCAGAACGCGCTCGCGCGCGAAGTGCGCGGGCTCGATCCTAATCTCGCGCCAACTATTCCATTTCGCGTAGCAGGGCAAGTGGATAGGAAAGGTTACACGCAGCGGCTTGCCGCCACGTTGGTCGCGATCTTTGGAACAATGGCTTTGTTCCTTGCCGCAATCGGATTGTACGCGGTCATGTCGTATTCGGTTTCGCAAGCGACTCGCGAACTTGGCATGCGAATGGCACTCGGCGCCGGGGCACGGGACATTCTCCGACTGGTGCTTTCACGCGGATTGCGACTAACGATTGCAGGAATCGCGATCGGTGGCGTAGGAGCTCTTCTGCTTACACGCTTGATGGGCGATCTACTCTACAAAGTGAGTCCCCACGATCCGCTGGCGTTTGGATCCGCGCTTACGGTGATTGCGATTGCTTCGCTAGCTGCCTGCTTCTTACCCGCTCGGCGCGCGATACGGATCGATCCAGCTCAAGTCTTACGTGAACAATGACAGATGGCCTAACGAAACCTCGAAATTTTCGACCTCAATAAATACCGATCTGCTTATGCTCAAAGATTTTCGATTCGCCTTGCGTCAACTGGTTAAGCAGCCGGGATTCACATTGATTGCAGTCCTGGTGCTCGCGTTGGGTATCGGTGCAAACACCGCGATTTTTAGCGTTGTCAACGCGGTTCTGTTGCGGCCGCTGCCTTATCCGCATTCAGAGCAACTGGTGTTGCTCCGTGAGCGTTTGCTCGGGCCATCCGGCTTCGAATCGGGCTCGGTGAGTTACATGAATTATCTTGATTGGCGCGCCGCGCAGAAGAGCTTCACCGATCTTGCGCTGGTAAGGGCCGATGGCGTGAGCCTCTCTGGCTCTGACGGGACATCGCCTCCGGAAGCAGTTCGAGCCGGCCGCATGACGGCAAATTATTTGTCGATCTTGAAAGCGCCTCCGGTGATCGGTCGTGACTTTGTAGATAGAGATGACGTTCCTGGCGCGGCGAAAGTGGTCCTCATCAGCGAACGAGTTTGGCGGAAACAATTCGGCGGGTCGCCGTCTGCGATAGGGCAACGATTGAACGTCGATGGCGTGCCGCGTGAGATTATCGGCGTTGTTTCGGAACGTGTGCGTTTTCCGCGAAACTGCGATATTTTTCTGCCGCTGGCCGACTTGCGCGCCGATCACGATTTCCTGTCGCGCGGCAATCACGAAGCCTTTTCGTGTCTGGGTCGCTTAAAAGTTGGAGCGACACTGAAGCAGGCAATCGCCGAGCTCGACACCATCGCGGCTGACCTTTCGCGGCGCTATCCAGACTCCAACACCGGCCGGCAGGTCTCCGCAAAGTTGCTGCTCGAATTTTCGGTCGGACAATACCGATATCTCCTTTGTGTGCTGCTCGCGGCCGTAGGCTGCGTCCTGTTGATAGCGTGCGCAAATGTAGCAAACCTGCAGCTCGCGCGCGGTATTGCGCGCCGTAAGGAACTGGCAGTGCGCGCCGCGCTTGGCGCCAGCCGGTGGGATCTGGCGCGCCAGGTATTAGTAGAGAGCGGAGTCGTTGCGTTGCTGGGTGGCATTTGCGCCATGCTGATCGCCCTGTGGAGTGTCGACGCAATTCGTTCGCTTCTTCCCCCTAATGTGCAGCGATTTCAAGAAACGAATATTGATGGTTTGGTGCTTGGCGCCACGACCATTATCTCAGTAATCGCTGGACTGGTCGTTGGAACGTGGCCCGCGTTACGCGTCTCGGACACCGCCTTGATGGCGGCCGAACTACACGAAGACGGCGCGCGCGGCAGCAGCGGCGCGCAGCGACAGCAGGCGCGTGCGATCCTGGTGATTGCGCAGGTTGCTCTTGCGGTCCTGCTGCTCGCGGCGGCGGGATTAACGTTAAAGAGTTTCTGGCGCTCCCAGCAGGTGCCGCTTGGATTCAGTCCGCGTGGAGGCTTAACCATGAGCATTGCACTCCCGTCATCGCGTTACGATTCGCCGGAAAAGATTGTTCGTTTCTACGATCAATTGATCGAAAGAGTCAGACAACTGCCCGGTGTGAGCGCTGCGGCAATCTGCAACAACGCGCCATTCGATCATCACGAATGGGACAGTTCATTCCACATTACTGGCACGCCGCCTGATCCTCACGGTCAGGAACCGATCAGTGAGATGGCGATTGTTTCGGCGGACTATTTTTCCGCGCTCGGAATGCCGATATTGCGCGGCAGAAATTTTGGACGTGAAGACGTGAGCGGTCGTCCGGGAACAGTGGTCATCGATGAACTCGCCGCGCAAAAATTTTTCCCCGGCGCTGACCCGATTGGCAAACAGATCGACGATCCGGTTACCATTGGCGAACCCAATCAGAATGGCGTTCCCCTGACCATCATTGGAATCGTGCCGCACACCCGGAACAATGCCCCTGGCGAGAACAATGATCCCCGCAAGTTGCCGATGATGTACTTTAGTGCGGCGCAATTTGCGAACGTGGAGGAGGACCTGATCGTCCGCACAAGAGCAGGTTTCAATCCGCATTCCCTTGTCAGTCCGATCAAAGCCCAAATCGCGGCGCTGGATAGCGACCAGGCCGTTTCCGACGTCGCAACGATGGAGGAAAACATCGATGACAGCCTCGCGTCGCCGCGCCTGACAATGACGTTACTCGGCGTATTTGCGGGACTCGCTTTGATTCTCGCGTGTATCGGGCTTTACGGCGTCATGGCACTAATTGTCACCCAGCGCACACGCGAGATGGGCATCCGGTTTGCCCTCGGTGCCAGCCGTGGTGATGTCCTGCGGCTTGTCCTTGGTCAAGGGGCCGTTCTTGTCGGAATCGGACTCGCTGCGGGATTGCTCGGCGCTTTTGTCGCCAGCCGTGCCTTGAGAAGCGTCCTTTACGACGTGGCACCGTTAGACCCGGCAGCCTTGATCAGCGCTCTGCTGACGCTTTCACTGGTGGCGCTCATCGCATGTTTTTTGCCCGCGCGGCGTGCGAGTCTCGTGGATCCCATCGAAGCACTCCGGATGGAGTAAATTGCTATTCTGTGAAACTGCCACACCTCAAAACACTGCTACCAACAGTAACTTTGGATACTTCGTCCTGTTTTCCGTATATCTCGTTGCTTCTGCTCGTCGGTTTAATTTCGGCGACTGCATTGGCTGGGTGTTCTCGGTTGAACGGCGATAACATCAGTGTTGACGCAGCTACCGCGTCACCTCAGGTAGTAAACAGCATCACGGAAAGTCTCGAGCAGTTTAAAGGCAAGGTGGTTTTGCTAGACCTTTGGACTACGTGGTGTCCACCGTGCCGAGTCGAGATACCGAGTTTAATCAAACTACAGCAAAAGTACCGCGACAAAGGATTGATGGTAATCGGGGTTGCCTTGGATCCGATTGATCCGCGCGGCGGTGGTGGGGCAGCTGCTGTTGCACCGTTCGTGCATAAGGCCGGAATTAACTACACCGTCTGGATGATAGAGAACGAAAAGGCGCTCAAAGGTTATCCCATGGGCTTGGGGTATCCGACGACTTACTTGATCGGCCGTGACGGACTTATTCTCAGGCAATACGTGGGAGCACAACCGGAAGAGACGTTCGAGAAAGAGATAACATTAGCGCTTGGCAACGAATAACATGAACGATCTCCGCTTCGCCGTCCGACAGCTTTTGAAGACGCCGGCGTTTACCGCCATTGCGGTTATCACCCTCGCGCTGGGCATTGGTGGGAACACGGCGGTGTTCGGTTTGATTAACGCGCTCCTTGTTAGGCCGTTGCCCTATCGCGCACCTAATGAGTTAGTTCTGCTCTGGGAAAAATTTTCCGCGCAAGGTCTCGACCGCGTTCCGGTCTCAGCGCCGGAGTATCTCGATTACACAAAAGAATTGAAAAGCGTGGAGATCGGCGCGTTCAACTACGACGATTTCAATCTCACCACCGGTGAGATTCCCGAGCGGATTCCAGGCGCCTTCGTTAGTCCGAGCGTTTTTTCCATACTCGGAATTCAGCCAAGCAAAGGCCGCACTTTCGCACCTAACGAATTTGGTGAAGGCAACGACAACGTCATCGTGATAAGCGAACGTTTATGGAAACGCCGTTTCAATTCCGATCGCGAAATCATCGGCAAAGAAATTTCGATCGACGGCCGTACTTACACCGTCGTGGGTCTCATGCCGGAAACGTTTCAATTCCCCATTCCGCTTTTCAACATTCAGGGCGGCAGATTTGGCGGAAGAGTCGATATCTGGAAACCGATCGCCTTCAGCAAGGACGACCTCGAATTGCGTGGCTGGCGCAACTACAGCGTGATCGCCCGTTTGAAGCCGGGCGTCTCGTTAGGCCAGGCCCAGGCCGAGCTCAATACTGTCATCGCGAATTGGTATCAACGTTTTCCCGACAATTACCAGCCAGCAACGAAATTCGGCGCGTCGCTGTACGCATTTCACGATCAAGTCATCGGCGGCATGCGCGCCGCGCTCATTGTCTTGTTAGCAGCGGTCGCAGCGGTGCTCCTAATCGCATGCGCAAACCTGACCACGATGTTGCTCGCACGGGCTGGCGCGCGCGAACGCGAATTTGCCATTCGCGTTGCGCTCGGCGCCGGGCCGGGACGGTTGCTGCGACAACTTCTCACTGAAAGTGTCTTGCTCGCCATCATCGGTGGAATTGCTGGAGTGGTCCTTGCCATTTGGGGACTGGACCTGTTGCGCACACTCTGCGCACAAACGGTCTCGCGCATCGCGGAAGCGAATATCGATCCGCGTGTTCTCATCAGCACGCTCTTGGTCTCGTTAGGCGCAGGCGTGCTGATAGGCTTTGTGCCCGCGTTTGCGAGTGCGAAACCGGAGCTAACCGAAGCACTTAAAGAAGGTGGACGCGGCGCGACCAGCGGGCATCGTCGCAACCGTGTGCGGAATATTCTTGTCGTGTCTGAAGTTGCGCTCGCTCTCGTCCTGCTTATCGGCGCCGGCTTGTTGCTCAAGAGCTTCGTCCATTTGCAAAATGTGAATCCTGGTTTCGACCCGCGAAACGTTCTGACCATGGAACTTTCGTTGCCGATCGCAAAATATCCGCACGGCAAACCAGTCTCCGATTTTTATTCAGAACTCGTTAGGCGAATCGAAGTCCTCCCGGGCGTCGAAGCCGCTGCGCTTACAATGATTCTTCCGCTCAGTGGCACGAACAGCGACGGTTCTTTCACCATCGAAGGCCGCGATCCGATGCAGGACAAGGTTTTTCCCGACGAAGAAGTGCGCGCCGTGACTCCGGATTACTTCAAAGTCCTGCGGGTGCCGTTGCGCGCCGGTCGTTTCTTCGACGAACGCGATAAGGCCGACGCGCCGCAAGTCGTCATCATTAATCAAGCCTTCGCGCGAAAATGGTTCGCCGGTGAAGAAGCGCTCGGCAAACGCATCACGCGAGACGATGCGCGCAAGCCAGACGCAGGTTGGGTGACGATTGTCGGCATCGTTGGTGACATGCGACATCGCGGTCTCGATTTTGAGCCCGCGCCGGAATATTACCTGCCGCACCCGCAGCTTCCTTATCGTGTGATGACTCTGGCCGTGCGCAGCAAGCAGGATCCGCGCGCATTAAGTGATATGATCCGCAAAGAACTTCGTCAGCTCGATCCAGAATTGCCCGTTGCAAATGTGCGCACAATGGAAAATGTCGCGTCAGATTCGATCGCGCCGCGTCGCTTGTCCGTGACAATGATCAGCGTCTTTGCCGGTATCGCACTTTTGCTGGCGAGTGTTGGAATTTACGGAGTGATTTCGTACCTGGTTGTGCAACGCACCCATGAAATCGGCGTGCGAATGGCGCTCGGGGCGCAACGCGCCGACGTTTTGCGTCTTGTCGTTGGTCACGCCGCCAAGTTGGTTGGAGTCGGCACCGTCATTGGATTGGTTCTCGCTTTTCTGTCGACTCGGTTGCTTTCTGCGTTGCTCTACAATGTTGGCGCATTTGACGCCACGACGTTCGTGTTCGTACCGATCGCACTGGCCGCAGTCGCTCTGCTCGCTAGCTATGTTCCCGCCCTTCGCGCGACACGCGCCGATCCAGTGATCGCGCTAACCGATAACGCTTAATCATGATCAAACTTAAAAATCTCGAACGCTCTTATCCCCTGGCGAAGGAAAAGTTTTTTTACGTCCTGCGCGACATCAACCTGAACGTCGAGGAAGGCGACTTCGTCTCTATCATGGGGCCGTCCGGCGCAGGCAAATCGACGCTCTTGCACATCCTGGGGATGCACGATCACGGCTGGCAGGGTGAATATTTTTTGGGTGAAACCTCGGTGCATCATTTAAAGCCGAAGGAACGCGCTACGCTGCGCAACGAACAAATCGGGTTCGTGTTCCAGCAGTATCATTTGCTCGATGACCTGACGGTTTACGAGAACCTCGATATCCCACTGTCGTATCGACATTACAAAAAGCACGAGCGCGCGGCGATGGTCGCGGACATGCTCGATCGATTCCAAATCGTCGGGAAAAAAGATTTATATCCGAGCCAGCTTTCCGGGGGCCAACAGCAATTGGTCGGCGTTGCCCGAGCGATTATCGCCGAACCAAAACTTCTGCTAGCCGACGAACCAACCGGGAACCTTCACTCCAGCCAGGGGGAAGAGATCATGGAGCTTTTCTGCAAGTTAAATCAGCAGGGTATGACGATCGTGCAGGTGACCCACTCCGAGAAGAATGCGTCGTACGGCAAACGCGTCATTCAACTGCGCGACGGCTGGATTGTTAACAAATAACCAGGAGATTCGTTATGATTCTAGATTCATTTCGCCAGGATGTCCGAGTTGGACTCCGTGTGTTGCTAAAAGACAAAACCTTTTGTTTTCTAGCCGTCCTTGTTCTCGCGCTGGGCGTTGGCGGCGCGACGACCCAATTCACCATCGTCAACGCGATCGTGTTGCGCGGTTTTTCTTTCCCGCACCCGGAACAGTTAATGAGTGTCGGCCTGATCGATCCGAAAGCGAGCGATCAAAACAACAATTTCGGTACCGGCAATATTCCGACAGCGCAGGACTACGAGGATCTGAAAGCGGCTCAAAAATCGTTCTCGATGATGGCCGGCTATCTCAACGGATCGACTATCAATGTCACTTACAAGAACAGCCCGCAGCGTTATACGGGTGCTTACGTGACCGAAGAGTTTTTCAAGATCATCGGGGTTTCGCCGGTCCTCGGACGCGATTTCACGGCCGCGGACAACAAACCGGGAGCGGAAAAGGTCGCGATCCTCGGCGACGAAATCTGGAGACGCGATTTTAGCGCAGACCCAAACATTGTCGGAGAAAGCGTCCGAATTAACGGCAAAGCCGCGACCATCATCGGGGTGATGCCACCGAATTTTAAGTTCCCGATCTCGGAGGAGCTCTGGACGCCTTTATATAATGAGTTTCCGCCACAGCCGCGCGGCGACTTGCGGCTGGGAGCGAGCACTATTGCGCCCGCAGTTATGGGTCGGCTCAAGTCGGGTGTGACTATCGATCAAGCGAATGCAGAGTTTATTGCGCTTGCTCGCCATTTGGCAGAGGACAATCCCAAGACAAATCAGAATTTTACGTCGGCCAGCGTGCAGCCGCTGCTGAATACATTCACTGGCGTACAATTTCGTCAGACGGTCTGGGCAATGCTTGCGGCGGTCATCCTCGTGTTGCTGATCGCCTGCGTGAATGTGATGAACATGCAGTTTGGCCGTGCTGCGTTGCGGGCAAAAGAACTGGCGATTCGCGGTGCGCTCGGCGCGACGCAGTGGAGACTCGTGCGACAAATGTTGACCGAGAGTCTGGTGGTCGCTGCGTTCGGAGCCGTCGCAGGCGTGATGATCGCCTATTGGGCCATCGATCTCTTCGTTCGGTCGATTAACGCGCTGCCATTTCCGGCTCCTTATTATTGGAAATTCACGATCGATGGATCGGTGCTCGGTTTTACCATCGTGATCACTCTTCTGGCGACGATCGTCTCAGGTCTCATACCGGCATTCCTGAGCGCCAGAGGCAACGCAGCGGAGATCATGAAAGAAGGCGGCCGCGGCAACAGCAGCCGCATGGTCAACATCATTACCCGCGTGCTCGTGGTCGGACAAATCGCGTTGACTGCAGCGCTATTGATTGCCGCGACGCTCGAAATCAAATCGATCCGAAATCAGATGAACCTGGACTACGGGTACGACGAAAATGGCATTTACACTGCGCGAATGGCTTTGATGGAGGGCGCGTATCCGAGTGAAGATTCGCGGCGCGAATTTTTCCAGCGTGCCGTGCGCGCCCTGCGGGCCAATTCACAGTTCGAATCCGCCGCGATGAGCAGTCGCTTCCGCATGACCTTCGACGGCCAGGGCCAATACGAAGTTGACGGTCAAAACTATCTCACCGATCGGGATCGCCCGCGCGGAAACTTCGAATCGGTCTCGGAAAATTATTTCACGGCGCTTGGTTTGAAAATTCTCGAAGGCCGTGATTTCACCGTCGACGACGTCGATTCGAAACAACCGGTGGCAATTGTGAATGCGAGCTTTGCCCGAAAATATTGGGGCAACCAAAGCGCGATTGGTCACCGGGTCCGAGTCTTCAATCCCGGTCAGCCGCAGCCGTGGCGAACCATTATCGGCGTTGTGCCGGACACGTTGATGCAAGGTCCGTTCGACCAGCAAACCGAGAACGTGGGGTTTTACATGCCGTTGCTGGGTGCATCGCCGGCTCCTCAATTTTGCACCATTCTCGTTCGTCCCCGCGCTGGTCAACGGGCTGACACTCTAGGCCCGGCTTTGAGCAAAGCGGTTACCGAGCTTGATTCGAATCTCCCGACTTATTTTACCGGAACGCCGGGGCGATTTCACAATGAGATTCTCTCGGGTAATCGCACCGTTGCGACGTTGTTCACAATTTTCGGGATTGTCGCGTTCGTTCTGTCCGCCGTTGGACTTTATGGTGTGATGAGTTTTTCGGTGAACCAGCGCAGGCAGGAGTTCGGAATTAGAATGGCGCTAGGTGCTGATGCCGCCCGAATTTTTCGAATGGTGATGAAGCAAGGCGCCTGGCAGCTCGCGATTGGCCTTATAATTGGTGCTGGCGGAATCGCGCTACTGCTCGGAGTCATTGCAGCCGCTGCCTTGAAAAACATTTTGTTCAAGGTGAACGCGCTCGA
>Ga0081455_10006597_pt1 | contig 12416 bp, 16 predicted proteins | sample TabmetS3T2R1_FD_70207 | JGI IMG/M metagenome (GOLD analysis project Ga0081455, IMG submission 70207) | Tabebuia heterophylla rhizosphere microbial communities from the University of Puerto Rico - S3T2R1 | ecosystem: Host-associated > Plants > Roots > Rhizosphere ... | reverse complement strand
GCTCGCGATGTTCGCGCCGCGGATCTGCAGGAGGAGCTGGCGAAACGCGTCGAGAAGAGAGCTAATTCGCCGACACAATCGTTTCGTCGGATCCGACGAAGACGGCGGCAGCCGGCGAACATCGCAGCGAGTGGAGCGAGCCATTAGACACTGCGAGCGCAGCGAGCGGAGCAATCAAACACTGCGCGAGCAGCTCAACATTTAGGATGACCGCCATGGTCACTGCGATCGTCTTCGTCAAGGCTGAGGTAGCGCGCATCCCCGAGGTTGCTGAGGCTATCGCCGCTCTCACCGGGGTCAGCGAGGTTTATTCAGTGACGGGCACGATCGACCTGATCGTCATGATCAGGGTGTCCAACCATGATCAAGTGGCGGACATCGTGGCGGACCGGCTCAACAAGGTGCCCGGGGTCGTCAGCACCGAGACACATATCGCCTTCCGTGCCTATTCGGCACATGATCTTGAGGCGGCGTTCTCGCTTGGTGGCTAGGACGCCGAAGGACAGGGCCACCGAGGGCGTCGCGGGCGTTTCGACCACGGTGTTGATGATCGCGACGATGGCATTGCTACTCGCGGTAGCGGGCGCCGCCATCGCCCGCATGGCTGATCACCCGCCAGCCGGCGGAGCAGCCGCTCGATCTGCCTTCGCTGACACGGGTGTGATTTGCGCACGACGTCTTGCTAGAAGATCGTCAGCTTCACGGCAACCGCCAATAGGCAGGCCATGATCACACCGAGCAGCCCGACCACCTGCACCGTATTGCGGTTACGACGGGGCGCGTACGCCAGCACCACCCCGACCAGCGCGCCGACCACAATGCCGCCGATCAACATCAGCCAGCCGAAGCTGCTGAAGCCGACCAGAATGCTGTAGAGGATCAGCAAGATGAACAGCCCGATGTCGGCACGGACGTCCTCGCGCATCTTCTGCTTGAAGATCGCATTGGCCGCAAGCAAACCGATTACGGCAGCTGCCCCGCCGTAGCCGGCACTGCTGTACGGGCCGAATACGAAGAGCATGGTTGCCCCGCCGAGGCCGGCCGCAAGATAGAGCACAACAAGACGCCAGGTGCCCAGTTCGGCTTCAATGGCCCGGCCGGCAATCCAGAGCACAAGCAGGTTCATCAATACGCCGAGGATCGAACCTGAAGTCAGGGACGATGTAATCAGCCGCCAGAATTGACCAAGGTAGATCGCCTCATTGCTCATGATCAGGAGGCGATCCAGCAGCCCGCCACTCACCAGATTGAGCACCCACTCGACAGCGAGCACGGCCATCACGACTTTGGTCGCGTTACCGCCACCAGGCTTCAAGATCGCACCGAAGGCGGTACGCGGCGCTCGTACCGTTGCCCGTCCGGATGCGACACAGCTGGGACACTGAAAACCAACCGATGCTGGAGTCATGCATTCCCCGCAGATCGGTCGCTGGCATCGCTGGCAGGAGATGCCGGTCATCCGCTCCGGATGGCGATAGCACGGAGCAAAACCCGGGGGCGAGAAGTCCGGGCCCGCGTTCGGGGTCTGACTCACGCGGAGTTGCCACCCGAATCGATCGTCACGGATTTAATGATCACTGGGTCGACGGGACGGTCACCTCGTCTAGTGCGTACCTGGGCGATGTCGTCGACCACGTCACGGCTGGCCTGGTCGGCCACCTCGCCGAAGATCGTGTGCCGACGGTTGAGATGCGGCGTCGGGCCGACGGTGATGAAGAACTGCGAACCGTTGGTGCCCGGACCGGCGTTCGCCATGGCCAACAGGTAGGGCTTGTTGAAGGCCAGGTCGGGATGGAACTCGTCGCCGAACTTGTAGCCCGGACCACCGGTGCCAGTCCCGAGAGGACAGCCGCCTTGGATCATGAAGCCGTCGATCACCCGGTGAAAGGTCAGCCCGTCGTAGAACTTGCCGGTCTTTGTCGCGCCTGTCTCCGGGTCGGCGTACTCCTTGGTACCTGAAGCGAGTCCCACGAAGTTGTTCACTGTCTTTGGAGCCTGATCACCAAAGAGCAGCAGGTTGATATCGCCGTGATTGGTGTGCAGGGTAGCCGTCTGCTGTGGCACTTCGAAGCACCTTCCTGTCGTGATCATCATCTCGAAAGATCGTCTGTTGTTCGTCCGGCAGCCCATCCTGTCAGACCGCGCAAGGGGGCGATACGGTGGGAAATGCTCCATCCGGGAGCATGAGGTTTCTCACAACGGAGGAAACGTGTCTAAGAGTTCCCGCCGCGCGGAAGCCGCCCGAAACCAGGTTGCGCCAGCCGCCCCGGACTTTGTCCACGCGGCCGCTGATCGTGTTGGGCCACTGGTCCACACCGCAGCCGATCGAGTAGGGCCGCTCGCGCAGTCCGCCGCCACCCGAGTAGGGCCGCTTGCTGAAGCCGCCGCTGATCGGATCGGAACGGCCGCTGACAAGGTTTCACCGCTTGCCCACTCCGCTGCAGATCGGCTCGGACCGCTGGCCCAGTCGGCGGCAGAGCAAGTGGGCCCGATCACTCATAGCGCAGCAGATCGGATAGCTCCGCTGGCCAGTTCGGCCGCAGATCGCATCGCACCTGTGGCCACGGGAGCGGTCGACCGAGTCTCGCCGTATGCACAGCAGGCGGCGAGCCGGGTATCCCCGTACGCGCAACAGGCTGCGGAACGGATCGGCCCGATCGCAGCTTCCGCAAAGCTAACCGGCGCTCGGGTGGCCCACGACGCAGTCGAGAAGTTGGGACCGGTGCTCGATGAGGCACTTGAGAAGGTCCCTCCGGCCATTGAAGCCGCGCGCGGCAAGATGTCCGACGAGATACTGCCCAAGCTGAGCGCGGCGCTGGGTACGGCAGCGGGTGCTCCGGTTGTCGTCGAAGCGAAGAAGCGCGGCAAGGCGGCAGTGGCCGCGGCTAAGGGGGAGTTGGCGTTGCCGGAGGAAAAGAAGAGCAAGGGTCGTTGGCTGAAATGGCTCGCGATTACCGCCGCGATCGCAGGAGTCGCGGTGTTTGTGGGTCGCAAGTTCCTAGGTGCTAGGGACGCCGATTGGCAGGCTGCTCGACCAACCACACCATATGCACCATCGCGGCCAACTGGGACGGGCCAGCCGTCGGGCGCAGGCGGTGAGGCCGGAGCGGCTCCCGTTGTCGATTACATGGATGAAGCGGGCGAAGACCCCCAGGGCGGCATGTCGGCACATCTGTACAACCTTGAGGCCGACGGTGCGGCGACGCCAGATCAGCCGGCTGAGGGCGGTGACATCGACGAAGCTCCCGCTGATACAACCACTCTCGTCGGGGAAGCTCCCCCCGATATGACCAGCGTCGGCGAGGAGATACCGGCCGAGACCACCCCGCTTCAGGAAGCCTCGGTGGAAACCACCGCTGTCGAGGAAGCCCTGGTCGGGCAGGCTCAGGTTGGTGACGAGGGCGCCACGCTGCTCGGCGAAGCCGCTCCCCCGGCTGGTGCAACATCGACGTACCAAGGTGAAGGGGTTTACGTCGGACACGAACCGCCTGAGGGCTTCACCATCAAGGGCAACGAGCGGTCAATGAAGTACCACGTGCCCGAGTCGGCAGGCTACGGTCGCACCGTCGCGGAGGTCTGGTTCAACAGTGAGGAGGCAGCCCAGCAAGCCGGCTTCGTCCGCGCCCAGCGCTAAATCCACCGGCGGTGAGGAACTGAACCCATCGGCGCGCGATTTGACGGTGGGCGGTCATCTACACGGGAAAATCAAGCAACTTTCCGCTGAGCGTTAACATCTGGCCCCTTCGCGAGGCCTTCTCCAGATAGAAGGCCTCGACGAAGGGAACGCAGGTATGGCAGGGCGCACCAAAGAAGATGCAGTAAGCGGTCAATGGGTGGACGCGGCGCCATTTCGCGCCCAGCTCCGCTACTTGATGGCAAGTGGCTCGTTGACAGTTGGTGATGTGGCCGCCGTTGCCGGCATCTCGACGCGTCTAGCAGACCGCCTCCTTCACGGACGAGACGGCCGTCCGGTTCGGCGGATCAGCCCGGATACTGCCCGCCGGCTGATCCAGATTTCTCACCAACAGGTGCAGGCACTGCGGCGGATCATGGTGCCCGCTGCCCCAGCCAGGCTGCAACTGCGTCGTCTTCATCGGGCCGGCTTGGACAATCCCACGATTGCGGAGCGACTACGCGTCGCAGTTCCTGAGCTGGTCGAACTAGCCTCCGGTGCCAGTAGCTGTTCGCTGCTGCTCGCAGTGCGGCTGACGGCGGCCGCCCGTGCCGAGGACAGTTGGCGCTATCGCAACCGGCAGCGCCAGCTCGCTGTTGAGGAGGCGGCATGAGCCGCGACATTAGGATCGCGGGGTGATCGAGGAAGGCCTGACTGCGATCGCCATCGCGGTGACGATCGGTTCGATCACTGCCTTCCTGGTGCGCCCGCTTCTGCGGCGACTTCCGGAACCGATCGGCGGAAGCGGCAAGCCGATCTACCGTGACCTCGGCACGACCCGTTTCATGCTCATCTGCGGTGCGCTAGCGGGGGCTGCTGGAGTAGTGAGCTGGCTGACCGTGCCGCGCTACGCCCAGCTGATGTGGTTGGTGCTGGCCATTTTCGGCGTACTGCTAGCCGCCATCGACGCACGTACCAGTTGGCTTCCTCTGCTGCTGACACGCATCGCGTGGCTGGCCATGGCGGTGGCCTCAGTGCTGGCGGCTTTGCTAGGCGGAGGTGGCTGGCTCGCCGTTCGATCCGCTGCCGGAGCGGCGATCGCCGGCGGACTCTACCTCCTGGTATGGCTGCTCTCCCGCGGTGGCTTCGGTTTCGGTGACGTGCGGTTCGCGCCGTTGCTCGGGGCCGCCGCAGCTGCCGGCTCATGGACATTGCTGTGGTGGACCCTGTTGCTCGGCACAGTCGCCGGCGGGCTGGTGGGTGTGCTGCGACTCGCACGGCGCCGGCGGGACGGATTCCCGTACGCACCATCGATGCTGGTCGGCGCCTACGCTGCTTGCCTGGTCACCACGCTCAACTGACCGCGCTTGGCTCCCGGCTCGCGGGTTCCTAAGCGCGATCCGCGCCGGAGCGGATCGGAGGCAATGTCTCGACCCCTAGCACGTAGAGCGCCGCGCGTGCATACGCGTCTGCGGCATCCGACTCTGCTTCAGTGTGATACGCCTTGCCGGGGCCGGTGACGGTCACCACGAAACCGCCGGCCGAGGAATCCAAAGACAAGAAGTAGTCCCCCAGCAAATCGCGCAACTGGTTCTCGCGTGGCAGCCACACCACGCCGTCGGACTCCACCGAATCGAGCGCCCATTCGACCGTCCCGTTGAAATGGAAGCGCGATTCCCCACCCGACTCGACCAGTTCAACGACCATGTCACTGATGATGAAGACGGAGTCGGCGATCTCCGGTCGCGGGATGAAGAACATGTCGCCGTTCGCCGGGGTCCAGGACACGTACGGTGCGAGCCGCGTCGCGAGTTCGCGGGAGATCACGGGTGCAGTATGTCGCGCAGAACAAGGTCAGCGGTAATGCCGTTACACAGGCCTGAGCTCCGCAACCCCCGCATAGGCTCGAAGGCGTGACCGTCGCGCCGAGACCTGGGTGGTACCCGGATCCGGCTGGCGCGGCTGGACTTTACCGCTGGTGGGATGGCGATAGCTGGGCTGAGGTGACCAGCGACTCCGCCCAGGCACCGCCGCCACTCCCAGTCGAGACCGAGGCTGGAGCGGGCGCCACTCGGCGCCGAGCCTCACCACTGCGGGTTGTCGTCGTCCTCACCCTTGGGTTCGCCCTGTTCGTCAGCGCATCGATCGGCCTGGGTCTGGTGATCTGGCGGGACTCGTCGAACACCGCACAGCGCACCCTGGGGGCCCCGGCTGGTTTGCCAAGCGGCGGTAGCACTGATCCGGTTGGCTACCTCGACGAACGCACCAGAACGGCAACGATAGGACCGGCCTCGCTTACGATGCCTGGCGACCCGTACGTGCTCTCCCCCGACCCGATGGCTGTCCGGGGAGCGCTCGATCTCCTCTTCTGGGCGAGCGCTCCGGTCCACGTTCGCTACGACGGCAAACATGACTGGTCCTCCGGCGTGCTGCTCGGCAGGGTAGCCGCACCAGGCAACGCAGGCGATCTGCAAACCGACGGCACGCGTGCTCTGCACCGCTTGAGCCAGGCCATCTTCGACCGGCATCCGACGGAGTTGAAGGGCATGACCTCCGAGCAGCGCACGGTAGACGGGCAGCCTGCGATGCTCTTCTCCGCTCAGGTGCACTATTCAGTGGACCGACTGCCCAGCAGATATGACACCGTCACGGCACTGCTGGTCAGACTCGACGACGGCTCGTTGATCATGGCGGCTAGCTCAGTGCCGAATGACGCCGATTCCGATGTCGCACGCCAGGCAAGTGACGCGCTCGGGACGCTTACCGTCCGCTGAGTCACTACAACGAACTGATTGCTCACCGTTCGCTGCGAACCGACAGGGTTGTCTCGATCCACTCCCGCAGCTTGGTTTGCGCCGCACCTGAGTCGATCGCCTGCCGCGCCCGCTCCAGCTCCGCGGCGAAGTCGGCCTCTAGCCGACCCGTCGCGGGCTTTCCGTACGCCACCAAGGCAGCGGCAGCATTGAGCACGACGACGTCGCGTACCGGACCAGGCTTGCCAGCGACCATCTCACGCACCACTTGCGCATTGGCCCGCGCGTCACCGCCAACCAAGTCCGCGAGGCTCGCCCTTGGCACGCCCAGCGCAAGCGGGTCCAACTCCATCCGCTCGACCTCCCCATCGGCGTACACCCACACCGAGGATGAGGTCGTCGTGGTCAGCTCATCGAGCCCGTCGTCGCCATGTAGCACCAGACCGTAGTTGCCGCGAGATGCGAAAACGCCCGCCATGAGCTCAGCCATTCGAGGATCGGCAACCCCCACAGCCTGTGAGATGGGTTGCGCCGGATTCGCCAACGGTCCCAAGAAGTTGAAGGTCGTGGGGATACCGAGTTCGCGGCGTGGCGCCGCCGCGTGCCGCAGCGCAGGATGGTAGTGCGGAGCGAACAAGAAGCCGATCCCCACTTGGTCCACCACCTGCTGTTGGGCTTCTGGTGCCAGGTCGAGAACCACCCCGAGGGCCTCCAGTACATCAGCGGCGCCGCAGGCCGACGAGGCCGCCCGGTTGCCATGCTTGACAACCTTCGCACCAGCAGCCGCAGCCACGATCGCGGCCATCGTCGAGATGTTGACAGTGTTCGATCGGTCGCCACCGCTGCCCACAACATCGACTGCGGGCCCGCCAATCTCGATCGGAGTAGCGAACTCGATCATCGTGTCGGCGAGACCGGTCAGCTCATCGACAGTCTCGCCCTTGCTTCGCAGGGCGATGACGAACGCGGTTAATTGTGCAGGCGTCGCGTCACCGGTCAGGATCTGTCCCATCGCCCAGCCGGTCGCCTCCGCCGGCTGATCTTCGCCCCGGATCAGGCCGCTCAGCAGCACCGGCCAGCTCATCGTGATCGCCATGGATCAGCTCGCCGGTGTGGTCCGCGCAACCGCGGTTTCAGCGGACACCCGAGGGCGCAGCAGCGCCGCCACGGCTGCCGGCAATCGGACCGGATCGATCGGATGGGATACCGCACCGTCGGCCCGTGACCAGGTCGCCAGCCAGGCATCGTCAGCACGCCCAATCAAGACCATGATCGGCGGACAGCGCAGAATCTCGTCCTTGAGTTGCCGGCACAGCCCCATCCCGCCGGGCACCGCCTCGCCATCCAGGATCGCCAGGTCGATGCCACCAGCGTCCATCGCGCTCAGGACAGCGGCCTGGGTTGCCACCTCGAGTACGCGTACCGGCGGCAGATCGGCTGCTACCTTGCGCCCCAGCGTCAGCCGAGCGTTCTGGCGCGTCGTGCGGTCCGAGGCGTATAGCAAGATCGTCAGGACCTCGTCATCTCGAGCGCTCTCATCGCGGTTCATTGATCATCTCCAGGTTGTCCTCCAGTACCAGCGGGTCGCATCTCAGCCTCGGCCGCCTGGCCGGCCCGGCCCTGATCGTAGCGTGCCGGTTCCTGGTGATCGCCCGAGCTGACGGATGCGGTCGTCGCTTGCTGCGATCGCGCTTCCAGCCGGTCAAGTCGACGATCCTCGCGCCGAGCTTCTCTCTGGCTGTGGGCGTACCACTGAGCGAAGATCGCGATCAGCATCAGCAAGGCTATGGTGTCTCCGGAGCCCCACATGATGCCGCCGGCGAGGTATTGATCATCCAACGGGCTCGGCGGCCAGGTCCGATTGAACGCGAGATACCAACTCTCGGCGATCAGCGCGGTCGAGCTCATGATCGAAATGCCAAGAAATGCGTGGAAGGGCAACATCACGAACAGCATCAGCAGTCGCAGCGGATAACTGATTCGTCCGGGGACGGGGTCGATGCCCATCAGCGGCCACATCAGCAGGCAGCCGATGATGATGAAGTGCAGATGCAGAAACGCATGCCAAAAGCCCGAGCGGAGCGAGAGCTCGTAGAACGAGGAGTAGTAGAGCGCGAACGGGGTTGCGATGAACAGCGCAAGTGTGAGCGGCGCGAACGTCAGCACTCGGGCTACTCGTGAGTGCAGCACGGCAAGCAGCATTGCGCGCGGTCGGGGGCGGAGTGTACGCAAGGCAAGGGTGACCGGCGCTCCCAGCGCGAGGAACATCGGAGCCACCATCATCAAGATCATGTGCTGCACCACGTGGACGCTGAAGAGCACCGTGTCGTAGGTGCCCAGCGCCGACAAGGTGGCTACTGCGATGGACCCGAGCCCGCCGAGTAGGAACGACAGGCTGCGCTGCACGGGCCAGCGATCGCCGCGGCGGTGGAGCACAACGAGGCCCGCAATGTAGAGCCCTGCCGCGATGGCTATGCCGAGCGCCATCGACCACTCCCAGGTCCATTCGGTGAGCAGCCGGGTCGGTGTCAGCGGCGGCGGTTGATCGTTGGGTGTGGCGTGCAGCGGTACGAGCACCATGGCGAGCCTGGTGAACACAGACCCAGCCTAGTGTCGCCTCACCGATGCCACTGTGGGCGTCACAAAGGCACCGCACAGCACGCATCTTGCCTTGTCGAAGCGCATCCACCGGTCTTTCAGATGTGCCGGCGACTCGGGTAACAAAGTTGTGCCGTGGGGTGACCTCAGCACGGGTTACGGCAATAATGACCTCGTGGCCATGCACACACACGCTGTCTCCGGATCCATGACCATGCCGGAGGGGGCGCTGCACCCCATACCGCAGTCGCGGCTGCGTGGTCGTGAGAACCGACCCGAGCCGGTCGCCGTCGGCACTATCATCTGGCTGGCTTCTGAGCTGATGTTCTTCGCAGGTCTGTTTGCGGCCTATTTCACCATCCGAAACGTGACCAACTCCCAAGCTGCAGCGACCGGGACAGAGCCGCTCTGGCAATCGCAGGGCGACCTGATCAACTACCCGTTCGCAATCTTTAACACCGCAGTGCTGGTCGCGAGCTCGTTCACCTGCCAGATGGGGGTGTTCGCCGCCGAGCGAGCCCAGGTCTCGCGAACCGGAGGCCTGTTCAATCCGCGGCGATGGGGGCTGCGGGAGTGGTACACGCTGACCTTCCTGATGGGCGCATTCTTCATCGCTGGCCAGACCTATGAGTACTCCGCATTGATCAGCGACGGCCTGACCATCTCATCCAATGTGTTCGGGTCGGTTTTCTACCTGGCCACTGGCTTCCACGGACTGCACGTCACCGGCGGACTGATCGCGTTTCTGCTTCTGATGGGCCGCACGTTCCTGGCCCGGACGTTCACCCATGAGCAGGCCGTCAGCGCGGTTGTGGTGTCCTACTACTGGCACTTCGTCGACGTGGTGTGGATCGCGCTCTTCGGCGTCATCTACATCCTTCGATAAGCAACGAAAATCACAGGCCGGCGGCCTTTTCCGGCCCAGGACAACTGAATATGTTTGGCCCACACCTGAATCAGGACACGAGAGGGATCCGAGTGCGACTCCTGTCTTCCCGGCGCCGACACCCGGCAGCCAAAGCGTTGCTGCTGGTGTTCGGGCTCTTCATGATGGGAGCGTTTTACAGCGTGATCGCTCCGCCGGCTCAGGTATCGGCCGAGACGGGAACCAGCCAGCAGGTCGAGGAGGGTAAAGCGCTGTTCGCCGTAGGCTGTGCATCCTGCCACGGGCTGAATGGTGAGGGTCAGACAACCGGCGTTATACAGGGTCCCCCCCTTGCCGGTGTCGGGGCGGCGGCGGTGGACTTTCAAGTCAGCACTGGGCGGATGCCGATGGCCAAGCCGGGCGAGCAAGCCCCGGTCAAACCCAACCGCTACTCAGAAGAGGAGATCGCGGCGCTTGGGGCGTACGTGGCAACGCTCGGCCCCGGCCCTGCGATTCCGGAGCCGGCGGAGTACGATCCCGCGAACCTCAGCGCGGAGGACCTGGCCCGCGGCGGCGAGCTGTTCCGCACCAACTGCTCGGCCTGCCACAACTTTGAGGGCGCCGGTGGTGCCTTGCCCAACGGCAAGTACGCGCCACCACTGATTGGCCTTGATCATAAGCGGATCTATGAAGCGATGTTAACCGGCCCGCAGCAGATGCCGGTGTTCTCCGACGAAGTGCTGACGCCAGAAGACAAGCGAGCCATCATCGGCTACCTCGACACCCTGCACGAACAGCCGGCCAGCGGTGGGCTTGCACTCGGCGGCATCGGACCGGTCAGTGAGGGGCTGTGGGCCTGGATTATCGGCCTCGGCAGCCTGGTTATCTTTGCCATGTGGATCGCAGCCAAAGGGGTGAAAGCCAAGTGACTGACGACACCTCCCACGGCCAGTCCAGCACCGAGGTCGCAACAGTCGACGAGGAGCGCTACCCGGTCCCAGACCCGGGCCTGGAAGCGCACCTGCCACGGCTCACCGACGTCGACGAGAACGCTGCCGATCGGGCTACCCGCCAGGTGGCCACCTTCTTTGGCCTCGTGCCGCTCCTGAGCATCGGATTTGTTGTCGTCTATTTTGCTGTGCCTGGGGACGCGTGGGTTGACTTTGGTCCGCTCAAGGCCAACAGCAGGAATCTCCTCCTCGGCCTGACGTTCGGCCTTGCACTGCTTTTCCTCGGCCTCGGTGCTGTGCAGTGGGCCCGGAAGCTGATGGACGACGAGGAAATGATCGACTACCGGCATAGCGCCGCGTCCAGCGAAGACGACAAGAACTACATGCTGACCGAGCTGGACAAGGTCGTCGATGAGTCCAAGATCACCCGACGAAAGATCATCGGTCGCACCCTGCTGGCAGCCCTCGCCACGATCTTGCTGCCGATGATCGTCGGACTCGCCGACCTCGGTCCGTGGCCCACCAAGAAGAAGCGTGCCGAAACTATCGAGAGAACGATCTGGGCCCCGGGTGTACGCGTCGTTCAGGACGTCACCTTCGCACCGATCAAGCCTGAGGACATCGAGATTGGTCAGTTGATCAACGCCGAACCCGCCAACCTGCAAGAACTTCATGGTTCCGAGTTCCAAATCGAGAAGGCGAAGGCAGCGGTCATTGTTGTCCGAATGGATCCCAACACCATCATCATTCCGCCCTCGCGCGAGGGCTGGCAGATCGGCGGCATACTCTGCTACTCCAAGATCTGCACCCATGTTGGCTGCCCGATCAGCCTGTGGGAGCAACAAACCCACCACCTCCTCTGCCCGTGCCACCAGTCAACTTTCGACCTTGGCGACGCGGGAAAGGTGGTCTTCGGCCCGGCGAATCGTCCTTTGCCACAGCTGCCTATCACGACGGATGCCGAGGGCTACATCGTCGCCCAGCGCGACTTCCTCGTCCCAGTTGGACCGAGCTACTTCGAGCGCGATTCGCGCAATGATACCGAAGTTACGATTTGAGAAGGCGATAACTAATGGCTGAGCCAGCCGCCACGGTCAATGACGAGACCGCAATCCAGGCCGAGACGCCCAAGAAGGAGCTCGGGCCCGTTTTCAAGGTGGCCTCCGGGCCCACCAAGTGGCTTGACGACCGGATCGGCGTTGCCGGACTGGGCCGCCCCTTCCTACGCAAGGTCTTCCCTGATCACTGGTCGTTCCTGCTCGGCGAGATTGCGCTGTACTCATTTATCGTCCTGATCCTCAGCGGCATCTTCCTGACCATCTGGTTCAAACCGTCGATGGCCGAGATCGAGTACGAGGGCAGCTACGAACTGCTGCGCGGGCTCCAGATGTCGGAGGCGTACGCGTCTACTCTGGACCTGTCGTTTGATATTCGCGGCGGGCTGCTGCTGCGGCAGATGCACCACTGGGCGGCCGCGGTCTTCGTCGCCGCGATGCTTACCCACAGCCTCCGCATTTTCTTCACCGGCGCGTTCCGGAAGCCGCGTGAGATCAACTGGCTGATAGGCGTCGCCATGTTGGCCCTGGGCGTGGTCGAAGGCTTTGCCGGCTACTCACTGCCGGACGATCTGCTCTCGG
>Ga0081455_10006596_pt1 | contig 12416 bp, 10 predicted proteins | sample TabmetS3T2R1_FD_70207 | JGI IMG/M metagenome (GOLD analysis project Ga0081455, IMG submission 70207) | Tabebuia heterophylla rhizosphere microbial communities from the University of Puerto Rico - S3T2R1 | ecosystem: Host-associated > Plants > Roots > Rhizosphere ... | reverse complement strand
ACGGCATCGACAAACGCAGCCAGCTCGGCCACGTACGCTCCGGCCAGCAGCTCCTGGTCGCCGCGCACGGTGTCCACGGCGCGACCGGCCGCGCCAGAGAAGACCATCCCGGTGCGGCGCCCGTCGCCCATCGTGGCCATTCCGCCTGAACCGAACACCTCACTGCGCACGTCGTAGCCGTACGCCGCCTCGAAGCACGCCTCCGCAACCCCGACGGCACCGTTGTCAAACCGCACCGTCACTACGGCGGTGTCGAGGAGCCCGCGGTCCCGCCAATCGGGCTCGACCAGCGCGTCTGCGATCGCGTACACCTCGACTGCCTCTGCACCGGGGTTGAGGAACCGCAGTGTGTCGAAGTCGTGGATCAGGGTCTCGTTGAAGATCGTTTTCAGAGGCACCTGAGATGGGTCGAACCCGCCGGGGTCGCGGGTCACCGAGCGGAGCAACCGCGGTGTGCCAAGCATCCCGTCGTCGAGCAACGCCCGTGCCGCGGCCCAGTCGGGGGCGAACCGCCGGTTGAAACCGACCTGCAACACGACCCCGGCGGCCCGGACTGCCTCGATCGCCCGATCGAGGTCGCCCAACGAGAGCGCCGCCGGCTTCTCGCAGAACACGGCTTTTCCGGCCTGCGCGGCCGCAATGATCAGGTCGGCGTGGAACCGGGCCGGCGCAGCGATCACCACCGCGTCCACCGCCGGGTCGGCAAACGCCTGCGCCGCGTCTGTGTACCCCGAAGCCACACCCAACCCAGTCGCTAGCTTCTCCGCGGCACCCGGAGCTGGATCCGCCACGGCTACCAGGCGTGCTCCCGGAAGCCGCTGTGCCAAGGTCGCGCCGTGATAGGCCCCCATCCGCCCCGAACCGATCAGGGCCACAGCGAGCGGCTTGCCCGTGTTCACCTCGCTCATCCCACTCCTCCATCGAACTGCATTGCTCAGTGACTAGAACGTTATAGCAAAGTATGTGGCACTCCCTCGGCATCGGTCAAGCTAGGTTGCTAGAACGTTCTAGCTTCATGGGATTAGAGTAAGCGCATGGCGGAGGTAACCGGATCGACTCCCAGGCGCCGCGCCACCCTGGCGGACGTCGCTGCCCACGCAGGTGTGTCCGTTCCGCTTGTCTCCATAGTCATGCGTGATGTCCCCGGAGCCAGCGCGGCGACCCGGGAGCGGGTGCGACAGGCGGCCGAGGAGCTGGGATACCGCCCCGACAGTCGTGCCCGGCTGCTGCGGCGGACCCGAAGCCGGCTGATCGGCGTTGCCTTCGGCGTGCAACACCCCTTCCATGGCGACCTCGTCAGCGGCCTGTACGCGGCCACGGACGCAGCCGACTACGAGCTCGCGCTGAGCGCCGTCACCCCCGGTCGTGACGAACGCCGCGCGATCGCGAGCCTGCTGCAAGACCGGTGCGAGGCGCTGATCCTGCTCGGCCCGCATTCACCGACGTCCTACCTGGCCGACCTCGCCGCCAGGATGCCCGTGGTCGTCGTCGCCCGCGCGGTGCGCCATCGCGACGTCGACGTGGTTCGTACCGACGACGCAGCCGGCCTCCACCAAGCTGTCGACCACCTCGTTCACCTCGGCCACACCCGCATCGCCCACATCGACGGCGGACGGGCACCGGGCGCCGCCGAGCGTCGACGTGGGTATCGCGAAGCACTCCAGCGGCACGGTCTCGCCGCTATCCAGATCATGTCCGGCGGGCTCACCGAGGACGAGGGTGCCGCCGCGGCTCGAGCCCTCCTCGACACTGTTCCACGGCCCACGGCCGTCACCGTCTTCAACGACCGCTGCGCCATCGGCGTCTTGGACGTACTGCGGGGTGCCGGCCTCTACCTACCCCGCGACATGTCCGTGATTGGCTTCGACGACGACCGCCTGGCCCGCCTCTCCCACGTCGCCCTCACCACCGTCGCTCAAGACACCCAACAGATCACTAACCTCGCCGTCACCCGGGCCATTGCTCGGCTCGACGGCACAACCGTTACCGATCGTGAGCTGATCATCCCACCGCACCTAGTCGTGCGCGGCACGACCGCACCACCTTCAGGCAGCTGATCAGTGAACCGACATGAAGATCATGAAAGCCAGCGGGCGGCCTGCATGTTATCCGCGTGCCCCTCACTCATCGGACCTGCGATCGAAGACCATAAGCGTGCCGGTGGCAAGCCCATAGATCATTCCCGCAACACCTATGATCGCGGACACCGTGGTGATCTGATCGGGGACGACGTTCGTCATGCTGGCCAGGAGCGCAACACCCAGGAGACCGATGCCGCCGAGAAAAGCTATCCAGCTTCGTCGGTTCCGTTGTCGTATTCCGTCTCCGGCTGACTGGGGCACCTGTCAAAGATAGCAATCCAAAGCTGGTACCGAGCGGTCCTGAAGAGTAGCCGCCATGATCGACTCAGCCGTCACCCCCAGCCGTCAGTCTGGCGCGCGGGAGAGAAACGCGATTCCATGACTTTCCCTATAGTCCGCGAGCAGATTGTCGATAACGCGAGCCGTTCTCGCAGCACTGTGTCCGTCGCTGGGAGACTCGCCATGCCCGGTGAGAGCATTGACCACGGTCTGGATGAGGGGTAGCTGAACGATCTCGGGATAGGGCGCTTTGATCTGTTCCACGCTGCGAGCAGTCACGAGCGTCAGCGGTTCCTCGGCGAAGCAGGAGAAGCGCAATGCACCACCTGTTCCGATGATCTCAATCTGATCTTGATGCTGGAACGAGTTGTAGTTCCAGACACCGACGCCTGCTACGCCAGAACCAAAGCTGAAGGCACCTGTGACCAGGTCTTCGGCTCGGTAGCGTGCACCGCGGTTCGTTGCCATTCCGGCCACGTGGGTGACCGGACCAAGTAGCCAGTCCAGCAAATCAAGAATGTGAGAGCCAAGATCGACGAAGTGGCCACCACCCGAGGTCTCGGGATCCACCCGCCACCCTTCGTCGTCAATCTCACCCACTTGGGCGGGCCGCTCGTTGCGGATACTGACCGACCTGAGCTGACCGATCCGGCCACTGTCCAACAGCTCTCTGACCGTCACGAAACGCGGCATGGCGCGACGGTAATAGGCGACGAACAACGCAACCCCCGCCTCCTCGCACGCCGAAATCATCTCCTCACATTCCGGCGCGCTGCGAGCCATCGGCTTCTCGACATAGACGGGCTTGCCGGCCTGCGCCACACGGACCGCATACTCCCGATGCGAGTCAGGCGGCGTAGCAATGTAGACGGCGTCGACCGCCGGATCGTTGATCAACTCGTCGGCATCGTCGTACCAATGCGGGACGCCGTGTCGTCGAGCGTAGTCAGCGGCGAGGTGGCCATTTCGGCGCATGACGGCCACCAGCTCGGATCGTTCGGCCCGTTGGAACCCCGGCCCACTCTTGCGTTCAGTCACGTCCCCGACGCCGATGATTCCCCACCGCACCTTATCCACGGTCGTCAGCGTAGCCAGCCGGGCGCAAGGCGATTCTTAGTTGTGTTGACCCGGCGCATCGCCGCATCGGGTCCCGCCCTAGGTTTGACGCCATGCGAGTAGCCATCGCCGGAGGCCACGGCCAGATCGCCCTGCGTCTCGCCAAGGTCCTGTCACAGCGCGGCGACGAGACCGTCGCCCTGATCCGCAATCCCGATCACGCGGCGGACGTGAGGGAAGCTGGCGCAGAGCCCAAAGTTGTCGACCTAGAGCATGCGAGTGAGGGAGACGTCGCCCGGGCGATCGCCGGCGCCGATGCCGTGATCTTTGCCGCCGGAGCAGGTCCCGGGAGCGGGCCGGAGCGCAAGGACACGATGGATTACGGCGGCGCGGTGAAGCTGATCGCAGCGGCCAGGCAGACCGGGGTCGACCGCTACGTGATCGTCAGCAGCATGGGTGCGAATCCGGACGCGCCCGGCGAGGACACCTTCGCCGTGTACCTGCGTGCGAAGGGACGCGCGGACGACGCAGTGCGCGCAAGTGGGCTGGACGCGACCGTCGTGCGTCCCGGTGGGCTCACCAACGATGCCGGCACGGGCCGGGTCAACCTCGGCGAGAGTGTTCCCCGCGGTCAAGTTCCGCGCGACGACGTCGCGGCCGTCCTCGCCGCTGTGCTCGATTCGCCGAACACCATCGGTCGAACCATGGATCTGATTGGCGGCGACACGCCAATCGCGGAGGCTGTCGCTGCGATCTAAGGTTGCGGGCTGCCGCCCTTAGGGTTGCGAGAGAGCCGGCGCCGGCATGTTATACGGCGTGATGATGTGGATGTTCGAGGGCCAGGAGTAGACCGCGCCCGGTAACGCTTTGTGTGCCTGCATGACCACGTAACAGGCCTGACGCATGTCCTGCTTGAGGTCGTGATGAAGCACCGCTGAAATCCGGCCGTCGCGAAGCAGCCGCGTGTTGTCCTGATCCAAGTCGTGGGCGATGAAGACTGAGCAAGGCCGCTGCCTGGCCGCAAAGGCTTCAACGATGGCCATGTTGCCGCCGCCGATGGAGTACACCGCTCTGATCTTGGAATTGGTGTCCAAGGCATTTAGGACGAGCCCTCGCATTGTCTCGTCGAGGCCATCACTGTTGTCGATCTCGATCATGGCGCGCTCGGGGTATCGGGTTCGCATCGCGCCGCGGAAACCTATCTCTCGCTCTTCCTCGCCGCGAAAGAACTCTCGGCTCAGAGTCACCAGCACAGCTCCCGGCCGGTCACCGAGCCATTGGCCAATGAGAAAGGCGGCGGTCGCACCCGCTGCCCGGTTATCCATTCCGATGTAGGCCAGCCGCTGACTGCCGGGAAGGTCGGTCACCAAGGTCACCACCGGGATTCCTGCCCGTATCAGTCGCCAGCAGGCGTTGATGATCTCAGGTACGTCAGGCGCTTTCAGGATGACTCCGTGTGAGCCGCGTGATCGAATGCGATCGAGAGTTGTCACTAGCTCCTCAACGGGGCCGGTTTCGCGGAAGTGGAAACGGGACCGCATGACGGCTGGTTGCAGCAAGGGCAGTTCCGCTTCAAGGGCGTCGCGAACCGCAGAGGAGAACCGATGTGGTGCCTGCATCACAACGTCGATCACGAATGTGCGGCCGCTCAAGCGTAGCTGCGACCGCTGCCGATCAAGATCGGCGATTGCTTGATGCACCTCCCGTACAGTGCTCTCGCGTACTTGGCCGCGGTTGTTCAGCACTCGGTCGACGGTTCGCTCACTCAATCCGGCCTGCACGGCTATCTCGCGGATCCGGTAAGGATGTCCCACCCTGGCTCCTGGCAGTTTTTTGGCGGTTTTCTGGCATTGACTCGGCGGTCTCTGATTTTAGGATGACAGCAATCAATTCACGACCCACCACCTCGATCGGTCAGCGCCAGATTCGGGCTCTTGCGCCCTTCGACAAGCTCAGGGGGCGAAGCCCAGCCGTGGGCTATTGGTTTGCTTGACCACGACTATTTGGAGGAACGCTTCATGGATCTGACACCCATGCTGATTGGAGGAGACTGGCGCCCGGCTAACGGAACCGGTCGAACCGAAGACGTGACATCGCCCTACGACGGCTCCATCGTCGGCACCGTACCGATAGCCGGAATGGAGGACGTGGATGCAGCGCTGACGGCAGCCGAGGCAGGAGCCGCACAGTGGCGTCGTACTCCGGCGCACGCGCGGATGCAGATCTTGCTGCGGGCGGCGGAGCTCGCGGATCAGCGTGCCGGCGGCATCGCCCGGACCATCAGCGCTGAGGGCGGCAAGACGATCACCGAGGCGACCAAAGAGGCATCGCGCTCCGGGGAGATCATCCGGCTGGCTGCCTTCGAGGGCACCCAGTTGTACGGTGACACGCTCCCGCTCGATGCCAATCCAGGAACCGAATTAGACAAGATCGGCTTCACGCTCCGCCAGCCGTGCGGGGTGGTCGTCGCGATCTCACCGTTCAACTACCCGGCGTTGTTGGTCCTGCACAAGCTCGCCCCCGCGTTGGCGGCGGGGAACGCGGTTGTCCTCAAGCCAGCGCGTACCACTCCATTGACCGCACTGGCACTGGCCGCATGCTTCGTCGACGCCGGCTTGCCCGACGGCGTCCTCTCCGTACTCACCGGGCCCGGTAGCGAGTTGGGCGACATGTTGGTCAGTGATCCGCGCGTGCGCAAGATCTCGTTCACTGGGTCGACCGCAATCGGCGAGCGCATCACGCAGTTGGCTGGGGTCAAGAAGCTGTCCCTGGAGCTCGGCGCCTCCTGCCCGGTGATCATCATGCCGGATGCCGACCTCGAGCTGGCATCCAGCGCAGTTGCCGACGGCGGCTACGTCAACGCCGGCCAGGTGTGCATCTCCGTTCAACGAGTCATCGCGCACCCGGCGGTGAGCAGCGATTTCCTCGATGCGCTGGTGCCCAAGGTTGAGGCCATCCGCGTTGGTGACCCGTCCCTGCCCGACACCGGCATGGGGACACTGATCACCACCGGCGAAGCCGAACGGGTTCGGCAGTCGATCGCTGCGGCAGCGGAGGTCGGAGCACGCGTCCTCACGGGCGGGGAGCGAGACGGCAGCATGGTGTCGCCCACTGTGGTTGCCGACGTCGACCCGTCGTCCTCGTTCGCTCAGGACGAGTTGTTCGGACCTGCCGTAGCCGTGAGTACGGCTGAAGACTGGGAGTCCGCGGTGATGCAAGCCAACGGAACGGCGTACGGCCTGGCGGCTGGAATCTTCACTTCCGATGTCGCTGGCGCCGTCCGTGCCATGCGCGAGATTGATGCTGGCAGCATTCACATCAACTGGACCCCGCTGTGGCGCGCGGATCTCATGCCGTACGGCGGTCTCAAGGGAAGCGGGATCGGCAAGGAAGGACCGCGCTGGGCCGTCGAAGAGATGACCGAGCTCAAGACGGTCATCCTGCACGGCCGACCCTGGTAGTCAGATCGGATCGCGCGGCGCCGTGCTGAGGAGGAGTGAGGGGACATGCTTTTCGTCCACGAGCGACGACGAAGTAGGCGGCTACAAAGCGCGATCCGGGCGGAGCGAGCGCAGCGAGCGGAGCAATTAAGAAGGGAGTTTGATCATGGACAACACATCCCGGGGTACGGTACGGCTAACCGTTGCGCAAGCCCTCGTCACCTACCTGTCCCGGCAGTATTCAGTGGCGGACGGGCATCGCCGTCGGCTCATCCCAGCCGCGCTGGGAATCTTCGGCCACGGAAACGTCGCTGGGCTAGGCCAAGCATTGGATCAGCTCAGCGATGCGCTGCCGTTCATTCAGGGCCGCAATGAACAAGCGCTGGTGCATATGGCATCCGGCTACGCCAAGGCGACACGACGGCATGCCACGTTGGCGGTGACGGCCTCTATCGGCCCCGGAGCGATGAACCTGGTGACCGGAGCGGCATTGGCGACGGTCAACCGGCTGCCGGTCTTGTTGTTGCCTGGAGACACCTACGCAACCCGCCGGCAGGGCCCAGTACTGCAGCAGTTGCAGCACCCCGTCGAGGCAGATACGTCAGTGAACGATGCACTGCGTCCGGTGTCCCGGTTCTTCGATCGGATCAGTCGGCCCGAAGCGCTGTTGACGGCGTTGCCAGCGGCGATGCGGGTGCTCACCGACCCTGCGGCCACCGGTGCCGTGGTGTTGTCGCTTCCGCAGGACGTGCAGTCGCACGCGTACGACTGGCCCGCGGAGCTGTTCGCCGAACGCGACTGGGTGATCCGGCGACCGGTGCCAGATCCAGAGGAGGTCGACGCCGTCGCCAGGCTGTTGGCCGCGGCGGAAAGGCCATTGATCATTGCCGGGGGCGGAGTCATCTACTCCGGAGCCACGTCAGAGTTGAGCGAGCTGGCGGCTGCTGCGGGGATCCCGGTCGCAGAGACGTTCGCCGGCAAGGGTGCCGTCCAGCAGCGGGCTTGGTGGCAGTTAGGTGGGATCGGCTTGGAGGGTACGCCGGCTAGCAATGAGCTGGCCGCGGCCGCCGATCTTGTTGTGACGGTGGGATCACGGCTGACCGACTTTGCCACAGCCTCCCAATCGTTGTTCTCCAACCCCGATGTTCGTTTCGCGAGCATGAATGTGGATGCGCACGACGCTGGCCGACTGGGAGCGACTGCAATCGTGGCGGATGCAAAGCGGGCTTTGGCAGCGCTGACCCACGCCGTCAAGGACTCGGGGATCAACAGCCCGGCCGAATGGCAGCATCGGGTGACCGCCCGCAATGATCAGTGGTTAGAAGAGCGGGCAGCCGTGCTAAATCCCGATACGGCATTCGACAAGTCCTCAGTCCCAGCGGACTCGGATGTCGTGACCAGCACAGAAGCAGTGCTTACCCAAGGCCAGCTCATCGGCCTGCTGCAGGAGCACGCGCGGCCAGGGGACACGATCATCGCGGCAGCGGGTGGCCCGCCGGGTGATCTGCAGAAGGTGTGGGACGCTACCGAGCGCCGCTACTGCCACTTGGAGTTCGGGTTTTCCTGCATGGGCTACGAGATCCCGGCCGCGCTCGGGGTTCGGCTGGCCGTTCCGGACCGCAGCAAGCGGGTGTTGTCGTTCATCGGAGACGGCACGTTTCTGATGGCTCCGACCGAGCTGGTCACCGCCGTTCAAGAGCGATTGCCCGTCACTGTGGTGATTTCGGAAAATCACGGCTACCAGGCGATTCACCGGCTACAGATGTGGCGCAGTGGACGGGAGTTCGGCAATGAGTTCCGCTATCGGGACGACGCGCTCGCTCTGAGTAACGGACAACCGGAGGGCAAGCCGGCCCGACTGGAGGGGGAATACCTGCAGGTAGACATGGTCCAGATTGCCAGCGGCCTAGGAGCCCGCGCGGTGCGTGCAACTACCGCTGCCGAGGTCCGCGACGCATTGACTGACACCCGTGATCATGACGGGCCAGTCGCCATCGTGGTTCCCGCCATCCCGCACGCCGAACTGCCCTCCGCGGGTGTCTGGTGGGATGTTGCCCCAGCTGAGGTCTCCGACCAGGAATCGGTGGCCCAAGTACGAGCTGAGTACGAGGCTGGCCTGGCCTCACAGCGGTGGTTCGGATGACCACGACTACCGATATTGCCGGCGTCACAGCTCCGTTGAACCGCGGCAGACTACGCAAAAGCCTCGCTGCCGGCACGTCCACTATTGGCACATTTGTGGGAGCGGCCTCGGCGGTGACAGCGGAAGTATGTGCCGCGGTCGGGGTGGACTGGGTATTGCTCGACCTCGAGCACGGTGCCGGCGGCGAGGAGCAGGTCGGTCCGGTCGTCCTCGCAGCCGGCGCGTACGGAGTGCCTACCGTCGTCCGAGCCGAATCGGCAGAGAGGATTCGGCTCGGTCGAGTGCTTGACCTCGGTGCGACCGGGGTCATGCTGCCCCGGCTGGATACGGCGGCAGAGGTCAAGACAGCGCTCCGACACCTTCGCTACCCCCCGGACGGGGATCGCGGTGTGGCCACCTACAACCGAGCGTGCCGCTTCGGTCTTGATCCGGCTGCTCTTGATCGAGCTAACAGCGAAGTCCTTGGGGTCGTACAGATCGAGTCGGTGCGGGCGGTGGATCAGGTGGAGCAGATTGCTGCACTGGACGGGGTCGACGTCTTGTTCGTCGGCCCGCGGGACCTCAGTCATGACCTTGGCGTGCCCGGCGACGTACAGGCGCCCAGCTACCTCGAGGCTCTGGACCGGGTGCGGAGCGCGGCGCAGCAGTTCGGCAAGAGCTGTGGGTTGTTGGTTCCGAGTGGGGTAGCGGCGGCCGAGATGCATGCTCAGGGGTGGACGTTCATAGGCGTCGCCTCGGACTCCACTCTGTTGGCGGCCGCCCTCACAGCTGAGCTTGCGCGCGCCCGGTCGAATGCGCGCTGAGCTCGCCGACTCCCGACCTCCCCATGCGCGCTGAGCTCGCCAGCGCCCGACCCCACATGCGCGCTGAGCCTGTCGAAGCGCGCGCCCTTCGACGAGCTCAGGGCACATCACCAAGGCTCAGGGCACATCACCAAGGCTCAGGGCACATCACCAAAAGGAGATCAGTGATGACCAGTAGGAATGGCGGCGCCGTCCACGACATCGGCGTCGGTTTGATCAGTGTCGGCTGGATGGGCAAACTGCACACTCGGTCCTACCTTGCCCTTCCAACCGTCTACCCGGAGTTGCGGCTGCGGCCTCGCCTGGTGCATGCCGTCGATACCGCACCGGACCGGGCCGACTACGCCAGGGAAGTCCTGGGATATGCCAAGGCGAGCACGGACTACCGCGAGGTTCTCGCTGACCCGAGCGTCGACGTCGTCTCGATCTGCGCTCCCACCGGTCTACACCGGGAGATCGGCGTCGCAGCCGCCGAGGCGGGCAAACCGTTCTGGATCGAGAAGCCCGTCGGACGTGACGCGAAGGAGGCGGCCGACGTTGCCGCGGCCGCCAGCCGGGCCAGCGTTGTTACGTCGGTCGGCTACAACTACCGCAATGCCCCCGCTGTGGAGCACGTAAGGGAGCTAGTCGCCAATGGGGACCTCGGCCGGATTACGAATGTTCGCGCGGTCTTCTTCACTGGATATGGCTCCGAACCGAAGGGCGCATTGTCGTGGCGGTTCATCCGCGAGCTCGCCGGCTTCGGAGCTCTCGGTGACTTACTGAGCCACGTCGTCGACCTGATGCAGTATCTGCTCGGGCCGATCGGCGAGGTGAGTGCTCTGATGAGCACGGTCTACACCGAGCGGCCGATTCTCCCCATGGGTTCTGGTACCCACTTCGCGGTCATCGAGGACGGTGAGATGGGGGCGGTGGAAAACGACGATTACGCCGCAGCCCTGGTGCGCTTCGCACCTGACTCCCGGGCGGGGGGAGCGGTCGGCACGCTGGAGGCCTCTCGTGTCATCGTCGGACCTCAGTGTGGCCTCGGCTTCGAGATCTATGGCACCGAAGGATCGGTGGCGTGGAACTTCGAGCGGATGAACGAATTGCGGGTTTGCCGTGGCCGCGGTGGTCCGCACTACGGCTACACCACCGTGCTCGGAAACCGGTACCTCGGCGACTATGCACACTTTCAGCCGGGTCCTGGCAACAGCATGGGTTATGACGATCTCAAAGTCATCGAGGCGAAGAAGTTTCTCGTTGCGGTGACCGGTGGTGAGCGTCGTAACTCCACCGTCGACGACGCTCATCATGTGGCGGAGGTCATTACGGCTGCCGCCGCCTCCATCGAACGTGGCACATGGCAGCAGGTCCCGGCGGTGCCGCGTGCGACATTCGGCGGCGATCCGGCGACACCCGCGATGGCGGCAGGCGATGGTCGTGGCTAGCGATCGTCCGGTAGTCGTAGCACTTGGCGCGATAGATCCGGCGCTGGTCACGGGCGTCCTCGACAATGAGACTCGGTTCGTCGCCCATCCGAGCACAGAGGACATTGCCAACGCTGCTGGTGCGATCGTCCGTGCTGACGCCGTCGTCGATGCCGCGTTTCTGGAGCGCGCGCCACGGCTGCGGGTCATCGCACGTACTGGTGTCGGCGTCGACCACGTCGATGTCCCGGCGGCCACGGCACGAGGCATTCCGGTCGTGATCACGCCTGGGAGCGGAACCAGAGCTGTAGCCGAGGGGGTGTTCGCGCTGGCCTTGCATCTCGTCAAGCGACTAGGTCCATTCACTGATCTGGTCCGGCACGGCCGATGGGCGGATCGCGGTCAGTTTTCGATGGGTGACCTGGACGGCGCCACGATCGGCATCATCGGCTACGGGCGGATTGGCAAGCGGGTCGGCGAGCTCGCAACAGCGTTTGGAATGCGCGTGTTGGCGTACGACCCATTGAGTGCGCCGCCGACGGATATCGCATGTTCCGACGTGCTGGAGCTCGCACCGGCAAGCGATGTCTTGACCTTGCACCTACCCCTGACCGAACAAACCCACCACTTGGTCGATGAGGCATTGCTGAATCGCGTACGGTCAGGAACGATCTTGATCAACTGCAGTCGTGGTGGGCTGGTTGATCTTGACGCGGCCCTCGCAGCGCTTGAGTCGGGACGGCTCGCCGGTGTGGGACTCGATGTCTTTGAGCCTGAACCGCCTGAGCAGCACCCTTTGTTCGACCACCCCGACGTCGTGTTGACACCGCACCTGATGGGAATGACGCGTCGTGCCTCGGCTGCCACCTTCACTGACGCCGCTCGCGGAGTGGCCGATGTCCTGGCGGGTCGTCGGCCGGCTGCGGTGGCAAACCCCGAATGGGTGGACATCGGCGAGGAAGTGCGGATCCCGTGACCGTACAGCAGATGACCCGTCCAAAGCAGAAGATCGCGGGCGCCCCGATCTCGTGGGGCGTATGCGAGGTGCCGGGCTGGGGCCACCAACTGGGTCCTAATCGGGTGCTCAAGGAGATGGGCGAGGTGGGTCTCCTGGCGACCGAGCTCGGACCCGAAGGCTTCCTGCCGAGCGAACTGGAAGCGATGGCGAGTGTTTTGTCCGAGCATCGGCTGCATGCTATTGGCGG
>Ga0081455_10006595_pt1 | contig 12416 bp, 15 predicted proteins | sample TabmetS3T2R1_FD_70207 | JGI IMG/M metagenome (GOLD analysis project Ga0081455, IMG submission 70207) | Tabebuia heterophylla rhizosphere microbial communities from the University of Puerto Rico - S3T2R1 | ecosystem: Host-associated > Plants > Roots > Rhizosphere ... | reverse complement strand
GGTCGTCGCCGTCGTGCGGTAGGCATGGCCGTCGTCGAGCAGGCGCTGGAGCACCTCCTGGTGGCGATCGGTGCGCGACAGCTGCGAGATCGGGCCCTCGTCGTAGTCGATCTCCAGCCAGCGCAGAGCCTCGAGGATGTGCTCGACGTTCTCGGGCGTGGAACGCTCGCGGTCGGTGTCCTCGATGCGCAGCACGAGCTCGCCGCCCTGGCCGCGGGCGACGAGCCAGTTGTAGAGCGCCGTGCGGGCGCCGCCGATGTGCAGCTGTCCGGTCGGGCTGGGGGCGAAGCGAACGCGCATCGCCCCCAGCGTACGACGAACGCGGCTACCTCACCCGGACGGTCGTGGACGCGTTCCAGTGAAGCGGTGAGCTGTACTTGCGCAGCGGCGCCTCCGGCACGTGGCCGATCCGCACGCCTCGCTTGGTTGCGCCCGGCGGGCAGATCGCGATGTAGCGGGCGTAGCCGCCGAGCCCGCCCTGGAACTTCGGGTACCCGATGTCGACCAGGCACCCCGTCGACGGGACCTGATCGAGATTCGCCACGCCCTCGGCCTGCGCATAGCCGTGGTGCATGAGCCACGACTCGCCCTCGAGCGTCGGCGTCGAGTCGGTGTCCAGCGGCTCATGTCCGTGGAAGAGGATGTGGCGCTGCAGGTGCAGGAACTTCAGCGCGGCGAGCGAGACGCCCGGGAACTCCTTCAGCGTCGACAGGTTCGGGTCCGGCCAGCGCTTGGACCAATCCGACCGCACGAACACCACGCTGCCGGCCGGGATCGCGCCGTGCTTGGCCTCCCACGCCATGATGTCGGAGACCTTCAACGCGTAGTTGAAGTTCTTGCGAACCTGCTTGACGATCGAGATCACCACGAGCGGTCGCACGGCGAAGGTCGCCGGCAGCTCGTCGATCGATGCGTACTCGGGTGCCCAGTGGGCGGGCGGGTCGAGCTGGGTGCCAAGCTGATCGGTCGCCAGCGTGTAGCGCGTGGCCTCGAACCCGTCCTTCGCGTACGTGTAGGGCTGCCCGGTCTGCGGATTCAGCGTCGGGAAGAACTGCGACGGCCCGAAACCCGACCACACCGGGATCGTCGGCGTGATCGTGTGGGTGAGGTCGATGTATCGCGCGCCCTTCAGCGCGTTGTCGTAGAGCTGCCACAGGCCCGGCGACGCCGCCGAAGCGCTGCCGGCGCAGACCGCGGCGACCGTCAGGGCGAGCATCGCTGCGATCACGGTTCTGCGCATGAGGTCCCTCCTCTGGGTGGTTGACGGCGGATGCCGTACCCACCTCGCGCCCCGACGCACCGCTCTCGTGCGATAGAAGGCAGGACATGCTCATCGGCGCCCACGTCTCCCCCGCCGGCGGTCCGGCCAACGCGATCCAGCGCGGCGTCGAGAAGGGCTGCGACGCGATCCAGATCTTCAACCAGAACCCGCGCGCGTGGAAGCCGACCGTGTACACCGACCAGCAGGTGGCCGACTTCCACAAGGCTTTCGAGAAGAGCCGCGTGAAGGCGGTGCTGATCCACGCGGTCTATCTGCTCAACCCGGCCAGCGACGAGAAGGAGTTCCGCGACAAGACGCGCGCGTCACTCATCGCGTCGCTGCGTGCCGGCGATGCGCTCGGCGCGCACGCGGTCGTGCTGCATCCCGGCAGCGCGAAAGCAGGCAAGGTCGCCCCCGCGATCAAGCGCGCCGGCAAGGTCATCACGCAGGCGCTCAACGAAAGCGACCGCTGCCCGCTGCATCTGGAGAACACCGCGGGCGCCGGCGGCACCCTCGGCCGCTCCTTCCGGGAGCTCGCGGACCTGCTCGATGCGTCGGGCGGCTCGAAGCGGCTCGGGGTGTGCCTGGACTCCTGCCACCTGTTCGCCTCGGGCTACGACATCCGCACCGAAGAAGGCCTCGCGAGCGTGCTCGACGACTACGACGCGGCGGTCGGGCTCGGCCGGCTCGGTTCGCTGCACCTCAACGACTCGCAGACGCCGCTGGGCTCCAACCGCGACCGCCATGCCAACGTCGGCGAGGGCGAGCTTGGCCGCCGCGGCTGCTCCGTCTTCCTCTCCGAGCCGCGCTTCGACGACCTGCCCTGCGTGCTCGAGACCCAGGGGCCGGAGCACACGGGGCCCTCGAAGCAGGAGATCTCGCTCAGCAGGAGGCTGCGCAGCGAGGGCAGGAGGCGGCGGCGCCCTTAGCCGCGCGCCTGGTGTCGTTAGTCGCGGAGCCCGATGGGTACACCTGATTGCGGTCCCTCGCCCCCGGTCCCCTCCGCGCCAGGACACGACGTCAGCGAGCGCAGGAGAGAACGTGCGACCCCCCGCCCCCGGTCCAGCGGTAGAGCGAGGGGTCGCTGGCGCGACCGTATCGGAGTCCCACGCCCGAATGGGGTGGTTTTTGCCTCGTGCATAGGTACGGGCCGGGCGCTAGTCGGAAAGAAACTTGGCCATCACAGAGGCCGTCGCGTCCGGCTCGATCGCGTGCCCCTGGCCGGCGAGGCTGCGCAGGTGCCCACTGGGCAGCGTGTCGGCGAGCGCGCGCGCCGCGTCGCGCATCACGGGTGGGCTGTCCTCACCGTCAAGAACGAGCGCCGGCGCGGTGATCGAGGCGATCAGCGCGGACGGCAAGGAGAGGTCGCCGACGATCAGGGCGTCGTAGGCGAGCGTGTGGGCGATCGCCTCCATCCCGGCGCGGAATGGCGCGTCGCGGAGCTGGGCGACGACCTGCGCCGGCATCCCGATGACCTCAGTCTGAAACAGCTCGACCGCCTCGCCACGCCTGTCCGCGGCGACGAGCGCCGCGAGGCGAGCGCTCATGTCGGGGCCGGGCCGTGGCCGGCTGTCGTCAACGACGAACGGCGGCTCGTACAGCACGAGCTTGGCGATCGGGAGCCCGCTCGCGGCGGCCTTCAGGACCAGGTTCGCTCCGGACGAGTAGCCGAAGACGGCGGCCGAACCGCCGACGTGAGCGAGAAGGGCGGCGAGGTCCTCTATCTCGCGCTCGACCGCGTACTCGGGGCCGTCACCGCTGTCGCCGCGGCCGCGACGGTCGTAGTTGACGACCATGAAGTCCGTGGATAGCACGCGGGCGAGCGGCTCAGTCGTCGATCTGTCGTTGAACGCGCCGGCGGCCATGAGGACGGGCGGGCCGGCGCCGAACTCGTCGAACGCGATGGTGGCTCCGTCGGCCGAGGTGACGGTCTTCATAGAGCCTCCGGCAGACCGAAAGCGGCGAAGAGGTCCGGACGCAGGAACGTCGTGATCTCGGCGATCAGGTCGCCGTCGATACGCAGCACGTCGATTGCCAGCGGGCGGTAGTCCGCGCGCGGCGAGTCGCGGACGTAGGTGCCGGAGGCGAGCTGCCGGTTGGCCCCGGTCGCCAGCACCCGGAAGCGGCCGGCGGCGGCCGACCGGCGGGCCGAGGCGAGGAACGCGTCGCGGCCGTCGAACCACAGCGGCAGCGGCGCGGCCGACACCCGCGCGTCCTCGCGCAGCAGCCGCGCCATGCTCGCCATGTCGCCGTGCTCGTGCGCCCGCATGTAGCGCTGCAGGAGGTCGCGCTCCGCGCTGCTCGGCGCGTCGGCGGGCGCCCAGTCCACACGGCGCACGGGCAGCCGCGTCTTCAGCGTCGCGCGGGCGCGCTGGAGCGCGCTGTTGACCGACGCGACGCTCGCGCCGAGCACCGCGGCGGTGTCCTTGGCCGGCCAGCCGAGGACATCGCGCAGGATCAGCACCGCGCGCCGGCGCGGCGGGAGGTGCTGGATCGCGGCGAGGAACGCGAGCTCGATCGTCTCCCTGCGCACGACCACCTCCTCCGGCTCCTCGTGGTCGGCCGCGGCGAGCTCCAGCAGTCGGTCGGGGTACGGGTCGAGCCACGGCTCGTCCGAGCGGGCGGGGAGGTCGCGCATGGGGTCGGCGGCCGGGACGACGTCGGGCGGGAGCACGCGCGCAGGCCGCCGCTCGAGGAAGTCGAGGCAGGCGTTCGTGGCGATCCGGTACAGCCATCCGCGAAACGACGAGCGGCCCTCGAACGACGTGCGCCGCCGCCAGGCGCGGAGGATCGTCTCCTGCACGAGGTCCTCGGCGTCGTCGAGCGAACCGACCATCCGATAGCAATGGACGTGCAGCCGCGGCCGGTAGCGCTCGGCGAGCGCGACGAACGCGCCCTCGTCGCCATGCTGAGCGGCCTCGCCGACGCCACCGCGCCCGATCACACCGAGCGGGCCCGGATGCGCTCGCGGGTGCTCGCCGGATTAGCCGAAGACGCCAAGACTGCCAGCCCGACCACGGCGCCGTCCCCGAAACCGCGCCTCGTGCGCCCACCCAGCGGCCGGTCCGGCCGCCAGAAGGGGTCACGGGGCAGGCCGCCGCGCGGACCGCGAAGTGAGGACGACAGACCTCGGGCCACGTCCGCCCGTGGCCGGTTCGCGATAGCCGCGGTCGCGGTGCTGTGCCTGGTGTTCGCGCTGGGCGGGATGTCGTTGCTGCTCAGCAGGGACGCGCTGCCCGGCGACGCGCTCTACGGCGTCAAGCGCTCCGCGGAGGCGGCCTCGCTCGGGTTGACCTTCGGCGACGAGCAGAAGGCGCTGAAGCACCTGGAGTTCGCTTCCGCGCGGGTCAGCGAGATGGAGACGCTCGCGCAGCGCTACGGCCCTGGCGACGCGCCCGTCGGCGGCTACCTCTCCGCGCTGACGGACTTCGACACGGACGCGTCCGCAGGATCCCGGCAGCTGATCGCGTTGACCACCCAGCAGGACGGCGCGATGCTCACGACGCTCAGCTCGTGGGCCCGCCAGCAGGCGAGCAGGCTCACCGCGATCAGCACCACCCAGGCATTCGTCAGCCGGCAGAGCAGGGCGGGCGCCTGCCGCACTTCCATAAACTCCCGAAAGATGATGCGCACCTTGATGGTTGCGATCACGATCACGCTCGATGTGACCACCGCCCTGGCACGCTGCGATCCGCCACCGTCAACGGCGTGGTCGATCCACAGATAGGCCAGTGTCAACGCTGACAGCACCAGCCAGACGACCAACAGCCTCTTGTTGAATTTGATGTCGATCACCTCACCACATACAGCAGGGCGAAAATGAGCACCCAGAGAAAGTCCACGGTGTGCCAATAGGTGGCGCATGTTTCGACGAGCTCCTGGGAGCGCCGCAGCGGACTGATGAGTTGGTAGACGACGACGCCGAGGACGACGAAGCCGATCACCAGGTGCACGAAGTGAATGCCGGTCAGAAAGAAGTAGTAGGTAAAGAAGTCGCTGCTGCCGAAGCCGTTTCCCATTCGGATCTGCCGGGCCCACTCGAGCACCTTGGACACCATGAACGCCACGCCGAGGAACGCGGTGAGATAACCATCTCTCAGCGCCGCACGGTAGGCACCCACACGCGCCGACTGGACGCACCGCGCCACCGACCAGGAACTCAGCAACAAGACCAGGGTGTTGAAGACCCCGACGCGCAGGTCAAGTTGCGCCTGGCCGTGCAGGAACAGCTCTGGACTCTTGGCGCGATAGAACAGGTAGAAGCCGAAATACGCTGTGAAAACCAAAGTTTCGAACAAGACGAAGGCCCACATGTCCGGCTGACCCGGCACGAACGTCGCGCGCTTGTTCTTGTCGGTGAGCTCGGTCATGACGCAGTCGCCCGCTTCCGCGGCAGATCGGGCAGTGGGCCCGTACCAAAGTCTTCCCGCCGGATCATCTGAAAGAGCATGACAATAAACGTCACTTGGTAGACGCCGAACACGACCATGTCCAGCCACCAGGCGATCTGGCCATTCCAGGCCAACACGCCACGCTGGAAGATCCAGCACGGAGCCACGACGACCTCGGTGAGCGCGTTGCACAGGTTGAGATAGCCGAACCACTTGGGGAACACCCGATTCTTATCGATCAGAATCGCGACCATCCAGATCAGCGAGCCGATGAGAAACACTCCCATGGTTCCGTCGAAAGACAAGAAGGCGAAGTCGTAGAGCCAACCGATCGTTTCGGGGTTCCGCTCGGGCCGCAGCGTCCCGACGACCAACGCGATGCACAGGAGCAGCAGCCCGGGAATTGCGCTGAACGAGTAGATGAGCAGATACGAATACCCGAAAGCGGGGCTGACCGACATGCGGCGCATCGAATACGCAATCAGGGCATTGTTGATCGCGGTCATGCCGGCGATGGCGAAAATGATGCCGAAGCCAACGGGTATCCCGAGGTGGCGTTCGTCGAACCAATGGACCTGCGTCGCAAGGTCCCAGGTGGGCTGCGGCGGGGGCTGTACTTGGGCCACAACGAAGAAGATCGGAAAGAAGAGGTTGTAGAAGACGACCATCACCCACCACGCCAACCACAGCTCGCGCTTGGGGTTGTGCTGCAAGTGCCAGGCGATCCGGCGATGCACCGGGCCCGAGGGCGGCGCGGCCGCGGACTCCGGCGGAGTGATCACCGTGCTCATGCGCTGTCCAGTTCTGCTGCGCGCCTTTGGATCTCGGCGCGTTCCCGATACACCGCCCGGCCGAGGACGACGCCCATCACGACGACCCACACGCCGATGGCGATGTTTTTCAGCCAGAACGACAGCGCGCCGTCCCACGCCAGCGGGCCGGACAGCGACGCGCCGACGAATGCCGCCGGCACGAGCGCCGCGGCAACGAGAACGTTGAAGTGGGCCACCCACCGGCTGAATATCGGACGCGGCTGATCGTCGAAATAGATTGCCAGGGCAAGGATCACACTTTGGCCGATCAAAAAGGAAACCAGCGTGGTGAACGTGACCCAGGCCAGATCGTTGAGCAACTGCGTCAGCTCCGGGCTCCGTTCCGGGCGAAAGGCGGCCAGCAGCCAGCAGACGTTGGCGACGAGAAACAAGGTGGGAGCGCCGGCAAGGCAGCCCAGCATGGCGTAGGAGAAGATCGGTGTGCGATGGGCCATCCTGCGGATCTGCATCACGATCAGGGTCAGAATCGGGATCAGGCTCGCGCCGAACCAGTTGAACACGATCATGCTGTAGCGGATCTGCGGCAAGTGCGCCGGATCGCGGTAGAAGGTCGCGACCTGGTCGGCGGACAACGTGGGCGACATCGGCGGTGTGAAGCCCGGGAAAAGGAAAAACGCGCTGACCCAGACGATCACCGTCGCGGGCAACGTCCACAACAGGATCAGCTCTCCGTCAGTACGCCTCAGCGCATTTCGCGGGGACCGAGAGCCTGCTACCACGTTCTCGGCGACATCGGCCATCGTGACTCCTTCCGGCGCGGCTTGTCAGCGAAACTAGCCGATCGGCTAGCAACGGGTCAATAGCCGATCGGCTAGGCTCTCGGTGTGGTTGCTGGTATTTCTAGACAGGCGCCTAGCCGGTTCCGTTTCATCACGCGCAGCGCCGCACAGACGCGCATCCTGGACGCCGCGCTGAAGCTGATCGCCGAACACGGCGCCGCCGGCACGTCGTTGCAGATGATCGCCGACGCTATCGGGGTCACCAAGGCGGCCGTCTACCACCAGTTCAAGACGAAGGAGCAGATCGTCGTCGCGCTCACCGAACGCGAGCTCGGCGGTCTGGAAGAGGCGCTGGAGGCCGCCGAGGCCCACGACGATTTCCCTCGCGCGCGCGAGGTATTGCTGCGCCGGGTCATCGATCTGGCGATCGAGCGTCGCGGCGCGACGAGCACCCTGCAGTTCGATCCGGTGGTGGTGCGGCTGCTGGGCGAGCAGGAACAGTTTCAGCGGTTCATTCAGCGGCTCTACGGTGTGCTGATCGACGACGCCTCCGAGGACGCGCGGGTGTCGGCGGCGATGCTCTCGGGCGCGATCGCGGTCGGCGTCATGAGTCCCCTGGTCGCCGACGTCGACGACGAAACGCTGCGTGCGCAGCTGCTACGCCTCACCCACCGCCTGATAGGCGCGCCCGAGGCGAGCGACGCCGGCCGCGACTAGGCATTGCCGCGGTCGGTTGCGCCAACGCAATGGTTTACCGCGCCGACGACATTGCTTTCGTCCGGCTGAACAGGCTGCTCAACGGCATTCGAAAGCCGGAAATGGGCACGTACGTCGGTGATAATGTGGCCCCCGTGCACGATCCAACGCCACCAGGAGGTCACTTTGCCGTCGTGGCGGCGTCCGCCGGGGGCGCGTGACGCCGACGCCGAGGTGGCCTACTCCGGCCGCGGCGAAGAAGCAGACGTTTCGTTAACCGAGGCGGAGGAAGAACTCGCCCGGGCCGACGCGCGGGCCGCGGAAGCCCGCGCCCGTCTGATGCTCCTGCGTGAACAAGCCGGTTTGCCAAACGCGGACGACACCGACGAGATCGCCGTCAACTATTACTCCGACGACTATTACGCCGACGAGATCGAGGCGCCGTACGAAGAGCCCCATCACCGACGGCGGCCGCAGCTTCAGCGCCCCGGATGGAAAGCCTCCGCGCTCGCGGCGGCATTCGTCGTCATCGGCGCCTCGCTCGGGGGGAGCGTGTTTATGGAGTTGGAGCACCGCGCCATTGTCCGCAAACAGCATCAACACGCGGAGTTCGCCGCGGCCGCGCGTGAGGGCGTCACGAGGCTGATGTCGATCGATGCCGATCACGCCAAGGAGGACATTCAGCGCAGCATCGACAACTCGACCGGAGAGCTCAGGGACCAACTGCAACGCACCGCCGTTGCCCGGGCGCAGAAGGCGGAGGAGTCGAGGATCAGTACCAGGGTCATCGTGGACGCCGTCGCCGTCGAGTCGACGACCGATGACTCGGGAATCATCCTTGTCGCGGCAAGATCGGACAACGTCTATCCCGACAACGGGAAACGAGAAATGCAATCGTGGCGGATCAGCGTCAATCTCAGCCGCGTCGGTGGCCAGCTCAAGATGGCGAAAGTCGACTTCCTGCGATGACGGTCGAACACCCCGAGACGGAACTGCCGACAGACGATCTGGAGGCGCGTCCCACGGCGACGGCCGTCATCCGAGGTTGGATCCACTGGTGTGTGTCGGCGTGGCGGCCGATTCTCGTGACCACGTCGCTAGTTGGGTCGCTGATCCTTGCCGGCGGCATGTATTTCTTTCGCTACGGTCCGGATCGGCAGATCGGCGACGCGGCCGTGCAACAGGTGGTCCGGGCAGCCGCCGACGGCACCGTGGCAATGCTGTCCTATTCCGCCGACAAGCTCGACCAGGATTTCGCCAAGGCAAAGCTGCACCTCACGGGTGACCTCCTGGCCTACTACACCAAGTTCACCGAGCAGACCGTGGGCCCGGCCGCGAAGGAGAAGCAAATCACGGCCTCCGCCAAGGTGATTCGCGCCGCCGTGTCGGAACTACGTCAGGATTCGGCGGTCGTGCTGGTGTTTGTCAACCAGAGCACCCTAACCAACGAAAAGCCCGAGCCTACCGCGACGGAGAGCAGCGTCGTGGTGACGCTCGCGAAGATCAACGGCTCCTGGCTGATCGCGAAATTCGATCGCGTGTGACGCTGCCGCCTTCGAATTGCCCGGTGCGACAGCGGTTTCTCGACGAATCTTCTACGTGTCGGCGCGGACCCAGCTCATCATGCCGTCGTGGGCAAAGCAGATCAGAATCAGACCATCGGGCGCCTGCGCGACGTAGTTCTGGTAGTTCTGGCACTCCGCGCCTTCCTCCTTGACACCCGCCATTGGAGGTGACCGGAACCATCGCGGCTGGTATTTCCTCGGCGAGCCGCAGAACATCAGCCGTCCGGGCTGCCCGGAGGGGGGAACGTAACTGTCGTCGACACCGAAGGCGTAGTAGGTGGTGTTGTCGCACGGCGCGCCTAGAACCTGATGCGCCATGATGCCGGGGGTGCAGGCGGGATAGTCGCAGACGGTCGGGTCGGCCACGGACGGCGGCGCCGCCAGCACACCGGCGCCGAGCATCGCGGCAACTACCGCCACAATGAATCGCACCCCATTACTTTGCCACATCAAAAAAGAATCTGAAAAGAAAATTCTCCTAGTTGGAGAAGACAATCTGAGCCAATAGCCGCCCACGCCGGATTGCGTCCGAACCGCGCGCCGTTCTGCGGCCTGACGCGCAAGCATTTCCGCATGTAAGAGCCACGAAGGCCGCTGCCGATGACGGCGTTGAGCCCCGGCCGAAAGTGATAAGGTGTTTCTCCGTGCACGATCCGGAGGAGCCCGACGCCGGCCATTCTGATGAGCCGGCGGAAGTGACCGATGCCGGCGAATCACAGCCGCGCTCAGGGGCCGACCCCGAGGACGTAGCGCCCGTTTCGGAAGCAGACGCAGAAGACGAAGTTGCCAAGGCCGAAGCGCGCGCCGAGGCGGCTCGGGCACGCGTCTCAAAGCTGCGTGAGGCAGCCGAAGCCGGTGACACCGACGACGACGACGCGTCCCCAGATGGCGAGCAGCGCCGCGCAAAGTTGACCCGGCCACGACTACGGTTTCCGCGGCGTCCGGGCCGGCCAGGGTGGCTCCGACGCCCAGGGCGGCCGCGATGGCTCCGCCGTCCGGGGCGAAAGGCAATAGCCGCTGGCGTCGGCATTGTGCTCGTCTCGGCTTCCGCCGGCGCAAGCGGTTACATGGTGTGGCAGCACCGAACCACCGCGCACAAACGGCAGCTCACCGCCGAGTTCGGCGCAGCGGCCCGGCAAGGGGTCACGCTGCTGATGTCGATCGACGCCAACCATGCCAAGGAGGACATCCAGCGCATCATCGACGACTCTACGGGCGACTTCAAGAGCCAACTGTCGGTGATGTCAGGCCTGATGGCCGCGCAGGCGGCGGAGTCGAAGGCGAGCAGCAAGGCCACCGTGGAAGCCGTCGCCGTCGAGTCGTTGAGCGATAATTCGGCGGTCGTGCTCGTCGCGGCAAGATCGGATATCACCACTACAGACAACACAACTCGGCCACCTGTCGTCTGGCGGATCAGCGTCGGCATCGCGCGGGACGGCGGTCAGCTCAAGATGTCGAAAGTCGATTTCCTGCAATGACTGTCGAGCATGGCTCATCGGTGGACAGCGTGGAAACCACGCCGTCCGACGAGCCGATCGCTACCCAGGATTCGACGCGCACCAACCGACTCGCCACGATCAGGCGCTGGATCCGCCGGTGCCTCGCGAGGTGGCGTTCGATAATCGCGACAACGGTGGTCGTTTCCGCGGTGGGCGTCACCGCCGGCCTGTTCTTCATCCTGTACCGGCCGGATCAGCAAGTCGGCGACGCGGCGGCGCACAAGGCAATCCAGGTGGCGTCAGACGGGGCCGTGGCGGTGCTGTCGTACTCCCCCGACAACCTGGACCGTGATATCGCCAAGGCCAAGTCATATCTCACCGGTGACTTCCTTGCCTACTACACCAAGTTCTCAGAAGAGATCGCGGCGATCGCCCTGCAAAAGCACGTCACGGAGACAGCCAAGGTGGTTCGGGCCGCCGTTTCGGAGTTGCACCCGGATTCAGCCGTTGTGCTGGTGTTCATCAACCAGACCGCCACGAGCAAGGAGAAGCCGGAAGCGCAGACAACCGCGAGCATCGCCCGGGTGACGTTGACGAAGGTCAAGGGTTCCTGGCTGATCTCGAAAATGGATCCACTGTCGTGACCGCCGCCATCTTTGGTTCCAATCGGCATTTTGTCGGGGCGGAAGCGGTGTTAACCTCAATTCACGAAAAGCCGAAAATCGGCCTAACATTGTCGGTCATATAATTGCGCGTCGAGGAGCACGTGATGCGTTCAGTTCGAACACTCACCACCGCAATGCTGGCGGTTGCCACGGTATTCGGCGGTTTGGGCACGGCATCCATCGCCCGGGCAACAACCAAGGAAGAAGTGGCCATCAACGGGACTTTCCGTGCCACCTCAGTTGGCGACTATGCCCAGAGAAATGACACGTACTTCGGCGAACCGACGGTCTACCAAACATGGACCATCAGCTCGACGTGCGACACATTCCAGGAATGCCACGGCATGGTGACCAGCGACCAGGGATGGACCGCTGGCCTCTATATGACTGATGGGCAGATGTGGAAGGCTAAGCGCTCCATACCGAACTGGGAGCGATGCGAAGACGGAACCGCGTTCCCCGGACAGCAGACCTTCTATTTCTATCCCGTGAACGAATTCGGCGGATATCAAGTCGGGTCGTCGACCATGGCCGGAAAAGACAAGACGGTCGGCCCGTCCGGTGCCTGCGGAATAAACCAGTGGCTTGACATCACGATGCCGTTCCGCCTGGACAGAATAGGCTGACCGGACCGATCTCAGCCTGAGTCGCTGCGGGGCAGCCTCAGGTGGGAAGCATGTCCTGCCACGTCTTGGGCGCCTTCGGGGCAACGAGATCCGACTGCTGGTACAGCTTGCCGTCCGGACCGACATAGCGACCCGTGTGCGGGTCGTACCGGGCGATCGTGACGGACGGCCCCGGCCCGCCACCGAATGCGCTTGGCGCGGCCTGCGGGCCAGGGCCGCCG
>Ga0081455_10006594_pt1 | contig 12418 bp, 11 predicted proteins | sample TabmetS3T2R1_FD_70207 | JGI IMG/M metagenome (GOLD analysis project Ga0081455, IMG submission 70207) | Tabebuia heterophylla rhizosphere microbial communities from the University of Puerto Rico - S3T2R1 | ecosystem: Host-associated > Plants > Roots > Rhizosphere ... | reverse complement strand
CGAGTTCTACCTCTATGGGGTGAGCACCATACCACCCGCACTCCAGCAGGCGCGTTTGCCTGATGATGTCGTCTTGTATGTCGTGCCCCATGGCCCAGACGCTCTGCCACACCAACTGCGAGCCCTCTTGCCTATGCCAGGCGATCTGCTGTTCGTGCGAGGCGATTGCCTCGTCGATCCACGTCTTTTCACTGCACTGTTGGTAAGACCTTCCCCGCATTGGTTACCGGTACCACAGGCTCCGGCCGGCACTCTGCCCGCTGCCGCCCGCCTGTCACCCGCCCAGCTTGATACGTGGGCAACCGCTGGTCTCGAGCAATGGTTACAGCATAGCCCGGTACTCAAGCCCGCAATGCTGGATGACTATAGTCCTTCGCACCGTGGCCCTGTGCCATTCTATGTGCTCACGGTCACCACACCGGAGGAGGCCGAAGCCGCGACGCACACCCTGATCCGTGCGGCCCAAAAACGTGCTCTGGATCTGCCAGCTCTCCTGCTCAACCCGGTGTTTGAAAATCGTCTCGTCTTCTGGCTGTGCAACACCCGTATTACACCCAACCAGGTGACGGGGTGCACCGGTATTCTGGGTGTGTGCATTGCCTTTTTGTTTCTGCATGGGTGGTTGCGCCTTGGTATTACACTCGCCTATGCTGTAGAAGTGCTCGACGGTGTTGACGGCAAACTGGCTCGTACGAAGTTACAGACCTCACGTCTTGGAGAGTTCGAGCATGTCCTCGATTCCTTCGTCGAACATGCGTGGTATCTGACCATAACGAGCTTTCTTGTCATCAGTACGAATGATACGCAATGGTGGTGGATCGGTGGTGGTCTGATGGTGGGCGATGTGCTCGATAACTTGCTCTACTATGCCGGGCATGTGTGGTTGGGGAAATACCTCGACGAACTGGGGCCATTCGATCGTGACTTTCGGCTCATTGCCGGGCGCCGCAACATCTACACTTGGATGTGGATGTTTGGCTTCTGGGCAGGGCTGCCTACCCAGGTCTTGGTCGCAGCGCTGGTGTGGGCAATCGTCACTGTAGGGGTACACGGCACTCGACTCGTGTATCATCTGCGTCGGCATATGAGAGTGGCCTGAGAAATGGGTTGAATCCTGGAAGCCTGACCTCAAAAAGCCCTGCTATGGAAGGACAGAGAACATAGAAGTTTTTAGCTTGACTCGCATGGGATGGGGTTTATGATCCGTCCCACCGCTCCTGAGCCAAGATTCTAAGAGCGTGTTTAACAAGGTACATGGACTGCAATCCTTCGGATTATGAGATGAATCATCGCCACGGAGACCACCGCTATTGAGGAGAAGATACTTCATGGACTTTTGGGTAAAAATGATCAAACGAGAATTTGACACAAAGCCGATTGCGTGTCATCTCTATGTGACTGATCAATGTAATCTGGACTGTTTTTACTGTACAGAATACGATAACAGTGTCCCCCACCCAAGTCTAGAAGACCTCAAAAAATGGATCCAAAAGATCAAAGAATTGGGATGTATTCGTATTGGTCTTCAGGGGGGAGAACCATTACTACACCCGGATATCGTCAGCATTGTACAATATTGCAAGGCGCTGGATTTGAGTACCAGTATGGCTACAAATGGGTTCAGGCTGACACCAGCGCTGATCCAGGACCTAGAGAATGCTGGTCTTGATTCGATACAGGTCTCTGTTGATCGGATGACACCTATTCCATCGACCCGCAAATCTCTGAAAACCATCATCCCAAAGCTAGAAATTCTCAAGAAGTCCAAGCTCCGTTTTAGCATCAGTGGGGTCCTATTTAAGGAAACCCTCATAGAAGCTAAGGAAATGCTAGATTATGGGCTTTCTCATGGGATTCCCACACATTTCCGCCTTGTCCATGCTGATCCTAAGGGGAGCTTTGGGGTTGATCTTGGAGAGAAAGATGCACTGAAGTCCTTGATTAACTTCCAGATGCAAGAGAAGAAAAAAGGAAGAAAAATCCATACAAGCTGGCATCTTCTGAAATACCAAAATGCTCTTCTCAATGGGGAAAACGTCGATTGGACATGTATTGCAGGTTATAAGTATTTTTTTATATCCTCCCAGGGAAAATTCTGGCTCTGCAGTTCGAATCATCAACCTAATATAGATATTATGGATGTAACTCCTGAACTCTTGAAAAGCTACTTTCATAAAAAGGGGTGTCAAGAGGGGTGCGGTGTCTACTGTATCATTTCGGAATCGCTGGCTAACAATAATCCTGTTAAATTTGGAATAAGCGAAGTCTGGGATCACCTGCAGGCAAAAAGCGCACGCCTCTTGGGATGAGCACCATGGGTTTTTACCTTGACAGCCACGATAATTTTGTCTATCAATTGATAGACACATGGATAGGCAAAGCGTCATAGAGGGTATCGTGCCAGGAGGCAGGCTATGGGTACGGGAACATGGGCAGTACAGACGGTAATGGACGCGGTCATGACGTGGAACTATGACGTCGAGCATCCTGAGCTGCGTGCGCTTTACGAGAAGGCGAAACGTGAGCAGTGGAACGCCACCACCCAACTGCCGTGGACGCAAGACGTGGACCCGGAAGGTATCATTCTCGACGATGATATCAACCCCAATGTGGCGCTTCTGCGCGATTCTGACATCTGGCGCCGCATGACTCCGAAAGAACAGAGGCAGCTACGGTACGAAACCCTTGCCTGGAATCTGAGCCAGTTCTTGCACGGTGAGCAACTAGCGATCTTCGTGGCTGGTCAGCTCGCCGCGGCAGTGCCGTGGATTGATGCGAAGCTCTATGGCTCCACACAGGTGGTGGATGAGGCGCGCCACTCCGAGGTCTTCTATCGCTATCTGCACGAGAAGCTGGAACACGAATATCCTCTCTCCGACACCACCAGGGGCATTTTTGAGTCGATCCTGCACGAGTCGCGCTGGGACCTCAAATACCTCGGGCTCCAGGTGGTGCTGGAAGGGCTGGCGATGGGCCTCTTCACCCGGATGTATCAGGCGACCCGGGAACCCTTGCTCAAAGAGCTGCTCCACTTTGTGCGCCAGGATGAGGCGCGCCATTTCGCCTTTGGGGTCTTATCACTGCGTGATATGTACAATGAGACGCTCTCTGATGCTGAGCGCCGTGAGCGCGAGGACTACGCTTTCGAGGTCTGCTCGATCGTGCGTGGCCGCACCTATCCCAAGGAAGCCTGGGAAGCCATAGGCCTCCCGGTCGACGAGTGCCGCCGGGTCATGGCGGAAGCAGCACGGCGGAGCCAGGCGCAACTGTCGTCCTTCACGCGCGTGACCTCAGCCCTGAAGACGATTGGCTTGCTCAGTGATCGGATGCGTCCGCACTACGCACAAATTGGGTTGCTGAAATACGAGGATACACCGCTGGAAGAGCTGCAGGCAGTAGGTGTAGCTGCTTAGAAACGCTTGCCTAACCCTCTCCCTGCGGGAGAGGGTTAGGATGAAGGGCTCCCTCCTCATCACTTCTCAGTGTGGAAAGATCGTCTCCACAGAGACCTCAAAACCGGGCAATACCTGCGAGCGTGTCACCTCTCCCATACGGTACTGGCCCATCAACACATATGCCCCCTGTTCCAGAACATACACGTCGATAGTCAGGGCACGCGGATCGACAATCCAATACTCTGCCACCCCCGCTTCCTGATATGCCTGCATCTTCTCGCGCCGATCATACAGCCAGTTGCTTGGCGATAGGATCTCCACAAGCAGAGCGGGAGCACCTTCGATGTATGCCTCACCAACAATCCCTAACCGTTCTGTACGGACAAAGACGATGTCAGGTTGCAAAGGCACCGGCTGGTGAGATAACCGTACCCCAACGGGCGCTGTCAGCACCTCCCCAAGCGGCTGCAACTTGAGAAAGTCCAGGAGATGTCCCACCAATACTATGGAAATCCGCTGATGACGTATCGAAGGTGGCGGGCTCACATAAAGTACCCCTGTGAGGACCTCATAACGGTAGCCGTCATCGGGGAGTTTACACCAGTCTTTATACGTCCACTCCCCCTGAGGAGGTGGCCAGGCAGGACCTACCACGTTGGCCTCTTGCTGCCTGATTGGGGTGCTCCGCATCTGTCTGCTCCATGCTGCACGAAAACCTAAGGAAATTAGTGGAAGAGTAGCATCGCAGCATAGCTGGGTCAACTACCCCTGGCTAAATGTAACCGGTTCACGTACAATCGCCTCGTCTACCACCGCGCATCAGGAGGTCCTATGACGTGTCCACGCTGTCAGCACGTGAACCCTGTCGATGCTCGCTTCTGCACCGATTGTGGCCAGCCGCTGGCGCTCCTTTGCCTGGTATGTCAGACTCCCAATACGCCTGACAGTCGGTTCTGTAAAGCCTGTGGCACGTCACTCGCTGCTTCTCCCCAGCCTGACCTGCGCGCTGCCGCACCCCAGTCCTATACCCCACGACATCTCACCGAGAAAATCCTCACTTCCCGTAGTGCCCTCGAAGGCGAGCGCAAGCACGTCACCGTACTCTTCTGCGACCTCTCGAACTCCACGGCTCTGGCTGAACGCCTGGGACCTGAAGCCATGCATACGCTCTTAAACCGCTTCTTTGAGCTAGCCCTGGCTGAGGTGCATGGTTATGAAGGCACTATCAATCAATTTCTTGGCGACGGTTTCATGGCTCTGTTCGGGGCTCCTGTGGCAGTGGAGGATCATGCTCGGCGGGCCGCACTCGCAGCCCTGGAGATACACAAGGGTATCCAACAGTTACGTACCGAGGTGGGACTCTACGATGAGATGGCCCTGTCTATCCGCATCGGGATGAACTCCGGGCTCGTGGTTGTAGGGCGCATTGGCGACAACCTGCGCATGGACTACACCGCCATAGGGGACACCACGAACCTGGCGGCGCGCATGCAGCAGATGGCGCCAAATGGCACGATTTGGGTCACAGAGGCCACCTATCGCGCGGCTGGAGAGGCGTTTGCATGGCAGGCTCTGGGACCAATGGCAGTGAAGGGCAAGGCTGACGACCTGCCAGTCTACGCCTTGCTCGGCCAGCCTCAGGTGCGTAGCCGCTTCGAGGTGGTGGCACAGCGCGGGCTCACGCAGTTTGTCGGGCGCTCCCCTGAACTCCAACGCCTCCTGGCAGCCTTGATGCAAGCAGAGCGCGTCGAGGGCCAGGTGGTATCAGTTGTGGGGGAAGCGGGTATTGGCAAGAGCCGTTTGCTGCATGAACTCAAACAGTACTTAGAGCACGAAAATGTCACCTATGTCGAGGGCTCGTGCTTTGCCTACGGCAATAGTGTCTCCTATCTGCCATTTATCGAAATCATGAAGGGCTTCTTTGGTCTGGAGGAGAGAGCGGCAGAGGCCGAGATGAAACGCCTCATCGCCTCTCGTCTCGCGACCCTGGGGCTCGACACTGCGGCAGTAGCCCCTTACCTGTATCATCTGTTGGCGTTGTCGGTGGAGGATGAGGTGTTCCCCCATCTCACCTCAGAACTCCTCCGGCAGCGCACCGTGGAAGCCCTGAAGGTTCTCGTGTTCGCCGTAGCGCGCCAGCAGCCGTTAGTGCTGATTCTGGAAGACGTGCACTGGATTGATAAGGCGACAGAGGAGGTATTAGCAGCGCTCGTCGAGGCGATGGCCACTGTTCCCTTGCTGCTGATCCTGGTGTATCGCCCCGAGTATTTGCACGCCTGGGCGCATAAAGCCTATCATACACAAGTGGCCCTCACCCGCCTGCCCAGCGCCAGTAGCGTCGAGGTGGTGCGTGCCATTCTCATCAAGCCCTATGCGGTACGTATCGCCTTAGAGCGTCTGTCACCAGCGCAGAGCATGGCCATGGTGCAGGAGTTGTTGGGAAGCACTACCCTGCCTCCGGAACTCGAGCAGTTCATCGCCACCAAGACGGACGGCAACCCGTTGTTTATCGAGGAACTCACCCGCTCGCTTTTGGAGAGCGGTGACCTGGTGCGAGAAGCCGGGGGTTACCGTATCACCCAACGGCTGGTGACTCTAGATATCCCGCCCACCGTGCAGGGCGTGCTGCTCACCCGCATCGATCGGCTGCACGAGGACTTGAAATACGTGCTGCAGGTGGCGTCAGCGATTGGGCGGGTGTTTAGCTACCCGCTGCTGGCGCAGGTGGTCGAGCTTGGCACAGACATCGAACCAATTTTGGGGCAACTTGCCGACCTGGAGTTTGTATATGTGACGGCCCTGGCGCCGCAGCGCGAGTATTCGTTCAAGCACGTTCTGACTCAAGAGGCTGTGTATCAAACCCTGCTACGCCCCAAGCGTGAAGAGTACCACGAGCGCATCGGCAAGGCCCTTGAAGCACTCTACCCTGACCGTCTGGAAGAATACTACGAGGTGCTGGCGTATCACTATGGACGGAGTGGGAACAAAGACAAGGCGGTGGAGTATCTGGACCTGGCCAACCAGAAGGCATCCCGTGCCAACGCTATGGAGGAAGCCAAGGGCTATTTTGATGAGGCTATGACGCTGCTGGACACCCTGCCCGAGACCGAGGTGAACCAACGTCGGCGCATCGCTCTGTTGGTGAATCAGCCAACAGTGATGTTACTGCTCAACAAGTACCCAGAGTATTACGACCTGTTGACCCACTACGAGGCCATGGCGGTCAGAGTCGGAGATCAAGGGCTGCTGGGGGCATTCTATACCTGTTTGGGATGGGGTGAGTATGGGTTCGGCCACTTCAATCAGGCCATCCAAACCCTGGCCAAAGCGGCGGAATTCTGTGAAGCTGCGGGAAACGCTGAAGATACTGGGCTTGCATATGACTGCTGGGAATGGAGCCATATAAGGTTCGGCAGGCATTAGCGGCATTGCCCAAAGAATAAGGAGCGCACTATGAAAGCGTATGAGTTTCCATGTAAAGTAACATCTGAAGGCAGACTCGAACTCCCTGAGGCTTTGACGAAACTCTTGCCAGCTAACCAAGTGGTACGAGTGATCATTCTGCTGAATGAGCCGACAGAGAGAGAAGACGAGGAGACATGGGCTCGCCTCACCGCGGAGCAATTCTTCGCCGGCTATAGCGCAGCCGATGCTGTGTACGACGCGATATGAGCGAGCAGAACTACCGGTCTAGAGAAGTGGTCCTTCTGTCATTCCCTTTCGCCGATGCGATTGGAGCGAGACGGCGCCCAGCGCTGGTGCTCCTAGATACAGAAGATGCAGACATCGTCGTAGCTCGGGTGACCAGCCAAATAGTCCGGACAGTTTTCGATGTCGAACTCGTCGAGTGGCAACAAGCAGGCTTGCTGCTTCCATCCGTGGTGCGGGTACATAAGGTAGCAACGCTGGAAAAGCGTCTGGTAGAGCGTAGGCTGGGAACGTTGACATCCAATGATTGGGCACAGGTGTGTGCCAAAATACAACAGCTCTGGGCTGCTATAACCACGCGTTAGGAGATTTCGAATGGTGCGACCCATCATGATCATGGGCTGCTCCAGCGATGCTGGCAAGTCCTTTCTTGTCACTGCCCTATGTCGGCACCTGGCCAATCGTGGTGTGCGAGTAGCGCCTTTTAAAGCACAGAATATGAGTAATAATGCGGCGGTCACGCCGGACGGGGCCGAGATCAGTCGGGCGCAATACCTGCAGGCGCTGGCGGCGCGCATCACGCCGCAGGCGCGGATGAATCCGGTATTACTCAAGCCCAGTGCTGACACGGAGAGCCAGGTAATCGTCATGGGCAAGGTCAATCCTGCCATTAGTGCCCTGCCGTGGTTGGAGCGGCAACCGCTCCTCTGGCCCATTGTCTGTGAGGCCCTGCAGAGCCTTATGCACGACTACGAGCAGGTGGTCATCGAAGGCGGAGGGAGTCCAGCGGAAATTAACCTCCGCAGCAGTGACATCGTCAACATGCGCGTGGCGCGCGAGTGTCAGGCCGCTGTCTATCTGGTGGCCGACATCGATCGCGGTGGAGCATTTGCCCATCTGCTGGGCACCTGGCATTGTCTCGAAGCCGAGGAGCAAGCCCTCGTCAAAGGCTTTATATTAAATAAGTTTCGCGGTGACCAAATGTTACTGGGGAATGCCATGGACTGGCTGTACGAGCGTACTGGTATTCCCACGGTTGCCCTCCTCCCCATGGTGCACCATGCCTTGCCAGAAGAAGACACCCTGCATCACCGGGCCCGGCCTGAGGCGCAGCAGATCAATCTGGCGCTTGTCGTTTATCCTTATGCCAGCAATCTTGACGAGTTCGACCCCCTGGTCCACGCACCAGGAGTGACCGTGGTGCCCGTCCGCGACTGTGCACGCCTCGATGCCTACCACGCCATCCTGTTACCAGGCAGTAAAAACACTGTAGCGAGCCTGCGTTACCTGCGCCAGAGCGGGCTCGCTGCAGAAATTAGCCGAGCTGTACAGCGTGGTGTACCCGTGCTCGGTATCTGTGGTGGACTGCAACTGCTGGGGCGTGAGATCCATGACCCACATCGTCTCGAGAGCGGCGATTGCCCAGGGCTGGGTCTGCTCGATCTGACAACCACCCTGATACCCGACAAAACCACATGCCAGCGCCAGGTCCCCTGGCAAGGGACCCTCCTGTGTGGCTACGAAATTCACCACGGGCAGACGCAGGCTGGCGAGGGAGTCCAGGCCTACTTACCCGACGGCCTGGGGTGGTGCCAGGACAATGTATATGGTGTGTATGTCCACGGGTTGTTTGAAAACGCCCCCTATCGCCAACAGTTTCTAGAGCGCTTGGGCTGGCGTGGGCAAACAACGGACGAATGGTCGGCGGTTGTCGATGCCAGCCTGGAGCATGTCGCCGGGCTGATTGTGGAGTCCGGCTGGGCCATCTAACGAGCTGATCTGGAGTCCCCGTGCGTCTATGACTCCCCGACTCTATGCAATCGGTGGGCGACGCGTGTGCCACGTGGTGCTCTGCTCATAGGCGTGCGCCACCTGCAATAGAAGTCCATCAGCAAAGGGCTTGCCAGCAAGTTGGAGGCCAATCGGTAAATCCTTCCCATCCACGCTCACAAAACCACACGGCACGCACAGCGCCGGAACATTGGCGAGATTAAACACGCCCGTGAGACTGCGGCGCCCTGCCATACGCTGGTATGCTTCTTCTTTGCTCTGAATACCAGGCCCTGTCGGCAGAAGCGGTGCTGGTTCTGAAGAGCCAGGCAAGGCCAGCACGTCTGCCTGTTGCAGAGCGGCAAACACCTGATGGCGCGTCAGTTCGCGCAACTGTTGCGCTTTATAGTAGAGTTGCGCCGGCAGGATAGCGCCCGTCAGGAAGTCGATCTGCACGTTGTGGTCATAGTCGCGCAACCGTGTCCTGATCCAGTCGTGGTGCAGCGTGGCGCTTTCAACAGCCAGGATGGCACGGGTGACTGCCGCAGCAGACGGCAAGATGGGGAGCGATACCTCAACAATCGTCGCGCCCAACGCACCTAAATCAGCGATAGCCTGCATGACTGTTGCCTTGACCTGTGGCTGAAGAAAGTCGGCCCCGACCGCGTCCTTGATCACCCCGATACGTAGGCCTTTAATGTCGCCAGTGAGCCCGGCGCGGTAATCCGGTACCGCCCTTTGTGCGGTATAGGGATCACGTGGGTCGTGGCCGGCAATGGCTTGCAGGGTAAGGGCGCAGTCCTCGACCGTGCGCGAGATCGGGCCACCGATGTCCATCGACCAGCAAGCCCCCAGCATGCCATAACGACTCACCAAGCCCCAGGTAGGCCGGATGCCGACCAGGCCGCAGTTATTGGCAGGGTTACGAATGGACCCCCCGGTGTCTTCGCCAAGCGAAGTGGCACACAGAAAAGCGGCGGTCGCTGCCCCAGAGCCACTGCTCGAGGTACCAGGGTTGCGGCGCAGATCCCACGGATTGTGTGGAGTGCCGTAGGGATGGTGCACGCTGTTGCCGGTAGCAAACTCACTCATGTTGAGCTTGCCTAGTAGGACGGCACCCGCGGCGCGCAGCCGGGCCACTACCGTGGCGTCCTCATTAGGGACAAAATCGCCGAGAATCGTCGAGCCACCAGTTGTGAGCAGGCCTTTGGTCCAGAACTGGTCCTTGACCGCGTACGGCACCCCGTGGAGCGGTCCACGGTACTCGCCACGGGTCAGCTCCTGCTCCGCAGCACGGGCGGCTTGCAGCGCTTCCTGACGACAGACGGTGATATAGCTGTGTAAGGTTCCATCAATGGCGTCAATACGCTCGAGATACGCTTCTGTCGCCTCCACGGGAGAGACCTCGCGTTGACGGATCAGCTCGCCTAAGGCGGTCGCCGACAGGAAAGGGATATCAGCCTTGTTCATGCGCTAGCCTTTCATGCGGAGGGACAATGGGCAAGGGTTCAAGCTGGTCAAGCCCCGGAGGATTCACGCTGTCTAGCAGCTCCCGGAGCGCGTTGAGGTTATAGGTCACCTCAGTGAGCAAGGGTTCGTCAATGTCGAGCCCCACAGCGCGCCCCAAACTTTTGACCTCGTCCTTTGACAGATCAGCCATATTACCCCCTTGCGAGCGTAGCGAGGCGCGGGGTGGGCCAGAGCATAGCACCGTCGCGTACCAGGGTCTCGCCTTCCTTGATCACCGTGTGGACGCGCCGTATGGCTGTCATGTCTGCAAACGGGTCGCCATCCACGATAACCACATCTGCCAGTTTCCCCGGCTCCAGTGTCCCCACGCGGTCAGCGAGCCCCAGCGCCTCCGCGGCAAGCCCGGTCACGCCACGTAACACCGCAGCAGCCGGTAACTGTACCTGGTCTGTTAAAAACTCCATGAGCAGTGGTAACTCGTCGATCTGCGTCCCTGTGGAGCCCTGATCGCTGCTCACCACCAGTTTCACACCAGCGTCATACATGCGGCGGATGGTCTCATAACGGTCCTTCCAGAGATGGCCGGGGTGAGTGCGGGGCTCGCGCATCTCCTCGGCGCGCAAGCGGTACCATGTGGCTGGCATCGCGAGACTTACAATCAGGTCGCGCGCCACTATATCTGTGACCAATTGTTCATCGTACTCGATGCGGCCATGCGCCCGAAACGGACAGTGCTCCAGGGTGTCAATCCCAGCGTCTACGGCAAAGCGCATGCCTTCCACCCCGTGCACATGCACAGCAACCTTTTTGCCCATGCGATGCGCATCGTCAGCCACCATCTGAAACCCTGCCGCATCGTACTGCGACGCCTCAGGGTTGGACCCGGGGGTGGCATTGCCTCCCGTACCCATGAGTTTGACAAAATCCACGTCATGTTTCACCAGCGTCCGCACCGCCTTCTGCAGTTCGTCTACTCTGTCACATTCGATGCTTTGCCACCACAACTGCCCAGCCGTACTGGTAATCACGGGTCCTGAGCAGAGCATGCGGGGTCCAGCCAGATCCCCATGAGCGATACAGTCGCGCAGCGTCAAGCTCAAGTAATTACGATCGCCGCAATCACGCACTGTCGTCAAGCCACTCTTCAGCGCTACCTGGGCATTACGCACGCCCATGAGCAACGCCTGACTATCCGTCGCCACCCGTGACTCTTGACCGCTGGCCACACTACCGCTCCAGAGAATGTGCACATGGGCATCGATCATCCCGGGCATCACCAGACGCTCCCCCACATCCAGCACCGCTATGTCGGCTGGTAACGCGACCTGCGCAGCCGGTCCGACAGCAACGATACGTTCATTCTCGATGACGATCAGAGCATCGCGCACCCATGGACGCTCCGTGCCATCGAACAGCCGCTGCGTTTTGATAGCCCACTTCACGATCTACTCCTTCTGACAATGCCCTCACTGGCGTTAATCTTCACTCGGCGCGATTGTAGTGCTGTACTCACGCGGTTGCAAGCACGAGTGACGTCCAATGCGCCCATAGGCACCTGTGCCTGAGAGGCCTAGAAGGCTCTTGCCCTATGATACCAGAAATGCCAAAATATATTATACGTGTGTGTTCCTATGTTACCTTATAAGACACGGAGGTGACCTATGTTTCGGTCTCGGATGCAGTCAGGTGTTGCGCTCCTCATGGCGGTACTCCTCGTCTGTGCTACGAGCCTAGTCCACGCGGCTGAGGACTCCTACATGGCTAGAACTGAAGACGTATCAGCCGAAACGATTATCGTAGATGGGCTTCTCCTACGCCCAGGCGGCCTAGTGGCAACCGTGGTGGGGACAGCGGTGTTCGTGGTCACGTTGCCCTTCAGTATTCCAACGAAGAGTGTGGATAGGGCAGCGCAAAAGCTCATTGTAGACCCGGCGAAATATACCTTTGTACGCCCTCTGGGGCAGGTAGAGTCCATTAAGCCCATGCGCTAAGGCGGCAATGGGGTGCCAGGATCAGGAGGCCGTACGTGTTCTGAACAGGCTAGGCGATGGCCTCCAGGTGCTGGCGACCGTAGTAATCGGTGGGCAGCATAGCTGTAAGTGTGTCCAGACCGCCTGTAGCAATGCCTTACAGGA
>Ga0081455_10006593_pt1 | contig 12420 bp, 14 predicted proteins | sample TabmetS3T2R1_FD_70207 | JGI IMG/M metagenome (GOLD analysis project Ga0081455, IMG submission 70207) | Tabebuia heterophylla rhizosphere microbial communities from the University of Puerto Rico - S3T2R1 | ecosystem: Host-associated > Plants > Roots > Rhizosphere ... | reverse complement strand
GATGATGTGCGTGTCCGCAGGTGACGCAATGAAACAGTTGGAGATACGGCGGCGGACATCCTGGCTGGCTTGATTCTGCAGATATCGGTCAAGGGCGTCGACGCCACAAGAAAACGCCAAGCGGTCGTGCTCCGGCGACAGTGGAGCCATGACGAAGGAAGTGGTCACCGCATCTGCGCCACAAGGCGACGATGGGCCTTCTTGGCGCGCCGCAACGCCGGCGTCGGCGCAGGCGGGTTGATGATCGACTGCGCAAAGGCGCGCTGATCGTCAACCGAAAGCCTGATGATCTGGACTTCGGCAATCGTCTTCTCGGCTGCTTCCTGCGCGGCCGCAACGACGAAGTCACTCAGGCTGCGCCCCTGAATTTCGGCGGCGCGCTTTACGAGGGCCAGCGCACGGGGGGAGATGCGCGCCTCGAGCCGAGTAGAACGGATCGTCTTCTGGACCATGGCTATCCTCCCGCCAACATGTACGGTAAAACACCGGACATTGCAAGAGCCTCGCGGGTGGCTGATCGCCGCTAATACCCGAACTGCTCGCGCAGGATGCGCTCCTCCAGGCTGTGGCCTGGATCGAACAGCAGGTTCGTCGCGATCGCGTGGTCCATGTGGACCTCGACCCTATGCACCGCGCGCACCTCGTCGTGATCGGCGACCGCGGCGACGGGGCGCCGCTCAGGTGCGACGACCACGATCTCGACCCGTGCGGTGTCGGGCAGCAGCGCGCCATGCCAGCGCCGCGGGCGGAACGGGCTGATCGGCGTGAGCGCCAGGAGCGAGGCGCTGATCGGGATGATCGGGCCCTGGGCGGAGAGATTATAGGCGGTGGAGCCGGCGGGCGTCGCAACCAGCACGCCGTCGGCAACGAGCTCGGCCATGCGCTCCCTGCCGTCGACCAGGATGCGCAGATGCGCCGCCTGCGAGGTCTGGCGGAACAGCGAGACCTCGTTGAAGGCATGAAAGCGATGCACGCGGCCCGCGCTGTCGCGCGCCTGCATCAGCAGCGGGTGGACCACGGTCTTGCGCGCAGCCGCGAGCCGCCGATGCAGATGCTCGGCGTTATACTCGTTCATCAGGAATCCGATGGTGCCGCGGTGCATGCCATAGATCGGTTTGCCGGAGGTCATGAAGCGGTGCAGCGTCTGCAGCATGAAGCCGTCGCCGCCGAGCGCCACGATCACGTCCGCGCGCTCGGGCGCGGCGTTGCCATAGTGCTGGCTCAGGTGCTCGCACGCCTCCTTGGCTTCGGCGTTGCGGCTTGCCAGGAACGCAATCTGCTCGTAGCTCGGGCTCTTAGAACTCATCGGACCGCGCTTTCGGTGTAGGCTTCTGGCTGCGGGACGCGCCATTCTACGGGGTATCGGGCCCTGCGGCTCATGGCGCATTAAGCATAAGGAGTTGCGCATGAACACGGAACGCGCGGTGTTCGTCTATACGACCTATCCCTCCCTTGTCGAGGCGGAGGAGGCCGGCCGTGCGCTGGTCGAGCGGCGGCTATGCGCCTGCGTCAACATCATCCCGGGGATGATCTCCCACTATTGGTGGAATGGTGCGCTGGAGCGGTCCGAAGAAGTCGTCATGATCATCAAGACCCGCGACCTCCTGAGCGAGCAGGTCTCGGCCGCCGTCAAGGCGATGCATTCCTACGAGACCCCGGCAATCCTGGTGATGCCGATCGAGAGCGTCGAGAAGAGCTACTTCGCCTGGGTCCTGGCCGAGACGACGCCAGGAGGGCCGCAGCAGGGTGAGTGAGGGCGATGCCCGGCGCTTGAAACTTGATTGACTGCTTGGGTCACGCTTGCAAGGCCCCTTCCGCGCCAACCAGCAACCGGTATATTTCCGCTTCAAGGAACCAAGATGAGAACAAAAGGGAGGACGGCCATGCCGGACCGGGTTTCGTTGGCGTCGATTGTGCTGGCGGCGGCGCTGTTCGCGGTCAGCACGAGCGCGTGGTCGCAAGAGAGCGCGAAATCTCCCGACTGGAAGGGCCAGTGGGTGCGGATCGGCGCCGGCGGCCAATACGATCCGACCAAGCCGCCGGTGCGCGGGCAGCAGCCGCCGCTGACGCCGGAGTATCAGGCGATCTGGGAAGCCAATATCGCGGAAGCACGCTCCGGCGGCCAGTACTACAATACGCAAGTGCGCTGCATGCCCGGCGGCATGCCGCGCATGATGATGGCCTACGAGCCCATGGAGGTGATCACTCTGCCGGAGATCACCTACATCCACATCACCTTCAACAGCGAGTTCCGCCGCATCTATACCGATGGCCGCGATTGGCCCAGGAATGTCGAGCCATCCTTCGCCGGCTACTCGATCGGCAAATGGGTCGATGAGGACGGCGACGGCCGCTACGACGTGCTTGAGGTGGAGACCCGTCATCTCAAAGGCCCGCGCATCTTCGATCCGAGCGGCATTCCTCTGCACAAGGACAATCTGACCGTCGTCAAGGAGCGCATCTTCCTCGACAAGGCCAACCCGAACATCCTGCGTGACGAGATCACCACTCACGACAATGCGCTGACCCGGCCTTGGACTGTAACCCGCAGCTACAATCGCGCGCGCAATACTGTGTGGATCGAGCACAGCTGCGCCGAGAACAACGACTACATCTTCATCGAAGGACAGACCTACCACATCGGGATCGACGGCAAGCTCGGGCCGAGCCGTCCGGGCCAGGCGCCGCCCGACCTGCGGCACTTCAACGAGCCGCGCAATTGACGCTCACTAAAGCGGTTTCCGCTGGAAATGAATCGAGATGACCAGGTGCTGGCCGCTTATCCGCCTCATCCTGAGAGGCTGTGACTCCTTCCATCCCTCCGACCTCATCCTGAGGAGCCCGAGCGAAGCGAGGGCGTCTCGAAGGATGGCCGCGCGTCCGAACTTGCTGCCATGGTTCGAGACGGCGCGCTACGCGCGTCTCCTCACCATGAGGCCGAGCTTGTTGGAACGCAATACTCATCCTGAGGAGGGCGCAAGTACATGCGCTTGCAAGAAAGACAATTATCGCGTAGCGCCCGTCTCGAAGGATGCGGCGGCCACCGATCTCGGGTTACCCGAGATCGGCATCAAATGCGCGCAAGTCGGGTAAACCCGACTTGCGATGTTCGAGACGCCGCGCACGAGGGCTGCGGAATCTGGGTAGGCGTAAGATCGCGGCTCCTCACCATGAGGCCGGGAGGGTCCGCCAGATTGCGATGACGTTTTTGTTTAGCGATTGATTTCATCCGCGCCAATCACCTCGACCACAAGCAACTGCGCGTCGCTCTGAAGAAATTCTTCCTTTTCACTGGGCACGCGAAAGCGGAGGTACTCCTCCTCGTCAACCTGCATCGTGTGTCCCGCGGCCAGCCGAGCGCCCGACTCTCGCAGATATCCGAAGATGTTTTCGAATATGTCGAAGTAGCGCTGCCCTTCTTCATGTCCGATCGCGTGAGCTGCGAAGTCGGGCAGGTCCAGCAAGGGCGCTCCATAGGTGCGCATCCATACGCCGGGTATTCCTTCCACCTCTAGTTTCACGAAACCGCAATAGAGAATCGAGAGCGGGAACGCACGCAACAGCTCCATGATGTCGCCCTCAGAATCCGAACCGGATAGCGCTGCGGCCGGAAAGGACGTGTGCCCGGATTCATTGAGAACAACGATCGCGCCGAGTCGAGCCAGAACGCCCGCAGTAGCGGCCAAGGCAACGTATTGTTCAAATACCGAGGGCTCGTGACCGGCGTAGTACAGCATCAAGTGGGCCTTGTGCGACCGGGCACGCTGCTTAAGCTCCTGAGGGTAGTGGGAAGGGGCAACACATGCTTCCAAAGCGTTGGCTGGATAGGGCACGTCAAATCCCACCAATTGAATAACATGCTGGCCCCACCCGACCAGCCCGAGCACCTTGCCCTCCCGGCTGAGCTCTGGGTCGATCTCGCACCGCGCTTCGGACATCGAGCGATGATATGATCTGAGTGCTCCGACCAGCTGGCCCGAATCCAACTTAAAGGCATCCGGAAAGAGCACTTGGAGACTGAGCCGACGTTTGATGTCGGGATTGGCCTCAAGCTGCCCACCTGCAAGATCATTGGCATCCTTATTACCAAAGAAACGCGAAAAGAGGCTCATGGGTACATGCCGGGTTAGAGGACGCGTCGATGGCGCGCTCGCACTGTGCCCTGTCCGGGCGTGGCTTGCGGGCGCGTTAGTCATCTGGCGAAACTTTGGCGTTATGGTGGTGCGCGCTCGTTGATCCAGGGGGTCGCGCTGCGCTCGCCCAGGCACGTGCCTCTTCTTGACGTTCAAGTGATCTTGCCGGGCCGATCGCGCTCGCGTCGGAGCGGCCAACACGGTAGCATCCCTGGAAGAAAAGCTCTCGCAGGGGGTGACGATGCGCTCGACGGGCCTGGCAATAGCGTTCGCGGTCGTGCTCGCCGGCGCGGCGCTCGCTGATGATGTGACCGACGCCATCGAAGCAGGGCGCAAGGCCTACGCGGACGGTGAGCTTGCGAAGGCCAAGGAGGCGCTTGGCCTCGCCTCTCAACTGATCGGGCAGAAGCACGCCGAAGCCTATGCCAAGATGCTGCCGGCGCCGCTCGCCGGCTGGAAGGCGGACGAGGTGGAGATCACGGCGGTCGGCAGCGCGGCCTTCGGCGCCTCGAGCGCGCTGCGCCGCTATGAGAATCCCGCTGGCGATCAGATCGAGGTGCAGATCTCGAGCGACTCGGCGGTGATCGCGCAGTTCGCCGCCATGATGGCCACCCGGGAGGTTGCCGGCGCCATGGGCAAGATCGTCCCCATCGGCAGCACGCGCGCGCTGCAGAGCGTCGACGGCGATCTTCATATGGCGATCGGCAGCCAGTTCATCATCGCGGTGCAGGGCAACGCGTCGGTCGCCGACAAGCTCGCCTACGCGCGCGCGATCGATCTCGTGGCACTGTCCAAGCTGTGACCGGAGCTGCTACTCGCCCTTGATGTCGAACTCGCGTGCGACCGCGCCCCAGACTTTCATCTGGCCGGACAGGAAGGTGCGCAGCTGTTGCGGGCTGCTCAGCGCCAACGCGATCTGCTGGCTCTCGGAGAGCTGCGTGGCGATGCGTGGCTCGCGGATGATGGCGGTCAGCTCGGCGTTGAAGCGCGTGACCATCGCGGCCGGCGTGCCGGCCGGCGCGAACACGCCCCACCACGCGTAGGCTTCGAAGTCGGGAAAGCCGCTTTCGCTCACGGTCGGTACGGTGCCGAGCGTCGACGTGCGTGCCTTGCCGGTCTGCGCCACCGCCTTGATGGTGCCGGCCTGGACCTGCGGGATCGACAGTGCCGTGCTGCCGACGAGGAGATCGATGTGGCCGGCGATCGCGTCATTCATCGCGGGCCCACCGCCGCGATAAGGGACGTGAACGAGCCGCACGCCGGCCTGCTTCGACAATAGCGCCATGGCGAGATGACCGACGCTGCCGCTGCCGACGGAGCCGTAGCTCACCGTGTCGGGCCTTGCTCGTGCTGCCGCGATGACATCGGCGAGCGTCTTGAACGGCTTCGAGGGATTGGTGGCGAGCACATAGGGCGCGGTGCCGATGAGCAGCACCGGGTCAAGGTCCTTCTCGGTGTCGAATGGCAGGTTGTTGAGAACGAAAGGATTGGCGGCGTGGTTGTCGAACACGATCAGCCAGCTGCTGCCGTCGGGCGGCGACTTGGCGACGGCTGCCGTGCCGATGCTGCCCGACGCGCCCGGCCGGTTCTCGACGATGACGGTCACCCCCAGCCGCCGCTGCAGCTCGGGCTGCACCATGCGGGCAATGACGTCGGTCGACCCGGCCGGCGGATAGGGCACCACGAGCCTGACGGTGGCAGGCCATCCTTGCGCAAAGGCGGAAGCGGGCGCTGCGAGCGCGCCAATGACAACGGAGCGCCTGGTGAATGTCTGCACGGATGTTCCTCCGATCTGGCGGCCTTCTTTAGCGGCGCTGGCGGCCGGTTGCTGGTCTTCAAGACAGCCGATAGTAAGGGTAATCAAGGCTATATGTCGCGGGCTCGCAAAGCCATATGGCATTCATGGCCACAGCCCGGTAGCCTGATGGCAAGCAACATTGTGCCTGGAGCGGCAGCATGAGTGACGATTTCGAGGACCACTGCTGGAAGGACGTGATCTCGCGCGAAGATCTCGAGATCTATTCCCCCTTCAAGCGGAAGACGTTCGTCGGCCCCGATCCGGCGTTGCTTGCGATCGATCTCTATGAGGCGGTCTATCGTGGCGGCGCCCATCCGCCGCATCAGCTCGTCAGCACATATCCGGTGTCCTGCGGCCACTACGCCCATGAGGCGATCGAGCCGACCAAGCGGCTGTTCGCCGCGGCGCGCGCCGCCGGTCTGCCGATCTTCTATTCGACTGGCGACACGCGCGCGGCGAGCAAGCCCAGGCTCGTCTCCGCCACCAAGCGAAACCGTCCGGCGTTCGACCCGACCGATTACGACATCCGCCCCGAGTTCAAGCCGCAGCCGGGCGACGTCGTCGTCACCAAGCAGCGCGCGAGCGCGTTCTACGGCACGCCCTTGGTGGCGCACTTGACCCAGCTCGGCATCAAGACCCTGATCGTGTGCGGCGAGAGCACGTCGGGCTGCGTGCGCGCGAGCGTGGGCGACGCTTATTCGAACGGCTTTCATGTCGTGCTGGTCGAGGAATGCTGTTTCGATCGCAGCGAGCTGTCGCACAAGGTCAACCTGTTCGACATGCATCACAAATATGCCGACGTGATGCACCTCGACGAGGTGATTGCGCACTTGGAGAAGACAGCGGTGCGCAAGGCGGGCTGAGGACAATCGCAAAGATAGGTACAGGGTCAAGGAGAATGCAGATGAAACCGCTCACGCGCAGGCAGTTCTCGCGCGGCGCCGCAGCCGCCGCGGTGGTGATGCCGAGCATCGCCCGTGCGCAGACCTATCCGAGCCGGCCGATCCGCTTCGTGTTGCCGTTTGGGGCCGGCGGTGTCGCCGACATTACGTCGCGCCTTGCCGCCGAGAAGCTCGGCGAGAAGCTCGGCCAGCGCCTCGTGGTCGAGAACCAGCCGGGGCCGGGCGGCATCGCGGCGGCAAGGGCGGTTACCACCGCGGCGCCCGACGGCCATACGCTGGCGCTGCTCACCAACGGCACCGCGATCAGCGTTGCGCTCTACAAGTCGCTGCCGTTCGATCCGGTCAAGGATTTCGCGCCGATCTCTGCGCTCGGCACCTTCGACCTCGTGTTTGCCACCAACGCGGACTCGGAGTTCAAGACGCTTGGCGATTTCATCAAGGTGGCGCGCGAGAAGCCGGGCACGCTCAATGTTGGCACGATCAACGTCGGCGGCACCCAGAATCTGGGCGCCGAGCTGTTCAAGTCGAGCGCCAATCTCAACTTCCAGATCGTGCCGTATCGCGGGACGCCGGAGATCATCGTGGCGCTGCTGCGCAACGACGTGCACCTCATGGTCGATTTCTACGCCGCCATGAAGGGTGGGCTGACCGACGGCAAGCTGCGCCCGGTCGGGACCTCGGGATTGGCGCGCGCAAGCTATCTGCCGGCGGTACCGACGGTGGCGGAAGTCGTGCCGGGCTACGAGGTGACATCTTGGAATGGCCTCGCGGCGCCGGCGGGCACGCCGGCTCCGATCCTCGACCGCCTCAACGCGGTGATGCGCGAGATTTTGGTGATCCCCGAAGTGAAGGCGAAGTATGCCGAGTTTGGCGTCGAGGCCAAGGCGAGCTCGCCGGCCGAGCTCAAGGCGCGGTTCGAAGCCGACATCAAGAAATGGTCGGCGGTGATCGAGAAGGCCGGCATTCCGAAGCAATAGCGTCATAGCAGTCTGGCAATGCCCGCGATCCTGCGCCTCTACGAGGATGTGCTCGCAAGTGACTCGCCGGAGGTCGGTCTGCCGCCGGCGCCGCGCATGATCTTTGTCGTGCACGGCTCGGCCACGTTCGAGGGCCGCCGCATCGGCGAAGGCGAAGCCTGGCAGGGAGAGAACGAGCTGATGATCGAGCCGGGTCCGGCCGGTGTGACCTGGTGGCGGTTCGAGCTGGTGCCTCCCGACGCGAGCGAGTGGCTGCTCGGCGGCACGGCCACGCGCAAGAAGCTCGCGGCCGCGCTCGCGACCATGCCCAAGGGCGAGCTGCTCTTGCGCGGCGACAGCGTGGCGTTCCCGCCCGGCGGCAGTGCCTATCTGCATCGGCACCAGGGACCGGGCATCCGCTGCCTGATCGAGGGCGGCATCCGCATCGACACGCTCGGCCACTCGACGAGCTACGGCCCGGGCTCCGCCTGGTATGAGAGCGGACCCGACCCGGTCTTCGCGCAGGCGGCTGCCGACCGGCCAAGCCGTTTCATCCGCGTGATGATCCTGCCGCGCGAGCTTTTGGGCAAAAGCTCGCTGCAGCTCGTCAACGACGAGGACAAAGGCAAGCCGCGCTCGCAGCAGTACAGGATCTTTGCCGACGCGCCGATTGCGTTTGTGGCGAGCTAGAGCGCGCCGTCGCTGGGTCTATTTTCCCAGGATCATTGCCATGATCTCGCCCCGGCGCTTGTCGTCGCCGCCCGCGAGTTCGTCGGCGATCTCGAAAACGGCCTCCGAGATGATCGACTTCCAGGTCTCCGCCTTCAAATCCGACGCGAAGGTGAGGCCGACGCTGCCATCGTCGTCCTGCCACAGGCCCAGGATGTCGCCCGCTTCCGACAGCGGCTTCTTGACGGATTCGAGCTCGACGCCTTCGTCTAACGCCATCGTAGGTCTCCCTCTTTGGTCGCCTCGTGGAAGCATGCTTCGCCCAGCCGGCGCAAGAGGCACCCGCATGCGGCAGCGCGGGAAGTGGAAAACTTTCCCCGGTGTGTCCCGGGCGCCTCGCGGTTTGCCGTTACCCGGAAGCTTTATGTCGGATTCTCAGTAGTTTGGCGGCGCTCGGCGGTGACCTGCGCGCTCAAGCGCCGGGGTCGTTCTACTGGATGACCTCGTCGGCGCTGGCAAGCAGCGACGAGGGCAGGTCGAGACCCAGCGTCCGGGCGGTGGTGACGTTGATCGCGAGCTTGAATTTGATGGCATTCACAATCGGCAGGTCGGTTGGCTTCTCGCCCTTGAGAATGCGGCCGACATAGACGCCGACCTGGTGATAGCCTTCGATGATGCTGACGCCGTAGCTCATCAGGCCGCCGTCGGCAGCGTAGGCGCGTAATGGATAGATTGTTGGAACGGAATGCAGCGCCGCCAGCGCGACGATCTCCCGCCGCCATTCAAGAAAGAACGAGTCACTGCTGACAAGGAGCGCATGGGCGCGTCGCTGGACGAGGCTCAAGAATGGCTGGTCGAAGCCAGTCTCCTTGTTGACATAGAGGACGAGCGTTTGCATCCCGAGGGCACGGGCCGCCGCCTCGACCCTCGCCTGTTGCGCTCCGCTATTCGGATTGTCCGGGTTGACGAACATGGCTACAAGCGAGGCCTTCGGTATGAAGCCGCGCAAGAGCTCCAACTGACTTTGCGCCAGCGCGCCGATATTGAGGCTGATACCTGTCAGGTTGCCGCGCGAGCCGTTGAGATCGGCGATAAGACCAGTCGCCATCGGGTCACCCCCGATCTCGAACACGATCGGGATCGTTGATGTCGCGTGCTTGGCGGCAAGCGCCGCGCTGGTGCCGCCGGTTGCGGCAATCACGGCCACCCGTCGGCGCACCAGATCGGCGGCCAGGCTCTGCAGCCGATAGCTTTGATTTTCGGCCCAGCGAAACTCAATCGCGACGTTCTGCCCGCCGACATAGCCGACCTCGCGCAAACCCTCGCGGAACGCCGCCACGCGCTGCAGCGTCGGATCCGGTGACGTGCTGTTGAGGAATCCGATGACCGGAGCGGCTTGCGCCCGCGCCGCGCGCGGCCAGGCGGCGACCGCGCCACCCAAAAGGCTGATGAACTCGCGCCTTCCGACGGAGGAGTTGGCCATGTCAGGCTCCATGACTGTATGCAACGAACGATAGCACGCCGCAGAGTCGAATCTGTGACTTTTTTTGCTGCGTAGGCGCTCAACAGTTGGACATTCCGATGTCGCGTTCCTCTCGCCGGGAATGATTGCGTGCCATTGTGAGCCATCAAACCGAGAGGGGCCGCTGCTCATTAGGCCGGGCCAAGAAAAGGGGCTAGCAAAACATTAAGTCCCTGATAATGCTGGTGCCGGGTGAGAGATTTGAACTCCCGACCAACGGTTTACAAAACCGCTGCTCTACCACTGAGCTAACCCGGCGACATGAAAGTTACACATAGCCCACAAGCGAACGATGGAGCAACCCGCTGAGCAACCTTGGGCTGTTGAGAGACCGTTGAGCCAAAGGCACCCAAACCGGTGAGTGGATGGAACATGCGGCGGATATTGGTCACCGGGGCGCTCGGCCAGATCGGCTCGGAGCTGATCCCGGCTCTGCAGGAACGTTACGGCGCCGGTCAGGTGGTCGCCTCCGATCTGCGCGTGATGCCGGTCGAGCGGCTTGCCGGCAGCGCCGGCGAGCATCTCGACTGCACGCAGCCGCAGCAGGTCCTGGAAGTGATCCGCCGGCATGATGTCGGCACCATCTATCATCTCGCCGCGCTCCTCTCGGCAGTCGCCGAGGAGCGCCCGCACGTCGCCTGGAGCGTGAACATGGGCGGCCTCTACAATGTGCTGGAGGCGGCGCGCCAGTATCGCTGCCAGGTGTTCTTCCCAAGCTCGATCGGCGCCTTCGGGCCCTCGACGCCGCGCGAGCGCACTCCGCAGGTGTCGGTGCAGCGCCCCACGACCATGTACGGTGTCACCAAAGTGGCCGGCGAATTGCTGTGCGACTACTACGCCAACCGCTTTGGCGTCGATACGCGCGGCTTGCGGCTGCCGGGGCTGATCTCTTACGTCGCGATGCCGGGCGGCGGAACCACCGACTATGCGGTCGAGATCTTCTATTCGGCGCTGCGCTACAAGCACTATTCCTGCTTCCTCAAGCCGGACACGCGGCTTGACATGATGTATATGCCGGACGCGATCGGCGCGATGATCGCGCTGATGGAGGCCGAGGCGAAGCGGCTCTCCCATCGCAACGCCTACAACGTGACGGCCATGAGCATCACGCCGGCCGAGCTCGCCGCCGAGATTCGCAAGCACATTCCCGATTTCGCCATTGACTACCAGGTCGATCCGGTGCGCCAGGGGATTGCCGATACCTGGCCGCAGTCGATCGATGACGCGGCAGCGCGGCAGGACTGGGGCTTTGCGCCGCGCTTCGACCTTGCGGCGATGACCGCGGATATGCTCAAGCGGCTGCGCGCCAAGGTGCGCGCGCCGGCCGGCGGCCGCTAGCTGACTAAGAGAGTGAGGCGTTCCATGCCGATCCATGCGCTGACCAAGGTGCTCGCCGCGCGGCTCGACGACATGGCGCAGAGCGGCCGGCTCAAGGGTAAGGAGAGCGTGATCCGCGGGGTCATGTCGGCGCGCGGTGGGCGCGGCCCGCGCTATCTGATCGCGGAGGAGGGCGACAAGCCGTTCCTGCGCATGAACTCCAACAGCTATCTCGGCATGGCGCTGCGGCGCGAGGTGGTCGCGGCGGAGGAGGTCGCCGCCGCGAGCCTCGGCACCGGGCCGGGCGCGGTACGCTTCATTAGCGGCACCTGGTCGACTCACGTCGCGCTCGAAGCACGGCTCGCTGCATTCCACGGCCGCGCCGCCGCCATGCTGTTCTCCTCGGCCTATGCAACGGTGATGGGGCTCATTCCGCCGCTCGTCAACGACAAGACCGCGGTAATCTCCGACGCGCTCAACCACAACTGCATCATCAACGCAATTGCGCTGGCGCGGCCGGCCGAGAAGCGCATCTATGCCCATCTCGATATGGGCGAGCTGGAACGTGCACTCGCGGTGGCGGCCAAGAGCTGCACGCGCGCGATCGTCGTCACCGACGGCATCTTCAGCATGCGCGGCGACCATGCGCCGCTCGACAAGGTCATGGCGCTGGCGCGCCAATACGACGGCGCGTTCGCGGAGAATGTCATCGTGGTGGTCGACGATTCGCACGGCGTCGGCGCCTTCGGCGAAACCGGCCGCGGCACCGAGGAGTACACGTCCTCCGGGCCGGCTGACCTGCTGGTGGCGACCCTCGGCAAGGCCTTCGGCGTCAACGGCGGCTACGTGGTCGCCGACGAGACGCTCATCCGCTATCTGCGCGAGACCTCGCCATTCTACATCTATTCCAATCCGATCACGCCGGCAGAGGCGGCCGCCGCCCACAAGGCGATCGACATTGTCGACAGCGAGGCCGGCCGCGCGATGCTGGCGCATCTTCGTGCCATGACCGCGCGATTTCGCGAAGGGCTGGTGAAGCTCGGGCTCGAGACGCTGCCGGGCGAGCATCCGGTGGTGCCGTTGATGCTGCGCGACACGCCGCGCACCGCTGCGATGGTCGGGC
>Ga0081455_10006592_pt1 | contig 12420 bp, 10 predicted proteins | sample TabmetS3T2R1_FD_70207 | JGI IMG/M metagenome (GOLD analysis project Ga0081455, IMG submission 70207) | Tabebuia heterophylla rhizosphere microbial communities from the University of Puerto Rico - S3T2R1 | ecosystem: Host-associated > Plants > Roots > Rhizosphere ... | reverse complement strand
TCCAAGAGCCCGGCGCTGGTACGGGAAATGCTGCTGGCGTACCTGCCGGAGAAGCACCGCGACGAGGAAGGCGAGCCGGTGCCGGCCTGATCGGGCGGGTAGGGGCGATCCGGAAGGCAGCCAATGGCCAAGAAGAAGCGCGGCGATGCACATGGTGGAGGGCACGGCTGGTTCGTGACCTTCGCCGACCTGATGGGGCTGATGATGAGCTTCTTCGTGATGCTCGTCGCCTTCTCCAACCAGGACCAGCAGAAGCTGAAAATCGTGGCGGGCTCGATGCGCGAGGCATTCGGCGTGCAGACCGAGGCGCGCTACTCCGGCATTGTCGAATCCGACGGCCTGCCGACCCGGCCGAAGCTCAAGAACACCGACCATATTCCGCCGGAAGAATCCTCCAATACGCCGACGCCGGACGAGAAGCAGCGCCAGCGTACCCAGGGCGCCAAGCTCAAGACCGACCGCGAATTTGCGCTCGCCTCCGCCTCGCTGCGTCAGGCGCTGCAGGACATGCCGGAACTGACCGAGATGTCCAAGCACATCATGTTTGAGGAGACCAAGTTGGGCCTCAACCTCGAAATCGTCGACCAGGACGGCCGCTCGATGTTCCCGGACGGCTCCAAGGTGCCCTTCGACCGCACGCGCCGGCTGATCCAGAAGCTCGCGGGCCCGCTGAGGGCGACGCCGCTGCGCCTCTCCATCACCGGCCACACTGCCGCAGGCTTCGTGCCGTCACGCGGCGACTACGACGCGTTCGATCTTTCCGCCGATCGCGCCAATGCGGTGCGCCAGATTCTCGAGCGCGAGGGGTTGCCGGCCTCGCACATCTTCGCGGTCGCTGGCAAGGCGGACACCCAGCCGCTGTTTCCCGACGATCCCACGCTTGCGGCCAACCGTCGCGTTACCATCACATTGATGCGCGAGGATCCGCCGCTGCCGCCGGACCTCAAGCCCTGATTTTGTCGCCCGCTACGATAATACCAGTTGCGTGACGGGACGAACTTCGCTTTATGTCGCATCCCCGCGCGGCCGGCAGTGCTATGGTCGGACGCGGAGACCGGATCGAAACATCGGATCAAGCGTTCCCCAACGTCATGACTGCGAGCGTCACATCCACCGAGGCCCATGAGGGACCGGTCACATCCAGCTTTTGGGGGCTGACGCTCGGCAGTATCGGTGTCGTCTTTGGCGATATCGGCACCTCGCCCCTCTACGCCTTCCGCGAAGCGGCCGCGAACGCGGCGGGCCACGGCCAGCCGGTGACGCGCGCCATCGTGCTCGGCGTGCTCTCGCTGATCCTGTGGGCGCTGTTCACCGTCGTCACCGCCAAATATGTGCTGCTGCTGTTGCGCGCCGACAACAACGGCGAGGGCGGCACGCTGTCGCTGATGGCGCTCGGCCAGCGCGCGCTCGGGCGGCGCAGCTGGGTCTTGATGGCGCTCGGGGTGCTCGGCGCCTCCATGTTCATCGGCGATTCCATGATCACGCCGGCTATCTCGGTGCTGTCGGCGGTGGAAGGCTTGAAACTCGCCACGCCAGCCTTCGAGCACTATGTGGTGCCGTTGACCATATTCATCCTGGTCGTGCTGTTCTCGGTGCAGTCGAGCGGCACCGCGCGCGTTGCCTCCGCCTTCGGTCCCGTGATGGTGGTGTGGTTCACGGTACTGGCGGTATTGGGCCTGGTGCATATCAGCGACGATCCGTCGGTGCTGGCCGCGATCAATCCGATTTACGGGATCGAGTTCCTGCTCACCCACGGCACGATCGGACTTGTCACGCTCGGCGCGGTATTCCTCGCCGTCACGGGCGGCGAAGCGCTTTACGCCGATCTCGGCCATTTTGGCCGCAAGCCGATCCAGTCCGCCTGGATATTCTTCGTGTTGCCGGCGCTGCTGATCAACTATTTCGGACAGGGCGCGCTGGTGCTGGCCAATCCGTCCGCCATCGAAAACTCCTTCTATCGCATGGCGCCGGAGATGCTGCTGCTGCCGCTGGTGGCGCTGGCGACGGCTGCGACCGTCATCGCAAGCCAGGCGGTGATAACAGGCGCATTCTCGCTGGTCCGGCAAGCGGTGCAGCTCGGCCTGTTGCCGCGCTTCGAGGTCCGCTTCACTTCCGAGACGCATGCCGGGCAGATCTTTCTGCCGCGCGTTAACCGCTTGCTGCTGATCGGCGTGCTGCTCCTCGTGCTGTTGTTCCGTACGTCGAGCGGGCTCGCGTCGGCTTATGGCATCGCGGTTTCCACCACCATGGTGTGCGACGGCATCATGGGCTTTGTGGTGATCTGGAAATTGTGGAACTTCCGCGCCGCAGCGGCGGCCGCGTTGATCGTGCCGTTCGTCATCATCGACATGAGCTTCTTTGCCGCCAACCTCCTGAAGCTGCTCGAAGGCGCGTGGGTGCCGTTGCTGTTCGGCGCCGCGATGGCGGCGATGATCTGGACCTGGCGCCGCGGGGCCGCGATCCTGACCGCCAAGACCCGCCGCATCGAAGTGCCGCTGAGCGATCTCATCAAGAGCCTGGAGAAGCGGCCGCCGCACATCGTCAAGGGCACCGCGGTGTTCCTCACCAGCGATCCCTCTTTCGTGCCGACCGCGCTGTTGCACAATCTCAAGCACAACAAGGTGCTGCACGAGCACAATGTGATCCTGACCATCGAGACCGCGCAGACGCCGCGGGTCGATCCCGCTGAGCGGGTCAGGATGGAACAGATGAGCGACAAATTCGCCGCCGTGCGGCTGCGGTTTGGCTTCATGGAATCGCCGAACGTGCCGAAGGCGCTGGTGATCGCGCGAAAACTCGGCTGGCAGTTCGACATCATGGCGACGTCGTTCTTCGTTTCGCGGCGTTCGCTCAAACCGTCGGCGCAGTCCGGCATGCCGCAGTGGCAGGATCATCTGTTCATCGCCATGAGCCGCTCGGCCAACGACGCCACTGACTATTTCCAGATCCCGACCGGGCGGGTCGTCGAAGTGGGTACTCAGGTAACTATCTGATTTCACTAGTGGATTTTGCGTATAAGTGCCGCATAAAAATATGCGTTTTTGCATGACTGGGGACCTGAATCCAGCCTAGCCCATGCGCTGAGAGCAGGAGTATAGCGCTGCGGCTCTGCTCATTGTGCCGTGAACGATCGAGGCGCTTTTCATGACATCGGGGACCACGGCCACCGCGGCGGAAACGCTCGCGGCCAACGGGCATGGCGAGACGCATTCGACAGCTAGCTTTGCCGGGCTGCTGCTTGGATGTATCGGCGTCGTCTATGGCGATATCGGCACCAGCCCGCTCTACGCGCTGCGCGAAGCCGTTGTTGCGGCGACGGGATCGTCCGGAGCGGCGAACCCTCAGGCCGTGCTGGGCGTGCTCTCGCTGATCATCTGGGCCCTGATCTTCGTCGTCACGCTGAAATACGTGGTGATCCTGCTGCGCGCCGACAATAACGGCGAGGGCGGCACACTGGCGCTGATGGCGCTGGCACAGCGCGCCGTCGGTGGAAATTCCGGCGTCATCGTGCTGCTCGGTATCATTTCGGGTGCGTTGTTCTATGGCGATGCCGTCATCACGCCGGCGCTCTCGGTGCTGTCGGCGATCGAAGGCATCAAGCTCGTCACCGAAGCGTTCGAGCATTACGTGGTGCCGCTGACGCTGATCATCCTGATGGCGCTGTTTGCCGTGCAATCGCGCGGCACGGCGCGGGTCGCCTCCTGGTTCGGCCCGATCATGTGCCTGTGGTTCGCTGCAATCGCGATCGCTGCCGTGCCGCAGATCGCGCAACATCCCCAAGTGCTGCAGGCGCTCAATCCGCTTTATGCCGTTTCGTTCATGCTCCACCACGGCATCATCGGCTTCGTTACGCTGGGCGCCGTGTTCCTTGCCGTGACCGGTGCGGAGGCGCTCTATGCCGATCTCGGCCACTTTGGCAAGAAGCCGATTCAGACCGCCTGGCTCTTCATCGTGCTGCCGTCGCTCACGCTGAACTATTTCGGGCAGGGCGCGCTTCTGATCGCCGAACCTAAGGCGATTGAAAATCCGTTTTTCCTGATGTTTCCGGAATGGGCGCTGATTCCGATGGTGGCGCTTGCCACGGTCGCCACCGTGATCGCGAGCCAGGCCGTGATCACCGGGGCCTATTCGCTGACGCGGCAGGCGATCCAGCTTGGCCTGATGCCGCGGTTCGAAATTCGCCACACTTCGGAAGCGCATTCCGGCCAGATCTACATCCCCAAGATCAACCTGATGCTGTTTCTGGCGGTGATGCTGCTGGTGGTGCTGTTCCGCTCCTCCAGCGCGCTGGCCTCCGCCTACGGTATCTCCGTGACCGGCACCATGGTGGTGACGGCGATGATGGGCTTTGTGGTGATCTGGAAGGTGTGGCGGTGGTCGGCGCTCGCGGCCGCCGCGCTGATCGTGCCGTTCCTGTTCCTCGATCTCACTTTCCTCGCGGCGAACCTGCTGAAGGTGTTCGAGGGCGGCTGGGTGCCGCTCGCGCTTGGCGGCGTGGTGATGCTGTTGATGTACACCTGGCGGCGCGGCAGTCGGCTGCTGTTCGAGAAGTCGCGCAAGCTGGAATTCCCGCTGGCCGACCTCGTGGCCATGCTGGAGAAGCGGCCGCCGCAACGGGTGCCGGGCACGGCCGTGTTCCTGACCAGCGATCCCCAGAGCGCGCCGACCGCGCTGATGCACAGCCTGAAGCACTACAAGGTGCTGCACGAGAAGAACGTCATTCTCACCATCGAGACCGCGCCGACGCCGCGGATCGGCGATTCCGAGCGGGTGCGGCTGGAGCAGATCAGCGACACCTTCACCAAGGTGACGCTGCGTTTCGGCTTCATGGAGTCGCCGAACGTGCCGAAGACGTTGGCGATCGCGCGCAAGCTCGGCTGGCAGTTCGACATCATGTCGACCTCGTTCTTCCTGTCGCGCCGTGCCCTGAAGCCAGCCGCCTATTCCGGCATGCCGCGCTGGCAGGACCATTTGTTCATCGCGCTGAGCCGCAGTTCCAACGACGCCACCGACTATTTCCAGATCCCGACAGGACGGGTGGTCGAGGTCGGCACGCAGGTGACGATCTAGAGAATTCTGCCCAATTTCCTGGGCCTTGCGCCGCTTGATTTTCCCCGCGCAAGGGGCGACTTTGGCCGCCGAATTGAGGGGGCGGGCGCGCCCTCAGACAGGCTTTGGGAGGATTTGGCGTGGCCGATCAGGTGCAGGATTTGACACCGCAGGAGGTGTCTGTTGGCATGGAGGAGGGGCGTTACCTCCTCGTCGACGTCCGCGAGCCCAACGAGGTCGCAGCCGAGGCCTATCCCGGCGGCGTGGTCGTTCCGCTCTCGACCTTCGATCCGACCTCCATCCCGGACCCGGCGGGCAAGCAGGTGGTGTTCGCCTGCCGCTCCGGAAAGCGCTCGGTGACGGCGTCGCTGGCAGCGCAGGCCGCGGGGCTACCTTACGACAAGCATCTCGCAGGCGGCATTCTGGGCTGGAAAGCCGCAGGCCTGCCGACCAGGGTGGGCGGCTGAGCCAGAGATGCCCTCCCTGAACAAGGTTTTTGGCGACCTTCCGGTCACCGTTTTCGAGGCGATGTCGCAATTGGCGCGCGACAACAACGCCATCAATCTCGGCCAGGGTTTTCCCGACGATCCCGGGCCTGAAGACATCCGCAAAGCTGCGGCCGACGCCTCGGTGAACGGCTACAACCAGTACCCGTCGATGATGGGCATTCCGGAGCTGCGCAAAGCGATCGCCTCGCACTATGGGCACTGGCACGGCCTCAATCTCGATCCCATGACCGAGGTGATGGTGACCTCCGGCGGCACCGAAGCGTTGACGTGCTCGATCCTGGCCGTGGTCGAGCCCGGCGACGAAGTCATCGTGTTCCAGCCGGTCTACGATTCCTATCTGCCGATCATCCGCCAGGCCGGCGGCATTCCGCGTCTGCTGCGTCTCGAGCCGCCGCACTGGCGGCTCAACGAGGAGATGCTCAGAAGCGCCTTCAATCCAAAAACCAAGGCGGTGCTGTTCAACAACCCGCTTAACCCGGCCGCAGTGGTCTATCCGCGCGAGGATCTCGAGCTGCTGGCGCGGTTCTGCCAGGAGTTCGACTCTATCGCCATCTGCGATGAAGTGTGGGAGCACGTCGTGTTCGACGGGCGCGAGCACATTCCGCTGATCACGATCCCGGGCATGCGCGACCGCACCATCAAGGTCGGCAGCGCCGGCAAGATTTTCTCGCTGACGGGATGGAAGGTCGGCTTCGTCTGCGCCGCGCCGCCGCTGTTGCGCGTCGTATCCAAGGTGCACCAATTCCTGACCTTCACCACAGCGCCTAATCTTCAGGCAGCTGTTGCCTATGGCCTTGGGAAGCCGGATCAGTATTTTTACGACATGCGCAAGGATCTGGCGCGGAGCAGGGACCGGCTGACCAAGGGACTGGAGAGCATCGGCTTTCCCGTTCTGAAGTCGCAAGGCACCTATTTCCTCACCGTCGATCTGTCGCCGCTTGGCCTCAACGAAACCGACGACGCGTTCTGCCGCCGCATCGTCAACGACTACAAGGTGGCGGCGATCCCGGTGTCGGCGTTCTACGAGCAGGATGCGGTGACGTCGGTGGTGCGGTTCTGCTTCGCCAAGAAGGACGCCACGCTCGACACGGCGCTGGAGCGCCTTGCCGATGCGGTGCATCGGCGAAAGGGATGATCATCATGATCCGGAAGAGCAGTCTAGCGGTTGCTGCCCTGGCGCTCGCGCTCGCAACGCCGGCAAGCGCGGAAGAGCGCGTCGTCAATTTCTACAACTGGTCGAACTATATGGCGCCCGGCGTTCTTGAAGACTTCACCAAGGAAACCGGCATCAAGGTGGTCTACGACACCTTTGACGCCAACGAGACTCTGGAGACGCGGCTGCTTGCGGGCAAGTCCGGTTACGACGTCGTCGTGCCCACCGGCTATTTCCTGCAGCGCCAGATCACCGCAAAGGTCTTTTTGAAGCTCGACAAGGCGAAACTGCCGAACCTCGCCAATGCCTGGCCGGTGGTGACGAAACAACTCGCGACCTACGACCCCGGCAACAATTACGGCGCCAACTACATGTGGGGCACGACCGGCATCGGCTACAACGTCAAGATGGCCGAAAAAGTCCTCGGGCCCGGCGCCAGGATCGACAGCTGGGACATCGTGTTCAAGCCGGAGAACCTCGCGAAGTTCAAGGATTGCGGCATCCACATGCTGGATTCCGCCGACGACATCCTCCCCGCGGCGCTGAGCTATCTCGGCATCGATCCGAACTCGACCAAGCAGGCTGACCTGGAGAAGGCAGCCGACCTCGTCAGCAAGGTCAGGCCGTTCGTGCGCAAGTTCCACTCGTCGGAATATCTCGGCGCGCTTGCGTCAGGCGAAATCTGCTTCGTGGTTGGCTGGTCCGGCGACGTGATGCAGGCGCGCAGCCGCGCCGAGGAAGCCAAGACCGGCGTGGAGATCGGCTACACCATTCCGAAAGAGGGCGCGCAGATGTTCTTCGACAATCTCGCGATTCCTTCCGACGCCAGGAACGTCGCAGAAGCCTACGAGCTGATCAATTATCTGTACCGGCCGGACGTGGCGGCGAAGAACTCCGACTTCCTGTCCTATGCCAATGGCAATCTCGCCAGTCAGAAGCTGATCGACCCGAAGATCCTCAACGACAAGAACATCTATCCGGACGAGGCGACGCAGAAAAAGCTGTTCGTCATCATCGCGCGCGATCCTGCCACGCAGCGCATCATCAACCGCCTGTGGACGAAGGTGAAGACGGGGAAGTGACGCCGAAGGCGTCATTCCGGGGCGATGAGAAGCATCGAACCCGGAATCTCGAGATTCCGGGTCTGGTGCTTACGCACCATCCCGGAATGACGGGAATGATCGGGAGCGCGCCCGCTCCCGGTTCTCGCCGAGGATATCCGCCACGACGGCGCCGATCACCAGTACGCCGCCGGCCAGCGCACGGCTCGCCGGCACCTCCTGAAAGGCGACCCAAATCCAAAACACCATCAGCGGCGTCTCCAGCGTCGCGATCAGCGACGCCTCGCCCGACGGCAGGAAGCGCGAGCCGAGCACAAACAACGTCAGGCCCAAGGCGACCTGCAGGCCGCCGAACATCGCCAGCACGCCGATGTCGTGGGCGGTGACGCCAGCGATGCCCTGCGCAAAGAACAGGCTGACCAGGCTGCCGAGGAAATTCGACATCGCCGCCGCCGCAACCATGGATTTCTGCTGGTAGCGCCGCACCGCGACCGTCATCAGTGAGAATGCAAACACCATGAAAAAGGCAAGGGCAATCCCGCGCAGGTCGGAATGGCCCAGAGACTGGCTGACCGTGATGGCGACGCCGATGAAAGCTATCAGACTTGCCAGCAAGGTGCGCGGTCGCGCGGCCTCGCGAAACCAGATCCAGGCGAGCCCGGCCGCGATGAACGGCTGGGTCGCGATGATGACAGCCACATTGGCCACGCTGGTCATCTGCAGGGCCGGGATGAAAGCCACCATCGCCAGCATCGAGAGCGAAGCCACCATCCAGCCGCTGCGTTCCATCGCAACGAGGTTGCGCAACCCGGCGCGGCCTTCGCTCACCGCCAGAAAGACCGAGATCAGGGCGCTGGCGAACACCCCGCGCCAGAACAGGATGGTCCAGGAATCATGTGACAGCAGGCGGGTGAAGAACGGCGCCGTGCTCCAGGCGACCGCAGCTGCAACGATGAGAATGATGCCCAACCGCCGTTGTGAATGAGCATCCGTCATCAATGTCATTCCAGGAAAACATCGTCCGTAGTGAACCTGACGCTATCGTCTCATCGATCGCGCCGGCCGGCAACTTGCTGACAGCTACCGCCACCTCCGGTGCAGCCACAGCCACTGGTCCGGATATTCGCGGACCCAGCTCTCGACCACGTCAGTGACCGCCTGCATCGTGCCCTTGATGTCGATCTGGCCGGAGGCGTCGCGCACCGGCTTCACTTCCTCGGACAATTCGGCGCGGAAGCGGTGGTTGGGCAGGCGGATGATGCGCACGCCGTGGATCGGGCATTCGACCTGCCGCACCAGGCGCGCCAGTGTCGGGTTGGCCTTGGTCTTGCGGCCGAAGAAGGTGACGTCGACGCCGTTGGTGAACCATTGATCGACCAGCACGGCGACGTGCTGGCCGTTCTGCAGCGCCTGACCAAGCTTGAACGGCGCATCGCGCCCGGCTGGGATAAGCGTCCCCATCTTCACCGCGCGTATGCGTTGGATGGCGCGATCGGCCGCCTCGCTGTTCGGCCTGCGGAACAGGATCGCGGCATCGAGACCGTGGGCGACGGCGCCGAGCGCCGGCAATTCCCAATTGCCGAGATGACTCGCAAAGAAAATCGCCGGCTTGCCGTCATCGCGCAGCATGTCGAACAACACCTTGGAGCGCGGGCTGAACTCGATGCGGCTTGGCTTCTCCGGATGATCGAGGTCGTAGTCCCAGATGTGGTCGAGATGGGCGAATTCGGCGCCGAGGCGGCCGAGATTGTCCCACACGCCGGCCAGGATTTTCTCGATTTCCTCCGGCGATTTCTCGGGGAAGGCGGCCTTCAGGTTCTCGCGGCCGATGCGGTCCTCGCGCAGGCGGCGGCCGATGAACAGCGCGGCACGGCCGAAGAAATTGGCGGTCTTGTCGGGGTCGAAAAGGCGCGTGACGCGCAGCAGCGCAATCGTGACGCCGCCGACCGCGGCTTCGCTGACCGGCTTGAAGGCATCACGCAGGCGCGCCTTGATGCGAAGAAGGAGCAAGCGGTTCATCGCGAGGGAACGGCGTGATCGCTCAGGCCGGCTCCCGGGTCAGGATCAGCGACGCATTCTGTCCGCCGAAGCCGAACGAGTTCGACATCACGGCGGTGACGCGGGCATCGCGCGCCTTGTTGCCGACCACATCGAACGGGATCGCCGGGTCCGGGTTCTCGTAGTTGAGGGTCGGCGGAATGCGCTGATGCTCCAGCGTCAGCAGCGAGAAGATGGCCTCGACTGCGCCGGCGGCCGAGATGGTGTGACCGACCGCCGACTTGTTCGACGTCACCGGAATCTTCGAGGTGTGCTCGCCGAACACGGCGTTGGTCGCCAGATACTCCATCTTGTCGTTTTCCGGCGTCGAGGTGCCGTGGGCGTTGATGTGATCGATCTGCTCCGGCGCCATGCCGGCATCGGCCAGCGTCTTCAGCACGCAGCCGATCGCCGGCTTGCCGTCGGGCGCAGAGCGGGTGCGGTGGAACGAGTCGGTCAGCTCGCCGCAGCCGGCGACGACGCCGAGGATCGTTGCACCGCGCGCCATCGCGGCTTCATAGCTCTCCAGCACCAGCGTGCCGGCGCCCTCGGCCATGACAAAGCCGTCACGGTTCTTGGAGAACGGCTTTGAGGCGGCTTGCGGCGGGTTGTTCTGGGTCGACAGCGCCGACAACAGCGAAAAGCGCACCATGGCTTCCGGATTGATCGAGGCGTCGGTGGCAACGCAAAGCGCGGCATCGGTCTCGCCACGGCGGATCGCCTCGACGCCGAGCTGGATCGCGGTTGCGCCGGAAGCGCAGGCCGTGGACAGCGAGATCGGCGAGCCCTTGGTGCCATATGTTTCGGCGAGATTGCCGGCGATCGAGCCGAAAATGAAGCGGTGATGATATTTCGCGAAGCGGCCGCCGCCGCTGGCTTGCAGCATCTCCGGATAGCCGAACTCCTGCTTGTCGATGGCGCGGCCGAGCTCGAAGCGCTGCGGCCATTCCAGCTCGACCGGCGCCACCGCCAGGAACAGCGGGCCGGGGAAATCGCCCTTGGCGCCGATACCGGCCTGCGCAAGCGCTTCCTCGGTCGCGATATGGGCGAGGCGCTCGGTGAGGGCCGTAGAGGAGAAGGGATCGACGGTGACGAAATCGACCGTTCCGGCCATGGTCGTCTTCAGCCCGTCGATCGGAAAGCGCGTCACGGTGCGGATGCCGGATTCGCCCGCGGTCAGCTTGTCCCAATTGTCCTTTTTGCCGGCGCCGAGCGAGGTAACGACGCCCATGCCGGTGACGACGACGATCGGCCGGCCCAGTTTATCGCGTGGTGCTGACATAGGTCCCCCGTCAACGTCTGGCGCACGGTCCCGCGCGAAGCGGGACCAGGCGCGGTGATTACTTGACCGCCTCGACCAGAGCGAGGCCTTCGCCCTGCCAATGGCCGGCGCCCTCTACGACAATCTGGTTCGGCGCGCCCGCGTTTGCAACCTCGAAACCGGTGGGGTCGTTGGGCGGGAACAGCGCGCCTTTCGAGATCGACAGCGCCGCCAGCGCAAGACCCAGCGGAAACTGGGTTTCCAGCGTGTGGCCGAAGATCGTGCCGGTGGAGCGCACGGCATAACCCGGATGGTTCTGCAGGAAAGCCTTCTCGTCCGAGGTCACAGGTTCAGCCCCGGTCGAGCCGGAAATCAGACAGCCGGTGTCAGCGGTGAGCCCGAGCTTGGGCCACATCGCCTCCAGCGATTTCGCCACTGCGCCCGGCTGCTTGCGTGGTGCGAGGTCGGCAACCACGCGGGTCAGCTTCGCGTAGGGCTTGGCGCCGCGTGCCTCGGCATGCTCGCGCGATTCCAGCACCAGGAATGCGCCGGCCGAGCCGAGCGCAAAACCGCCATGCGCCTTGTCGCGGGCCCAGAGCGGGGCGTATTTGCCCTTGAGATTGAAGTCGCCGAATTCGTAGAGCACCAGCAGATCCTGGCGCTCGCCATTATGCGCGGCGCCGACCAGGGCAATGTCGCTCTGGCCGCTCTCGATGCGCGCAAGCGCAATCCGCGCCGAGTCGATGGAGGCGGCTTCCTCGCCCATAAAGGTGCGCGAGGTGCCGCAGACGCCGTGCACGATTGCGATGTTGCCGGCGAGCAAATTGGAGAGCTGCGCCAGAAACAGCGTCGGGCGCAGGTCGTTCATCAGCTTCTCGTTGAGGAAGCCGGGCGCCAGGTTGCCTGTGGCGGCAGCGTTGAGGATCGCCTGATCAACCCCGATGTCGCGCTCGCCGCCGCCGGCCGCGACGATCATGTCCATCCGGGAGAGGATTTCCTGGTTGCCCTTGACGCCCGCGGAGTCCAGCGCAAGGCCTGCGGCATAGGTGCCGATGCGCTGCCAGGCCTCCATCTGGCGCTGGTCGCCCTTTTTCGGAATCTGCGCGTCGAAACTGACCGGCGCCAGCGGGTGCACGATGTAGGGCGCAAAGCGCGTCTCATCGATATTGACGCGTTTGGCGTTCAGCGCCTCCCAATGCGCGTCCAGCCCTTCGCCCAGCGACGACAGGATGCCGATGCCGGTGATCCAGACTTCCTTAGCCACCGTCATTGGACGACCGCCTGCAGCGGGAAGCCGATCTCCTTGGCCTTCGCATCGATGAACGTGCGAAAGGTGGAATCGGGGAAGGG
>Ga0081455_10006591_pt1 | contig 12420 bp, 15 predicted proteins | sample TabmetS3T2R1_FD_70207 | JGI IMG/M metagenome (GOLD analysis project Ga0081455, IMG submission 70207) | Tabebuia heterophylla rhizosphere microbial communities from the University of Puerto Rico - S3T2R1 | ecosystem: Host-associated > Plants > Roots > Rhizosphere ... | reverse complement strand
CACGTCCACTATGAAGTCCACGTAGCGGGAACCGCAGTAAATCCTTATAGATACTTGGGGATCAATCGTTCAAAGGTTGAGGTTGCCTCGGCCGCAAAATCCGGTCACAACGACCTCGGCCTATAGCGGAGCCGCGCGCGTGAGCAAGCGGGACCCTTTTTCGCGCGACCCGTCCACCTGTTCTTTGCGTCTAATCTGGTAGCGTGAGACCGCGCATCACACGGCGTGCGCTGCTGGCCCTGCTGCCCGCCTCCATTGCCGCGCAAACCAGACGCCGGCCGGCGAGCAAAGCCAGACCCCTGCCTAGCGTCGGGGAATTCGTCCGTTTTTACGACCCCGCCACCGAAAATCCAGTCGTCCGTCTCACCAACCCGAACACTTCGAACGTCCTGCCCGCACCCGCGAACCACTTCGTCTCGGTCAAAGAGCGCTTTCTCGTGTTTTCTTCTGACCGCACGGGCAAATTCGCACCGTTCAAAGTCGATCTACGAACCGGTGCATTACGCCAAATTGCCGATGCGTCGAATCTTTCGCCGCTGTCCGTCTGTCTCGCTCCCCATGAGCGTTCGTTATATTTCCTCGACGGTGGCCAATTGAAAGAAGCCGACCTCGCCAGGGCCAAAGCGGAAACGATTGCGGAAAACGTGAGCAGCTTTAGTCCGGCCCCACTTGGCGCGGGCGTCTTCGTAGTTCGCGAAAACAAACTCGAACATGTGAACGGTAAGAACGTCACCACGCTCGCCGAAGGCGTCGATGATGGTTGCTTATCGAGACCCGGCAATTCCCCGGGCTGTCTATTTGCAAAACGGCCGGCTGGCGACACCCGCGAATTTTGGGTCGTCTCTCTTACGACCCGTCCGGTACTTCTCGCGAGCGGCCGTATTTCGAACCCATTCTGGTCGCCCGAAGGGCAATCCATCGTTTTTTTACGCGATGTACCCGGCAACAATACGCTACTCTCCGAAATTCACGAAGTGCCCGCCCAAGGCGGTGCCGAGAATCTGATTACCGCGACCAGCCAGTTCGCGAGCTTCTCACCTAACGGCGATGGCTCGGTCTTCGTCGGAGCGAGCCGCAGCAAGGCCCAACCCGACGTCATGCTGCTTCTTCGCTCCGGCCGCAGCGAGTTGACGCTCTGCGAGCACCGCGCGAGCCAGCCCGCAAACGTCTGCCCGGTCTTCTCACCCGATGCCCGGCGCGTTTATTTCCAGAGCGATCACGAAGGCAAGCCCGCCATCTATTCCGTGAACGTGGAACTGCTCGTCGAACCGATCGTCAACCCGTAATCCGAATCTCGCCGATTCCGCCATTCACTTCCACGCGCACGTTCACTTTGGCTTTATCGTAGAGATCGTTCTCCCAATGATCGCCGTGTTTATCGAGGCCCGTGACATTAATGCTGCCGATCCCGCCATGCGCCTCCGCCCATATGCCGACATCTTGCGGCAAAAGCACGTTCGCTTGCCCTACGCCGCCCGAAATTTTCACATCGTAGTCGTGCGCCGGCTTACCGCGCAAATCCAGATCCACCTGCCCCGCGCCCATGTGCACTTCGATGTGCCGCAATGCCAGCGAGCCCAAGTTCATCCGCGCCTGTCCCGCTCCGCAATGCAGCGCTAGATCAAGCAGCAAACGATCGTTCAATTGCAGATCCCATACATAACGCGCGTTTCCATGCATGCGCACATGCTCCGGCTGCCGGACCGTGATAATCGCATGCGAGCCGTTGATCGAGCTCTTCACGAGCGGCTTCCAGGCGTCCACGTTGTATTCGAATCGGCCCTCGAGAATCTTCGAGGCGCCCCCTCGCAGCTTCAACTCGCCCGCGGCCATATTTAGCTCGACATTCGCGCGCTCCACGTTGTCCGCGCCAATCTCGATCGGATCCTCGCGCGTGGGTCCGGTGACTGCCCGTTCGTCCCAACCACAACTGATGAGCGACGCGGCCGTGAGTGCAACCGCCAAAATTCGAAAAGGAGGCATAAGCTGGAGACCTCTCATCAGCTTACGCAACGTTCTTGGGCAATGTTCCACATATTGGCGGCCAAGCGCCGGGCGCCTTCTGCGCCGAGTTCATCCTTAATTCCCGGTAGGAACTACGCTCGCCTTCTCCACCATGAGAATCACCGTGCGCCTCGGCGCCCGCGTGCGATGGATGGTCTTCTTCGGAACAACAAATCCCTGTCGAGGATCGAGCGCCACCGTGCGGCTTTCGAGATCTATTAACAACTGCCCTTCGACCACATAGAAGAATTCGTCTTCTTCCTCGTGCTGATGCCAGTGATACTCGCCTTCAATCACGCCGAGGCGCACAACGGAATCGTTCACCGCACAAAGCGTCTGGTTGTACCACTTGTAGGCGCAGCCATCCGAAATTGCCTTCTCGTCGATCGGCTCCAGCGGCCCAAACTCCACATTGAGCCGGGTCTCATAGGGATAAGCCTGCACATCGCTCATAGTCCAAGCTTATGACCTGACTTGGTATGCCTCCGCGAGTGGCCGGCGTGCAGCGCCTACGTGAACAACGAATGGCTCGTCAGCGCCAAACCGGTCCCCAGCAGCGCCCCCACCACGACATCACTCAAAAAATGCATGCCAAGCAAGATACGAGAGGTGGCAATACAAAGAGCGCACAAGAGTAAAAACGGTAACAGCGTAGGATAAAATTCACCGAGCGCAATCGCCACCGCGAACGCAGTGATGGTATGTCCTGACGGAAACGAAAATTGGTCGGGCGGAAGCAAAGTTGCCCAGCAGTGCGGCTCGATTTCGCAAGGACGTTTGCGGCCGGAAAGCTTTTTGAGCGACATGAAGAGCCCAATGCCCACAAGCGCGGCCGAACCTGCCGCCGCCACAGCAGTAAATCGCTCGGAGCCGCCCAGTAACAGGACGAACAATCCGGTGAGATACCACAGCCAGCCATCGCCTGCGCGAGTCGCCATGATCGCCAAACGGCGAACCCAGCGCGGCGCGGGCCACTTGTTTACCTTGCGCATCAGTTTGTGATCGCGCGTGGCAATAAACTGAAGCATGCTCTGACGGGCTGTCATATCCGAGCCCGCTCTAATAGATATTTTACGAGACGAAGCATAGGGGGAGGCCGCCTACCTCCTTTCTAAGAGGAGAGCGTTACAAATGAATGACAACTGGACGAAACATCTGTGAAGTCGAAAGTCGACCTGGTCTATTTCAACGCCGGCGGCGGACATCGCAGCGCGGCCATGGCCCTTCAGTCGGTAATAGCCGGTCTAGGGTGGGATTGGGAAGTACGCCTGGTAAATCTCCAGGAGATACTAGACCCGCTCGACATCTTCAGGAAACTCACCGGCGTGCGCATGGAAGACGTTTACAACAGGCTGCTCGCCAAAGGCTGGACGCTCGGTTCCGGCTATCTGCTGCCGCTGATGCACGCGATCATACGCGTCTATCATCCGGCGCAAGTGAAGCTGTTGACCAAGTTTTGGGCAGACCGGCGTCCGGACATGGTCGTTTCGGTAGTTCCGAATTTCGATCGTGCGCTCTTTCAGAGTCTCGAAAAAGCGTTACCAGGAGTGCCGCTCGTGACGATCTTGACGGACCTTGCGGACTATCCGCCCCACTTCTGGATCGAGAAACAGCCGCAATACTTCATTTGTGGCACTGACAAAGCGATGGAGCAAGCGCGCGCGCTAGGGCATACCCATGACCGTCTGTTCCGTGCAAGCGGAATGATTCTCCGGCCCGAATTCTACGACAAACAAACGTGCGACCGCGCCGTCGAACGCGAGCGGCTGGGGCTCGATCCAAATCTCCCCACTGGGCTAGTCTTGTTCGGGGGCGAAGGATCGAACGTGATGCTTGCGATTGCGGAACGTCTCGGCAATGGTCCGCTCGACTTGCAGCTCGTCATGATTTGCGGGCGCAATCAGAAATTGCACAAACGTCTTTCGCAACTGAAGGCGCGAAACCGGATTTTCGTCGAAGGATTCACCAAGCAGATTCCTTTCTACATGCACATATCTGATTTTTTCGTGGGTAAGCCAGGGCCGGGAAGCGTCTCCGAGGCCGCACACATGGGCCTTCCAGTCATCGTCGAGCGAAACTCATGGACGCTTCCGCAAGAACGCTACAACGCCGATTGGATTCGCGAGCGGGGTGTCGGGATCGTACTCGACAATTTTCGAGACATCGAGAAGGCGGTGCAAGAACTGCTCGACGGCAACAAATTGCAAGGGATGAAGGTGAACCTGTCCAAAATGAACAACCGGGCCGTCTTCGAGATTCCGCCGATCCTAAAACGCATTCTCGATGGGTCCAGATCCTAAAGAACCCGATACATTACGTAGGAATCCACATAGCCAGCCGTCGGATGCAAGAAAGCTCCGCGGAGCCGCCCCACAATCTCGAACCCAAAGCTTTGCCAAAGCCGCACTGCTCGTTCATTAGTACTGACAACAAAATTGAATTGCATAGCGCGGAAACCGCGGCTCTTTGCATGTTCCAGCGAATGCGCGCACATCGCCCGGGCGACGCCACGTCCCGAAGCGGCTGTAGCCGTGACATAGCCACAGTTAGCTACGTGGCTACCGCCTCCCTGCTGATTGGCCTGCAGAAAATAAGTGCCGATCACACGCCCCGCTTCCTCGGCGACGAATACTTCGTGCCCAGACTTCAACCAATAGGCGAGCGCCTCTTCCCGATTCATATCGCGGGCGAGCGTATAAGTTTCCCCGGCGCGAATCACCGGCTCCAGAATTTCCCATATCGCATCCGAGTCGCCGGCGTGTGCAGCCCGTACCGTCATCGCTCGCTATCGAGCATCGCCATATTCTGCGCGGCATAGCGAGTTCCCGCCACCTCCGAAGCCGGAATCGCCTTCTCGATGCGAGCCAACTCCTCGATAGATAGTGAAACGGTCAGCGCGCTGAGCGCTTCTTCAAGCTGCGTGCGTTTACGTGAGCCGACCACCGGCACAATACTCGCACCCTTTGCCAGAACCCAGGCGATTGCCAGTTGTGACGGTTGCAGGTTCCGCTCGCGCGCTAGCGCGTTGAGCGTCTCCATCAGCCACAGGTTGCGCGTGAGATTTTCACCTGTGAAGCGCGGGAGATGTCCGCGAAAGTCGTTCTGCCCGGCCGGAAGAGAACCGCTGAGCAGCCCACGCGAAAGGACACCATACGCGGTCACGCCGATGCCCAACTTCTCAAGCAGCGGAAAAATTGCATTCTCCGGCCCGCGGCTGATCAGCGAATATTCAATTTGCAGATCGGCTATGGGATGAACCGCTTGTGCCCTGCGAATCGTCTCCGGGCCGACTTCCGAAAGCCCGATATATCGTACGAATCCAGCCTTCACCAAGTCCGCGATCGCGCCAATGGTGTCTTCGATTGGAACGTTTGCATCGAGTCGCGCGGGCCGGTAGATATCGATGTGATCGACTCCGAGCCGTGTGAGGCTGTGTGAAAGAAAGTTCTTCACAGCCACCGGCCGTCCGTCGAAGCCGAGCCAGGCGCCATCCGGACCGCGCAACGCGCCGAGCTTCACCGAGAGCAGCGCCTGATCCCGGCGGCCTTTGACGGCTCGTCCCACGAGCATTTCGTTATGCCCCATGCCGTAGAAATCGCCCGTATCGATCAGCGTGACACCGGCATCGAGCGCCGCCTGAATAGTCGCGATGCTCTCGCTCTCATCCGCATCACCGTACATGCCGGACATTCCCATGCAGCCAAGCGCCAATGGAAATACTTTGGGGCCGCCTGCGCCGAGCTGGCGCGATTGGACTGCAGTTTTCGATGTCATAAAAAATGATCGCTCTATCTAAGCATCGTCTGCTTGTTCCCGGTGAAATGCCGCGCTAAAAAGCTGCCCGGTTCCGCCTGTGAGGAATTCTTCCGGTTTGAGATGGCCGAAGAGTTGAATGAAACTCGCCGCCAGGCCCGTCCAGCCGGTCTGATACTCTTTTACGTCTTCGCCGTGGTTTCCTTCGCTGTTGGTGAGGCCGAAGAGCCGCTCCTTCAAAATCGGGTCTGCGCCATTCCAAAGAGCGACCGCAAAACAGAGGCGTTGTTTGCTATCCGAGAAGCCCGCCAGTCCGTCTTCTCCCCAGCGATAGGCACGCGAACGCGCGTGATCGTGTGTGAAATAATCCCACGCGGCGCCGTTGTCGCTGTAGTCTTCACGAACGGTGCCCCATTGGCGTTCGCTGAGGTAAGGGCCCCATTCCTTCCAAGGAATACCTCGCCCACGGGCTTGTGCAAGCCGCTGCTGTTCCGCATTCGTGGCCATGACCTCAGCGTACAATTGACCGATGAATTTGAGATGTGAGGCCATCCTTTTTGATATGGATGGCACGCTGGTCGATTCCACCGCAGTAGTCGAGCGCGCCTGGACCTGGTGGGCCGAGCGTCATGGCTTGCCGCTCGCTGAAATTCTGCAGTTTTCGCACGGCCGCCCGACGCGCGGCACCATGGAACATTTCCTGCCGGTAACTGATGTCACGGCGGAAGCAGGAGAAATGGAAAGATACGAAGAGAACCGGACGGATGGCATCCGGGCCGTTCCGGGAGCGCAAGTCGCAGTGCTCGAGGCACAAAAAGGCGCCTGGGGTGTAGTCACATCCGCGCCGCGTGGCCTTGCGGAAGCTCGTTTGCACGCCGCTGGACTTCCCGTTCCGCGCGTGCTGGTGCCTGCCGACGAAATCGAACATGGAAAACCGCACCCGGAAGGCTACTTGAAAGCCGCGAAACAGTTGAATATCGAGCCCAATCGGTGTTTGGTGTTCGAAGATACTCGGCCGGGCATTGAAGCCGCGCACGCCGCAGATATGGCGGTAATCGGGCTGCTGACGACATTTCCGCAAGCAAGCTTGGGCTGCGAACGAGTCATCCGGGATTTTCGCGACATTCGTATCGAATATGCCGACCGCATCTTTCGGGTTGATTTCATCGGATCGTTACAATAGGTCGATGCCCGAGGAGAGAACGGCCTCTCTGAATTTTGAAACGAGCCTTGAGGAGCTGGAGCGGATTGTGAAAGAGCTCGAGAAGGGCGACCTGCCTCTGGAGCGCAGTCTCGAACTATTTGAGAACGGTATGCGGTTGAATGCAGAATGTAAACGGCTACTTGAAGAAGCCGAATCGCGTGTGGAAATGCTGACCAAGCGGGGCTCTGAGACCGTGGCATTACCGTTCAATCCGGACAAGCCCGCATGATGACGAAAACGGAACAGTCTAGTTTGCAGGAATATTTGGCCGAGCAGGTCAAGGTCATCGACCGCGTGCTGGACGAATGGGTGCCGGCGGAAAGCGTGGCGCCGGAATCCATTCATCGCGCTATGCGCTATAGCCTGTTCGCGGGTGGAAAGCGTGTGCGGCCGATTCTGGCCGTGGCAGCGGCGCAAACGATTTCCGATCGTACGAATGGTGTTGAGAACGCCGCCTGCGCGCTCGAACTGATACACACCTATTCGTTGATTCACGATGATCTGCCCGCGCTCGATAACGACGATCTGCGCCGTGGTCGGCCGACTTGCCATAAAGTGTTCGGCGAGGCCATGGCGATTCTCGCGGGCGATGCGCTGCTCACGCTCGCATTCGAAGCGCTCAGCCGTCTACCGGGCGTGGCGGCCGAGCGACGCATTCTTCTTGTGGGAGAACTTTCGCGCGCGGCCGGAACCGTAGGAGGAATGATCGCGGGGCAAGTTCACGATATCGAGGGCGAGCGGCAGACGCCGAGTGCGTTGTTGCTCGAATCGATTCATCGCGCAAAAACCGGCGCCCTGTTGCGGGCGAGCGTACGGATGGGCGCAATCTACGCCGGTGCGAACGCGGCCGATCTTGCGGCGCTCTCCTCTTATGGCGAGCACGCCGGCTTGGCATTTCAAATTGTCGACGATCTTCTCGATGTAGAAGAATCTTCCGAAGCGCTGGGCAAAACTGCCGGCAAGGATGAGGCGCAGCAGAAAATTACGTTTCCAGCCGTCTATGCCTTGGAGCGTTCGCGGCAGATGGCCGAAGAAGAGCGCCTGGCTGCTCACTTCGCGTTGGACCGGTTTGGCGATCGCGCCGACCGGCTCCGCCAGATCGCCGACTTCATCGTGAAACGCAAGGCTTGAAAAATCGCTTGGATTTGCTACTGGTCGAGCGAGGCCTGGCCGAATCGCGCGAAAAAGCGCAAGCGCTGATTTTATCGGGAAAAGTTACGGTCGACGGCCAGAAAGCGAACAAGGCGGGACATGCTGTGGCGCCCACTGCGCATATTGAAGTCGAGGAGCCGCTCAAATATGTAAGCCGCGGCGGTTTGAAGCTGGAGGCCGCGCTAGCCGGGTTTGGTGTTTCGCCGGTCGGCCGCGTTTGTCTGGATATCGGCACTTCCACGGGTGGATTCACCGATTGTCTGCTGCAGCATGGCGCTGCGCGTGTGCATGCCGTAGATACAGGCGCCGGGCAGATCGATTGGAAATTTCGCAGCGATCCGCGGGTGATTTTGCACGAGCGAGTAAACGCCCGCTATCTTTCGAAAGACGAGATCGGCGAAACGGCGAGTCTGCTAGTCTGCGACGTAAGTTTTATATCGGTAACGCTACTAATTCCGGCATTGATACCCTTAGTCGATCCGGGAGGCGATTGGATAGTCTTGGTGAAGCCTCAATTCGAGGCGGGCAGGGAATTTGTCGAGAAAGGCGGCATTGTGCGAAATCCGGCTGGCCATCAATTCGCGTGCGATCGGGTCTCGGCCGCCATGCGAGCGGCAGGTTTTCGGGTTGAGCTGATGGACAGTCCGATTTTGGGCGGGGAAGGGAATCGCGAATTCTTACTGCATGCGAAAGATTGATACCGTCGGCATCATCTCCAAACCCAAAATCGCCGAGGCGCCCCAGATTGTCGCTGGCCTGGTGAAATGGCTCGAGAAGCGGGAGATCCGCTATCGCTGCGACCGGCAGACTGCGGAGTATGCGGGCGAGGAAACTTATTTCTCGCGCGAAGAATTGGCGGAAGGGATCGACCTGCTCATCGTCTTAGGCGGTGACGGAACGCTGCTATCGGCTGCCCGCGTAGTTGCCGGCCAAGACATACCGTTGTTTGCCGTGAACCTCGGCCACTTGGGCTTTCTGACGGCGATCCGCGTTGAGGATTTATATCCCGAACTCGAGCGCGCGTTCAAAGGCGAGCATCGCATTGGCCGGCGCCGAATGGTCGATTGTGAGCTGGTGCGCGATGGCCAAGTGATCGGCGCCTACTCAGCGCTCAACGATGTCGTGATCACGAAATCCGAAATCGCGCGCATGATCGACCTGGATGCCCATGTGGACAATCATTTCGTGGCGGCTTACAAGGCGGACGGCTTGATCATTTCCACGCCGACCGGCTCCACGGCTTACTCGCTTTCGGCGGGTGGGCCGGTGATCTTTCCTTCCGTACATGCGTTCTGCATTACACCCATCTGCCCGCACATGCTCACGAATCGGCCCGTCATTGTGCCGGATTCGAGCGTTATTCAAATTTTGAATCACGGCGAAGACCGTACCTACTTGACGATCGACGGGCAAGTAGGAGAACCTCTATCCAAAGGCGACCGCATTGTCTGCCGTTCGTCCCCGAAGACGATCCAACTCATAAGGCCTCCAAAGATGCTCTTCTTTGATGTGTTGCGAGAAAAGCTGAAATGGGGAGAACGTTAAGGTGCAACGCAACAATGAAAAAACTCTCGCTCACGTCCTGGATCTTCATCGCGCTCGTAGTGGGCATTTTGCTCGGCGTCTTTTTTCCTGACTTCGCCAAAAATCTCGCGCCCATCAGTAACATTTTTTTGCGGCTGATTCGATCGATCGTCGGGCCGTTGCTGTTCGGAACTTTGATCTACGGCATTGCTTCGGCAGGCGAATTGAAGACGATGGGGCGGATCGCTTTGAAGGCGGTCACTCACTTCGAGATTGCGACCACGCTGGCATTAGTCATTGGTCTGGTGATGGTCAACTTATTTCAGCCTGGCTCGGGCTTGACGCTGACCGGCGAAAACGGAGTGCCGATACCAACGCTTGCGAAGCCCGTGTCGCTGACCCAGGTACTCGCGCATGCTGTTCCTGCGAACATTTTTGAATCGCTTGCGCAAAACGACGTGCTGCAGATGGTGGTATTTTTCTTTCTCTTCGGTGCAGCGTGTTCCGCCATCGGCGCGAAGGCGCAGCCTGTAATCGATTTCGCTGGCGCCGTAGCCGAGGTCATGTTCCGCTATACAAAATACGTGATGTACCTGGCCCCGTTTGGCGTTGGCGCGGCGATTGCGGTCACGATCGGATCGAAGGGTCCGAAGGTGTTATTCAGCCTGGGAAAACTGGTTGGCACGCTCTATTTGGCGCAAGCTCTGTTTGTTGTGCTTGTGCTCTTTTCTGCTCTTATGATTGCGCGGGTGCCGCTTGGTCCTTTCATCCGTGCCGCGCGCCAGCCGTTCTTGCTGGCCTTTTCCACTGCGTCGAGCGAAGCGGCACTTCCGCTCGCGCTCGAGAACATGGAGCGGCTGGGCATCCCAAAACATATTGTCGGTTTCGTCCTGCCTACTGGCTATAGCTTTAATCTCGATGGGTCGACGCTTTATCTTTCGCTCGCGTCGGTTTTCGTCGCGCAAGCGGCGGGTGTGCATATGCCGATTGGGACACAGATCACGATGATGCTGACGCTGATGCTGACAAGCAAAGGAGTGGCCGCGGTGCCGCGCGCTTCATTGGTTATTCTGGCGGGCACGCTGACTACCTTCAATCTGCCGGGGTGGGGGATCGCTTTGATTCTTGGGGTCGACGCTTTGATGGACATGTGCCGAACGTCGGTCAACCTTCTCGGTAACTGCGTAGCAACTGCCGTGGTGGCGCGCTGGGAAGGCGTGGTAATTCCGGCGACGCCTAGCGAGCCATTAGAAGTGGCGTTAGAGAGAGCTAGCTGAGCCGCGCGCGTGAGCAAGCGGGCCACTAGTAAAGAATCACGAAACCGCCGCCCGGTTTCGCAATCGCGGCGCCGAAACTCCAGGCTGGCAGATCCGTCACGGTCTGCTTTTCTCCGATTGATTTTCCGGCAGTATCATAGAGCTGCCACGCAAGCGAGCCGCCTTTGCCCCAACCCGTGCCTTCCGTCCAGACCATGAGTGTGTCGCCATTCGGAGCGATAGCAAGGCGCGGATGCTTGCGATTCTTTCCTTCACCCGTGCCGCTTACAGGCGCAGCGTTTGCGTTGGTGAGATCTTCGAAATACACTTGGCCCGCCGTTTCCCAAGCACCCTCAACTTTCGTATCTGCTTGCGCAAAATCCATACTCGTCATGGGGCAAGCGTTGATGTCCCAGGTGTGCAATTTTCTGCCTCGAAATTCACGCTCAGGACCGCGAGAGCTCAGCAGATAGATATCGCGATGAACATTTTCCGTTGCCGAGCGATAGAGTACGCGCACATCGCCCGCTGCGTCCGCGAAGATGGCGAGTCCGCAGCATCCGCAGGCGCCTGTCGATTCTTGCCAACTGCGCTGCTCGGCGGCGAATGTCTTTCCATCGTCCCCGGACTTGGCGATCCATACCGCGCGACCCGCTTCGCCTTGAGGAGCGCCTTCTGCTTTGCCATGCCAGGCGACGTAGACGTTGCCGGCCGAATCAGCGGCGACGGCGCCGCCTCCATCTAAGCCGGAGGTGTGAGTCATCAAATTGCGCTGCGGCTCAAACGCAGTTTTAGATTCGTTGAGGCGGCTATAGAACATCGCTCCGTTTGAGGAGGCATTCCAAGCCACATGAACTCGGCCATTCCGTCCAATAGCAAGCTGGCCTCCGCGAATTGTTCCAGCGGCAATCGCGGTACCGGGTTCGCTATTGACTCGCAGAGGCGCCGACCATGTGGCGCCGAAATCGGATGACCGCACATAGAAGAGATCTCCGTGTCGCTGCTCGCCGAGATAGTAGAGCAGATGTAATCGGTTATCACGATCTATCGCCGCACGCGGCTGAATGCCGCCGTTCGGCACGCGGATCAATGATGCTGCGTAAAGGAACAATAAAAAGGCTGTCATCGTCGCTGTAACATCTCTAATTCTTCCAAAGTGCGTGGCCAGTCCGAACCCAGGAGTCTTGAAAGCCCCCGGTCGGCTAGCAATTTACCGCCGGTTTGGCAGCGTGCACAATAGTTCGTTTCGTTATCGGCATAGCGAATGCGCTGAACTTTTTCTCCGCACCTGGGACATGGTTCGCCGTAGCGGCCATGGACTGCCATATCGCTGCGAAATGCGGTGACCTTTTCAGGGAAACGATTTCGCGCCTCGGCTTCGAGACGATCGATCCAGAGTGCGAGTGTTTCACGAGTTGCGTCGAAGAGCCGTTTCCATTCTTCCGGTTTGAGCTTTTGCGTTTGTGCGAGCGGCGAGATTTTTGCCGCATGGAGAATTTCGTCCGAGTACGCATTGCCGATGCCGCT
>Ga0081455_10006590_pt1 | contig 12421 bp, 13 predicted proteins | sample TabmetS3T2R1_FD_70207 | JGI IMG/M metagenome (GOLD analysis project Ga0081455, IMG submission 70207) | Tabebuia heterophylla rhizosphere microbial communities from the University of Puerto Rico - S3T2R1 | ecosystem: Host-associated > Plants > Roots > Rhizosphere ... | reverse complement strand
GCCTCGGCTCCGGTACTGGGGCGGTTTGTCGATATATCGATTCGGCAACGAGTAACTGCTACGGCGTCTTGGGCGCCGCGGGATCAGATCACGTGTGGGTCGGGAAGCCGAGGTTCACCCCGCCGTGCGACGGGTCGAGCCAGCGGCTCGTGACGACCTTGCCTCGGGTGAAGAAGTGCACGCCTTCGGCACCGTGTGCGTGGGTGTCGCCGAATAGCGACGACTTCCAGCCGCCAAACGAGTAGAAGGCCATGGGTACCGGGATCGGCACGTTCACGCCGATCATGCCGACCTCGACCTCGTGCTGGTACCGTCGCGCGGCGCCGCCGTCGTTGGTGAAGATCGCGGTGCCGTTGCCGTACGGATTCGCGTTCACGAGCCCGACCGCGTCCTCGTACGACGCGACACGCACGACCGACAGCACCGGGCCGAAGATCTCGTCGGTGTAGACGGACATCTCAGGGCTCACCCGGTCCAGCAGCGTGGTGCCGAGGAAGAAGCCGCCCGGCGGGAGGTCGCCCTGCCGCCCGTCGACGACCACGCTCGCGCCGGACTCCTCGCCGGCGTCGATGTAGCCGGCCACCCGGTCCCGGTGCGCGGCGGTGATCAGCGGGCCCATCTCGCTGTCCGGGTCGGTGCCGTTGCCCACCCGCACCTTGGGCAGCCGGGACGCGATCGCCTCGACCAGCCGGTCGCCGAATCGGCGCGCCGTGGCGCCGTCAGCGATCGTCGTCCACTCGACCACGACAGCCTGCATCCCTGTTGTCGCCCATTCGACGAAACATACCGCAATGCGCCGATTGGGACCGGACGTGATCGCTTTCAGCACCTCGGGGTGGGTGATCGCGGCAGCAACGCCCTCCCGTTGGAGCTTGAACTTGGGCTCGGTCACGCTGCGCGAGACGTCGGCTGCGAGCACCAGCAGCAGATCGACCGGGTCGGCCGCCCGCGCCTGTGTCGCGAACAGCGCCAAGGCAAAGCCGAGCAGGGCGACCACGGCCCTCATGGCGGTCAGGCGGGCGTGAACATGGGCAGCGGCGGGCCACCCTCCGTCGGCTTGAACACCAGCTTTACCGGCTGCTCGCATTTCAGCTTCTCGAAGTCGCAGTCGACGATGTTGGTCACCATGCGCGGACCCTCGGCCAACGTCACATAGGCCATGGCATAAGGCACCGGCGCGCGACGCATGACGCTGTAGGAATAGATCGTACCTTTGCCCGAGGCTTCGATCCATTCCGTCTTGTCGCTGAAGCAGAACGGACAGATCGTGCGCGGATAGTGATGTGCCTCGCCGCAGCTCGTGCATTTGCGCACCAGCAGCTTGCCCTTGGCGGCGGCGTCCCAATAGGCCTCGGTCTCCGGGCTGACCAGCGGCGGCGGGAGCTTGCGTTCCTTGGTGTCGGCCATCTTGCTACTCCCTTTCCAGAATGACGGTGGCGCTGCCGTGGCGCAGGCCGAGCGAGCCGCCTGTCCCGTGTGCCAGCGCGAGGTCGCAGTTCTTTACCTGCACGGCGGGATGGGCCTCGCCGCGCAGCTGGCGCACCGCTTCCAGCACCTTGGTAAGACCGCCGCGGTTGGCCGGATGGTTGCTGCACAACCCGCCACCGTCGGTGTTGAAGGGCAGCTTGCCCACGCCCGAGATCAGGTTGCCGTCGGCCACCAGCTTGCCGCCCTTGCCCTTCTCGGCGAAGCCCAGGTCCTCGAGCTGCATCAGCACGGTGATGGTGAAGCTGTCGTAGATCGACACGTACTTGATGTCGGACGGTTTCACGCCGGCTTCCTCGAAGGCTGCCGGCCCGGTGAAGCGGGCCCCCGAATAGGTCAGGTCGACCTTGCCGCCCATCTGGGTCTTGATGAACTCGGAGGCGCCCACGAGCTTGACCTTGGGGCGCTTCAGCGACTTGGCGATCTCGGGCGCGACCACCACGATCGCGCCGCCGCCATCGGTGATGACGCAGCAATCGAGCCGGTGCAGCGGATCGGAGATCATCGGCGACTTCACCACGTCCTCGACCGTGACGACGTCGCGCAGCAGCGCATGCGGATTGTGCTGGGCGTGGTGCGAGGCCGCGACCTTGATCCAGGCGAGCTGCTCGGACGTGGTGCCGAACTCGTGCATGTGGCGCATGGCGCACATGGCGTACATGTTCACCACGGTCGGCCCGTAGGGAAACTCGAAGGGCTCGTCGGGTGTCGGCGTGCCACCGCGGCTGCGCGGGACGGTGCCCGTCGCCATGCCCTCGGCACGCGGCCGGCCGGCCAGCGTGATCAGCGCCACCTTGCACTTGCCGGCGACGATCGCCTCGGCGGCGTGGGCGACATGGAGCACATAGGACGAGCCGCCGGTGTCCGTCGAATCGACGTGGCGCGGCTTCAGGCCCATGTACTCTACCATCGACATCGGCCCCAGCCCGGGCGCGTCGCCGGCGCAGAAGTAACCGTCGACGTCGTCCTTGGTGAGGCCCGCATCCTCCAGCGCGCCCTTCGCCACCTCGGCGTGGATCTGCGCCAGCGACAGGTCCTTCGCCAGTCGCGTCGGATGCTCATAGATACCGCCAATATAGGCTTTGCCCTTGATGCTCATCGGCAGCCTGTCTCCCTCATTGTGCGGCGCACATGGTGGGCGAATGGTGTCTCACAGGAAAGTGCGCTCTTTCGCCGCGAAGAACGGTGTTAAGCTGCGCAAAATCTTCGGGGAGTGCGTTGATGATTCTGCGATTCCTGACGGCTTTTGCCGCCCCGTGCCTGCTGTTGCCTGGCCTGCTGCTGGCAGGCGGCGCCCAGGCCCAGGGCAAGCCTGAGCTGCTGTGGTTCGGGCAGTCGGCGTTCAAGCTCACCACGCCCGGCGGCAAGGTGATCATGGTCGACCCGTGGATCATGAACAATCCCAAGACGCCGCAGGAGCTGAAGGATCTCGACAAGCTCGGCAAGGTCGACCTGATCCTGGTGACGCATGCCCACGGCGACCATCTTGGCGACGCGATGGAGATCTCGAAGAAGAACAATGTGCCGATGTGGGGCCCCGCCGGCATGAACCAGTTCCTGGCCACGCTGGGCCTGATGCCGGCCAACCTGGTGCCGCGCATGAACAAGTCGGGGACCATCGAGCCGTTTCCCGGCGTGAAGATCACCCAGGTCCACGCCGAGCACTCATCGGAGATGATCCTGAAGGATCCGGCGACCGGCAAGGATACGAGCTATCCCGCGGGCGAGCCGGTCGGGCTGATCATCGAGCTGGAGAACGGCTTCAAGATCTACCACATGGGCGATACCGGCCTGTTCGGCGACATGAAGTTCATCGGCGAATACTACAAGCCGGACCTGCTGCTGATCCCGATCGGCGGCCACTACGTCATGAGCCCCAAGGACGCCGCCTACGCCACCAAGGAGCTGATCAAGCCCAAAATGGCGATGCCCATGCACTACGGCACCAACCCGTTCCTCAAGGGCACGCCGGCCGAATACAAGGCGGCGCTGGGCCAGACCTCGGTCGATGTCGTCGACATGAACCCCGGCGACAAGAAGACGTTCTGACCTAACGCGGCAGGAGGTTCTTCGACGTGATGTTGTATCCCGTCAGGACGGCCTTCTTGCCGGACATGCGATAGTTGAACGTCTCCGTGCCCTTGCCCAACGCAAACGACGTCTCGTAGACCAGGTTCACCGTCGTGCCGCCGGTGCTGAAGTTCACCTTCCAGTTCTCGCGCTTGGTCTCGGTCATCTTGCCGAGCCGGCGCTGGACGGTCTCGAGCATGGCCACGAACGCTTCCTGGCCTGTCGCCTTCTTCAGCTCATCGCTCGTCTTGTCATAGATGTCGTCGTAGCGGCCGGCATTGTAGGCTTGGTGGAACTTCTCCACCTCGCGCTCGGCCGCCGCCAGGTCCTCCTTGGTCGAGCACGCGCCGGCGGCAAGGACGATCATCGCGAGAACGAAGACCAGCCTTGCCGACCGAGCGATCATTTTCATGCTCCATCAGTCGCCTGCGACGTCGCGTGCTCCGACGGTACGCTGGCGGAACTCCTCCGGCACCTCGCGGCCGACATCGGTGAAGGCCTTCTTCACCGCGGCCACCGTCGGACCGAATACCGCCTTGCGGTTGGTGCGCGCCCATTCGTTCGACGACACGATGGTCTCGAGCGAGCCCTGGAAGCGCGGCATCACGTAGCGCGCGAACAACTCGTAGGAACGCAGCGTCTGCTCGCGGGTTGCCCATTCGTGGGCGCGGAACAAGACACCGCCAAAACCGCCCTTCGAGTAGCCGAGCAAACGCTCTATGCCCCTGGCCACCGTTTCGGGATTGCCGACCAGGGTCGTGCCTTGCGCCACGCCTTCGCGCAGCGGGTCGTCGGCGCGCCCCGGCGGGCGGCCGAGCGTGTCCTCGAAATAAGTTACCGTTTCGCGACGCTCACCGACATGCACCTCGCGCAAGGCCTGCTCGTCGTCTTCGGCGATGTGGGCGTTGACCACGATGCGCCATTTCGAGCGGTCAGCCGTGTAGCCGTGCTTGGCCGCCGTCTCCTCGTAGATCGCCCACTGCTTGGCCATGGCCTCGGGACCGCCCGGCAAGCCGGCCCCGATCGACAGCACGCCCAGCCCGTGCTTGCCGGCCGCGATCATGCCCGACGGCGTGATGGTGCTGGCGCAGGCGATGGGAAAGTGCGGATAGGAATACGGCGCGAGATGCAGGCGCGCCTCCTTGAGCTCGAACCAGTCGGTCTTCATCGTGACCGGCTCCTCGCACTTGAGCAGCTGCATGATGGCGGACAGTGCCTGCTCCATGCGGTCGCGTTGGGTCGAGGGCTCTATTCCCATCATATAGGCGTCCGACGGTAGCGCGCCGGGACCGCAACCCAGCATGGTGCGGCCGCGCGACATGTGGTCGAGCTGCACGAAACGGTTCGCCACCATCAGCGGATGATGATAGGGCAGGCTCGTCACGCCCGAGCCCAGCCGGATATAGCGCGTGCGCTCGATCGCGGCGCCGATGAACACCTCTGGCGCTGCGATCGTCTCCCACCCTGCGGAATGATGCTCGCCAATCCACGCCTCGTCGTATCCAAGCTCGTCGAGCCACTCGATCAACTCCATGTCGCGGGCCATGGCGAGCGTGGGATTCTCGCCCACGCGATGGAAAGGGGCGAGGAAGATGCCGAATGTCAGCCCCTTGTGGTTGCCGGTCTGTGCCATTGAGAAAAACCTCCGTCGCCGCCGACCGTAGCATGGGCCCGACATTGACCGAAGCCGTGGCTTGCGCCGATCATCGGCCAATGACAGAGGCCACCTCTTTGCCATTGGCACGATTCTCGCTGGTCGAAGTGAACGATATCGACGTGCCGCTCTGCCTCCGGCTGGCGACGTCGCTGGCTGGCAAGATCGCGGCCGATCTCGGCGCGCAGGTCCTCAAGATTGAGCCGCCTGATGGCGATTCGGTGCGCCATATGCCGCCTCTGCTGCCGCGAGGCGAAAGCGCCCTCTTCCAGTTCCTCAACACGTCCAAGCAGTCGTTGGTGCTCGATCTCGAGCGAGATCAAGGCCGCACGGCGCTTGCAGCGCTGATCGCCAAGGCCGATGCAGTGATGTTCGAGGAGCCGGCATCGATCGCCTCCTTGGCGCGAGAGAGCCAGGCCACGCCGATCGAGATCGCCGCCTTCCCGCTCGAGATGAAAGCCGCGTCACGCCCGGTCAGCGAACTTGTCATTCAGGCGATGGGCGGGCTGATGCACATGATCGGCGAGCCCGAACACAAGCCGCTGAAGCTCGCCGGCCATCAGGCGTCCTATGCTGCCGGACTTACGGCGTTCACCGGCCTCGCTGCCGCTTTGGCGGCGCGCGATGCCGGTCGACCGGCGCCTCAGGTGCGCGTCTCGCTCGCCGAGGTGATGCAATGGGTGAACTGGAAGGCCGCATCAGGCACGGATGCCTCGGGCGCGCCCCCAGGACGCGAAGGCAAGGCTTCGGAATTCCAGGTCGTGCCCTGCCGCGACGGCCACATCGCCGTCGTCTATACGGTGACACAATGGCCGGCCACGCGCGCCCTGATCGGCGACGAACGGCTGAATGAGTCGAGATTCGCCACACGCGCCGGCCGTCGCCAGCACATCGCCGAGCTCTACGACATCCTGAGACCTTGGTTCGCCGACAAGACGCGCGCGGAGATCCAGAAGATGGCGCAGGCGAAGGGCGTGCCGTTCGGGCCCGTCTTCTCGCCGGCCGAGCTGATCGCAACCGAGCAGTACGTCGCCCGCTCCTTCCTGGCCGAGATGACGCATCCCACGCTCGGCAGGCTGCTGATGCCGCAGCTGCCGGTGCAGTGGAACGGTCGCTCCTTCGCGCCACGGCCAGCGCCATCGCTGCAAGAGGCGGAGTTCGCCGCATGACCCGCCCCCTGGCCGGCGTGCGCGTGCTCGATTTCGGCCTGCTGACGGCGGGTGCCAACACGTCGGCGATGCTGGCCGATCTCGGCGCCGACGTGCTGAAGGTCGAATCGGGCGCCTACCTCGATCCGTTCCGCGTCGTCGGCAAGCCCGACAATGACGATGGCTGGTGGAATCGCTCGCCGCAGTTCCGCTTCACCAACCGCAACAAGCGCGGCCTGGCGCTCAACCTGAAGGATTCGGAAGGCCAGCGCGTCATTCGCGAGCTGGCCAGGCACTGCGACGTGGTCGTCGAGAATTTCCGGCGCGGCGTGCTCGATCGCGCCGGCCTGGGATACGAAGCGCTGAAGGTGATCAATCCGCGCATCGTGTTCGCCGCCATCTCCAGCCAGGGCGACAGCGGGCCGGAGCGCATGAACGTGTCGTTCGGCTCGACCCTCGATGCGACCAGCGGCATCGCCGCCCTGACCGGCTATGAGGGCGAGGAGCCGCGCATCTCGGGCATGGACGTGAACTACCCCGACCAGATCGTGTCGCTGTTCGCTGCCGGCATCGTCATCGCCGCGGTCATGGAAGCGCGACGCACCGGCACGGGCGCCTTCCTCGATTTCTCCCAGCGTGAAGTGGCCTCGTTCACCCTGGGCGAGGAGATCCTCGCCGCTTCGCCTCATTCTTCGCCGCGCGGCAATGCCCAGCACGGTATCCCGCAGCAGGACGCTTATCGCTGCAAGGACGGGCGATGGATCGCCGCGACGTTCGGGGAGCCGGATCCCGACATCGAGTCCTTTTGCGCCGGCCGCAGCAGCGGTGACGCCATTGCGGTCCTTCTCGAGCGCGGCATTGCCGCCGGCCCTTGCAACGACGGTCGCGACTTGCTGTGCGATCCGAATCTGGCGGGCGTCACCCTGGTGCGCGACAACCGCGGCGCCCTGGTGAAAGGCCTCCCTTGCCGCCTTGATGGCAAAGGCATCACCATCGAACGTGCCGCGCCTGACCTCGGGCAGCACACCGAGGAGGTGCTGCGCGAGCTGCTGGGCTATGGCGATGCCGAGCTGGCGAAGCTGCGAGAGACGGGCGTGATGTCGACAACGCCCGCGACGGGAGACGTCTGAATGCCGCGCGCTGAAGTGCACAAGATCATGGAGCGCTTGGCGATCCCTGCCATCGCCGCGCCAATGTTCCTGGTCTCCAATCCCGCCCTGGCGCTCGCCTGCTGCAGCGAAGGCATCATGGGCAGCTTCCCCGCGCACGGCACGAGAAGCCGCGAGGAGTTCCAGGGCTGGCTCGACGAGATGCGGGAAGGCATCCAGCGCCTGGAGGACGAAGGCCGGAAGCCCGCACCGTGGGCGGTGAACCTGGTGGTGCATGCCTCCAACCCTCGCTATCCGGGTGATCTCGAGCTGGTCGAGAAGTACCAGGTGCCCGTGGTGCTGACCTCCAAGGGTGCGCCGGGCGATGCCATCAAGCGCATCCATGGCTGGGGCGCGGTCGCATTGCACGACATCGCCAACCGCCGGCATGCCGAGAAGGCGCTGGAAGCCGGCGTCGATGGCGTGATCGCGGTGGCGGGCGGCGCCGGCGGCCATACTGGCACCATCAATCCGTTCGCCCTGATGAACGAGGTGCGCCAGCTCGGCGATCATTTCGCCGTCGTGCTCGCCGGCGGCCAGACCACCGGTCGTGACGTGCTGGCAGCTGAGGCTATGGGCGCCGACCTCGCCTATATCGGCACGCGCTTCATCGCCACCCAGGAGGCGATGGCCGCTGCTGCTCACAAGGACATGATCCTGAAGACTCGCGCCACCGACGTCTTCCTCACCGCCTCGATCGACGGCGCACCGGCCAACTGGCTGACGCCGAGCCTGCTCGCGGCCGGCATCGACCTCGATGTGCTGCGCACGACCTTGCCCAGCAAGATCGTCTCGGCGCAGGACAACAAGAAGCGCTGGAAGGACATCTACACGGCCGGCCACGGCGTGGGGAACATCGATGACGTTCCCACCGCCGCGGAGCTGTGCCGGCGGCTGGTAACGCAGTATCGGGCGGCGAGGAAGGAGTGGATCGACGAAGTCATGGCTAGCATAGCCGAGGCTGACCGCGGCGAGTTCGCGTCAGATGAAGAAGTCGCCACGACGATCAACAGGTTTGTGAGGCGCCGCTAGAATCATTTTGCCGGACCGCGGGCCTCCAGGCCCGCTCATGAGCATGATGCGGGCCTGGAGGCCCGCGGTCCGGCAAGACGTCGTTTTCGCTTCGCGCGATGACTCGGGTAGCGCTCGATTTGCCGCTGCTCTAGGCTTCGCCCCCTGACGACAAGGGGAAGAGCGTGAAGACGAAGGCGGCGGTCTGCTACGAAGCCGGCAAGAACCTCGAGATCGAGACGGTCGATCTGGAAGGGCCGAAGTTCGGCGAGGTGCTGGTCGAGATCAAAGCCTCAGGCGTCTGCCATACCGACGAGTTCACGCGCTCCGGCGGTGACCCCGAAGGGCTCTTCCCGGTGATCTTCGGCCACGAGGGCGCGGGCATCGTCGTCGATGTCGGGCCGGGCGTGATCGCGCTGAAGGCCGGCGATCACGTGATCCCGCTCTACACGCCTGAGTGCCGCGCCTGCAAATCATGCCTCTCCGGCAAGACCAATCTCTGCACGGCTATCCGCGGCACCCAGGGCCAGGGCGTGATGCCCGACGGCACCTCGCGCTTCTCGATCGGCGGCAAGAAGATCCATCACTACATGGGCTGCTCGACCTTCTCGAACCATACCGTGCTGCCCGAGATCGCGCTGGCCAAGATCCGGTCCGACGCACCGTTCGACAAGGTCTGCTACATCGGCTGCGGTGTGACGACAGGCATCGGCGCGGTGATCAACACCGCCAAGGTCGAGCCTGGCGCCAATGTCGTGGTGTTCGGCTTGGGCGGCATCGGGCTGAACGTCGTGCAGGGCGCGCGCATGGTCGGCGCCAGCATGATCGTGGGTGTGGATCTCAATCCGGCGCGCGAGGCGCTCGGCCGCAAGTTCGGCATGACCCACTTCGTCAATCCCGGCACGCTTGGCGGCAAGGATCTTGTCGCGCATCTCGTCGAGCTGACCGACGGCGGCGCCGACTACAGCTTCGAATGCGTCGGCAACACCAAGCTGATGCGCCAAGCGCTGGAATGCTGCCATCGCGGCTGGGGCAAGTCGGTGATCATCGGTGTCGCCGGCGCCGGCCAGGAGATCGCGACGCGGCCGTTCCAGCTGGTCACCGGCCGGCAGTGGCTCGGCACCGCCTTCGGCGGCGCCAAGGGACGGCGGGACGTTCCCAAGATCGTCGACTGGTACATGGACGGCAAGATCGACATCGACTCCCTCATCACCCACACCATGCCGGTCGAGAAGATCAACGATGCTTTCGACTTGATGCACAAGGGCCAGTCCATCCGCAGCGTCGTCACCTTCTAAGGGAGCACCATGCGCAAGATCGGCAACGCCACCATCGAGAAGGTCGAGGAGATTTGCGGCCCGGGCTTTCGGCCGAACCGCATGTTCCCCAACTTCAACCAGGAAGCCTTCGACGCGCAAAAAAGCTGGATGCTGCCGGACCATGTCGAAGCCGGAACGGACCGCCTTGTGGGCTCCGTGCATACCTGGATCGTCAAGACTCCCCGCCACACCATCCTGATCGATACCTGTCTCGGCAACCACAAGCAGCGCACCAATCCCGGCTGGCGCAATCTCGACACGCCGTTCCTCAATCGCCTGCGCGCTTGCGGCTGCCCGCCGGAGTCGGTCGACTTCGTGATGTGCACGCACCTCCATGTCGACCATGTCGGCTGGAACACGCAGCTGGTCGACGGCCGCTGGGTGCCGACCTTCCCGAACGCGAAGTATCTGTTCGCCAAACGCGAGTACGCGCATTGGGAAAGCGAGCGCGGCAAGCAGGGCGAGGGCAAGGTCAACGACGGCTCGTTCGACGATTCGGTGCTGCCGGTCGTCGAGGCCGGCAAGGCGGTGATGATCGACAGCGATCACCAGCCCGACGCGCTGCTCACCGTCAAGGACTATCCCGGCCACACGCCGGGCTCGATCGCCATCAACCTCAAGGATGGTGAGCGCCGAGCCTGTTTCTCTGGCGACATCATGCATCACCCGATCCAGGTCTATCATCCCGACTGGTCCAGCCAATTCTGCTGGGACCAGGCGCTGTCGGCCAAGAGCCGACGCCGTCTGCTGGAGGATTGCGTCGAGAGCAACGCGCTGCTCTGCCCCGCTCACTTTCCCGGGGCCAACGCCGGCTTCATCAAGCCGCAAGGCGACGCGTTCCGCATCGAATGGGATGTGCAATGAAGCTCGAGACGCTCCTCACCGGCCTGAGCTTCGGCGAAGGGCCGCGCTGGCACGACGGCAAGCTGTGGTTTTCCGATTTCTATGTCCATCAGGTGTGCACGGTCGACGAGGCCGGCAAGGCGGAGACCATCGTCGAGGTGCCGGGCCGGCCGTCGGGGCTGGGCTGGCGTCCTGACGGCACCCTGCTGATCGTGAGCATGACCGATCGCCGGCTGATGCGCTTCACCGACGGCAAGCTCGCGGTCGAGGCCGAGCTGCGTCCGCTCGCCACCGGCAGCTGCAACGACATGGTGGTGGACGGCAAGGGCCGCGCCTATGTCGGCAATTTCGGCTACGACCGCCATGCCGGCGAGGCGCAGCGCACGACCTGCCTGATCCGCGTCGACCCCGATCGCTCGGTGCACAAGGCGGCCGACGATCTCCTGTTCCCCAACGGCACGGTGATCACGCCGGACGGCAAGACGCTGATCGTCGGCGAAACCTTCGCCCATCGACTCGCCGCCTTCGACGTAGCGCCCGATGGCACTCTCTCCAATCGCCGCCTCTGGGCCGAGATCGACGGCTGTTACCCTGACGGCATCTGCCTCGATGCCGAGGGCGCCATCTGGGTCAGCGACCCGTTCGGCCGGCGTGTTCTGCGCGTGCTCGAAGGCGGCACGATCACGCACAGCCTCGATCTCGCGCCGCGCGGCGCCTATGCCTGCATGCTGGGCGGCGCCGATCGGCGGACCCTGTTCGTCGTCACCAACAGCGGCAGCGGGCCAGCGATCAGCGACAAGCGCGACGGCCGCATCGAGACCATGCGCGTGGATGTGCCAGGGGTCGGCTGGCCCTGAAGCCCTGCGCAATTTCAAGGGGGAAGCGATGAAGGGACCGGAGGAAGATGCCGGTTTGGCCGGCAAGGTCGCGATCGTGTCTGGTGGAGGCGCGGCGGGGGACGGCATCGGCAACGGCCGGGCCGCCGCCATCCTGCTGGCGCGCGCCGGCACCAAGGTGGTGGTGGCCGACCTCGACCAGAAGCTCGCCGAGCGAACGGTCGAGATGATCAAGGCGGAGGGCGGCACCGCCGTTTGTCATGCTGGCGACGTCACCAAGGAGGCGGAGTGCAAGCGTCTGGTCGATGCTGCGGTCGATCGCTGGGGCCGGCTCGATTTCCTGGACAACAATGTCGGCATCGGCAGCCGCGGCAGTGTCGTCGACGAAAAGCCGGAAGAATTCCGCCGCGTTATGCAGGTCAATGTCGAGACGATGTTCCTGCTCTCCAAACATGCCATCCCGGCGATGATCAAGACGGCCAAGGGCGGATCGATCGTCAATATCTCGTCGATCTCGGCGCTCAGGCCGCGCGGCCTCACCACCTACACGACCTCGAAGGCGGCGGTGATCGGGCTGACGCAGGCGATGGCGGTCGATCACGGCAAGGATCACATCCGCGTCAACTGCATCTGCCCCGGCCCGGTCTATACGCCCATGGTCTATGCCCGCGGCAACGGCATGAGCGAGGCGGCGCGCACACAGCGCGCCAAGGCGTCGGTGCTGAAAGTCGAAGGCACCGGCTGGGACATCGGCCATGCTGTGCGCTTCCTAATGAGCGCGCACGCCCGCTACATCACCGGCCAGGTGCTGGTGGTCGACGGCGGCGTCACGCTGCAGGGACCGGAGCGCGATTCAGAAGATCACTGACCAACGGTGTCATCCCGAGCGCAGCGAGGGATCTTTGGA
>Ga0081455_10002727_pt1 | contig 12422 bp, 13 predicted proteins | sample TabmetS3T2R1_FD_70207 | JGI IMG/M metagenome (GOLD analysis project Ga0081455, IMG submission 70207) | Tabebuia heterophylla rhizosphere microbial communities from the University of Puerto Rico - S3T2R1 | ecosystem: Host-associated > Plants > Roots > Rhizosphere ... | reverse complement strand
GATCAGCTCGGTTACGACGATTGCCGTGTTTCTCACATACTCCGAGCGCGTTTCGACCTGGCCCTCGAGCACGACGTCGGTGAACCCCTTCTCCTCGCTGCCGGCAACCAGCCGACAGAACACCGGATCGCCGTCGTAGCGAGGCAGGCACCACCACACGATTCGAGAGGAAGGATTGACCAGGGCCGCGGTGCGGCCATTGCCAATGACGGCAAGATCCAGCCCGTAATCTGTCATGCGGCAGCCTGTCCATTTGCAGCCAGCATGTTCAGGGCATCACGCACTTGCGCCGGATTTGTGAAAATGCCGGCAAGTCCCGGAAAGTAGCGATGGACGCTGAAGCCCTTGCCGCCGATTTCGGGCAGGACTCGGAATACCGATTCATCGGTGATGTCGTCGCCGATGAATACGGGTATCCGGCCCGCGAAGGGCGCATGGGCCATCAGCTTGCGGATGGCCTCTCCTTTGTCGATGCCCGGGCGCTTTACTTCAAATACGGCCTTGCCAAGAAGCAGTTCGGTCGGCTCGCCTGGAAAAGCCGCGCGACAGCCAGCGACATGCCGGCGAAGACGTTCTGCCAGCTGCGGAGCTTTTCGATAGTGCAGAGCGAGTGAATAGCCTTTGTCTTCGACGACAACGCCCGGGCCAAGCGCTGCACCTTCGGCAAGACAGCGACGCAGGTCCTCTGGCAACGGCTTTGCCCAAAAGAAGAGTTCGTTATCTGACAAGCGCATCTCGGCCCCATGGCCGCCGATTGCGGGCAAATGCAAAGGCGCGAAAAGTCGATCGAGATCGCTGATGGGGCGTCCGCTCACCAGAGCGAGTGCACCCCTCGTCAATTCAAACAAACGCTTCAGTGTCTCAGGAAGGCCGGCGGCAATCTGTACCTCGGCGGGCGACGGGCCGATATCGACGATAGTGCCGTCCACGTCGAGCAAAAGCGCAATCTTTCGCAAATCCAAATTGGTAAAAAGATCCATACTCGCGTCGTCTGCAATCGCCCGCACTACTATAATTCCGAGCAGTGGAAGAAAGTTCAGCAAAACGTTCGCGTGTCAGCGCGCGAGAACCTCGACATCGCCGTCAACGCCGGTAACGACCTTGAAGTCGCGCTCGTAAACTTTTCCTTCGTTGCGGGCAATCGCGCGATATTCACCCTCGGCAAGAATTACGCGTGGAAACGCACCGATTGATTCCTTGATCACGTCGCCACCGGGCGTGAGGACCGACCAGGCGGTATTGGCGAGCGCCTCGCCGCCCCGATCGGTCACCAGTTTGAGCGTGATGGCGGCAGCGCGATGAGTAACTGTGATGTCGGTCAACTTCCCGGGCTGAACGCGAATGTCGGAGCGTACGACCGAATTGGCCTCACCGTAATTCGAGACAATATAATAGGTGCCTTCCGGGACCACGACGACATCGCTGGTCGCTACATGCTCTGCGATAGGACGGCGATCGCCCGGTTCGAACTGGCTGCCTTTGTATACGTCGAAGGAGATTTGACCTGGAGGAATGCGCACGTCGCCGACCTTGCCTTCTATGCGGAGTCCGCCCGCAGGCAGCTCAAATTCTTCGTGTACATTGGCGGCGCGCAGTTCGACCGGTTTGACCGCGGTGGCAAGTCCGAAACCGACGTGCACGATGTAGGCGCCGGCAGGAAGCACAAGCGTGGGCGTGGGAGACTTGTCTTCCTTGACCAGCTTGAAGTTTCCATTTGTATCGGCCTTAGCGCCATAGACGCGCCAGGTCAGGCCTCCCCCGATCGGCAGCGCCTCCTTGCCAAAGCGGGCGCTAAGCGCGAGCGCAACTTGACCGGGGGGTACGGCGGGAATTGAACCTGTCGTATTGGCTGAATTCGATCCCTGCGATGACCCTTGCGCGGGCGGCACCGACGGTATCGGCAAATTGCTCGGTCCGAAGATGTCGCTGCGTGTCGCGGGGGCCGGTGAGATCAAACCGGTGGATGGTGTCGCCGAGAAAAGCGAATTCTGCGCTAGGGTCTGTGTCGCGTCTTGCGCCATGGCCCCAACCGGCACAACTGCAAAAGCAGCGAGCAAAACCGCGGGCCCTAGGCGGGCAAACCGGGCGGCGATTGCAGGTGCTCCATTCATGGCATGCTTGTTTTCGGCCGAAATCGCGGCGATTTCAAGCCGCGTTCGCATGTTGTTTGTGACCTGATTAGCGCTGTGGTAGGCGCAATCGGATTGTTCAGAGATGACCTATGCCTGATGCTTTAGAGCTGTTGAAGACGCGCCGTTCGGTAAAGCCAATCGAGCTTGTTGGGCCTGGCCCAACCGCGGATGAAATCGAGACGCTGCTGCGGATTGCTTCGCGAGTGCCCGATCATGGCAAGCTCGCGCCTTGGCGATTCATCCTGTTTGAAGGTAACGGCCGCTCGGCTGCCGGCGAAGCTATCGCTTCAACCTATGGCGCGGATCATCCTGACGCTACCGCGGACCAGCTCGCGTTCGAACGCAATCGGCTCGCCCGCGCGCCGCTTGTTATCGCCGTCGTCAGTCGTGCCGGCCCACACGTGAAAATTCCCGAATGGGAGCAGCAACTGTCCGCGGGCGCCTCCGCTATGAGCCTTGTCTTCGCCGCGCACGCGATGGGTTATGCCGCGAGCTGGATCACAGAATGGTACGCCTATGACCGGCGCGTCCTCGATGCCCTTGGGTTGTCCCCGCATGAGCGGATCGCGGGTTTTGTGCATATCGGGCGCCCTGCCCGACCTCCACAGGACCGTGACCGGCCGAGTCTCGAGTCCATAGTCACGCGATTTGGCGGCTGAGGAACCTCTGGTCCGGCCTGACATTTAACCTTTATGTAATGAGGGCGGGCGCACCCTCCCTGTCACGTTTCGGTCACAACACTCCGTCAGCAATCCTGATATTGCTGGCTTCACACGACGCTGCCGGAGCCTTCTTCGGCAGAGAGCGCGCTAAGGAGATAACGTTCGTGGTCTTCGAGGGCTTGTTCGCGCGAACGCGAAATGGCGACCGTGCGGCGGAAGCGACGACGCAACCGCAGGCGGCAGCCGCGCGCCCGACCATCGGCCTGGCGCTTGGTGGCGGCGCCGCGCGTGGTTTTGCCCATATCGGCGTCATCCGTAAACTGCTGGAGCACGGCATCGTCCCCGATGTGATCGTCGGGACCTCGATCGGCGCGGTTGTCGGCGGATGTTATGCCGCCAAGGAAATGGACAACCTTGAAACCTGGGCCCGTACTCTCACCGTGCGCGGCGTGCTCAGCTATCTCGACCTCAGCCTCTCTGGATCCGGACTGATCGGAGGCGGCCATCTTGCGAGCCGCCTTGAATCCGGGCTGAAGGACACCCGCATAGACGATCTCCCCATCCGCTTCGCTGCGATCGCTACTGAATTCAACACGGGCCACGAAATATGGCTCACGCGGGGTCGTCTAAGCGAGGCTTTGCGTGCGTCCTATTCGCTGCCGGGAATATTTCCGCCTGTCCTGATTGGCGGACGCTGGCTTGTTGACGGCGCGCTGGTCAATCCTGTGCCGGTCTCGGCCGCCCGAGCTTTAGGCGCTCGCCTGGTGATCGCGGTCAACCTCAACGGCGATCTTTTCGGACGCGGCACGATCATCGCGAGCCATGGGTCGGACGACAGCGAGGCTGGCGTGCAGCCGAAATCCAATGGCCTGCGTGGCATGTTTGCCGGCGATCGGTCATTGCGCCGGCAATTTTTCGGCCGACGCGGCCGTCCCGGACTGCCGACCGTCATGGTCGAAGCCTTCAACGTCATGCAAGATCGCATCACACGCGCGCGGTTGGCCGGCGATCCACCGGATGTGCTCATAAGTCCGCGGCTTGGCGGCATCGGCTGGTTCGACTTCCACCGTGCGCACGAAGCAATCCAGATCGGCTCTGAGTTTACCGAAAAAGCCATCAGCGCGGTCAGCGAGGCCGTGACCGCGCTGTCGCAGCCCGCCAACGGATCGCTTTAGGTTGGCTGTTACGCCGTGCGGATATAATCGCGCATCGCCTCGGATTCGCCCTCGATCTCTTCGACGCGCTGCTTCACGACGTCACCGATGGAGATAAGTCCAACTAATTGTCCGTTCGCAATTACCGGCATGTGACGAAATTTTCCGGCGGTCATGCGTTCCATGATGCTGGCGCACGTGTCGTCCTCGCCGCAGGTCGCAACCTCTCGCGTCATGACCTGGCCGACCGGCAAAGCAAGCGCATCTGCGCCGTGCTCCGACAGTGCCCGCACGATGTCACGCTCGGACAAGATCCCCGCGAGACGTTCTCCCGCCCCACGGATAAGGACTGCACCGATACGATGCTTGGATAGCAATTTTGCCGCCGTCGCCAGATCGGCCGTCGGCTCGATGCTGATGATGTCGCCGCCCAATTTCTTGGCGGCCAGGATCGCCTTGACGTTCATGGCAGCCTCCCTGGCGCATGATTATTGTTCATGGAGTCATGCGCAGAAAATACGCGCCGGCTCACAACACAGGTCGCAGCCGGTTTTGGGAAACGATCATGCTGAGCCAGCGGTTCCGTCAAGACGTAAATGTGCAACGCGTCTTGCCGGCCAATCCCGTTAATGACGCGTTGCAGCAGAGTCCTCGGATGGCGGAAGTTGCGGCGCTGGATCGAACCAGGAAAAAAGCAACAGTCCCGCGAGAAACCCGCCGATATGCGCCTCCCAAGCCACTTGGTGTTCCTCGCCGGTAATCGGCAACGACCCAAGTCCGAACAGGATATTGATACCGAACCATACCGCCACGAAAAGCATCACGCGCGTTTCTGACAGTACGCCGCGTAGCGGAACAGCCGGGACGCGGTAGCTCTCCTCGTCGGCCCGGCCCAGCAGCGTCAGCGGACCCCCACGTTGAAATGCAAAACGCATGGCTGCCGCCATGGTGCCCGAGACAACCGCCGACGCGCCTATCATCGGAAATTGTTCGCCTGAGTGCGTCGCCAGATGCGCTGCTGCTCCAGCAGCAGCAGTCACGACAAAAAAGGCAAGAAAACGTGAGGAGCCAAAACGGCGCGCCACCGCGCTGCCGAAAGGCAGAAGCCATATCGCATTGACGGCAAGATGGGTCCAGTCAGCATGGATGAGAGCGTAAGTAACGAAGGTCCATATATCGGCCCCGCCGCCGGGCAGCATGCCTGCAAGCACATTCGACGTGTCGTAACGCGCCGGAATAAAAGCGAAGCTCAACAAAAATTCCAGCTTCTGTTCGTCGCTCAGCAGCAGCGTATATCCATGCACAAGCACGAGTACAGCCAGCACCGCGACGAGCACTGAAGGGATGTTGAAAAGCGGTTCGCGCTTCACGAGACAATCCGGAGGGGCACGACTGAGTTACGCCGCTTTGCTGCTCCGCCGCAAGACAGATTTTTCGCTGAGAAAAGGGAGGGCTTTTCGCCCTCCCTTTGAGCCGAGTTACGGGGTGTGTCGCCGTAGTTAACGGTCAGTCACATCCCCTCCGCCTCCCCGAGGCTCTCAGCTTTTGAGAACCCGCCGTCGGGAATTGCGGCGGGCCAGCCACATGGATGACGCGAACCATAGCCGGGCGGCATGCGATCCGCCAACGCGACTCTGGTTTTAACGCTAACCGCAGTTCACGGGCAGCAGTGGGGTGTGCGGCACGAAATGTGTTCTTTAGATTATAGCATCGTCAAACCGCGCGGCGCGCCCTGTCCCAATCGACTATGAAACACGATTCAACCCGTAAATTGTTTGACTACTGGAATCGGAGGCGAGGCCGACGCCTGGTCGCGGCACGTTCGGATATCGATCCGACAGATATCCGTGATGTATTGCCGGATGCATTCCTGCTGTCAGCAGATTTCACTGACGAGATAAGGTTTCGTCTTGCGGGCACTCGAGTCTGCGCATTGTTTGCGCGTGAGCTCAAAGGCGAGGCCTTCAAAAGCGTTTGGAGTGATGCGAGCCGAAATCAGGTCGATGCGATCCTGACCTCTGTGATTGATGAAAATGAGGCCCTCGTGGCCGGCGTTCTTGGCCGCACCGAAGATGGGGCGGAAGTTGAGCTGGAATTGCTGCTGTTGCCTCTTGCGCGTCACGAACGGACCCGCACTCGAGCTCTTGGCACCATTGCTCCGTTGACGCAGCCGTATTGGCTGCGGGAACGCCCTTTGACCGAGCTCGACGTCCGGACGCTTCGGAATATCGCGGCGGAGCAATCTTTCGCCTCCGCCACTCATTTCCAGGCGCGGCAAGGAGAACCGCGCACACGGCACGGTTTTCTTGTCTACAAAGGGGGACGAGATTTGCGGCCGGATAAGCGAAGCGGCTAACGCATCGTTAACGATAGCCTAATACGCTGGCCATTACGGAAATTGTTTCCGATCCCAGCACCTATGGCGTTGCCTTTGACCAAACCGGTGTTCCTGCCTCTCGCCGAGGAACGCCGGCGCCATCAACGCGTGAAGGTAAACCTTCTCGGTCGCTACATGTTGGCTGACCGGCGCGAATTTCCGTGCCAGGTCATCGATATGTCTCCCGGTGGCATGGCTTTGATCGCGCCGATCGCAGGCCAGCCGGGTGAACGGGTGATTGCGTATGTGGATCATCTCGGCAGGCTCGAAGGCAAAATTGCGCGCGTGCTGGAAAATGGTTTTGCGATGACCATCTCGGCAACGCTGCGCAAGCGGGACAAGCTCGCAGCACAGCTGACCTGGCTCGCCAACCGGCAGATCCTGAACTTGCCTGAAGATCGCCGTCATGACCGCTTCACCCCGCGAAAGACGGTGGCCCGGCTGGTCTTGCCAAATGGCACGAATGTCGCGTGCCGGGTGATCGATCTTTCACAGTCGGGTGCCGCCATCGGTGTAACGCCGGATCTCCGTCCGGCCGTCGGCGTCGTCGTAACGGTCGGCAAGACGCAAGGCCGTGTTGTCCGCCATATCGAGGATGGCTTCGCCATCGAATTCATGCGTCTCCAGCATCCCGACTTCGTCGAAGACAACGTGACCAGCGAATAGCGTCACTTTTCGGTAAACGCTGCGCAGGGCCGTCAAAGTTAAGCCTGGCGGCCAGCTACAGATCCTTGCCAAGCATCCCGCGGGCCCGCGCCGGCTAAACGCTGCGCGCAAGTTCGCGCTTGGCAGCCATGACGCATCGAGCGGGTCCCCAAATGCGCGCAATTTGACTCAATTTGCATTGCTTAGGTTTTTAATCGAATTCGAATCCAAATTTCGCAGTATTCTTGTCTGTCTTTACTTGAATTATACTAAAAATGACTTCTCGAACTTAGCGCCAATACAAAGGCTTTGTGAGAAATGTGGCCCCAACAACAGGGGAAGGGGCCGCAATGGCCGGGCGTCTCAAACAGGCATTTCGAGCCGGCAGCGCGCTGGCTGTCGCCAGCGTCGCTGTGGCGATATCCACGGCCGCTGCGGCCGCCGGTGAATCCACCGCGTCTCTTGGCGGATCATGGGATCCGGGAGGTCGGCCGGTTTATCTCTCGGTCGGAGAGCCCACGCGCGCGCCAATCGGCTGGGTCGACTTCTGCATCACGTACAAGGCGGAATGCGCGACAAGGCTATCGGAGCCACGGGACGTTGTTCTCACCGCCAAGGCCTGGACCGACATGGTCAAGGTCAACGACTGGGTGAACGAATCGATCAAGCCCATGACCGACCTCGAACACTGGGGCGTGGTGGAACGCTGGAACTACCCTGACGACGGCTTTGGCGATTGCGAAGACTATGTGCTGCTGAAGCGTCGCCTCCTCATGCAGGCGGGATGGCCGCGCGAGGCACTCCTGATCACAGTCGTGCGTGACAGGAAGGGCGATGGTCATGCGGTCCTTACCGTAAGGACCGATCGCGGCGAATTCATTCTCGACAATCAGGAATCCCAGGTCTTTCCCTGGGCGAAGACGGGCTATCGCTTCGTGAAACGACAATCACAATCCGATCCGAACCTGTGGGTTTCGCTCGGTGAACCGATCGCTCCGGCGACCGTTTCTTCGCGCTGACAGGACATGAATTCGCGCTCCCGGTCACGTCCCCACCCCTCCCCGTCCCCAGACCGGGTTCGCGAGCGGCCGGGCCTCCCCCAGGGCCCGGCCGCACACTGAACGCCTCGCGATTTCTCTATCTGTTTGACCGCGCTGATTGAGACGCAATTTCGCTTGCCGAACGTTGCCCGGCGCGCTTTGCCTGAACCACGCTACGGTGGCCGCTGGTGCGTTTGCTTCGCAAGTCGGGGACGCACGCAAGCAAGCGCGAGAACGAGTGCCAAAAACTGCGCACCTAACCCAAAACCCCGAAAACCGAACGGTACCTTGACGACGATGAAAAATAAGAGTGCCGCCACCGCGGCGAGCACTATCATTCGGTCGCTTTGCAATTGGTGATCATCCAACGCAACTGCCGCGCACAGCAGTACAGCAACCAGGACAGGGACAGCGTGATATGGCTCGAGCCACGGGCTGAACGGCAATGGAGCAAGCATAAGCACAACCCAGTCCGCCAGTGCAGCCCGAGAGGGAATCGGCACACAAAAGGTCCCTCGGCAACGCCACGCATATACGAGCAACGCCGCAAGCCAGATGGTTTCAATTGCTAATAGCCACGCGCGCGTTGTGTCGGATCCGAATTCTGCGCCGGTGAGATTCACGACTGCTTTTTGCAGGCTTACAATCGGCGGACCTCCAGCCCTAGTCGCGAGACTTGCATGCAGGGACGGATCGCCGATGGTCCGCACCTGGTCGCTCCAGCCGGAGTAAAGTCTCAGCGTGCCGTCCGTGCCGAACAAGCCGACCGGCAATCCCAGCCAGAGAATGAAAACAGTTGCCGCCGCGGCGGCGGTGGCGCGTCTTGGCCCGTTAAAGAACAGATAGACCAGCAGGAGTCCGCTGTAGAGCTTAATTGAAAATGCCAAGGCAACAAAAATTCCCGCCAGCACCGGCAGACGCCCGACCAGCGCGTAGCCCGCCATCACAAGGCCGATACATATTAGGTTGCTGTTGGCATTACGGAGGTCCCACGAAATTGGCGCATCGGCAATCAAGATGGCGACGAGCCCCACCAGAAGCCATGCTGCACGCGTTTCATTGCGCTCCTGCACCAGACTTGCACGCAGGCACACAATCAGTCCCGCTGCCATCAAAAAGTACCATGCCGTCATGAAGACCGCGGGCCCGCCGATGCAGAGGCCGTAGAAGATCAGAACGGCAGAGGGCGGATACGGGAAAATCGCGCTCGACGGATACGCTGCCCGCTCGAAAATGGCATGCGCCTGATCAAAGATGATCGACGCATCCCCTCGCGGAGCGAGTGGCCATACCGCAGACACCTGGAAACGCGTGAGATGATAAGCAAGATATAGCGCGATGCTGCATCCGGAGAGAGCAGCGATAACCGGTTTCTGTCCGGCTTCGATAAAACGACCGCCGAACCCGGACCTCATGGAATCGACATCCGGACGTCATCCGAATGATCGTGAGACTTGGGCAGTGGCATTGGAATCGCGGCACGACGATCGAACGTAAGCCAAATCAATGTGATCATCGCACGCAGAATTTCGCGCTTGGAGATCTTCGAAACGCCGGCTTGTCGGTCGCGAAAATGGATGGGAATTTCGCGAATGGTCAGGCCGTGGCGAGCGAACTGAGCCGCGACTGTTGAGGAAAAAGGCATATCCATCATCTGCGATGCTTTCGACAAGTCCCGGGGGAATGCATTGCAGGCGTACGGCTCGCAATGAATTCGTGTATTCAGTGATCGGCAGATGCAACAATAGGCGCGCAACACGATTGGCGTTGCGGCTCACGAACAGGCGCCAGCCGCTGTAGTCAAGACGGCCACCGGGCAAAAATCGCGATCCGAACGCAACATCTGCACCCCCGTCGAGCAGGGCTAAAACACGAGAAACATCCTGCGGATCGTGCGAGAGGTCAGCGTCGAGTGTGACGAGACGTGAGTAGCCGTGTTGCCGCGCCTGCAACCATGCGAGCTTGTGAGCCGATCCGACGCCGAATTTGCCTGGACGCATGATCAGCCGCAGGCGGGGATCGGTGGCGGCACGCCCCGTCAAATATTCGGCCGTTCCGTCGCAAGAAAGATCATCGACGATGAGTACGTCGAAGCGCCCCGGCAAACTCAGGAGGTCATCAAGCAAAGGACCGATCGTCTGTCGCTCGTTGAAGGTCGGAGCGAAGACCAGGGTATCGCTGGTGCGGCTGATGGAAGCAGATTGCAAGATCATACGAAGTTCAGAGTCGCACGGTGAAAGGGCTTAGGCCGCCAAGTGTTGAGGTACGGCATCGTAACGAGCCCAAGTCGACCTCGTAAACCGAGAGAAAACCCGCTTCGACCCTGTTCGCGGTCACTTCGGAAACCTTTGTACTGAAAAATCGTGCGGCGGCGCGGCTTTTCCGCGCCCGGCCCTTCGGCAAGCAAGAAAATTTGGCGGAAAACAACCACATTCGCGACCGTGATGCCACGGCTCAAACTTTTAATTTTTTTCGCATTGCTCGACAGTGCAAGAGCGTGCGAAATTCGATTGGGACGATGCACCTGCCCCTTCGCCGTCTGTCTCACTTTGAAACGCAGAGGCTGCAAGGTACGTTACTACCGGACGAAAAGGGACTACTGGTGCTAGTCTTTGAAACGTCTCAGCATTCCTGCGGTGACGAGTAGCGCGTGAGAGGCAATCATGAGTGGTACAACTCGGGACGACGAACCATCCGATTACAGTAGGTATGCGCCAAGACGGTTTCGCGACCCAGCAACGCCGTCTACCACCGAAAGACCGTTCGTGCCCTCTGCGCCAACGGCACCGGTGCCCAAGACCGCCCAAGAGCGGCGGCCAGGATCGGATTTTTCCTCATGGCCGGAGCCTGTCCCGGAGCCGCCGCCTCCGCCGCATCGACTGGAGGATGGGACGTCGACATTGGTCGGCCGGATTGCGCTGGTCGTTACATTTGCGGCGGTCGTCGCATTGGTGCTCATTTTCGCAAAGCCTATATCGCAAGGCGCGCATACGCTCTTCGATACGGCTTCGCGGGCCGTCCAGACCTCCAAATCAATTGACTTGCTGACGCCGACGAACGTCCCGTCAAATGATCCGGTCGCTCCGGCGACGCGCGTTGCCGCGGCTTCGGCTTCACCGCCGCCTGCAGCGGCGCCGGCTGCGCAGCCCGCGCCGGCTTCCGTCGGCCAGTCGGCCCCAGCCAATCAGCAAGTGACGCTGTCAACACCTGCACAACCGCTCGGCCAAGAGCCGACGACCATCAAGACAACGTTCCGCGGCGTGACTGACAACGAAATTCGGTTTGGAATTTCGGCACCTTTCAGCGGCGCAGCAAAAGAGCTTGGTCAGAACATGAAGCTGGGCATTGAAGCTGCCTTCAATGCAACCAACGCCCGCGGCGGAGTGCACGGCCGAATGCTTCGCCTCATCGCGGCGGACGACGGTTATGAACCGGCTCGTACCGCCGAGACAATGAAGCGCCTTTACGAAAAAGACCAAGTCTTTGCCGTTGTCGGGAATGTCGGAACACCCACGGCAACAGTGGCATTGCCCTACTCTCTTGAGCGCAAGATGCTGTTTTTCGGTGCGTTCACCGGCGCCGGGTTGCTCAGAAGTGATCCTCCCGACCGATATGTCTTCAACTACCGCGCCAGTTACGCTGAAGAGACCAGCGCAATGGTGCACTATCTGGTGAAGGTGAAGCGGCTAAAACCGAGCCAGATTGCAGTCTTTGCCCAGGCGGATTCGTACGGCGACTCCGGCTTTGTCGGCGTGACAAAGGCTGTTCGCGCGCTGGGCGGCGATGACAATGCGGTCTTGCGGTTCAATTACCAGCGCAACACCGTCGACGTGGATGAAGCTGTCGAGCAACTCAAAAAGAGTCGCGTCCCAATCAAAGCGGTCATCATGGTGCCCACCTATCGGGCCGCGGCTAAGTTCATTGAGAAGACGAAAGATCTTTTCCCAGGCATGATCTACACCAGTGTTTCGTTCGTCGGCAGCACCGCGCTGGCGAACGAACTGATGCTGCTGGGCAAGAGATTCACAAATGGAGTGATCGTGACGCAGGTCGTTCCTGCGCTTGATGGCCACTCATCGTTGGTGCTCGATTACAAGGCTGCGATGGCCAAATATTTCCCGGGCGAACAGCCGGATTACGTGTCCCTCGAAGGTTATGTGGCGGCCAATGTGCTAATCACTGCGTTGCAACGCAATGGGCCTGATCTTGATACCGAAAAGCTCGTTCAAACTCTCGAAAATCTCCAAGACCTGGACCTTGGATTAGGAACTCCAGTGACCTTCGGTCGATCCGAGCACCAGGGCGTGCACAAGGTGTGGGCTACACAGCTCGACGAGAACGGGCATTATCAGACCATTGACTTGGAGTAATAGCGGTTTCCCCGCGAGTGGAAGGGGTACATCAATAGAATA
>Ga0081455_10006589_pt1 | contig 12423 bp, 15 predicted proteins | sample TabmetS3T2R1_FD_70207 | JGI IMG/M metagenome (GOLD analysis project Ga0081455, IMG submission 70207) | Tabebuia heterophylla rhizosphere microbial communities from the University of Puerto Rico - S3T2R1 | ecosystem: Host-associated > Plants > Roots > Rhizosphere ... | reverse complement strand
CTGGTCGTAACGGGCCACGCACATGAAAGTCGGCCCAGAGGCTTTAGTGCCAATGAGATATTGCCAGGGTGCCAAGCGAGCGTTGCAAGAACTCAGTCCGAAGACAGCAACGTTTCTTATTTAAGAGGGATTTGCGTCGGCACGGTAAATGCACTCACCGTGTTGGCTGGCGCTGTGGGAGACAGGCTAGGAGGCCGCATACAAGTCTGCCCACCACCAGACACGACCATTCGACAGCGGGTTCTTGTCGTCACAAACTACATTGATGCTCGACCTAACCGCTTGCACGAAAATTTTCTCCACCTTGCTATGGAGGCACTAGGGGAAGCGTGGCCATGCCAACGCTAAATACAAAGTGGCCAAGTGATAAGAACCACAACTGAAGGCTCGACCTTGGGCACTTCGGTGCCGTCGCTGCGCCGAGCTAGGGGGGCATCATCCAGCCGACGCTTTGTAAGCGAAAAAGCGCGCTAGAGGCCAAGGTGGAAGGATGGTAGGCACTGCGCATTCCGGCATAAAATTGCATGCATTTTCTGATTTGGCAGCGACGGGGAATTGCGCCTTGTTTTGCAAACAGTTGCAAAATGTGTCGTGGAACTCGATGTGATATTTTTATGAATGCGGTTGCAGGCTGAAACTGCGACCCTGCCAGTGACAGCAGAGCGCCAGTGAGGCCGGCTTGGTGGCCGTTCAACAGGGGGGAATTCGTGCCGGATTTCCTCACTGGGATGCTGCTAGTCCTGGCGCCGTCAGTTCTTATGATCGCTTGGTTCCTCTGGCAATCGAGAGCGAATTAAATTTAGTCGCTACTGTGAGAGTGCGTCGCGTGCCACAAACTCATCAAGCCGATCCCCAGGACCATCTCATTCTTCCATTGTGTCTGCGGTGTCGCGCACCGGCAATGTCGCTCACTTGTACCGAGGAAGAATATCCCGGTTACCAAAGGCGAATATTTGAGTGCCCCGTCTGCGGTGAGACCATGACGCAATGGGCGGGTGCGCGTCAGAAGGCATTGGGGAGATCCCAATGAGCATGACGGATTACTACCGGACAAGAGCAGCCGAATTTTACGCTCGCGCCCAAAACGAGTCTCACGCTTCAACTCGGCGTCGATACGAGAACATGGCTAGTCACTATTCACGTCTGGCTGAGGATGCTGACCGCGACGCGACCGTCCAACAGCTTACGAGTCACCGCCACCCAAAATCAGACACGAAGCACAATTGAAATAACGGCTCGCATCGCGACCTCGAACAGTTTTACGAGTTACAGCCGCCGAAGATCAGGTGTGAGCCAAAGCCGAAGTAACGGCTATTGTCCGTACCACCAGATCATCGATAACTTGTCGACAATCCGCACATGTCCGCTTTCGAAGTAAAGCGGACATAGCCTACTGCAGTGCAAATGTCCGCTTTGACCCAAAGAAGACATTAGTACTTCAGAAGCTACTTCTTGGTTTGAATATCGAGGATGTCCAGAACCGCGCACTCGGGTGCGATGGTGCCGGTACATTTGGCAACCGTTCTTGCCAACAACCGCTCCAGCTTACGTAGTTCGGTGATCCTCGCCCGGATATCGTTGAGGTGACCCGTCGCAATGTCGCGAACCCGGTGGCAGGGCGCTTTGCCGGGCCCTCCGAGGCGGAGCAAACTTCGAACGTCGTCGGGCGAAAAGCCCAAATCCCGTGAGCGCTTGATAAATGTCAGCACGCGAACATGTGCCGTGCCATAGGCGCGACGACCGGCAGCAGTGCGCGGCGGCTTCGGCAGCATCTTGATCCGCTCAAAATAGCGGATTGTTTCAATGTGTACGCCGGTGAGCTTAGACAGCTCACCAATCGTTATTCCGTCGGTAGTCATGACGACGCGCATACGAAAACCTTGTTTCTTTAGTCGCTACAGAATGCATCTTAGCAGGAATCTCAGATGAACAGTCACAGCGCGGTGAAGCTTGCTTCTGTAGTGGCTACAGGAGTCATCATTTGCTTTTGGGGCTCTGCTCGCGCTCGTGGCTTTAAGCCGCTGGGCAGAGAGGGGCCGCACCGAGGCTGTAAGCGACACACCCAGCCGAGGTGCGGCCCGCAGCTTCCCCGCAGACAGTGCAACGGCAGGCGTTTGCGCCATGTCGCTACGGTTGCTGGTCGCTGCAGCAGCCCTAGTCTGGGCGGCCGCGTTTCTCTTGGCGCCAGACCGCAAATCGTCTGTCCCGTCACCACCGAATTTATCCAAGACGAGATAGATCGTTTTAGAAGTCCACCGACAGCACACAGCCCCCGCGGATTATCGTCATTTGCTGCTGGTTGATTGAAATTATGGCCTGATTTTCGGAGAGACCGCCTTCGAGGTAGTCTTTCTGTTTCGGAGCGCAAAATGCTCGCGAAGTCGTGATTGCGAGCATGCTTGATTCTTAGATCGCTATAGGTTGAACACGCCAGAGAATAGTCAACGCGCACAGGCGCAGGCCGAGACGCATCCCAAGAATGATTTTGCGATCCACAATTACTTGCCCGGAGTGCGGAAGCATCAAAACCGAAACGATGCCGACCAACGCGTGTCAATATTTCTACAATTGTTCCGATTGCGGTGTACGGCTCAAACCAAAGGCAGGTGACTGTTGCGTGTTTTGCTCATACGGCGATTTGCCGTGTCCCCCGGTTCAGGAAGCGCATGAGAAAAACGAAGTCTGTTACTGCCAAGACACTGCGAAAATAACTGACTGCGCAAGCAATTTTGAGTGGCCTAACTTGCCAGCTCACACTGCAATTGATCGACCGAGATCAGTCATGACGATGATACTGGCCATTCTTGCCCTTCTGGCGACAGGCGGCGCTTTCTGCATGTTCTGTCTGTGAACGCGACGACAGCCGCTTTTGGGGGTAAAGCGGACATGACCTTGTGCACTGCATATGTCTGCTTATGACCCAAAGCGGACATCGCCGGCCCAATCTGATAGGCTTTGAAAACTGGCGTCGTCCTTAACCTCGCTGCGGAGGGTTACGTGCGCCGGCGAGATTTCATCAAAGTTATTGCTATTTCGGTCGCATGGCCGCTCGCGGCGCAGGGGCAGCAGGGCGATCGGATGCGGCGCGTTGGCGTGCTCATGCCCGGCACCGCCGAGGACGCCGAATATCAAGCCCGCATGGCGGCGTTCCTGCATGGACTGCAGCAATTGGGCTGGAGCGACGGCCGCAACGTGCGCATCGATACCCGCTGGGCTGCAGGCGATGCCAGCCTTATTCGCAAATATGCGACCGAACTAATCGCGCTCACGCCGGATGTTATCCTCGCCCCTGGCACCACGAGTTTGGGTCCGTTGTTACAAGCGACCCGCACCGTGCCGATTGTATTCACGACACTCCTCGATCCGGTCGGCGCCGGCTTCATCGACAGCCTGGCGCGGCCCGGCGGCAACGCCACCGGTTTCATGGCGTTCGAATACGGCCTGAGCGGGAAATGGCTAGAACTGCTCAAGCAGATCGCGCCAAGCCTGACGCGAGTGGCGGTCCTTCGGGATCCAGCCACAGCCGCTGGGATCGGGCAGTTTGCTGTAATCCAGTCCGTGGCGCCGTCGTTCGGAGTGGAGTTGCGGCCGATTGACATGCGCAAGGCTGACGAAATCGAACGCGCTGTCGCGGCGTTCTCGCGCTCTTCAAACGGCGGTTTGATCGTGACCGCCGGCTCGGGTTCGGCAATTCATCGCGATCTGATCATCAAGCTTGCGGCCCGACATCAACTACCCACCGTCTATGGTGCACACCACTTCGTCACCGGCGGCGGCGTGATTTCCTATGGACCTGATCGGGTCGACCAGTACCGGCAAGCGGCCGGCTATGTTGATCGCATCCTCAAGGGTGAGAAGCCCGGCGATATGCCAGTGCAGGCGCCCACGAAGTACGAGTTGGTGATCAACCTCAAGACCGCCAAGGCACTCGGCCTCACCGTGCCGCCCACGTTACTGGCGAGCGCCAATGAGGTGATCGAGTGAAAGGACGGAATGTCCGCTTATGGCCCATAGCGGACACGGCCGCGTGCACTGCACATGTCCGCTTTCGGGGGTCAAGCGGACATCACCGTTTGCGGGAATTCGCTTTCGCGGTCGCTGTTGGGGGTAGAGCGGACATGCCGTGTTGCACCGCATATGTCCGCTAATGACCCAAAGCGGACATTGGAAATGTCAGTCCTAGCTTCGCGCAGCAAGTAATGGAAAGATCGAAGAGGAAATCTTGTCGGGAGGGAAAGATGCGCAAAGCTGTGTTCGCGTTAGCCGTATTTGGCTTGGCTGCCTTGACGGGTGCCGCATTCGGCCAACAAAAGTCAGCGAAAGAGCAGCTTCTAGGAGCTTGGAATCTTGTCTCCGTTGATTACGTACGCGCTGATGGCAGCAGGTCCACAACCTTTGGCGATAATCCCAAAGGTATCGCTTTCTTCGACGGCAAGGGTCACTACATCATTTCGGTGATGCGCTCTGATCGAGCAAAATATGCGGTGAACGACCGAACGAAGGGCTCCGCTGAAGAAAACCAAGCAACGGCGCAAGGAACGAACACTTACTTTGGTACGTACACAGTAAGCGAGCCGGACCGCACCATCAGTATTCATATCGTGGGTAGCTCGTTCCCGAATTGGAACGAGACGGATCAGAAGCGCATATTCACGATCACTGGAGACGAACTCAAACTGACAAACCCAGTGGCGTCGACCGGGGGAGGGACAGCTGAGGTGGTGTGGAAGCGAGCCAAGTAAGTCCGCCGAGGATAAACCCCAAAGTATTGCGGCGAACAATGTCCGCTATTGGCCCAAAGCGGACATGGGCGAGTGCACTGCACATGTCTGCTTTCGGGGGTAAAGCAGACATCGCGAAACAATCAAGGACGATTTTCGCGCTCTACTCGTCGCGCCGCCATATCTCGTAGCCGATTTCCTTGGCGATCATTCCATCGCGGATATGGAAATTGTGCAATAATCGCATCTTCACTTTAGTGCCTATGCGAAACGGGCAATTCTCGAAGCCATCCCCTGATATGCGAAACGTCGCCCACATGTCATCGAATACGCGGTCGGGTGTTGCGAAACGCTCGATCGGTTGAAAGGTGATCCCCTCCGCAGAATTAAACACGCGCAGATACATCTTCTTGATCATCTCCCGCCCCCGGTAGGCTACGTTGCGAGAGGGCGTTTCCCAGATGGCATCCTCTGTATAAAGCTTGATGCATTCATCAATACGGTCGGGATTTTCCTCATGCAAATGCATGTCGACCAGGTCGAGCGCGTATTGGCACTTTTGCTCATATGTCTTCGGCAAACTACGACGAGCAAGCAGTTGCTCAACTGTCTCTCGGGATTTCTCGATGATATTCATCGTGTCCTCCTATTCAGCGCGAGCGCCATTCGCAATTCAGGTTAGGTTATAGGCTAGGCGTTGTCGGCATGTACGACAATCCGGTATAATCCGTACAGACTGTACGGAAATACGAACAATGGCGGTCGATTTAGGCGATTTGAACGCCTTTATGGCGGTGGCGCGGGCAAGCGGTTTTCGGGACGGCGCGCGAGCCAGCGGAAGTAGCGCGTCAGGCCTCAGCGAGGCAGTCCGCCGATTGGAAACGCAACTCGGAGTTAGACTGCTTAACCGGACGACGCGAAGTGTTGTGCTGACTGAGGCGGGCAAACGACTACTCGATCGGCTTGGCCCGGCGCTAACGGAAGTAGAGGCGGCTCTTGATGTGGTGAACCGCTTTCGTGACAGGCCGGCTGGTCCACTGAGGCTCAATGTTCCGGTCAGCGCGGCCCGCCTTGTGCTGCCGGCGATCGTGCCCCCCTTCCTCGCGGCATATCCAGAGATTCGGCTTGAGGTGCTTACCGAGGAGAAGTTCGTCGATGTGCTGGCGGCAGGCTGCGATGCTGGCGTTCGCTATGACGAGCGTCTGGAGCAGGACATGATCGCGGTGCCAATTGGTCCCCGTGTTCAGCGTTTCGCGGCTGCTGCTGCGCCTGCTTATCTCGACCGCCGCGGTCGGCCAAAACACCCGCGTGACCTCCTCAGTCATGCGTGCCTGCGGGGTCGCTTCCCAAGCGGCGCGATGCAGCCGTGGGAGTTCGAGCGCAACGGGAAAGTGATGAGGGTTGATCCCGCTGGGCCGCTGCTCGTTGGTATCGGCGGGGCGACCGATCTCGCGATTGACGCAGCAATTGCAGGGACGGGTATCATCTATGATTTCGAAGACTGGCTGCGTCCCCATCTTGATAGCGGCGCGCTTGAGCCGGTTCTCGAGCCGTGGTGGCAGCGGTTTTCCGGACCATTCCTCTACTATCCGGGGCGGCGCTTGGTACCCGCACCACTGCGCGCGTTCGTGGATTTCATTCGGATGACTAGATCGAAAAGGCGGTGAATGTCCGCTTTTGGCCCAAAGCAGACATTAGCCATTGAGGACTTGATTGCTCTTTCGGACATCAAGGATGTCCAGCACAGGACACTCAGGTGCCGTGGTGCCGGTACATTCGGAAACGGTTTTTGCCAATAGCCGCTCCAACTTACGAAGATGGGAAATCCTTGCTCGAATGTCGTTGAGGTGATCCAAGGCGACCTCCCGAACCCGAAGGCATGGCGCTCCGTCAGGTCCTCCGAGTCGGAGCAGTTTCCGAACGTTATCAGGAGAAAACCCCAATTCACGTGATCGCTTGATGAATGTCAGCAGGCGCACCTGCTTCAAATCATAGATCCGACGACCGGCAACAGTCCGCAGTGGCTTCGGCAGCATCTTGATCCGTTCATAGTAGCGGATTGTTTCGATATGTACGCCGGTCAGCTTAGACAGCTCACCAATCGTTATTCCGTCGATCCGCGAAGCCATGACTACACGCATACGATCACCTCGCCTAAAGTCATCAAAGACGAATACTCCGCTTGGCGCTGTGCTGGGGGTCACAAAAATTCGTATTGCTTTGGAGGTAAGGCGCACATTTTATCTGGTCAATGGTCGGTGCGTTGATACTCATTTTTCTGTCGTCCATGTTTCGTCAGTGATTGGTCCCAGACCTTCACCCTTTTGGATTTTCGAAAAGAGTGAGATAGAGCGAGTGCGCGATGGCAACGAGCACTACCCACTTTGTGACCACGACAAATATTTCGAAAGCCAAGGGCACTCTGGTCTCCCCTTCTCTTTGATGGGTATGCTCCCGCTTTGGCCTCAGCGACTTGTGGTTTGAAGCCAATTTTTTGTGCGTCGCTGCCACGCCAATTCGCCGCTAGAAACGGTCGTTCCCCGCCACCTAGTCCCCGTTTTGAAATCCCGCCGATGTCCGCTATTGGCCCAAAGCGGACATGGGCGAGTGCACTGCACATGTCTGCTTTTGGGAGTAAAGCGGACATCACCATCGCGGCATGTGCTTTTGCGGTCGCTGTTGGGGCTAAAGCGGACATCACTTTTTGCACCGCATATGTCCGCTTATGACCCAAAGCGGACATTCTCACCAGCGGGGCATATCGAACTCAAGCATCTCTCTAATCAACCTTCGGCAAAATCCTTCGCTGCTTTTTTTACGAGATTCAGAAAGTGCCGAACGACGACTGAAGGGTCGCCGCGTCGTGATGCGAGGTTCAAAATGGCCTTTGGTTGCATGTTTCCCTTGAGCCGACGGTACACCACTCCATCCATATTCATTCGTGACAGGGAAGCGGGAACGAGGGATATGCCGAGTCCGACTGCGACGAGGTTAAGTGTCGAAGAAATCCGCGGGGCTTCCTGGCCAATGCGAGGGCTAAACCCTGCCGCATGACAGGCGGCAATCATCGCTTCGTACTGCCCCAGTCCGTGCTGCCCTGGTTTGTGCGGACGTCCGTAGACAATGAAAGTTTCTCCGGCGAGGGCTTTCATTGAAATCGTCGCATCACGGCCACCGCCGGTTTGTGCGAGTACATGCGTACGAGGTAAAGCCGCCACCATCGGTTCTTCCAGCAACGGGTTGATGACGAGGCCATCCCGATCGGCAATGGGCGTTCGGAGAAATGCGGCGTCGATCTGTTCATTTCGTAGACGTTCGATGAGTTCGGGGCTAGGGCATTCCTCGAGTGTCAGTGTGACCCGTGGAAAAGCATCCCGAAACGCGCGAATGACACGAGGCACGAACGGATGAAACGGACCCGTGGGCGTAACGCCCACACAGATCTGGCCTTGCTCGCCTCGTGCCGTACGCCGTGTCGTTTCAAATGCGTGGTCGAGACGCCCAAGTATAGCGCGTGAATTGTCGAGCAACGCGCGCCCAGCGTCAGTCAACTCAACACCGCGCGCCTTGCGACGAAGTAATTGTAAATCAAGTTGCCGCTCGAGCGCCTTGATTTGTTGACTGAGTGGGGGCTGCTGCATGCCCAGGCGCTCCGCGGCCCGGGTAATGTGCCCTTCCTCAGCGACCGCGATGAAGTACCGAAGGTGCCTCAGTTCGATTGCCATATCCAAAACGTATGCATTTTGCGTCGAACCCATTATGGCTCGACTATCTCGAAAAGGCTATGCCGGTCCTCCCTTCAGTAAATTGGAGGAACGACCATGACTTTACGTAGTCCGAATTTGTTACGCGTTGCATCGCTAATTGCTGCGTTGGCGTGCGAACCCATCGCGGCTGCCGAATGGGCCACCGAGGAGGAGGCGGTCGCTATGGTGAAAAAAGCCGTGGCCCTCATTGAGGAGCAAGGCCCACACACGGCCTATGCAGAAATCACCAACAAAACGGGTCGATTCCACGATCGGGATCTTTACATTACGGTCCTTGGTCTCGACGGGAAGGTGCTTGCTCACGGTGCCAATGAGAGCCTAATCGGCAAGGTCCTGATCGACGCAACCGACGCTGATGGCAAGCAGTTCGTGAAAGAACGTAGTGAGCTTGCGCGTCAGCAGCCCTCGTTCTGGCAGAATTACAAATTCATGAATCCGGTTAGCAAGAAGATTGAGCCTAAGCAGATGTATTGTGAACGGTTGAACGAAACCGCGGTGTGCGGCGGCGTCTATAGTTTCTGATCGGAACTGGCCAAGATTGGAAAGGCGACGATGTCCGCTTCTGGCCCAAAGCAGACATAGGCTACTGCACCGTACATGTCCGCTTTTTGGGGTAAAGCAGACATGAGCATGGCGGCATGTCTGCTTTCACGGTCGCTATTGGGGGTAAAGCGGACATGCCCTTTTGCACTGCATATGTCCGCTTATGAACCAAAGCGGACATCGACCCAGATCCACGTGTTTCGCCGCCCGCCTTTAGCTGACGAATTTTCGGATCAGATTTCCCTACCGTCGCCGTCGCGCGCGTGACTTCTTTTTTGCAGAAGCTCGCCTTTTCCTGCCCCGGCCAGCACGCGTGGGCCGCTTTGGCGGCGACGTCCCAGTCGACGGCGGTTGTGTGGTACCGAGTTTTTGGCTGGGGCTCTTCAGCGCATCGGCATACCCTCGGCCCATCAGTTTCTGCAGCTCGAGGCGATCGAACTTCTGAAGATATGAGCGAAGAGCCTGCCGCTGTTTTTCTTCGTCTTCATGCTCGGTCTCTTTTCGTACCCGCGCCACGCCATCGAGAAACTCATTCAACTGGTCGCGGCTGGCCAGCGGTGGATGTGCAAAGTCTGGGAGCTGTCTGTCTGGTGTTTTTGCCATCTTAGATCACCATGGCAAGCTGATTTAATACAACCGCGTCACTCATCATGAACGCATGATCGATGTTACCTCGCAGTGTAATAATGTTCGCTGGGGGCGTGCTGACCAGTCGAGTTGACCACGCGGGTAAAACGCCGTCTCCAGGACCGCGATAGTCCGTGATTGGGCACAGGTCCGAATCCGGATCAAAGTTCGGAGCGATCCATTTCCAGGTCTGATTATTGACGGTGTCGTTGATTACGGCGCCGGCGCTGGTGACCTGCACGCCGCGGATATTGAAAAATTTATTGTTGATCGCGGGATCGAGCGGCGCGGCGACGCGGGTGTTATTTGCTTTCCCACTAACCAGTTTAAGGCTTGTAACGCCATAATTTTGTGGATAGCGCGCCTGCCCTCCACCTGTGATCGGATTGTCATAGGGATCCACCGGCACGCCGGTAGTCGCATCGACGATCGGGTATTGAGCGAGTGGAAAGAACGGATCCGCTGCAAGAAGAGCGCCGTCACGCAGATAGGTGCCCTGGTCAAGGAAAAGAAGTGAGTACCCTGCCTGCAGTGATGAGGCCACCTCCGTCATGGGTTTGTTACTTCCGTAGAAGGCGTTCAGGTCGGGCTCACCAATGAAGTAACGAGGGAGCTGTCCCGCATAGCCGTAAAACGGCGACGCCACCGTAACTGCCTTCTTCACTAGCTGAACGTATGGGTTAATGGATTCGTTCATGATGAGCTTGACGACCATGCCACCGAAGCTGTGCCCCACCAATGACAAGTTTTGTAGAGGATCGGGACTGCAGCTGGCTTGGACGCGCGATGCAAATATGGGCATAAAGACGTCCAGAAAATATTTGACGGTTAGACACAAATCTCGCCGCCAGTCCCACCCGAATATGAAATAATCGATGTCGTTAGAAAAGCACCACCATTTGAATCCCTCATACGGCAGGAAGGGGAAAAACCGGACAGGCCCATCGGGGATCACGATTTGCTGGTTATCGTCCAGATCGCCTTGCATTCGCAGATGCAACGCCTTCCCGGCTATAACTTCGCAGTCGACCCACAGCAGGTCGTAAAAGTAGGAGGCACCGCTCGAGTAAGGCGCATTTGCACGCAAGAGCTGCGAGCCGGTTCCTCCAGGGAACAGAATTATTGTTTTTCGATTTGTCGTTGCAGGATTGGCATTGTACCGGGAAATGAAACGCCCGATTGCATTTTGGAGACGAGCCAGTTGCTCGCCGTCTCTCGCCTGGTCATAGGTCATGACGCGGCTCTCTTTTCGAGTATTCCGAGTCCCCCTTTGGTCTACTTCCCCGTCCGCGCGTCAGTGTGTGATGTGCTTCACAAAACCTCAATTTTTCCGTCTCAGGCCGGTCGCGACTGCCGCGGTGCTTTAGCAGACCTGAGCACGCCGCAAATGTGTGCTTTTGGCCCTTAGCGGACATCGCTAGTTGCAGCGCACATGTCCGCTTTTGGGGGTGCGGACATGATCTTTTGCGGGAGTCCGCTTTCGTGGTCGCTATTGGGGGTAAAGCGGACATGACCTAGTGCAGTGCAAATGTCTGCTTATGACCCAAAGCGGACATTTGGCCCCCTTTTAGTTCGCTGGTTTGGCACGGTACGATGCCTCGTTCCTCAGCCTTGGGGGCGCAATGAGGCGGCGCGAGTTTATCAGTCTTGTTAGCAGTACAGCGCTGGCGTGGCCGCTCGGCGCAGGGGCGCAAGAACCTGGCCGCGTCTATCGCCTCGCCGTAGCAGTCACTGCCGGGCGAGACGAGCCGGCGGCACTAGCCTTCCTCGATGAGCTGCGCATCCAAGACTTTGTTGAAGGCAAGAATCTCGAGATCATCCCTGATGGCTTCCGCATCCGGAATGACCAAGCCGCCACGGTGGTGCCAGCAATAGTCAAGGCCGCACCAGATGCGATTGTGAGCGCAGGGGATTTCATTACACAGAAGTTCCGGGAGGCGACGAAGTCTATACCTCTCGTTGCCATGACGGAGGATATGGTCGCTGCCGGATTTGCGGCTTCGCTGGCCAAGCCTGGCGGCAATATTACAGGCATCAGCCTGATGTCTCCCGACCTCGATGGCAAACGGCAGGACATTCTGATCGAGGCGGTGCCAGGCGCGCAGCGGATCGCCATACTCGCGGATTCCAATGTCGCAACGTTGCAACATCTCCGTGCCTTGGAAGCCTCGGCGCGGTCGACTCACGGAAAAGAGCTGTTGGTGGTTCGTGCCGCGAACAGCAGCGAGGTCATACGAGCCCTAAATGATGCGAACGCGCAAGGTGCTGCCGCGCTCAATGTCTTGGCCTCGCCGATGCTGCACCTCAATCGCGGTGCAATCATTGAACGGGCTACTCAGCTGCGGCTGCCCGCTATTTACCAATGGCCCTAGACCGCGGACGAGGGCGGTTTGCTCGGGTATGGTCCGAGCTTTATTGACGTCAATCGTCAACGCGCCAGAATGGTGGCTAGGGTTCTGCGCGGCGCTAAACCTGCTGATTTGCCGATCGAGCAGCCAAGTACGTTCAAGCTGACGATTAATCTCAAGACTGCGAAGGCAATGAGCCACACTGTTCCGGCGGCTCTAGTACTGCGAGCTGATAAGCTGATCGAATAATCCGAAATGTCCGCTTTTGGCCCAAAGCGGACATCAGGTACTGCGCTGCACATGGCCGCTTTCGGGGGTAAAGCAGACATGACCTTGTGCGGAAATCCGCTTTTGCGGTCGCTATTGGGGGTAAAGCGGACATCGCCTTGTGCATTGCATATGTCCGCTTCCGCTTGT
>Ga0081455_10006587_pt1 | contig 12424 bp, 14 predicted proteins | sample TabmetS3T2R1_FD_70207 | JGI IMG/M metagenome (GOLD analysis project Ga0081455, IMG submission 70207) | Tabebuia heterophylla rhizosphere microbial communities from the University of Puerto Rico - S3T2R1 | ecosystem: Host-associated > Plants > Roots > Rhizosphere ... | reverse complement strand
CGAGCCGGACGACCAGTACCTCGCTCCGGAGGGACGGGTGATCGAGGTCCTCAGCGAGCACCAGTGCCAGGGATTCCTCGAGGGATATCTGCTGACCGGCCGGCATGGCCTGTTCAACAGCTACGAGGCGTTCATCCACATCGTGGATTCCATGTTCAACCAGCACGCGAAGTGGCTGAACGTGACCCGTGAGCTGCCCTGGCGCGCGCCGCTCGCCTCGCTGAACTACCTCCTCTCCTCCCACGTCTGGCGCCAGGACCACAACGGCTTCACGCACCAGGATCCCGGCTTCATCGACGTCGCGTGCAACAAGAAGGCCGAGGTCGTCCGCGTCTATCTTCCTCCCGACGCCAACTGCCTGTTGTCGGTCATGGACCACTGCCTCCGCAGCCGCCATTACGTGAACATCGTCGTCGCCGGGAAGCAGCCTGCCCCCCAGTGGCTGACCATGGACGAGGCGGTCCGCCATTGCGCGGCGGGCATCGGCGCCTGGGATTGGGCCAGCAACGACGGCGGCGCGCCCGACCTCGTCATGGCGGCGGCCGGCGACGTGCCGACGCTCGAGATCCTCGCCGCCGTCACCATCCTCCGGGACCTTCTGCCGAAGCTGCGCATCCGCATGGTCAACGTCGTCGACCTCATGAAGCTCCAGCCCCAGACCGAGCATCCGCACGGGCTGTCCGACGACGATTTCGACGCGCTCTTCACGCGGAACAAGCCGATCATCTTCGCGTACCACGGATACCCCTGGCTCATCCACCGGCTCGCGTACCGGCGGACGAACCACAAGAACCTGCACGTCCGCGGCTACAAGGAAGAGGGCACGATCACGACGCCCTTCGACATGACGGTGCTCAACGACCTCGACCGCTTCCACCTGGCGCAGGATGCGATCCGGCGGCTGCCGCGCCTCGCGGCGAAGGCGCCGAAGCTGATCCAGGTCCTGGAGGACAAGCTGGCCGAGCACAACCGGTACATCCGGGAGCACGGGCAGGACATGCCGGAGGTGCGGAACTGGCGCTGGCCGGGCTCCTCCCTGGGAAAGCCGAGCTAGGCGCTCTTCGACTTCTTCGCTTTCCGACCCGCGGCCCAGCCGGGCTTGTTGACCTGCGGCGTGCGCGAGAGCGCGAGCGCGCCGTCGGGCACGTCCTGCGTCACGGTCGTGCCGGCGCCGACGTACGCGCCGGCGCCCACCGTCACGGGCGCGACGAGCTGGACGTCGCTGCCGATGAAGGACCCCTCGCCGATCTTCGTGGGGTGCTTCTTCTCGCCGTCGTAGTTGCAGGTGATGACGCCGGCGCCGACGTTGGACCCGGCCCCGACGTCCGCGTCGCCGAGATACGCGAGGTGCTGGGCCTTGGCTCCCTTGCCCACGCGCGTGTTCTTGGTCTCGACGAAGTTGCCGACGCGGGCGTCCTCTTCGATGACCGACTTGGGGCGCAGCCTCGAGAACGGTCCGACGCGCGCACGCGGCCCGATCGTCGAGCTCTCGCATTCGCAGTGCGGCCCGACGGCGGCGTTCGCGGAAACCACGGTGTCGACGAGGCGCGTGAAGGGGAAGATCTCGCTACCCTCCTCGAGCACCGTCGCCCCCTCGAGCGAGACGAAGGGATGCAGGATGACGTCGGGCGCGAGCCGCACCGACGGCCCGATGCGGACGGTCGCGGGATCGAGCACCGTGACGCCGGCGTCCAGCGCCCGCTCGAGCGCGCGCCGCCGCTCCATCTCTTCCGCCGCCGCGAGGTCCCGCCGCGTGTTGACACCCCAGGCCTCGCGCCAGTCTTCGGCCTCGATGGCCTCGACCTTGCCCGGCCTGGCGGCGAGCGTCCCGACCGCGTCGGTCAGGTAGTACTCCCCGGAGACCGCGTTGCGTCGGATCTTCGCGAGGGCGCGCGCGAGCGCGTCCGCCGCGAAGCAGTAAACACCGGCGTTGACCTCGCCGATGGCCTTCTCCCGGGCCGATGCGTTTTTCACCTCGACGATGCGCCGGACGCGCCCGCGGCCGTCGCGGACGACGCGTCCGAAATCTCCGGGCTCCGGGGGACGGAACGAGAGGAACGTGAGGTCCAGGCTCTTCGCCGCGCGCAGCGCCAGAAGCCGCGCGAGCGTGGCGTCCGTGAGAAGCGGCGCGTCCCCGGCGAGGATCAGGACCGGGCCCCCGCCGTCGGCGAGCGCCGGCAGGGCCTTCCGGACCGCATCGCCGGTGCCGAGAGGCGGATCCTGGACGACGAACTGGACGTTGCGTCCGGTCAGCGAGGCCTCGACCCGGTTGTGGTCGGCCCCGACGACGACGAGCACGCGCTCGGGGGAAAGGTTGTCCACGGAGGAGAGCACGGCCTCGAGGAGCGTGCGGCCCGCCACCCGGTGCAGGACCTTGGGCAACGCGGAGCGCATCCGGGATCCGACGCCGGCGGCGAGGACGACGACGCGCGGAGGAAGAACGGCCTCGCCGGGCGACTTGCGACGACCGCCCCGGCGCCCTTTCATGGGATCAGTATAGGTCGGCGTCGGGCGGACGCGGATCGGGCCGGCGCGCTACGCCGAGAGAAGCTTCTGGAACTCGGGCGCCTCGCGGACCGGATCGAAATCGCGGTCGTGCCGGGCGAGCACGCGGTGGCGCTGATCTTCCTCGATGGCCTTGCGCAGGTGGCCGAGCGCCGTCTCGAGCTCTCCCTGCTGCGCGTAGCAGCAGGCGAGCAGGAAATCGACCTTGCCGCCGCCGTTCTTGCGGGCCGCGCGGTTGAGGTGCTCGATCGCCTCCGAGACGTTGCCCCGATTCTTTTCGAGAACCGCGGCGTAGTAGAAGTCCTCGGGCTCGGTCAGCTCCGGGCGCGGGCCGCGCCGCTGCCGCTCGCAGACCTGCAGGTAGACGCGCGCCCGGTCGACGAGCTCGCGCTCCTCGGGATACTTCTGGATCAGGTCGACGAAATGCCGCTCGGCCTCGTCGAGCTTCTTCTTCTGGAGGGCGGCGACGCCCCGGTCGTAGTCCTTCCGGGCGTTCTCGGTGTGCTTGGACAGCTCCTTCAGCGTCGTGGCCTTTTTCGGAGCGGGCGTGTCGGCATTGCTGCCGTTCAGCTTTTCCAGCTTCTTCTCGAGATCGTCGATCCGGACGGACAGCGCGTCGGCGAGCGCCTGGACGCTCATCTTCTCGGCGTTGTCCTTGAGGAACCTCAGCTCCGCATCCGTCCAGCGCTTGGTCATCGCGTCTGCACCTCCAGGCCGCTCTGCAAAAAACGGCGTATTGTAGGGAGCCACCGCCCGGCTGTCAAATGCACGGAATGTGCCCGGCTTCCGGGAGCGTTTTGCTCGAAGAACCCAAGGAAAACAAATGCGTAAAACCGCCTCTATCGTCCTCGTCGCCGCACTGGCCGTCCTCTCGGCCGTACGGTTGCCTGCCGAAGCCACCGACAAGGCCCTCATGACCACGGGTACGATCCGCACCGTTCAGGCCTCCGCGCGCACGCTCGTCGTCGCCCTGACCGACGGCGGCGAAGGGAAGTTCGTCTGGAACGACGAGACCAAGATCACCGGCGTGCTCTCGCCCGGAGCGAGAGTCACGATCCGCTACGTGACCTCCGGCGGCGGAAACCTTGCTCTCCAGATCACGGTACCCCGGTCCTGACGGTTCTCGCCGGCCCGCTCCTCGCCGCGCCTCTCAGGTAGAATCACGCGGCGCCGCGGGACGGATGGGTGCGGAGCCATAGCGGCGAGGAGGATTCGGGATGGGGATGTACATCATCGCGGAGCCGTGCGTCGGCACCAAGGACACTGCCTGCGTGGACGTGTGTCCGGTCGACTGCATTCATCCGCGTAAGGACGAGGGCGGTTTCGAGACCGCCGAGATGCTCTACATCGACCCGGACGTGTGCATCCAGTGCGGCAACTGTGAACCCGCCTGCCCGGTGACCGCCATCTTCACGGAAGAGACGATCCCCGACAAGTGGAAGCACTTCCAGCAGGTCAACGCGGACTGGTACAAGAAATAGACGTAGGGGCGGCCCTTGCGGCCGCCCGGGCGGGGGCAAGCCCCGCCCCTACGCCCCCTTCTTAAGGACCTTCGCCAGAAAAGCGTCCGCCCGCGCGTCGGCGTCTTTCGCGTCGGCGGCGCGATAGACCTTCGGATCCTTCGAGGACGCGAACCCGTGGCCGGCGTCCGGGTAGATCTTGAAGTCGACGCTCTTGCCCGCCTTCTTCGCTTCGGCGGCGAAGGCTTCGACGTCCTTGACGGGAATCCCCTGGTCCTGGCCTCCGAAGTTTCCGAGCAGCGGCACCTTCAGCGCCGCGATCGTCGCCGGGTCCGTCATCAGGTGGCCGTAATAGATGACCGCCCCGGAGAGCGTGGGCTCGTTCACCGCGAGATCCAGCGAGAGCCCGCCTCCCATGCACCAGCCGATCGACGCGACCTTCGATCCGTCGACGTCGGGGCGCGACCGCAGGTACGCGACCGCCGCCTTCATGTCCCGCAGGGCGCGGTCGTTCGGCATGCCGCGCATGAGCTGGTGCGCCGTGTCTCCGTCGGTCGCCACTTTGCCGCGGTAGAGGTCCACGGCCAGCGCGACATAGCCCTGCTTCGCGAAGCCGTCCGCCTTGCCCTTGGTCCAGTCGTTCAATCCCCACCACTCGTGGATCACGACGATCGCCGGCTTCTTGCCAGGTCCGTCGGGCGTGGCGAGGTATCCGGACACCGTCTCGGATCCGCTGGGAAACGAGACGGTGGTGCCCGCGGCGGCGAGACTCGTGATCGCGAGGACGCCGGCGAGCGTGAGTCCGAACTTTCTGAGCATGCTCCCTCCGTGCGCTAATCTTATTGCGGTGGAGCTGCTCTTCCCCATCGCCGAGCCCGATCCCGAGTCGAGGCTTCAGCTCCTCTACGACCGTCTCGCCGGCCGCTTCGGATTCGATCCCGCGCACGTCCGGCTGTCGCGCCGCAAGCTGACCGGCGGAGAGATCGTCTACGGCCATCCGCACGCGATCGTGATCTCGGCTCACCTTGCACCGGCGGAGCAGGAGGACACGCTCCGACACGAGGCGGCGCATGCCTGGGCGTTTCGTGTCCAGGGCCCCAACGCCGGGCACGGGCGGCTGTTCCGGCGCCTGGCGCGCATGCTCGGCGCGAAGGACGGCGGCGCGCCCGAGACTCAGGCGCTGCGGAGCTTCCGCGAGCGCGGCGCGCGCGTCGTCTATCGCTGCGAGGGGTGTGAACGGCTCTTCCGGCGCTTCCGTCCGTTCCGGGGAGCCCGCGAGTGCCTCGCGTGCCGCCGCGCGGGCCGGCCGGCGCGCCTGCGGAAGCTTCGGTCTTGACGTTCCCCGGCGGCTACCGCATCGGCCACGCCACCGATGCGTCGCGCCTGACCGGCTGCACGGTGATCCTGCCCCCGCCGGGAACGATCGCCGCCGTCGACGTGCGGGGCGGCGCTCCGGGCACGCGCGAGACCGGGCTCTTCACGGCGGGCAACCTGATCTCGGAGATCGACGCCCTCGTCTTCGCCGGCGGGAGCGCCTTCGGACTCGCGGCCGCGACCGGCGTCACCGAGTGGCTGGCGGAGCGCGGACGGGGGCGGGCGGTCGGAGGGACGCGCGTGCCCATCGTCTCGGGCGCCGTCCTCTTCGACCTGGGCGTCGGAGACGCCTCGGCTTTCCCCGACGCAGCGATGGGCCGGGCGGCCTGCGAGGGCGCGGCCGAGGGGCCGATCGCGATGGGCGCCGTCGGCGCCGGCGCGGGCGCGACGGTCGGCAAGCTCCTGGGCGTCGCGCGAGCCGCCGCCGGCGGGATCGGGGTCGCCGCGCACACCCTGCCCGACGGAACGCGGGTGGCGGCCCTCGCCGCGGTCAACGCGGTCGGCGACGTCGTCGACCCCGACAGCGGCCAACGCCTCGCCGGGCCGGACGTCGAAGGATTCCTCTCGGAAAAGGCGCTGCTCCAGGACGCTCTGAGCGAGAGCCCTTTCGTCGGGACCAACACCACGCTCGTCGCGGTCGCCGTGTCGGTCCCCTTCGAGCCGGGAGCGCTGAAGCGCGTCGCGATCGAGGCGCACGACGGCATAGCGCGGGCCGTGCGGCCAGCGCACACGCTCTTCGACGGCGACGTGGTCTTCGCTCTGGCTCCGGGCGGCGACCCTCCGGCGCCGGGCCTGCGCCTGCGCATCGGGGCCGCGGCCGCGCGGGTCGTCGCCGACGCCATCGTCGCCGCGGTGCGCCGCCCGTGAAGGCTGAGCACAAAGGTCTTCTCCTCATCGCAGCGGCGGCCCTTCTCTGGTCGACCGGAGGCATCGGGATCAAGTGGCTCGACGAGTCGCCTCTCGTCATCGCCTGGTACCGTTCGGCCTGGGCGGCCGGGACGCTCGCTCTCCTTTTTCGTCCCCGCGTCTGGCGCTGGACGCCGGCCTTTCTGATCGGGCTCGTCAGCTATTCGGCCTGCCAGGTCACCTTCGTGCTCGCCACGAAGTGGACCTCCGCGGCCAACGCGATCTTCATCCAGTACTTCGGGGTGGTCTGGGTCATGCTCGTCGCGCCTCTCGTTCTCCGGGAGCCCCTGCGCCGCCGCGACGTCGCGGCCGTCGCGGTCGCCTTCTCGGGGATGCTCCTCTTTTTCGTGGGCCGTTTCGAGGCCCGTGGCATCCGCGGCGAGCTGGCCGCGCTGGCCTCGAGCCTCTTCTGGGGCCTGCTCGTCCTCGCCCTCCGCCGCGAACGCGGAAGCGCGGCGGAGGCCGTCGTCACCTGGGGCAACCTCGTCACCGCCGTTGCGCTGTTGCCCTTCGTGGCCGGAGATCTCGCCGTGTCCCCCCGCTCGGCGATCGTCCTCGGGCTCCTCGGGGTTTTCCAGATCGGAGTCGCCTACGCCCTTTTCGTGAGCGGCCTCAAGCACGTCACGGCCATGGAAGGTTCGCTCATCGGCATGCTCGAGCCGATCGCGAACCCGATCTGGGTCTTCCTGTTTCTCGGCGAGAAGCCCGGTATCTACTCGATCGTCGGAGGAGCGATCGTCCTGGCGGCGATCGCGTGGCGCACCGTGACCGCCGGCCCGCCCGTGCCCGAGGCGCAGCCACCCGACTGATTCATCAACCCGGCAGCGAGAATTCGCGGCGGATCTTCTCGCCGTCGGCGTCGAGCGCGGGAGGAAACTCGAGGCGGCGCTCCGCCCCCGCGACGCGGATCGGCGACGCGACGAAGGAGAGGCCTCGCGCCTCGAGCACCGACTCGAGCGCGCGGGCGGTCTCCGAGCGCAGCGCCTCGAGCGGCCCGCGCACCGGACCCGCCGGGATCCCGGCCTCGCGGCATCGCGCGACCCACCGCGCGCGCGTGTCGCCGCGGAAGATGGCCGAGATCTCCGTCTCGAGCGCCCGGCGGTTGACGACGCGCGCCGCGTTGGTCCGGTACGCCTCGTTCGCCGACCAGTCCGGCCGGCCGAGGAGCGACGCCAGCCGCTCGAACTGCCGGTCCGTGCCCACGCCGAGAACGAACTCGCCGTCCAACGCTTCGAAGACCCGATAGGGAACGATCTGCGGATGCGCGTTGCCGTGCCGCTCGGCTTCCGCGCCCGTGAGGAGCGCCGACTGCGCCACGTTGATGAGGGAGGCGAGCGTCGCCGAGAAGAGATCGGTCTCGACGTGTCCTCCCTGCCCCGTCCGCTCCCGGGCCGTCAGTGCGGCGAGCACGCCGATCGCGGCATAACATCCTGCCAGGAGATCCGAGACCGCGACTCCCACCTTCGTCGCGCCGGACTCCGCGGATCCGGTGATGGCCATCAGTCCCGCGCCGGCCTGGGCCAGCAGGTCGAATCCGGGCGCCGACGCCTCGCTCCCCCGCCTCCCGAATCCCGTGATCGAAGCCGTGACGAGACGCGGGTTGTCCCGCCGCATCGCCTCGAGCGAAAGGCCGAACTTCTCGAGCCCGCCCGGAGGGAAGTTTTCGACGAGCACGTCGGCGCGCCGGGAGAGAAGCCGGACCGACTCCGCTCCCGTCTTCGCGGCGAGATCGAGCGCGATCGACTCCTTGTTGCGGTTGACCGCCAGGAAGTACGACGACATCCCGGAGGCCGGATCGTAGGGAGGGCCCCAGCCGCGGGTGACGTCGCCGTCCTCGGGGTGCTCGACCTTGATGACCCGCGCGCCCAGGTCGGCCAGCATCATCGTGCAGAACGGGCCCGCGAGGACCCGCGAGAGGTCGAGGACGAGCACGCCCGACAGCGGCGCGCTCATGGCCGGGCCGTCAGCGGGCCGGCGCCGGCGCGAGCCGCCAGCCCAGTGGCCCGGGTTCGAAGTGGAAGAGTCCGAGCGGCGACATCTCGACGCCGTCGACGCGCCGGTTGATGCCCCAGTACTGTTCCGCGCTCCAGAGAAAGTCGGCCGGCTGGTCGGCCGCGAGGATGCGGTGAATCTGCCGGTACAGCTCGATGCGCTTGTCCGCATCCATCTCGACGCGCGCGGCCTGCATCAGCCGGTCGGCCTCGGGGTTCTTGTAGTAGCCCATGTTCTGGCCGCTCGGCGCCCACTGGCTCGAGTCCCAGTACGGGAACGGATCGAGGTTCGGCGGCAGGAAAAAGCGCGCCGTGAGATAGCCCCCGAAATCGCCCTCCTGGCCGCGCTCCGAATAGACCGCGGCTTCGAGCGGGACGGGCACCAGCTCGACGCCGACTTTCTCGTAGGCGCTTCGAAGGATCTCGGCGAGAAGGATCTCCACGCGCGACTGCGCGCGGATGATGAGCTCGACGCGGGCCTTCTCGCCGCCCTTCCGGCGCACGCCGTCCGGTCCGGGCTTCCAGCCGGCGGCGTCCAGCAGCCGAGCGCTCTCGGCCGGGTCGTAGGCCGGCGGCGAGACGCCGGGAGCGTTCGCCGAGACTCCCGACGGGTAGGGCCCCGACACCAGCGCGGCGCCGTCGGACGGGTAGAGGCGGCGGGCCGCCTCTTCGCGCGGCCACGCGTGCGCCAGCGCCCGGCGCACGCGCGCGTCGGAGAGCAGCGGCAGCTTCGTGTTCCAGATGATGACGACTTCGAGCGGCGTGGCGACCTTCAGGGTTCGGATTCGCTTCAGAAAATCCGGCATCCCCTCGGTCGCTTTCATCTGGTCCCGGCTGATGCGGAACTCGTCGAGATCGCCGCGCACCCCGGCCTGGAAACGTGTGGAATCGTCCGGAATCACGCGGAAGACGACCTCGTCGAAGGGATAGCGATCCCGGGGAGCGTCCGGCCGGCGCGCCAGCCGGATCGTCCGGTTGGCCTCCCAGGAGACCAGGCGATACGGGCCCGTGCCCACCGGCCGGCGATCCGTGTCGCCCGGCCTGGCGCCCGCGTAGGCCGCGGCCGACACGATGGGAATCGTGAATGCGAGAAGACGCTCCGAGTAGGCCTTCTGGAATCGGACGCGCACGGTCGCGGGATCGGGTGTCTCGATGCCGGCGAGGTCTTCGAAGCCCCAGCTCAGGCTGGCGGCGTTCACCTTGGGATCGTGAATCCGCTCGATCGTGAAACGCACGTCGTCGGACGTCACCGGCTTTCCGCTCTCCCAGGTGGCCGTCGGGTCGAGATGGAACTCGAAGACCAGGCCGTCCTCGGAGACGTTCCACGACTTCGCCAGGCCAGGGACGAGCTTGAGGTCCTTGTCGATGCCGATCAACGGCCGGAACATCATCTCGGTGACGTGGAGCGGCTCCTCCTCGAGGACCGTCGTCGGGTCCAGCGTCGCGGGCTCGCCCATGAGGTGCATCGAGAGCGTCGCGGCCGGCGGGGCGGAGGACTCGCGGCGGGCGCACCCGGCGGAGAGCGCGACGCCGGCGAGCACACCGAGGAGAAGACTTCGACAAACGCGCTTCATCGGGGGCGCCGGACAGAATAGCATCCCCCGCGTGGCGACCGTCGTGATCGACATCGAAACCGCGGGTCAGGTGTGGGAGTCGCTGGACGACGCGCAGCGCACGTACCTCGAGAAGAACGCGCGCTCCGACGACGAGCGCGCGAAGCTTCCCGAAACGCTCTCGCTCTGGCCGCTCACGGGCAAGATCATCGTCGTCGCGATGCTCAATCCGGATTCGGGCCGCGGCCGCATCTGGTACGAAAAGACGGACGGGCGCCTCGAGGAGACGTCGGCCGACAAGCGGTTCACGTTCGTCGGCGACGAGGAGCGCGTGTTCCTCGCCGACTTCTGGAAGGCGATGCGCCGCTTCCACCGATTCGTGACGTTCAACGGCCGCGGGTTCGACGGCCCGTTTCTCATGCTGCGCAGCGCGGCGCTCGGCCTGACCGTCACGCGCAATCTCGTCGGCTACCGCTATTCCCTGCGGCCGCACACCGACCTGCTCGAGGCGATCACGTTCTTCGGCGCGTCTCGGAAGTGGAATCTCGATTTCGCGTGCAAAGCCTTCGGCGTGGAGAGTCCCAAGGAGCAGGGCATCGACGGGTACTCCGTCGGGCACTACTACCGGGCGGGACGGCTGCGGGAGATCGCGAACTACTGCCGGCGCGACGTCGAGGCGACGGCGAGGCTGTACCAAAAGCTTGAAAAAACGCTTCTTCCGGCGTTCGAAACGCGCTGAAGGGTTGCCCGTCGTGCACGAAACCCTGTGCTAGGATGAACCCCAAAAAAAAGCCGAACGACATGCGCGGAGGTCGAACGAGGCGCTCCATGGCACGCAACCCAGCGAACGAAAGAGCTTCGGAGCGAGTGCGCATCGGCGCGCCGGCCACGCTCAAGTGGGGTGACCAGGAGCTCTCCGGTTTCGTCGAGGTCGTCAACACGGCCGGAATGTTCGTCGCGACCTCGCGCGCTCCCGAGATCGGCGACTACGTCGAGCTCGTCTTCTCGCTGCCGGGCGACCGGCGAAGCTTCCGCGTCCGCGGCAACGTCGTTTTCCTCGACCAGGCTCCGCCCGCCGGCTCCAAGCGCCCCGGCTTCGGCGCCCGCTTCGAACGCCCCCCCGTCACCCTCCTCGACGCGATCCGGAATCTCCACCGCGAACACTAGTTCGCGGGCCGGTGCTTAGTCCGGCTTGGCCTGGGTGAGCGTCAGCGTGCTGTACGAAAACTCGATCGTGGCGTCGACTTCGGTGAGCGTGCCCTGGCCCGCGGACGAGAACGTCGCCGGCTGAACGTTCGTCAGCTCCCAGCGCGCCAGGATCACCTGCTGCGCGTCCCGGGCGACGATCGCGACGTTCTTGGAGACCGGGTTGTTGTTGGCGGTGGCGTCGTTGAGCCACTGCATCAGGCGGTTGAGGCCCCTCTGGGTGACCGTGATCGCGAGGCGCCGGTTGTCCGGCGAGTAGAGCGTGTTGAGCTGGCGCGAGTCGGTGTGCGTCTGCGGGTCGTGGTTGTACTCGATGCGGTACCCGATGACGCCCGGCTGGACGACGCCGTCGACGAAGAACTGGAAGCTGTTCTCCCGGGGATCGGGGCCCAGCTGGGCGTACAGACCGGCAGCCGAAAACAGCGCGAGGACGACCAGAAGAGCTCGGAATCGCGGCATCTTTCCTCCAGAAAAGGCCGACAGCCTAGCATGGCCGGCGACGGCCGCTCCGTGAACGCCATGCCGTCCGCACGGCATACGGAGCCGGGCGCGATTCCGTCCAGGGCATTCCGTCGGGCACGACGCCCGCCTGTACACTAGAGCCATGACGCCCGACGACATCGCGCCCGAGTTCCGCTCCTCCGCCAAGGACTACACGAAGCCGCCCGCCATCGAGGGCGTGCGCGTTCTTCGACTCACCCGCTTCACGGACGACCGGGGATTCTTCCTCGAGATCTATCGGGCGAAGGCGAATCATCCGCAGAGCAAGGAGCTCGCCGACTTCTTCCTGGGCGTTCCCGTCGCGCAGATGAACTTTTCGGTGGTCGACGCGGAAGGCCACATCAAGGGCCTCCACTATCACCTCAAGCAGGACGACATCTGGTTCGTGCCGCCGCCCTCGAAAGCCAAATTCGTCCTCTTCGACGTCCGGAACACGTCTCCGACTTTCGGCAAGACGCAGGTCATCGTCGCCGGCGGCGGCCAGGATCTTCTCGTGCGGATCCCCGCGGGCGTCGCGCACGGCTACCGCCCGCTCACGAACCCCTGCTCCCTCCTCTATTTCGTGACGGAGACCTTCGATCCCGCCGCCCCGGACGAGCTGCGGATCCCCTGGGACCATCCCGCCGTCAAAAACCTCTGGGAAGTTCCGAACGGATAGCTAGGGAACCGAGGACGCCAGTTTTTTCATGGCGTCTTCGGGCAGGCTGTAGCGGATCCAGTCGTTCTGCTGCGGGCCGCCGCCGATGCGGCGGTAGAAGCGGATCGCGTTCACGTTCCAGTCCAGGACCGCCCACTCGATGCGCATCGCGCCGCGGCGCACGCCTTCACGGGCGAGCGCGGCCATCAGCGCCTCCCCGACCCCCCCGGATCGCGCGGCTTCGTCGACGACGAGGTCTTCGAGAAACAGGAATGTCCTCGCCCGGAATGA
>Ga0081455_10006586_pt1 | contig 12425 bp, 13 predicted proteins | sample TabmetS3T2R1_FD_70207 | JGI IMG/M metagenome (GOLD analysis project Ga0081455, IMG submission 70207) | Tabebuia heterophylla rhizosphere microbial communities from the University of Puerto Rico - S3T2R1 | ecosystem: Host-associated > Plants > Roots > Rhizosphere ... | reverse complement strand
CCGAGGGGGTTGCCCACCTCGATGACCGGCTGCAGAGCCGTCAACGCCAGGACCTTATCGGCCACCGCCACCGCGGCCACCGTGCCTGCCGTGACTTTTAAAAACTGTCTGCGTGACAGAAACATTGTGATTTACCTCCCTGCTAAGGATGAACCGATCTCACCAACACTCTTCCGCTGATGGCTATCACCCCCCTTTTTTGAGCAATTGCTGTTCATGAGGCAATCGAGCTGAGCAAGGAAACTGCCAGGGAGCTGTCTAGTCAGGACCAAACAAGGCATCCTTCGCTAACATGCTGATTATGTGGACGAAAAATTAACCAATCGAGAAGGATGGCCACTGGCGGGAAAATTGGGAAACCCCAAGAACGAATAATAATATATGCATCAGAGATAAACGCCTTCTAAGGTCATGAAGATGCGCCGATTTATTCCGCATATTCGGATATACAGTCGGTATCGCTAATGAAGTGCCTGGAGAAATTTGGAGGAAAGAGCTCAAAATGGTGAAAAACAGTTACGAGTTCGCTACGAAGGTGCCGATCTATGAAGACGAGAACAGGGGAGGGATCGGAGTTACGTTACGTGAATGACGCGCGCATTCACTCTTCGCTCGAGGCCTCGCTGCCGAGAAATCGCTTCATCAATAAAGAGAAATGCTGCCGTGGAATCCCGCTGCTTTCTGCCGCTTTGGTAATGACGCCCTCATACTGATTGAGTTTTGCTTGGAGATAGGCTTTGGTGAACTGCTCGATCGCGCGTTCTTTGGCCTCCATATAGGGAAGCGAAATGAGTCCGCTGACAACACCTTCGGAGTCATCTGCAGACTTGGGGAGCAACGTGCGCAGGTCAGAGGCAGTGATGGTATCGTCCGTCGCCAACATCATGGCACGCTCGATGACATTGCGCAGCTCCCGAACGTTTCCGGGCCAGTCATACGCAGTGAGCAGACTCAAAGCCTCTTCATTGAAATGGCAGCCTGACCTGGCGAATTCCCGACCCAATTTTCCTAGGAGTTGGCGGGCAATAACCTTGATATCCTCCCTACGTTGTCTCAACGGTGGCACGGCGATTTGGATGACAGCCAAACGGTAATACAGATCTTTGCGGAACGCCCCCTCGCGGACCCGTTCATCTAAATTTCGATTCGTTGCCGCGATGAACCGCATGTCCACACGACGAACACGTGTGCCCCCCACTGGCCGTACTTCATTCTCTTCAAGGACGCGTAACAACTTGGCCTGCAATGGCAGCGAAAGTTCGCCAATTTCATCGAAGAACACGGTGCCGCCGTTGGCGAGCTCGATCAGACCCCGCTTGTCGGACACCGCACCGGTGAACGCGCCGCGTACGTGGCCAAACAACTCGCTTTCCATCATGCCTTCAGGCACCGTCGTACAATCGATCACTTGAAAGGGCCGATGCTGCTCCTGGCTTTGCTGATGGATCGCCCGTGCGATCAGCCCTTTCCCTGTGCCAGTTTCTCCCGTGATGAGGACAGTCGAGCGGGTCTGCGCTGCTGCCCCAATGCCGCGGATCACGCCCTCGAATGACGCACTCACTCCCACGAGACTATTGGTTTCATATGTTTGGAGCTCCTGCTGTTCGTAGATGGCATGACGCCGCAGGATCTCAGAAATACGGATCGCGCGATGCAGCCGGACACCCAAATCTTCAGGATTGACCGGCTTGAGGACATAATCAAACGCACCGCGACGGATAGCATCCACGGCCTGTGAAACAGCGTTGACTCTCGTGACGACGAGAACCGGCAAGTTAGGATCGATCACTTGTATGCGGCTGACTAAATCCAATCCACTTAGCCCTGGCAGCATCAAGTCAGTCAGGACGAGATCAACTGAACGCTCAGTGAGCAACAACAAGGCGCCTTCAGCATTGGCGCGTACCTCCATCTCGAAGTCGCCGCCTAATGGCTTGAGGTCGGCTTGCTCGAGGGTATGGAGCATCAGTTCAATATCAGTGGGGTTGTCCTCGACCACCAAAATCGTGAATGGCGATTTGGACCTTTTTCCAGCATTCTGCAGATTCGACAGTTCGCTATTTACCATCTGTGACCTCAGATCATACCTTTTTGTGGCAGATCCGCTAGTTTGATCTGCGAGGTCTGTCCCGATTCTCCCCCTGCGAAATCGCTCCGCAGCCATGGCAGTGTAAATTTCACCGTACAGCTTTCCCCTTCTTCGCCCTCAATCCACACCTGCCCCCCGTAGAGCGCGACAATGCGCTGGACGATGGCGAGGCCTATTCCACTTCCGCGCGTATCCGAAGGATGTAGCCTCACGAACGGCTGGAAGATGCGCTGCCGGTGTTCCATCGGAATCCCAATACCCATGTCCTGGACGGCAAAGCAAACCATGCGTCGACCAGTCGTCGAGGTAATTGTTAGCACAGGCGCCTCTCCCGGTCCGCAATACTTCAAGCTGTTCGATACAAGGTTGTCAAAAATTTGGCGAAGGTAAGCAGCATGGCAGGCCACAAGGGGGAATCCTGGTTCCACATTCACGACTGCTGCTAGACGCTCGATCTCACCAGCGTACGATTTCAAAACCGCATCGATGACCAATTTGGGATCGACGGCGGTGACTGAACCTTGTCCCGTGCCGACGCGCGCAACCTCTAAAATGCCCTCAACTCGCTCCACAATATCTTTGCCATTCTCCTGGAGTAGTGTCAGCCATTTCGCAGCCCTTTGGTCAATCTGGCCGGAAAACCTTTCGGCTAAAAGCGTTGCCAGCTCTTCCATGCGGGCGCCGGGACCTTTGAGATCGTGCGCCAATGTTTCCGCGAGATGCTCGAGTTGACGCAATCGAGCGAGCAATTGTCTTTGCTTCTGCTCCACTGTCTCGTAGAGCCTAGCGTTCGATATGGCAAGCGCGGCCTCCTGCGTCAGTCCCTTGGCTAGACGCTGATTCCACTCATGCGCTGGCCGTGCCGCCCGGCATGATAGCGACAAGACACCAAATGGGGTGCCCTGGGAAAGTAGCGGGATGGCAAGCATGCTATTTCCAAGAAGGTTGCGACGCAGGACCTGGGGCCGTTCATCCGAACGGAAGTGGTTACCATTAGCGGCGGCCCGTGTTTCGAATGCTTCGACGCACACAGGTAATTCTTCCCACAACATAACTGATTTCTTGAGACGCTCGTTCCATTCTCCCGATGCCGCTTCAACGACCCAACAACCCATCCGTTCGTCGCGGAGAACCACCATACAGGCGTCGGCATTGACGAGTTCGACGGCCCTGTCTGTGATCCTCCGGAGCACGCCTTCCAGTCCGTCGGGCCCAATGGTGTTGATTTCGTGTCCGATCGTGTTAAGCGCTTCCAGTTCATGCACATGCTCGCCAATTTGCTGTGCCATATGCAAAAAGCCGGCTTCAAGCCTTCCGAGCTCATCTTGTGATGCCTGTGTAGTAGAGAGCACTGCCGTGATGCCCGCAGTATCGACTTCCGTCCCGATCTTGGCCGTTGCGGAGTAGAGACGCGTGAGCGGATTCGTTAACGACCGGGCAAGCATGCGGGAGCTGATCCATCCGAGGATTACGACGCCCGCAAGGGCAATCCATAACCCGGTGAAGGTGAGTTTGGAGAGCGCCATGCCCCGTTGGTTGAACCAGTCACGTCGTTGTTCTAGACGATCTTCAATCGAACGCAGCTGTTCTCGAAAATGGTCGGACATGCTCAACCCTTCGCCTGAACGCACATAGGCGAAGGCGCTCTCTGCATTTCCATCTTGGACTTGGACGATTAGCTCGTGCTTAGAGCGCAAAAAATCCTTAAGCTGCCGCTCAATCGGCGTGAGCATGTCTGCAGAGCCATAGGCAGCAGCCAATGCTCGCTTTGCATCGTCAAGCGTCTGGTCGATTTTCGATTCCGCCTCGGTCAATGGGGTTAAAAACTCCGATTGTTGCGTTAGGAGGTACCCACGGAAGCCGTTTTCGATGTCGACCGCCAACCGACGAAGTAGATTGACCTCCTCATGAGCCAGGATCAGACCCTGACGCTGTTCCTGAAGTGTGAGGAGCTGTTGAACGAGATAGAGATGGATGGAAAGACCGAGAACCAGGGGGACGCACAGCAAGAGAAGGACGGCCCATACCTTATGCTGGATACGGAGCCGGCTCCACCAAGTTGGCGCTGGTTCGTTCATTCGACCTCTTTGCGACGGTCTCCTGAAACTGCCAAATAGTTTCAGCGACAGGATACAACAAAGTCAATGCGGTTCATGTATCACCATTCGTCAATGTAATAGGTTGTTCGGAGGCGATTAAGATATCCATAGGTTTGTGTAGGTCATTGATTTTCAAGGCGCATCATATGGTCTCAACTTAGTTATTCCAGTTCAGACTTTTTCTTGGCTTGTGGGAAGATATTGCTGATGGCCACTGTAGCAGACGAACCGAACCATATATGAAAAAATATGAAAACCTCCGTAACACAAGCCAAAAACGATGTAATTCAGGAAGCAATCCCGCCCTTCATCTCAACTCAAGTCCTGCTACCTTGCCATCAACAATTCGTTGTCCATACGCAAGTCCGTGGATGTCGGCCTCAGTCTCTGTGGAGTAGAGAACCGGCATCCAAAATGTGCGAGAGATCGTCTTCCCATCAATACTCCACGATATGAAGATGCGAAGCTTCCATTGATCGTCTTGTGCATCGTGAAGGGGAGAAGACGTAATCGTATAGCTTTGGTAAATGACAGTTCGACTCATTGTCACCCCCTAAAGCGTAAACGTTCTATCGCGCCAAAAACCCAATGGCGGAGAGGGTAGGATTCGAACCTACGGCCCAATGGTGGGCGCAGCCAACAAAGGCCTGCCCGATTCAGCCGCTCTCGCACCTCTCCACCCCACGTGCTATCTCTGTGCAAAATCCTACTGCGACATGTATTGAGGTCATTCGAATTGCTATGGGCCATTTTGGCTAATTCGATCATCCATCTTTTGTAATCGTGCTTATTCATTCACGATCCGTCCTCGGCCTCTGCCTGGTACGTGGCAAAGCGTATTAACTCAGCACAAGCAACCACCACTGCAATAAGCAAAAAACAGTCTGACCACGCCCAGACGGCTGTTCCACCTGGTGGTCTCTGTCCACTTGAAGAGGATCGTGAAAAAGGTTGTTTAATGCAGACATGAGGAGTTCCTCAAATTCGCGATTAAACCACTCCAAAGGTGCAAAGCCCGACAAGAGCCTACACCTAAGAAATAAGGAGCTAAGGGTGCTAGACAAAAAGAGGCGGATGGAAAAAATTGTAGAGGCGGAGAAGCACAGGACCTGGGGCAATTTCCGTGAAACCAAAGAAAGATGTCAGCAAAGGCAAGAAAACGGGCATGTCTGACGTAATCGTATAACCGAACATGACTGATGCTTGGAAATTATCTTCAGAATCGGCGGAGTCGAACAACGTTCCAGGAGCTCCGAGCAGTTGAAAACAGATCGTAAGACATAACAGGAGAATGCCACACCACGACAAACAATTAATATGGGTTTTGAGAATTGCACTCATTGGAGCAGGATCATATTAGAAATGATGTACAAAAACTAGCGATATGTTAACTGCTTTCCTTAGCCGGTAAGATATGACAATTGGCAGAAAGGAGAGGTAACTCAATGAAGATTGTTTACTGGGTCGGAGCATCAGTTCTCGTTCTGCTGCTCGTTTGGGGGTGTCTCGGAATTGTCTCTTATGCACAGGATCAACTAAACCGGCCTGGGCTAGCCGGATACACACCATCACGAATTGAATGGCTGGCATTGGCTGTAAACTCTATCGCTCATCATCGACTTAATGGGGAAAATCCGTACACCCTCGATGTAATTCAAGCAGACCATGAAACCCTTTTAATTCACGTTCGCTATTATCCCACCGTTAACCGAGAGGCCATGAATCTCGACATTGATTCCACGAGAAAAGTTATCATGATTGCGGCAAAAAGCTACGGATGGGACAGGTGGGTGAAAGTACGAGAACACGTTGAACTGTACCAGCCATCTTGAAGCGGGCCTTATTGACCATACAAGCATTCGGAGTGGCATCTTGTAGATAAAATCTTACCTGCCGTTTGTTAGTTCGCTGTCGTCCCGTACTTCGTTGAGCTAGGAAGCATACAAAACGCCCGCCTATCCCACTGCTACCAACTGAAAGGCTTTTGGAAGTTTGACTATTGATAATGCCAGTTATCGATAGTAATTCGCGGAGCGCGCTGACTTAACGGGCGACCTGCAGTTTACGAATTTCCGCACAATGCCGGATGCTCCTGACATGGGGCTAGATGGGGTTGAGTTGTACTTGGTTTTCAGGCAGCCATATCCGTACATTTAGACTTCCCAATATGCTCTGAATGACACGCACAAATCTCATTCAAAAAGTATTCCTTCTCAGCTCCATGAAATGCTGATGCGGGATACCCGCAGAGGAGCAGACGGCTCCATTCTTCACCAATTTCTTCCACAGTCTTTCTATCTGAAGTGCAACCAAGTAGTCTCTCTCTGCCAGGAGTACGGCCGTTAATTCTTGGTAAATGCGTATGGCGGGACCTTTTTGAACCGATCCAATCATCTGACCAATTACATTTAAGAACAGATGCTCGTCGGGCCACCCATCGCGCATAAATAGGGATAAAGTCGCTGAAGCGTCCAATGTCATGTAGTGAGCATCATGTGTGGATTCAAGGCCAATGACGTTGTCGGCAAGGAGTTTCGTTTTTAGATCAAGGCGGTGGTTGTCAGTCGCAATGACGATAACCGTTTCCTCCTGCTCAAGACCCTTCTTCACAAACTCTACAATTGGGCCGGTGAGGGAAGGGTCATTTTCATAGAAATAGACTGTGTGACGCTCCATGAAAACCTCCAGACGGTGTAATGATATTCTTGATGTAAATACAGAATTGGCCAACAAGGAATTTCCCAACTGCAAGGTGCTTCGCCTCAACCAGAGGCAGTGTAAAGCTAGGGTAGCAAGGTCCTGCTCCTGTGGGCGAGGAGAGTTGGTGTAGTCTGCACTTTGATCGACCACCAATAAAGCAGGACCCGCCGGTAGGGCAGGAGCCACCCCCGAAACGGACCATGTAAGTCGGCCTCGCTCGCCTGGCCTTGCTATTCGCGCAGAAAAGGGTTTACCTTCAGCAATCGCTCTGGGGCGGCAGGCCGGCCAGCGAAGCGCGGATCTTCCGAGAAGCTCCCAAAATATCGGCCCAATATCGGCCCATGAAGGAAGCGGTCGGTCATGTCCACAGAACCTACATCTAAGCGGCCGGCCACACTCGGGGACGTGCTTTATGCCAAGTCCAAGGCGCCAGTCCTAGAGCAGGAGTGGGCCGCGCTCGTCCAATCAATTGCGGCGGGCGATCAACTCGCGCTGCATGCGCTCTATGAGAGGGCGCATCGCCTCGTCTTCACATTGATCATGCGAATTACCGCCAACCGGGAAACTGCTGAAGAGCTCACCATTGACGTGTTCCACGACGTCTGGCGGCGCGCTTCGCGTTATGATGCCGCGAACGGCACGGTGCTCGGCTGGATCATGAATCAGGCACGCTCGCGAGCGATCGACCGTCTGCGCTTCGAGAGTCGACAGAAGCGCAGCAATGGTGAGGATGTGCAACCGCTGGCCGAGGTGGCTGCCAATCCGCACGACGAACTCGAACAGCGCCAACAGAGGGAGTCCCTGAGCGCCGCATTGGCGACGCTAACGCCGGATGAGCGCCAGGCGATTGAAACGACGTTTTTCGCGGGACTTACGCATGCCGAAGCTGCGGGGCGGCTGAACGAGCCGCTTGGCACCATCAAGACGCGCATTCGTTCAGGACTGCAGAAATTGCGCAAGAAGCTGACCACCGAAGCAGGGACCCATGAGCTCGCCTGATAAAGACCGCTGCGAGCAGAGCGAGGGCACGTGTGCCTACGCCCTCGGCGTCCTGCCCATAAGCGAAGTGGCGGGGATTCTAGCCCACATCGCCACGTGCCCTGACTGTCAGCGGGAGTTGGAGAGCCTCCGCCCGGTGGTCAATCGGTTCGTCTCCTGGCCCACCGATGTGTTGCGTCCGACGACATCGTTGCAGACGCGTCTGGCGCTTCGCATTGCCGAGGAAACCGGTAAGCTACCGGTGCTGCCGTCTGCACGGCGGTGGGCGGCCGAGCCAGAATGGGAACAGGTCGCTTCTGGGATTGAATGCAAACTGCTCGCGACCGACACGGAACGGCACCGGGTCAGTATGCTGGTCCGCCTCGCGCCCGGCGCCAGTTACCCCGGGCATACGCATGCGGGCGGCGAAGAGCTGCATCTTCTCGACGGGGAGTTGTGGATCGACCAGCGCAAGCTCTTCCCAGGGGACTATTACGAGGCTGCGCCTGGCACGGGTGACGAGCGTGTCTGGAGCGAAACCGGCTGCACCTGCGTCCTTCTCACCAGCACTACGGATACCCTGCGCTGAAGCGCCTTGACACCTCAGGCCATACGCTTCCCCGTGACCGCCTCGCGTCGGCCTGCTGGAACTACGTTGGCACCCTCAGGGAGGTTAAGAATGCTGCTGGTCGGCTGAAGCCACTTTTTTCGCCCCACCTTCCGTCCAATCCAAAACTTCGCATTTGACGTTTAACGGGTATGCAACACTCGCATTCCCCGAACATCCCCAACCTGAACGATTGTGAAAGGGCCGAGTTAACCTGCGCCTACGCCCTGGACGTCCTGCCTACGAGTGAGGTCCCTGCCCTCCAGGCCCATATCGCCTCGTGCCCTGACTGCCAGCGGGAGGTGGAGAGCCTCCGCCCGGTCGTCAATCGGTTCGTCTCCTGGCCGACGGATGTGTTGCGTCCGACGGCATCGCTAGAAACGCGCCTGGCTCTTCGCATCGCCGAGGAAACCGGTAAGCTACCCGTGCTGCCGTCTGCACGGCGGTGGGCCGAGCCAGAATGGGAGCAGGTCGCCCCTGGGATCGAATGCAAGCTGCTCGCGACCGACACGGAGCGGCACCGGGTCAGCATGCTGGTCCGCCTTGCGCCCGGCGCAAGTTACCCCGGGCATACGCATGCAGGCGTCGAAGAGTTGCATCTCCTCGACGGGGAGTTGTGGATCGACCAGCGCAAGCTCTCCCCAGGGGACTATTACGAGGCAGCGCCTGGCACGGGTGACGAGCGCGTCTGGAGCGAAACCGGCTGCACCTGCGTCCTTCTCACCAGCACCAGGGACATCCTGCTATAAACATGGAGAACCTCTCCCATATCACGCGTTTTGGTTTGCCGGGCATCGATCGCATTCCTTTCGGGACGCACGCCTGCCACGTTTATAGAAACTGCGATGAGCTCGTCGCGGCCTTGGTGCCGTACTTTGTCGCGGGCCTGCGCGGCAACGAGCGCTGTCTTTGGGTGACTGCCCCGCCACTGATGGCGCGCCAAGCGTATCAGGCTCTACGCCCTCACGGCGTTGACGACGCGATTCGGGCGGGCAGACTCCTTATCCTCGATTTCGGCCAGTGGTACGCGAGCTGCGCGGGGCTGAAGGGACAGGACGTGGTCGAGTTATGGCTCAAGGAGGAAGAGCGGGCACTGGCCGAAGGCTACAACGGCCTTCGCATCGCCGGGAATATGAGCTTTCTCAAACCGGGCGATTGGTCGACGTTCATGGAGTACGAAGAAGCCGTGAACGTGCGCTTCAAAAGCCGGCGCATTGTCGCGCTGTGCAGCTATGCGCTGGCGCAGTGTAACGATCAGCAGATCAGCGAAGTCAGGCACGCGCACGACTGTGCGTTGCAGGGTTCACCCACCAACGGGCAGTGGGTTTCGCTCCCTTCGGATCGTTTACTTGGATCCGCAAGCTATACAAGGTGAGTAGGTCGATGGCCAGTGCAACCAGAATTCGCGTACTTATCGCAGAAGATCATACCGTCCTGCGGTATACGCTGCGAGGTGTTTTAAAACAATACCCCGATATCGACATTGTCGGTGAGGCCACTAATGGCGAGGATGCCGTGTTGCTGGCGGATAAGCTTCAGCCCGCGATTGTCCTCATGGATATCAACATGCCGAAACTTGATGGTATCGAGGCCACACGACGCATAAAGGGCAATTCGAGCCGAATTGCGGTATTAGGACTCTCGGTTCACGGGGATGGGTATTTAATAAATAACATGTTGAGTGCTGGAGCCACCGCAGTGGTATCGAAGGAAAGAGTCATTGAGGACCTGTGTGACGCCATCCATCGGGCCATTGCCTTGCCTTTTGATACATCCGGCCGTGCTGTTACCTGCTTTGAATGCGGACCTGAATTCCTACCTGAACAAGCGCCCGACCTTAACTCAAATCCTATTATGTAGCTGTCTTGTCAGGGTATGCGCTTTAAGTGCGACCGCGGACGGTTATCTCTATACTTGACCTGCGGTTTAGTAGATCGCTGTATTGGGAGGAGACTTAAATAATTTGGGCTTTTCCAAGCCTTGCTACCACCGTGCTACCATCCTTCGAGCATCGGAGTGGTGCCCATTTGTAGAGCGCCAGCAATCGCGCGAGGGCGACAACCGTTTGATATTAGGTGGTGAGCCGCCTGGGACTCGAACCCAGGGCCCTCGCCTTAAAAGGGCGATGCTCTACCGTCTGAGCTAGCGGCTCACCCGAGAGAAAGGTGGGGAATATTAGCACTGAAGATCTGCTTGTGCCTAGAGAGTCCGGTTCAATGCGACCGCGTTCTCGTGCGGGTTTTCAGCGGATTTCTGAGGACGATGGTTGCGTCACGCTTTGAGCCGGTCGAAACGATATCGATCGGACATTCGGCCGACTCTTCGATGTACTGCAGATATCGCTTCGCCTCGGCTGGAAGCGCGCGATATGTGGTTGTACCGGTCGTCCACGAGGACCAACCCTTGAACCGTTTGTACACCGGTTCACATTCGGTCAGCGTTTGAAGGTCCGCGGGCATATCCCGGTAGAGCTGCCCCTGATACCGATACCCCGTGCAGACCTTCAGCTCCTTGCAGCCATCGAGCACGTCCAGTTTCGTCATCGCGAGCGAGCTAAAGCCGTTCACGATCGTGGCATATCGAAGCACGACTGCATCCAACCATCCGCACCGTCGCGCACGTCCGGTAGTCGCGCCGAATTCCTTGCCCCGATCCTGAAGCCCAGCGCCGACCGCATCAGTTAATTCGGTCGGAAACGGCCCGCTTCCTACGCGCGTGCTGTAGACCTTAGCGACTCCAAGCACGGCATCAATCTTCGTCGGACCAACGCCGGTACCGGTGGAAGCTCCTCCGGCCGTGGAGCTGGAAGACGTCACATAGGGATAGGTGCCCATGTCCACGTCCAAATGCGTGCCCTGTGCGCCCTCAAACAGAATCGTCTTCTTGGCATCCACCATGCGATTCACAAGCATCGTCGCATCGACGATATGACTACGCAGGCGGTCGGCGTAGCCCATATACTGTTGATAGACCTTTTCCACTTCGAAACGTTCAACCTTATACAACTGTTCCAAGAACCAATTGATTTCGACGAGATTCTCCTCCAGCTTTCTCCGGAACGCGGCGGGATTCAGCATGTCGCCCATGCGGATGCCGATGCGCGATATCTTATCGGCATACGATGGTCCGATGCCCCGGCCGGTCGTACCGATCCGGCGTGATCCTTTCGATTGCTCGGCCGCCTTGTCGATGGCCTTATGATAAGGAAGGATCACGTGAGCCCGTTGGCTGATGATGAAATTCTTGCCAAATTTCACGCCTTGGCCCTGCAAGTGATCCATTTCCTCGATCAGCGAGGCCGGATCAACCACGACGCCGTTGCCGATCACGCAAAGGGTGCCGCGGTACAGAATTCCTGAAGGCACAAGGTGAAAAATGAACGTTCCGCGGTCGTTAATGACCGTATGTCCGGCATTCGATCCGCCTTGATAGCGGACGACGGCGTCGGCATCGCACGCCAAGATATCAACGATCTTGCCCTTGCCTTCATCGCCCCACTGGGCGCCTATGACCACGAGATTTCCCATCGAAAGGCTTCCCAAAAAAAGGGCCCTAGCCGGACGGTGGCCAGGGCGGAGCGTCATGGTAGGGAGGGTCCCGATGTTTGTCAAGAACCGGCACAGTTCCTTGACTGGTCGCCAACGGCAGTGTTAGCATGACCTCGCTTTTCGTGTTGATTTTACGATTTTCTCACGGTTTTTCGCACTCTTCAGATCACCAGCGTGGGGCTGTGGCGCAGCTGGGAGCGCGCGTGAATGGCATTCACGAGGTCGCGGGTTCAATCCCCGCCAGCTCCACCAAACCAAGCTTCGCTTGATCCGCCGCGTTCGATCAACTCGGCGCGGATAGGTACCTTGCCACAAGTGAGGTTTTTGAGAACCCGCGACCGGGGGTTTCGAAGGGGGTGAGTCCCGTTCGTGGGGAGCGTGCGAGGGGGATTGGCCCCCTCAGC
>Ga0081455_10006585_pt1 | contig 12425 bp, 9 predicted proteins | sample TabmetS3T2R1_FD_70207 | JGI IMG/M metagenome (GOLD analysis project Ga0081455, IMG submission 70207) | Tabebuia heterophylla rhizosphere microbial communities from the University of Puerto Rico - S3T2R1 | ecosystem: Host-associated > Plants > Roots > Rhizosphere ... | reverse complement strand
AGCCGGTGGAACGCCAAGAAGGACCTTTCCTTCATCCCGCTGCGACCGGAGCTGGTCGTCGAGGTCCGTTACGAGCACATGGAGGGCGACCGCTTTCGGCACACCGCCCAGTTCAGTCGCTGGCGACCTGATCGAGATCCCGGCTCCTGCACGTATGAGCAGCTCGAGGAGCCGGTCAAATACGACCTCGCCGATATCCTCTCCACCGGCAAATGAGCGGGTCTCAGATCCTCCGGCCACCGCACGCAGGATGATCAGCTTGTGGCGTCTACGGCAAAAACCCGAGCGCAACTGGAGCGGTACGTACGCATATCGCGCGGAGCAGCTCCATCGACCGCGGACGGTTGATGAGCTTCGGCGACTGGTTCAGACCCCCAGTGGTCGGAGATCTATCCGCGGCTTGCCGATTTCCGCCGGCTTGCCGAGGCATACGATCCGCGTGGAATCTCCGCAACCCCTCCCTCTCGCGCACGATCCTTACGCAATCCGAGTCCTGAGCTTGTCATCAGCGCGGTCTTCGACAGGCTCAGACCGCAGCTGCTCAATCACTCAGTCCAGCCGTCTAGAATTCATCGGTGTCCAGTCCCGACAGCGCTGTACGGGTAGCCGATTTGGTTGTCAGATTCGGTAGCCGCACCGTGCTCGACGGGCTTGCGCTGGAGGCCAAGACGGGCGCATTGACCGCCGTTCTCGGCCCTAACGGCGCGGGCAAAACAACACTCATCCGGTGCTGTACGGACTTGATCCGACCGTCCGAAGGTACAGCCACAGTGTTAGGGCTGCCAGCCGGCTCTCGTATGCTCGCCGGACGCATCGGGCTGATGCCGCAGAGCGCTGGTTCCTGGTCAGGGATCAGGACAATCGAGCTCCTGCGCTATCTCGCTGGTCTGTATGCCAATCCGTTGCCGGTGCCGGCGCTGATCGAGCGGCTCGGTCTTACTGACTGCGCCAAGACTCCCTACCGCCGGCTCTCCGGCGGCCAGCAGCAGGCAGTCAACCTGGCGGGTTCGCTCATCGGAAGACCGGAGCTGGTCTTCCTCGACGAGCCGACTGCCGGCATGGACCCGCATGCCCGCCGCGCCACCTGGCTTTTGCTGCGGGAGTTGCGCGCCAACGGCGTCACCATGCTGCTGACCACACATGCCATGGACGAGGCTGAAGCTCTAGCGGACCAGGTGTTCATCGTGGATCGCGGCCGGGTGGCGATCTCCGGTACGGTGCGCCAGCTCACGAAGTCTGGGGGAAGTCTGGAGAGCGTCTTCCTCACCCATACCAGGGCTAGGGCCGCCTCGTGACAGCGCTGGACCTATCCCCGGCACCCGCGCCCGCGCCGCCCGCTAGAAGGATCATCCGGCACGGACTCATCGAGGCACGACTTCTCATCCGCAACGCCGAGCAACTGCTGCTGGCACTCGTGATACCCCTGGCCATCTTGATCGCCGGCCGGTTCGCCAGCGCATCGATCGGGAGTCTTGAGCTGCTCGGACCGTCGGTGCTCGCGCTCGCGGTATGGTCCTCAGCCTTTACCTCGGTAGCGATCAGCACCGCCTTCGAACGGCGCTATGGAGTGCTGGAGCGGCTGGCGACGACACCGCTGGGCAAGCCAGGCCTGCTGGCCGGCAAGGCCCTGGCAGTGATCATGATCATATTCGGGCAACTGGTGATCTTGTCCGGTGCTGCCCTCGCTCTCGGCTGGCGCCCGAGGTTCACACTCCTGTCCGCGGGGCTGTCAGTGATACTGGTGATCTTGGCCGCGGCAACGTTCGTGTGCCTCGGCTTGCTGCTCGCGGGTCGACTCCGCGCCGAGACCACGCTCGGCCTCGCCAATCTGATCTACGTGATCATGGTGATCGGCGGGGCGCTGATCATTCCTCTGGAACGCTATCCCGCGGTACTGCGGCCGGTGATCGAGGCGCTACCAACTGCGGCCCTCGGCGAAGGGCTGAGAGCCGCAGCGAGCGGGCAACTTCTGGGCTGGCCAGTGCTGGTCTTGCTAGCGTGGCTCTTGGCCGCTGGTCTCGCCGCATGGAAGGGCTTTCGATGGACGTCGTGAAGCAGCTGCCTTCTGACGCCGACGTGGCACCGACCGGCGGGCCGCTGTCCACGGTGCTACGGGTCGTGCGTGGGCCGTACGCACTGCGGCGCTGGGCGGTCGTCTCCTTGGTGATGAACATCCTCATCGTGGTAACCGGCGGACTGGTCCGGCTGACCGGCTCGGGGCTCGGATGCCCGACGTGGCCTAGGTGCACCGAAGACTCCTACGTCTCCCATCCGCAGCTCGGCATTCACGGCGCGATCGAGTTCGGGAATCGGCTGCTCACCCTCGTGCTGATCATCGCCGCTGCGCTGACCTTTGTCAGTGCCCTGCTCTACCGGGAGAATGGACGGCCGCGGTCCGACCTGCGCTGGCTTACTGCCGGCCTGGCGCTTGGCATCCCCCTCCAGGGCGTCATTGGTGGAATCGCGGTGCTCACGCAGCTCAACCCGTACGTGGTGGGACTGCACTTCCTCCTGTCGATGGTTCTGATCTCCCTCGCCGTCTGGCTGGTGCGCAAGTCCTGGCACATCTCAGCTACGGCTGCCTCGGGCCGATCGGTCGTTGCGACTCGTATCACCTTCGTTTTGATGTGGCTGGCTGTCTGGCTCGGCACGCTGGTTACCGGCAGCGGGCCGCACGCCGGCGATGAGAATGCGCCGCGGAACGGCCTCGACGGGTTGTTGCTTACCAACCTGCACACGGGTGTGGTCTACGCGACCGTCGCCGCGAGTCTGGTCTGCTTTCTGCTGCTGCGCACTAGGGCCGTGCTGCTCTTGCTGTCGGTCGAGTTGGTCCAGGGAGGTATTGGGGTGGCCCAATATCAGCTCGGACTGCCGATCTGGTTGGTCGCACTGCACCTACTCGGCGCCTCGCTGGCCATTGCGGCATCCACGAACTTGCTGCTCTCCACACGGCGCTGACGCACTTACCAACCCAGACGCTCGAGCTGGCGTGTGCTTCGTGCTCACGTTGACGTGAAGATGTCGTTAAGACCGAGCCTGACTCGCTTTTTTGGGCACAGTTGGATAGGTCTGTGATGGTTGCTTGAGTCAGTGGCGACGTCATCCGCGGAAGGACGGCGAGTGTATGGAAGTCCGGGTTGTCTGCGATGCAGGCATCGAGCGTCATGAGGTTGAGGAGCTCCCGCAGTTGCTGGAGCGTCGGGACGCCCTTGTCTGGGTGGACATCCCGTTTTGTGACGAGCAGGCCCTGAATGTGCTGTCGGGCGTGTTTCACTTTCACCCAATCGCAGTGCGGGACTGCGTCGAGCGCAATCACGTGTCCAAAGTTCACATCTACCCCGAGTATGTGTTCTCCGTTCTTCACGCACCGAAGGTCGGCAAGCGCGGCCATGTGCACTATGTCGAGCTTGATCAGTTTGTCGGCCGCAACTACCTGGTCACAGTTCATGGGCCGCTCAACCCGGTAGTGCCTCCAGAGGTGGCCTTCCTAGACACCAATACCGTGATCCGCCGGGTGGAAAACAAGCAGCTGCGGATAACCTCGCCGTTCGAGTTGTCGTACGGGATCGTCTCAGCCATGATCCGACGCGAGGCAGATTTGATTGCCGATCTTGCGAAAGAGTCTGGGCTGCTCGAGCAGCGCGTGATGCTGGATGAGGATCTGGAAGATCCGGAAGCGTTCTTGGAGGAACTGTTCCAGGCGTGGTATGTGCTCCTCGCGCTTCGAACAATTTCCACCCACAGCAGCGCAAGTTATGGCCGGATGGCACGGCTCGTCCGCTTCCTACCTGATGCGGCGCCACCACTATTCGCCGATATCGCAGATCAATTCGACGTCATCAAGACCATGGCTGACGGGCAGCGGGAGTTCCTTCACGGCGTCATTGAGTTCTACCAGACGCGGACCTCGACACATCTGACCATTGCTGCCGAGAAATCAGCATCGGTCGCTGTCCAGCAAAACCACGACATGCGCCGTATCACCGCATGGGTCGCGATCGTTGCCGTGCCTACGGCAGTGACGGGATTCTTCGGTCAGAACGTGCCCTATCCCGGCGCCGGAGCGACGTCGGGCTTCCTAGCGTCAACACTGATGATCATCATCTTCGCGTTGGTTCTCTTCCTTGTCTTCAAGCGCAAAGGTTGGCTGTGACGATCAAGAGCATCGATCACGTCCGTCCGCTGGTCATCATCCCGGCGCGGTTCTCCGCCAGTGCAAGTGCGCTTCGCTACGACGCTGAGGTTGCAGCTGCCAAGCTGCTCGAGGCCGTTTGGGACGCGGGCGGCGAACCCCTGGTGGTCCATCCCACCGCGCTAGCGGAACCTACGATCGAAACGCTGCCGGAGAGGTTCTGGATGGCCGACGCCGTCCTGCTCCCCGGCGGCGGCGATGTGTCTCCGCGCTGGTACGGACAGAAACCCCATCCGACGCTGTACAACGTGGATGAGACTCAGGATGCCTTCGATCTTGCGCTGGCCCGTTGGGCCATCCAGGACCACATTCCGCTACTCGCGATCTGCAGAGGAAACCAGGTCGTCAATGTCGCCCTTGGCGGCACCCTGGTGCAGGACATGACGGAGGAGATCGGGCGCAGCCACCGGCAGTTTGTGCACGACATCGAACTAGACGCCGAGTCGCCGCTGCGCGAGGTTGTCACCGATGATCGGATTACCATTTCGTGCTCGCACCACCAATGCATTGATGTTCTCGGCGACAGGCTGGTGCCTGCAGCTCACGCGGCCGATGACATCATCGAGGCCGTCACCCTGGACGGCCATGAGGGCTGGTATCTGGGCTTGCAATGGCATCTAGAGGACTTTGCCGACACCGACCCGATCCAGCACGGCATCTTCCGAGCGTTCGTCAAGGCTTCGATCTAGACCCAGACGCCGATGGCTTATCGCAGCAAAGTATCGACTGCGGCCGCGACGAAGACCAGCGCGAGGTAGGAGTTCGTCCAGTGGAACAACCGCATTGGTTTCAGTGCAGCGTCAGTGAAGCCACGCCGGGCACGAGCCAGCAGCTGCCAGGACTGCCATATCAGCGCAACTCCAGTTATCAGTGCGACCGTTGGGTAGAGCCAGCCGGTGTGGGCAACCGGCCAGAGCGCCAGCGATACCAACACTGTCACGACCGAGTACATCAGGATCTGTCGAGCGACCGCCGGCGCTGATCGCACAACTGGCAGCATCGGCACGTTCGCCGCCGCATAGTCCTCCCGATAGCGCATCGCGAGTGCCCAGGTGTGCGGCGGCGTCCAGAAGAACACTATGAGGAACATCACGAATGGAGCCAGTGCCAGGCTGCCCGTTACCGCTGTCCAGCCGATCAACGGTGGGAAGCAGCCCGCTATGCCGCCCCAGATGATGTTCTGCGGGGTGCGTCGTTTCAGCCAGACCGTGTAAACCCCCACGTAGAACGCGTTGGCGCCCAGAGCGAGGGCCGCAGACAGCCAGTTGACGAGATACCCCAGCCACAGCGCCGCCGCAATCGCCAAGATCATTCCGAATACCGTCGCGCCGAACGGACCGACGGCGTGCCGCGGCAGCGGACGACGACGGGTACGCCGCATCCGTTCGTCGATGTCGCGGTCCAGCACGCAGTTGAAGGCGTTGGCGCTGGCCGCAGCAAGGCAGCCACCGATCATGGTGGTCAGCACGACTCTGAGCGGTGGGACCCCACCCGCCGCGAGGAACATCGCCGGCACGGTTGTCACCAACAGAAGCTCGATGATGCGAGGCTTGGTGAGTCCAAGGTAGGCCGCGGCAGCGTGGCGAGCCCTGGCGAGGAGATGATTGCGGCGAACTGCCGTCACCCCAAGATCAACACGGACTGCGCGGTCATTGTCGGCGGCCACCCGACCTGGCGCGTCGATGCTCGTCACAGGATTTACTCACTCACTGTTAGGCGACTTTGGTCCCCGGCGACGCCCATTCTCCGCACTGCGAGCGTCGGTCGCGCGAGCAGTGCCGCAGAAAGCGCAGCCACCGAGGCTGAGTCTAGGGCTCGGTGCTCGAATTGACACTCACCACGTGGACTTCCTGGATCCTTCAGCGCAGCGGTTCTCGGCCTGACCCTATATCCCCAGTCGACTCGCCCCCGATAGGCTCGCAATGTCCGGGCTGCCCAGTCAACAGCCCGCGTTGCCGTCCGGAAAGGATCTCTCAGCACGTGAGCGTTACCGACACAGACATCTTCGGCTCGGTACTTCCCGAGGGGTGGACCGAGCTCGATTCCAAGGCCGTCGATACGATCCGCGTGCTTGCCGCCGATGCAGTCCAGCATGTCGGTAATGGCCATCCGGGTACCGCGATGAGCCTTGCGCCAGTGGCGTACTTGCTGTTCCAGAAAGTGATGCGCCACAACCCAAGCGACACCCATTGGCCGGGGCGTGATCGATTCGTGCTGTCCTGTGGACACAGCAGTCTGTCGCTCTACATCCAGCTCTACCTCGGCGGCTTCGGACTGGAACTTGACGACATCCAGGCCTACCGATTCTGGGGATCGAAGACCCCTGGGCATCCCGAGTATGCGCATACGAGTGGAGTCGAGGTCACCACCGGGCCGCTCGGCCAGGGCGTTGCCAACGCTGTTGGAATGGCGATGTCCGCCCGCAGACTGCGCGGATTGCTGGATCCGGATGCTCGGCCGGGCACTTCGGTTTTCGATCACCACATCTACTGTCTCGCCTCTGATGGTGACATCGAGGAGGGCGTCTCCTCCGAGGCTTCGTCGCTGGCCGCGACGCAGCGACTCAGCAATCTCACCCTCATCTACGACAGCAACCGGATCTCCATCGAGGACGACACCAAGATCGCCCTCACCGAGGACACCACCGCGCGTTACGCCGCGTACGGCTGGCATGTGCAGACAGTCGACTGGACCCATGGTGACGCTCATCACTACCAGGAGAACGTCGCTGCGCTGGTTGAGGCTCTCGAGGTGGCCAAGTCCGTGACGGATAGCCCGAGCTTTATCTGTTTGCATACGATCATCGGCTGGCCGGCTCCGACGCTCCAGGGCACCGGCAAGGCGCACGGGGCTGCGCTGGGTGAGAAGGAAGTCGCGGCTACCAAGGAAGTGCTGGGCTTCGACCCGGACAAGGACTTCCAAGTTGCCGACGAAGTGATCACACACACTCGAAAGCTCATCGAGCGCGGTGCGCAGGTTCAGCAGGAGTGGCAGCAGGCCTACGACAAATGGGCCGCGGCCAACCCCGACCGCAAAGAACTACACGAGCGGCTGATCAAGAATGAACTCAGCCCGGGCTGGGAGGATACCCTACCCAGCTGGTCTGCCGATCCCAAAGGCATTGCCACTCGGGCAGCCTCCGGAAAGGTGCTGAGCGCGATCGCACCCAAGATGCCTGAGCTGTGGGGTGGCTCGGCCGACCTCGCCGAATCCAACAACACCACTCCCGAGGGTGAGCCCAGCTTCCTGCCGATCGATCGGCAGTCCCGGATGTTCCCCGGCAATCCCTACGGCCGGGTGCTGCACTTCGGTGTCCGCGAACACGCCATGGGTTCGATCATGAACGGCATCAAGTTGCATGGAGGCTTACGCCCGTACGGCGGCACATTCTTGATATTCAGCGACTACATGCGACCGGCGGTCCGGCTCGCTGCACTAATGGAACTGCCGGTGATCTACGTCTGGACTCATGATTCGATCGGCCTAGGTGAAGACGGTCCGACCCACCAGCCGATTGAGCACCTCGCCGCATTACGGGCGATCCCCGGGCTTGATGTGGTACGACCGGCCGACGCCAACGAGACCGCGGCCGCCTGGGCGACGATCTTGAAGAACAGGGACCGGCCGGCCGGGCTGGCCCTGACCCGGCAGGCCTTGCCCATCCTCCCGCGCGGCGAAGACGGCTTCGCCGACACCTCGCAGGTGAACAAGGGCGCATACATCCTCAAAGACTGCGACGGGACCCCCGATGTGATCTTGATCGGTACCGGCTCGGAGGTGCAGTACGTCGTTGAAGCCCAGAAGCTGCTCGCGGAGGAGGATATTGCGGCGCGAGTCGTTTCAATGCCCTGTCGTGAGTGGTTCGACGGGCAGGATCAGGGCTATAAGGACTCTGTGATCCCACCCGAGATCAAAGCGCGTGTCTCGATAGAGGCCGGAGTCGGCATCGGTTGGCGTGATCTGGTCGGTGACGCAGGCCGAGTCATCAGCATCAACCACTACGGAGCCAGCGCCGCTGGGAGTCTGTTGTTCGAGAAGTTCGGCTTCACTCCCGAGACGGTCGTTTTAGCCGCACATGAGAGCCTCGACGCGTCAACCGAGACGACTGCGCCCACACATCCGGCAGCCAGCGGGCCGCGGGGTCCCGCAGATGTAGAGGCCCATCCGGGCGTCACGATCAGCTGACCCCAGCTGACGCCACCATCACTCATCCAGGAGAACTGATCATGAACGAACGGCTCAAGGCCCTCGCAGACGCCGGCGTCTCCATCTGGCTCGACGACCTGTCTCGCGAGCGCATCACCTCAGGCAACCTGGCCGATTTGGTCTCGAACTTCTCTGTCAGCGGAGTCACGACAAACCCGACGATCTTCGCCGCGGCCCTCTCCCAGGGTCACATGTATGACGAGAAGATCAAAGAGCTGGCTGCCCGCGAGGCGGAGCTTCATGACGCTATCAAGGTGCTGACCACCGACGACGTACGCGATGCCTGTGACATCATGGCCGCCACCCATGCCGCCACCAACGGCGTCGACGGACGCGTCTCCATCGAGGTCGATCCGGATCTGGCCAACGAAACCGACGCCACGACAGCCCAGGCCACCGACTTGTGGAAAGTCGTCGACCGGCCGAACGTGCTGATCAAGATCCCCGCGACTAAGGCCGGCCTGCCATCGATCACCACGGTTACGGCAGAGGGTGTCAGCGTGAACGTGACGTTGATCTTCGCCATCGAGCGCTACCGTGCGGTGATCGACGCGTACCTGACCGGCCTCGAGCAGGCTGCGGCTGTCGGACACGACCTGAGCAAGATCCACTCCGTAGCGTCGTTCTTCGTCTCGCGGGTGGACACCGAAATCGACAAGCGGCTCGAGGCGATCGGCTCAGACGAGGCGCTTACGCTGCGGGGCAAGGCTGCCATCGCGAATGCCCGGCTTGCCTACGCGCTGTACGAGGAGGAGTTCAGCAGCGAGCGGTTCGCCGCGCTGGAGGCCAAGGGAGCCAACCGGCAGCGGCCGCTATGGGCGTCAACCGGAGTCAAGAATCCCGACTACTCCGACACGATGTACATCACCGAGCTCGTCGTTCCGAACACCGTGAACACCATGCCAGAGAAGACCATGATGGCCTTTGCCGATCATGGAGAGGTGCGCGGCGACATGGTGACCGGGACCAACGCCGAGGCACAGCAGGTGCTCGACGACCTGGAGCGAGTCGGCGTCTCCTATGACGACGTCGTCGACGTGCTGGAGAAAGAGGGCGTCGAGAAGTTCGAGGCGTCGTGGCAAGAGCTGGTCGAGGACGTTCAGCAGGAGCTGGAGGCCGCCAAGGCGGCTCGCTGACAACTCGCTCGAGGAGAACGAAGCCACTGCAACCAGCTGCGAGCGTGCGTTTCGCGTGCCGCCGTGGTGAGGAGGAGCGAGCGGACATGTTCCTCCGTCCGAGAGCGAGGACGAACAAGGCGGCTACTAGGCGCGAAACCCAGCGAGCGGAGCGAGCCATCAGACGCGTAGTCGCGTGCCCGACGATCGGAGGAGCGATGAGCGAACATGGTTTTCGTTCGCGAAGAGTGACGACGACGTCGGATTCCAGTGCGCCTGGTTTGCGCGCCGCTGTCCTGGACGAGCGAGCGAGTCGACACGCCGTTCGTCGACGAGCGAGTGAGGAAGGCAGCGGCTCACGGCGCAAACTTCGCGAGCGGAGCGAGCCAAACAAAGCTGCGCGAGCTCCGAATAAAAGGGCGGCCTGCACATGATCACGGTGACGCGTCCCAACCCGCTTCGCGATCCGCAAGATCGGCGGCTCCCGAGGATTGCGGGCCCTTGCGTACTGGTGATCTTCGGCGTCACCGGCGACCTGTCGACCAAGAAGCTGATGCCAGCGGTCTACGACCTTGCCAATCGTGGCCTGCTGCCGCCCGGCTTCGCGTTGGTCGGGTTCGCGCGGCGGGAGTGGGCCCATCAGGACTTCGCCAAGGTCGTGCACACAGCCGTCAAAAAGCATGCTCGAACCCCCTTCAGAGAGGAAGTGTGGAAACAGCTCTCGGAAGGCATCCGGTTCGTGCCAGGTGAGATCGGCAACGAGGAGGCGTTCAGCAACCTGGCCGAGACGATCGCTGATCTCGACGAGGCCCGCGGTACCGGCGGCAATCATGCGTTCTACCTGTCCATCCCGCCAGGACTGTTCCAGACGGTCATCGACCAGCTCCGCTCCCACGGGCTGGCAGAGGAGCTTCCTGGGCGGTGGAGCAGGGTGGTGATCGAAAAGCCATTCGGCCACAACCTCGAGACCGCGAGAGAATTGAACCGGATCGTCTCCAGCGTGTTTCCTGCCTCCGCGGTATTCCGCATCGACCACTACCTCGGCAAAGAGACCGTGCAGAACATGCTGGCGCTGCGGTTCGCGAATCAGCTATTCGAGCCGGTGTGGAACAACAATTACGTCGACCATGTCCAGATCACGATGGCCGAGGACATTGGGATCGGTGGGCGCGCCGGTTACTTTGACGGCATCGGTATTGCACGGGACGTCATTCAGAACCACCTGCTGCAGCTGCTGGCGCTGACAGCGATGGAGGAACCAAACTCCTTCGAGGCAAGCCAGCTCCGCGTCGAGAAGCAGAAGGTGCTCGATGCTACTCGACCGCCGACGCAGATGGATCTGCATACCGCTCGTGGACAATACGAGGGCGGCTGGGCCGGCGGAGAAAGGGTCAAAGGGTATCTGGAAGAGGACCGGATCCCCCCGAATTCGCGCACCGAGACTTACGCCGCGATCCGCCTCGATATCGATAACCGCCGGTGGGCCGGCGTGCCGTTCTATCTGCGCACCGGGAAGCGGCTCGCGCGTCGGGTAACCGAGATTGCCCTCGGCTTCAAACGCGCGCCGCACCTACCCTTCAGCGAGACGGACACCGAAGAGCTGGGTTACAACGCGATCGTGCTACGGATTCAGCCAGACGAGGGCGCGACCTTGCGCTTTGGCGCCAAGGTGCCCGGGACCCAGATGGAGATCCGCGAAGTCAATATGGATTTCGCTTATGGCGGCTCGTTCACCGAGTCCTCGCCTGAGGCGTACGAGCGGCTGATCTTGGACGTGTTGCTGGGCGATCCTCCGCTGTTCCCGCAGCACGAGGAGGTTGAACTTTCGTGGAGGATCTTGGATCCGATCTTGGATTATTGGGAGAGCCTGCCGGAGCAGCCTGAGCCGTACGAACCCGGATCGTGGGGGCCCACAGGCGCCGACCTCATGCTGGCGCGCGACGGCTTCAGCTGGAGGCGACCATAATGATCATCGCCCTTAACGGCACCACGTCGGCGAAGATCTCTGCCGAATTGCTACAGGCCCGACGCAGTTCCGGGAGCCCGGCCCAAGGCATGGTGCTGACCTTGATCATCGTCTGCGACGAGTCCGAATACGCGCGCGCCATGGAGGCCGGAATGGCAGCCGGCCGAGAGCATCCATGCCGGATCTTGCTGGTCGTCACTGCCGGAGGTCGAATTGCCTCGCTGGATGCCGAGCTGCACATCGGCGAAGGGACTCCGGGCGAGGTCGTTGTGATCAGGATGCGCGGTGCGGTCGCGGCGCATCCAGCTTCGGTGATCCGGCCATTACTGCTGCCCGACTCCCCTGTTGTGATCTGGTGGCCCGGCAAGGCGCCCCAGAAGCCCGCCGACGACGAGCTGGCGCAACTGGCCATGCGCCGGCTGACCGATGCTGCGGCCTCGGGCAGACCGCTTATGGCCTTGAAGGCGCGCGCCGCCGATTACACACCGGGAGACACGGACCTGAGCTGGACACGGCTGACGCCGTGGCGGGCCTTGCTGGCAGCCGCGCTCGACCAATATCCGGCCAAGATCAAAGCTGTGGTCGTGGAGTCTGAGCGCAACAACCCCTCAGCGGACCTGCTCGCGTCCTGGCTGCATTCCCGACTGAAGGTGGAGGCCACACGCAAGATCACCGAGGGACCTGGGGTGACTGCCGTGCGCATGACCACCGCATCTGGTGATATCGCGATCACTCGGCCGGACGGCCGGCTCGCCTCCTACGCCGTCCCCGGCCAGCCGGAACGACTGGTCGCCCTCAAGCGCCGCGACTACACCGATCTGATCTCTGAAGAATTGCGTCGCATGGATGAGGACCTGGTCTACGAGCGAACAGTCAAGTCGCTGCTAGACGGCGACAGGAAGGCCCGCGGCAAGCCCCGGGCCAAGAGCGCATCGGGCAGGAAGTC
>Ga0081455_10006584_pt1 | contig 12426 bp, 8 predicted proteins | sample TabmetS3T2R1_FD_70207 | JGI IMG/M metagenome (GOLD analysis project Ga0081455, IMG submission 70207) | Tabebuia heterophylla rhizosphere microbial communities from the University of Puerto Rico - S3T2R1 | ecosystem: Host-associated > Plants > Roots > Rhizosphere ... | reverse complement strand
CGGCCGCAACAGCCCGCCGCTGGTGACGATGTCGGGCACCGACAGGATGAACTCGACGCCGCTCGCCTTGATCGCGGCGAGGATGCCGGAGCCCTTGAGCTCGATCTTGTCGTCGGGGTCGGCGATCAGATCCGCGTCCATGCGCGCCACCTCCGGCAATAAAGACGCCGATGCGGCGAGGCATCGGCGCGGGTAGCTAAGCGGAAATCATCTGTGCCCGCAACGGGCCGTCGCATGAGCATGGCGTGTCCCGGGCGCAGCGCAGCGTGAAGCGAAGCGAAACGGTGCGCTGCAGACGCGGGACCGCCCGAGTCTGTGGCGGTCCCGGATCAGCGGTGCACCGCTCCACTTCGTTGCGCGCTGCACCGCATCCGGGACACGAGCGACAATCACTCCAGCCGGATGTTGGCCTGGCGGATGACCTCGCCCCAGCGCTGCCGTTCGGCGGCGATGTGCGCGGCGAACTCGTCCGAGCTGCCGAGCGGCAGCGCGGTGCCCTGCGCCAGGTAGCGCTGGCGCACCTGCTCGGGGGCGAACGCATTCTTGGTCTCGCGGTTGACCCAGGCGATCGCCGCGGGCGGCGTGCCCGTCGGCGCCAGCACGCCGAACCAGGTGCCGCTCTGCATCTGCCCGAAGCCGGCCTCGATCATGGTCGGAACGTCGCGCAGGACTGCGAGCCGTTGCGGCGTGAGCACCGCGAGCGCGCGGGTCTTGCCCTCGGCGATCAGCGGCGACTGCAGGGTGACGCTGTCGAACATCAGCTGGACGTGCCCGGCGACCAGATCCTGCACCGCGGGCGCGGCGCCGCGATAGGGCACGTGCACCATCTCGATGCCGGCGAGCTGCTTGAACTGCTCGCCCACCAGATGCCCCGAGGCGGCATTGCCCTGCGACGCGTAGGAGAGCTTGCCCGGATTGGCCTTGGCATGCGCGACCAGCTCCGCCACCGACTTCGCCGGCAGGGCGGGGTTGACCACCAGCGCGTTGGGGAAGGTGGCGACGTGGATGATCGGCGCGAGGTCCTTGGCGGGATCGAAGGCGAGCCGGGTCAGGTGCGCGAGCACCGCATTGGTGCTCAGCCCGCCCATGAACAGGGTGTAGCCGTCGGCGGGGGCGCGCACCGCGGCCTCGGCGCCCACCGCGCCGGCGCCGCCCGGGCGGTTTTCCACCACCACTGCCTGGCCCGACGCCTCGCCCAATCGCTGCGCGATGATCCGTGCCAGCGTGTCGGCGAGCCCGCCGGGAGCGAGCGGCACGATGATCTTGATCGGCTTGGCGGGATAGTCCTGGCCGCGCGCCGGCGCGGCGGCCAGCGCGATCACGGCGCACAGCGCGACGGCAAGGGATCGTGCGCAAGCGCGTGCAGGTCTCATGTCGTTTCCTCCCGGTCTTGCATTTGGGCGCTGTGCGGTTGCCGCGCGGTGTCATATCATGGCGCGAAACCGACACTCCATCGAGGAGACAAGATGAAGCGTTTCGCTGTTGCGCTTGCGCTCATCTGCTGTGGGCTCGTGCCCGCGCTCGCCGCCGACTGGCCGGCGCGGCCGATCCGCATCATCGCGCCGTCGACCCCGGGCGGCGCCGCCGACATGTTCGCGCGGCTCCTGTGCGACCATTTCAGCGAGGCGTTCCGCGAGCGCTGCTTCGTGGAGAACCGCGCCGGTGCCGGCGGGCTGATCGGCACCGCGGCCACCGCGCAGGCCGCGCCCGACGGCTACACGCTCACCACCTCGAGCACGGCCTATCACGTGATCGCGCCGGTGGTGAGCCCCAATCCCGGCTTCGATCCGCTCAAGGACTTCACCCACATCGCCTATATCGGCGGGCCGCCCAACGTGTTCGTGGTGAACCCGGCGCTCGGCGTGCGCTCGCTCGCCGACCTCGTCGCGCTCGGCCGGCGCGGCGAGGTGATCGACTACGTCTCGCCCGGCGTCGGCACGCTCGGGCATCTGCTCGCGGAATCCTTCGCCCAGAAATCCGGCATCAAAGTGCAGCAGATCATGACCAAGGGCGCCTCGCAGGCGATGCTCGATCTCATCGCCGGCAACGTGAATGTCGGCACGATGACCTGGACCTCGGCGCTCACGCAGCTGCGCGCCGGCAAGGTGATCCCGATCGCCGTCACCTCGCGCGCGCGGCTTGCCGAATTCCCGGATCTGCCGACCTTCAAGGAGCTCGGCTACGACGAGCTCACGGCGGTGTCGTGGTTCGCGCTGTCGGGCCCGGCCGGCCTGCCGAAGGATATCACCGAGCGCCTCAACGCCGCGGTCGCCGCCATGCTCGAGCTCCCCGACGTGAAGAAGCGCCTCGCGCGCGACGCCGTCGAGACGCGCGCCATGAGCCCGGAGGAGTTCACCCGCTTCGTGGCGGGCGAGATCGACAAATGGGCCCCGGTCGCCAAGCGGGTGATGGGCGGGAATTAGTCCAGCGACTCGAATGGTGGTTCCGCCCCTCATCCTGAGGAGCGCGCACATACGGGAGCCCTTTGTATACGGAAATGGCGTGCGCGCGTCTCGAAGGATGGGGGGCGGCCTCATGCTTCGAGACGCATCGCAGCGCGTTGCGTTTTGTGGAATGGGACGTCTCGCGCTGCGATGCTCCTCAGCATGAGGCCGGGAGAGGTTGGTGCATGGATGCGATCTACGGCGCGACGGCAATGGCGGGATAGCCCGCGTCGTCGAGCGCCTTGCGTACCAGCCCGTTGCTCTTCCCCTGGTCCATGAACCTGGTCACCGCGGCAAGCCCGGCCTGGTTGCCTTTCGCCACCGCGATCGCAATGCCGATCTGCTGGAACGCCCCGTCGGTGATGCGCGAGCCCGGCACCTGTTTCACATAAGTCGGCAGCGAGTCGCGCGAGAGCGCGAACGCATCCGCCTGGCCGTCGCGCAGCATCGCCACTGCCTCTGCAACGGACGGGACCGGCGAGACCCCCGTGTTTTTCAACGTCCGGGCCGCCGCCCGGATCGTCGTCGTGTTCGCGATGCCGATGACGCGCACGCCCTGACGATCGACCTCCTCGACGGTTTTCGCGGGCAGCGCAGCCGTCACCATGTAGGTGCTCTCGCCGAGCACATAGTTCGGTCCGAATGAGACGCGCTTCTTGCGCTCCTCGTCGACCGGCATGAACGACACGTCGACCGCGCCCGACTCGAGCGCGTCGGTGGCGAGGCCGGAGTTCGGAAACAGCACGTATTCGACAGGAAGATTGATCGCATGTCCCAGCGCGGCGGCGATGTCCGCTGTCACGCCCTGGGGTTTACCATCCCCATCCTTCACGACGAAGAAGATCGACTTCTCGGGCGCAAACACCAGTGCGACCCGCAGCTTGCCGGTGGGCGCAAGTTCTTTCATGTCATCCTCGCGGGCTGCGGCGCTCAGCATGAGCGGCAGGGTCAACACTACAGCGACCAGCATTTTCAAGGCCAGCGTCCTGGCGGGCTTCGACCTCGGCCTAGCGTTGGCGCTGACCGCTTAAATTCAGGCGAGTCAACACGCCAGGATGTTATCACCCCATGTCGAGTCTCATAGGACATCCCCACCCAATCATGCGCTGACCAATAAACAGCCATTGAGTGTGAACTATCTCACTCTCTCATGACAGTGCCCGTGATTAAGTCTAAAGGCGCCAGCGGTGAACTTTGAGGTCACGCGCGGTCAAGCGCTTAACATGGGGGTAGCCATGCGGGTTCGCGATATCGCGAAGACCATCGGACACGTCATTCTGTCTTTGGTCCTAACGGTGCTCATTCCTGCCGTGTCGGTCGCGCCGCTTATTTTGTTCAACCCCTCACCTGATCCCTCGTCTCTGGGTTTCAAAGCAGCCTCGACAGTCCCCTTCTACATCCTGGCGGGCGCGCTGATCGCACAATGGCATCGGCGGGTTTCAATCAGAAGGAGGCTCCTTTCTTTCGTGATTGTCTGCGTGGCCGGTATCATTTTTGCGTTGCCGGTAGCGCTATTACAGCTTCCGTCCGGTTCTGAGTATGGGTTGCAGACGCTTTTGATGGGCGTGTTTATGTTAGTTCTTGCAGGCCAGCTGGCTATATTGGGAACGATCAACTCTCCTTGGCCTATCCCGATTGCTCGGCTCTGGCGAGGTGAAATCGGTTTAGCGAGAACCTATTGGGTGTGGCTTGGTTTAATCTTTGGGAGCTTAGTGACAATCTTCTCTGCTATTCTACTTGCTCTCTATGATCTTACCGGCTCATCCTTCATCATTGCGCTCAAGGTGGCCCTTGGCCTAATCTTCACATTCTTTTATGTGGTTTCGATTTGGCGGAGTGCTCGGAATTATCAAGGGCCGCGCCGGTGGAGGGTGGTGGCTCGCGTTGCCTGCATTTTATTTGGCATTTTTGCCGTTGTGAACTTGGCCGGTTTGTTGTGGGAAGTGCCGGTGTTCAAAGCGCTCGCTGGTGATCCAAGAAAGCTTGAAACGCTGATGCAACCGCATTCGGCTAACCGAGTTCAATAAGCTCTTATGGCCGAAGTATTTATCTCATACGCGACCGAAGATCGCGATCGAGTCCTTGCGATCGTCGAGCGCTTCCGGACACGCCGTATCGATTTTTGGCTAGACAAGTTCAAGATTCCGGGCGGGACGCAGTGGAGCGGCGAGATTGTTCGCGCCATTAAGAGCTGCAAGGTGTTCCTTCTAGTCACGTCGCACCGTTCGATTGAAAGCGAGAATGTGCGCAAGGAAATCGATCTCGCTGCCTCAGACAACAAGAGGATTTTGCCGCTGTGGATCGAGCCGCATATAAGCTATTCAGATGACCTCGCGTATCATCTCAAGGGTATCCACTACATTGTCTCGCACGACGACGAAACGGTTTGGCTTGAGCAGGTTATCGAGGCGCTGCGACGGGCAAGCGTCAATGTCCCAGAACTCGGCGCCAACGTTGAACCTGGTTGGGCACGATCTGGCATAGCGACGACAACCACGCTTATGCCTTACCTCGTCGACCGCGCGGAGCAAGAGCGCCGCATCGCCCTGAAATTGGAAAATCATATCGAGCGCAACGTGCGACGCCCCCTCGTGTTTGTGCTGCATGGCGACGCATCGCAATTCATCGATGGTTTCGTCAGTCGCCTCCACCGCTACACTCTACCCCGTCATCTCGCCCTCATGAAGTTACCAGATCAACTTGAATGGAAGCAGATATTCTGGCCGAAGCCGACGATCGACATGGGCGTCGATTCGGCCGCTGAGCGTGCGGAGGGCTATCGCATCGACGTTGCGGTTGCGCTTGAGCTTGCCGCCTCGGCGAAGCCCGATGCCGTGGCCCGCCGAATCGCCGATTATCGGCAGCCGGTGGTATTCTCCAGCATCATTTATGGCGAACATTGGCAGCTGGACGAACCGAAGCTGATCGCCAAAGTACTTGAATTTTGGTCGCGACTGCCGGACATCGCCACTGCGCAGCCGCTGATCGTATTTTTGGCCGCGGTGTTCCGGCAACCCGCCACAACGCTCCTAGCGCGATGGTTCGCCCGGCGTCATCAGCCTGAAATCTCCCAGATCCTGCCGCTGTTGCAGGAATTCGAGCGCGCCGATGTTGAGATCGCCCTTCTTCCAGAACTAGTAAACATTTCGCTTGCCGAAGTGGAACATTGGGTGCGCGACGTGGTCAATCCCGACGACCTCGAAGCTGCCATACAGAACGTTAAGCAAGCTTTCAATCGCGCTGCACCGGCAGGTAAGCCGCTTCCAATGGAACGGCTGGTGCCGATACTCAACAAGTTCCTGCCGGCTGTCGCGAACCTGAGGGTAAGCTGATGGCCGAATTCCTCTACCGGGAGAGCCCACCAAAATCGAAGCCGGCGCCGCAAGACCTTCCGGCGCCGTTGCTGGCGAACGCGACGGACCCGTCCGGCTATCTCCCCGATCAGGGCATGGTCGATGCCGTCAACGTGGCTCTGCTCCTGCGCCAGCCACTCTTGCTGACCGGAGAGCCCGGCACCGGAAAAAGCCAGTTGGCCTCAAGTGTTGCTTACCAATTGGGACTGGATCCGCCGCTCTGCTTCGAAACCAAATCAACGACGATCGCGCGTGACCTATTCTACAGCTTCGACAATATCGGGCGCTTCCGCGCAGCCCAGACGGCCGGGGCCTCCAGCGATGCTAAATTGTTTCTCGCCTTCAATGCGCTTGGGCTCGCGATCGTGCTTGCCAATTCCCCCGAAGGAGCTGGCCCAGTGTTGCCGCCTGATTTTAAGCACCCCGGGCGCCGCCGGTCGGTCGTGCTCATCGATGAGATTGATAAGGCGCCGCGCGACTTCCCAAACGACATCCTCAACGAGATCGAGCGGCTTTATTTTCGCATTCCCGAACTGGGCAACGCGCAGGTGGGCGCGGAACCAGACCATCGGCCAGTCGTAATCATGACGAGCAATTCCGAGAAGGCGCTGCCCGACGCCTTTCTCCGCCGCTGCATCTTTTACAGCATCCCCTTTCCCGACGACGAACGGCTGGAGCGGATTGTCCTGGCACGCTTGCCGGAGCGCCTCGTCCATGGCAGCCCGCTGATGCGCGACGCCATTTCCTTCTTCGGGCATTTGCGCCAGGACGATTTGGCCCTGCGCAAACGACCCGGTACTGCCGAGCTGCTCAATTGGCTTGCTGCCATGCTTGATTTTGAATGCGAGCCGAGCAAGGCGCTCCTCGCCCAGGCCGGCCCCGCCTCTCGCACGCTGGCGTCGCTCGCAAAGATGGACGAGGACCAAGTGCGTATCCACGAAGCCTTCAAGCAGTGGATCTACAAGTAGAATACCCTATGTTCTGCGCGGCCACGCTTCCGACCTTTCTGACAGCCCTGCGACTGAGCGGATTCGCAGTCGGCCTTCCTGAGAGACAGCGTTCGCTCGATCTGCTGGTAAGCCTCCAAGCCACCGGTACGATGCCGGACAATTCCGAGCAACTTTCCAATATGCTCGGTGCAGTACTGTGCCGCAGCGCGCAGCAACAGGTTCTGTTCCGTCGCGAATTCGCCAAACATTTCGGCACTTGGAAAGGGCGAGAGCCGCCCCACGACGAGGGCGCGACGCAGGCCGAGCCGCGGATCGAGATCGGCGCGCAGGCCGAGCCCACCGGCGACCTGCCCGATAGCCCGTCTCCGGTTCATCGCCAAATGGTGGTTCGCGCGGTTATTGTCGCTCTGCTGCTGTTCGTCATGGCAGCCATATTGAAATCAGGCTTCATACCCCGAGTGCCAACGTTTGCGCCGCCCGCGCCATTCGCGCCGAATTCGATCTTTGAGGCGTTTCCAGATTGGCTGCTCTCGGCGCTCGAAGGACCGCGGGTGGTCATCGAGGCGATGCAGACTACCTTCGGTCCGGCCACCCTGTTGCTTGTCTACGTCGTCTTTATCGTTGCCGCGCTGTGGATCGTGGCTCCGAGCCGTCCTTTTGCCGCTTATATGAGCCGCCGCCGCGTCGACTATCGGCCGCAACTGGTCGAACTCTTCGTAAAGCCGTCGACATTTAATCCGTTTCTCGACGGGAGCTTCGCGAGACGCGTCCAGGATCTGCGCCGGCCCCGGCTGGTACAATCGCGCGAACTCGACGTGGATGCGAGCCTTTTAGCCACGCTCGATCGCGCCGGATTGTTTTCACCGGTCTTCGCGTTCCGACGTGTTGCGCCGGAATACCTGGTCTTAATTGATCGCCGCAGCGGGAACGACCACGTCGCACGATATGCGGAAGCCCTCGTGGCGGCGCTGCTCCAGATGCGGATATATGTCGACGTTTATCACTACAACGGCGATTTCCGTCGGCTTTTTGCGAGCCCCGGCGCCCCCTCGACCACATTTGAGGAGGTGACCGGACGACATCCAGAGCATCGCCTCGTCATCATCGGGGCAGGCGAACGCTTCTTCGATCCGGTCTCGGGGCGGCTGGTGGCATGGGCGGCCCGCGTGAAAAGTTTCCAGCGACGCATTCTGCTGACGCCGACACCTCGCGAACTGTGGGGCTATCGAGAGGAGACGCTGCAGGAAGGTTTGGAGATTCCGGTCGTCGCGATCGGGTCCGATGCTATTTCGGCGATGGCCGACTTCCTTGCCAAGGACGAGCCGCCGCGCCCTCAAGCGCCCACGCCAGAAAGAAGCACGCGCGCCGCCGCTATGGCGAAGCTTGCCGATCTTCTGGACGACCGGCCGCTCCGCTGGGTCGAGGACGGCCTTCCGGACGAGACATCGCTTGGCGTGTTCAACAAGGCGCTCCGCCAGGCGCTGCCTCCGTCGGATTACGATTGGCTTTCGGCCTGCGCGGTGTATCCGGAGATAAACTGGCAGCTTACAGTGCATCTGGGATTGGCCCTTCCGGGGGCGCCATTGCGGCGCGGGGAGGCGAGCAGCCGGCTGCTCCATTTCGTCAGCCTGCCGTGGTTCCGCTTCGGGCGTATGCCGTCCTGGCTCAGACACCTGCTGGTGGACGAGATGTCTGCCGCCGTCTATCGCAAAGTGCGCAACACCTTAGAGGCGTTACTCCTGACAACGCTTGTACCTGCGTCGGGAAAATTTGCTATCGAGGCGGCGCTGGAACGCGGGAAGGCGCTCGACGACAACAAAGCGGTAGAAAGCCGAATGCCTCGTGCGATGCGGGATTCGGTGCTAATCGACTTCATGACGCGGCTACGCAAGGACCGGACTGTGGTGAGGCTGCCGAGCGCAGTCGCGCGTTTACTTAAGCGAGACGGCTTGTTGCGGAACATACTTACCCGGGAGCCCCAGGACGAGGTCGCCGCGGGAGCACAAATCGTTGCCAACGAGGTCGAAGCGGCTGGCCTGGAGGCGTTTGATGTGACGCCGGCCGAGGAGGGGAGCGGGGGGCTAGGACCGGAGCTGCGGCTGGTCGCGCAACCGCTCGATAGGACGGGAGCCAGCGTCAAATCGAGGGACGACTTCCACATTTACCTTCCGGCTGGCGTAAAGCCGGCGCGGCTGCTGGACGGTGCGAGCGCGACGTTGTACCGGCGGAGGCGCGACCTCGCTCGGCGTCTTTCCACGCATAACCTGATCGTCGTCCTCGTAGTAGCACTAGTCCTCTATGGGGGGGTGCTCACCACCGCCAGCGCCTTCAATGATGTGAATAGCGGCATTGCGGCTATCATCGCGGCGCTGCTGATCGTGAGCCCCTATGCGATCCTCAACGGGCTTCTTGTCTGGCCGATCGTGCGGCGGTTTTCACTATTCCCAGCCTGTCGGCCTGTAGGCGATGTGCGGCCTTATGCGGCAACGCGCTTCACAATCGAATCCCCCGCTGCCTTGGCCGGTAGATACAGGTAATACGATTGGCATCGGCGAAGGCAGGGTCGCGGTGAACGGCACGAGCAGCAGCCGGGGGCGCATCGCGTCGTCAATGCTAGACAGGCTCGGCTTGTGGGTTGCCAGTAATGAGCAGCTTGTGGCTCGGCTCCAAGTCAAAAAAGCTCGCGGCGGTGCGTGCCTCTCGCGGAGAGTACACGAGTCTCGAGGCAGATGCCTGCTCACTCCGAGCCCGCCACGCCGGCTTGCTGCAGCACCTTGGCCCAGCGCGTGGTCTCCGACTGCACGAAGCGGTCGAGCTCCTCGGGCGTGCCCTTGCCGATCGGAATGAACTTGAGGCCGACGAGCTGCTTGGTGACGTCGGGCTCGGCGATGGCGGCATTCACCGCGCCGTTGAGCTTGGCCACGATCTCCTTCGGCGTTCCGCCCGGCGCCACCACCGACTGCCAGGGCGCCCAGTCGAAGCCGGGCACGCCGATTTCGGCGAGCGGAGGCAGCTCGGGCGCGGCGGGCACGCGCTGCGCCGTGGTCACGCCGAGCGCGCGCACCTTGCCGGCCTGGATCAGCTGATAGGCCGGCGCGAGATCGCTGAACATCAGCTGAATGTGGCCGGCGATGAGGTCGTTGAGCGCGGGCAGGGTGCCCTTGTAGGGCACGTGCGTCATCGGGAAGCCCAGCGTGGTCTTGAACAGCTCGCCCATGATGTGATGGAACGCGCCGGCGCCGCCGGAGCCGTAGCTCAACGGCCGTTCCTTCGCGAGCTTGACCAGATCGGCGATGGAATGCACCGGCAGCTCGGGATTGACCACGAGCACGAACGGCACGTTGCAGATCAGCGCCACCAGGTGGAGGTCTTTTCCCGGCTCGTACGGCAGCTTCCTGTAGAGCGTCGGGTTCATCGCCATGGTGCCGCTGGTCGCCATCATGATGGTGTAGCCGTCGGGCGTGCTCTTCGCGACCTGCACCGCCGCGGTCACGGTGCCGGCGCCGGGGCGGTTCTCGATCACGAACGGCTTGCCATAGCGGTCGGACAGCTTCTGCCCGACCAGGCGTCCGAGGATGTCGGTGCCGCCGCCGGGGGCGAACGGCACGATGAAGTTGACCTGGCGGCTCGGGTAGTCCTGTGCCCGTTCCTGCGCCGATGCCCGTTCGGCGGCGAGGGCGACGAGCGCCAGTCCGATCAGCACGACGCGCGTGATCTGCATGGGTATCCTCCCGTGGCCGGCCGGGCCTGTTTGCGGCCTCGTTGCGGCGACGGGGGAACAGTAACCAAAGTCGGGGTCGCCGGTAAGCGTCCCTTGGAACGCAGTGGCGGCCCTAAGGCCGGCTCTCGTGTCCCGGACGAGCGAGCGCAAAGCGCGAGCGAAGATCCGGGACCCAGGGCCACGCGCAACCTGTATCGGCAACCATATTGCGCTTCGCGACTTTTTCCGCTGGGTCCCGGGTCTCGTTCCGCTTCGCTCCACTCGCCCGGGACACGAGGGGGGCATCCTTGACTTCGCGCCCTCGCATCCATAGGTTCCGCGCGCTCTCGCAAAGAGCCGAAAATTGAGCCCGCCGACCGGTCCCGGAGGCCGGAGGCTACCGCCCGACAGCGCGATGCGCCCTCGGGCGTGAAGGTGTTTGGTAAGGCCTCATCCTGAGGAGCGCCTGAAAGGCGCGTCTCGAAGGATGAGGCCGCGAGAATGGTGGTGACCCCCGCCCTTCGAGACGCGTGCTGCGCACGCTCCTCAGGGCAAGGTCCGCCGCAGGAAGCAGAACGATGTTCGACACCCTCTCGGAACGGCTCGGCAATATCCTCGACCGCTTGACGCGGCGCGGAGCGCTGACCGAGGCCGACGTCGATGCCGCCCTGCGCGAGGTACGGCGCGCGCTGCTCGAAGCCGACGTCGCGCTCGACGTGGTGCGCGCCTTCACCGAGCAGGTGAAGAGCCACGCCGTCGGGGTCGAGGTCATCAAGTCGGTGACCCCCGGCCAGATGGTGGTGAAGATCGTGCACGACCAGCTGATCACGACCCTGGGCGAGCGCGGCGAGCCGGTCGATCTCAATGCGCCGGCGCCGGTGCCGATCATGATGGTCGGCCTGCAGGGCTCGGGCAAGACCACGACCACCGCCAAGCTCGCCAAGCGGCTCGCCGAGCAGGCGCGGCGCAAGGTGCTCATGGCCTCGCTCGACGTGCGCCGTCCCGCCGCCATGGAGCAGCTCGCGGTGCTCGGCAAGCAGGTCGAGGTCGACACGCTGCCGATCGTCGCCGGCCAGCAGCCGCCGCAGATTGCGCAACGCGCGCTGCAGGCGGGGCGGCTCGGCGGCTACGACGCCGTCATCCTCGACACCGCCGGCCGCACCACCCTCGACGAGGCGATGATGGCGGAGGCGGCCGAGGTCAAGCGCGCGGCCGATCCGCACGAGGTGCTCCTCGTCGCCGACGCGCTCACCGGCCAGGACGCGGTCAATCTCGCGCGCGCCTTCAACGAGCGCGTCGGGCTCACCGGCATCGTGCTCACCCGCGTCGACGGCGACGGCCGCGGCGGCGCCGCGCTCTCCATGCGCGCGGTCACCGGCAAGCCGATCAAGCTCATCGGCACCGGCGAGAAGATGGATGCGCTCGAGGACTTCCATCCCACGCGCATCGCCGACCGCATCCTCGGCATGGGCGACATCATCACGCTGGTGGAGAAGGCGGCGGCGACCATCGACGCCGAGAAGGCCGCGCGCGTCGCCGAGAAGATGCGCAGAGGCGCGTTCGACCTCTCCGACCTGCGCGAGCAGCTCACGCAGATGCAGCAGATGGGCGGCATGGCCGGCCTGATGGGCATGCTGCCCGGCATCGCCAAGATGAAGAATCAGCTCGCGGCCGCGAATCTCGACGAGCGCGTGCTCAAGCGCCAGGTGGCGATCATCGATTCCATGACGCCGCAGGAGCGCCGCAGTCCCGACCTGCTCAAGGCGAGCCGCAAGAAGCGCGTCGCCGCCGGCTCCGGCACCAAGGTCGAGGACGTCAACCGCATGCTCAAGATGCACCGCTCCATGGCCGACGTGATGAAGGCCATGGGCTCAGGCAAGCGCGGCCCGATGGCCGGCTTTGCCAGGATGCTGGGGATGGGTGGCGGAATGCCGAGCCCGGAGGAGATGCAGAAGCTCGCGCAGCAGATGCCGGGCGGA
>Ga0081455_10006583_pt1 | contig 12427 bp, 5 predicted proteins | sample TabmetS3T2R1_FD_70207 | JGI IMG/M metagenome (GOLD analysis project Ga0081455, IMG submission 70207) | Tabebuia heterophylla rhizosphere microbial communities from the University of Puerto Rico - S3T2R1 | ecosystem: Host-associated > Plants > Roots > Rhizosphere ... | reverse complement strand
CCGCCCAGGACGGCTTCTCGGCGGGACCGCCATCGCCGTGCTCCTTCTGGGAGCGACGATTTCCTGTTCTTACCTGAAGTGGCGGCGGGACAAGAGCGCCCAGAGGCGTGCACTGGAGGAGCGTCCGTGGGATCTGGCGCTGCGCAAGGAATACGCGCCCCAGGACTGCTTCGGTCTCGTGGGGCGGCTGTCCATTCCGCGGGACGTCGTTGCCGATCTCCTGGTGGCCGCCTTCGATCACGACCGGGAGGGGCTCGATCTCGTCGGCTCTCATGAAATCGCCGCCCATGCCCAGTCCTACGGAGTTCTCCTTCCCTCCGGGACTTACGACATCCTCATCTTCGCCGATCTCAACCACGACGGCTTCTACGAGTCGGACGAGGTCGTCGCCGGCACGCCCCGGGAATCCCCGGTCCTCGTGGCCGCCAACCGGTCCTCCGACGGGGTCCTGGTTCCAGGACCCAACCTGACGGTCGATTTGCAGACACCGCAGACGACGGCGGCCGCGGTGCGCATCGCAGTGGATCGCAAGCCGTACGAGGTCGACTCCGTCGACGACCCCATGTTTTCCGACGAGCTCGCTCAGATGGGCGTGTATCAGCCGAACCGATTTCTGGCCCGTACGCAAAGGTGGGTCTTTTCGATCGGCGAACCCGACTTCGACAAGGTCCAGGTCGTGCTCGTCCACGGAATCAACGGCACGCCCCGGGATTTCCAGAAGCTGATCGCGGGACTCGACCCCGCGCACTATCAGGTCTGGGTGTTCTTCTACCCGTCCGGCCTTTCGCTCGAGCAGCTCGGAATCATCCTGGCGGGGGTTCTCGAGAACATCGCCGCCGCATCCGACGTCCCGCCCTCGCACCTGCGCATGGGCGTCGTCGCGCACAGCCTGGGCGGACTGGTGGGCCGCCGAGCCGTCAACGAGGTTTGTCGAACGGGCAAGCCACCGTATCTCAAGGTCTATGCGTCCTTCGACACTCCCTATGGCGGCGTCGAGAAAGCGCTTCGCGCGGTGACGAAAGGTTCCGAGATCGTTCCGTCCTGGCGCGACGTCGCGGTCGGAAGCGACTTCCTGACGCGCCTCCACGGCACGCCGCTGCCGAGCGACCTGCCGTTTCAGCTGTACTTCGGCTGGGGAAAAGGCAGCACGCGGGGTCCGAACCCGGCCGGCGACGGCACGATCAGCCTCGGAAGCCAGCTCGATCCGCGTGCTCAGGCCGCCGCAACCGGGGTTCAGGGATTCGAGGATACGCACGTCGGCATCCTCGAAGACGCGGAAGCCATCGAGGCCCTCTCGAAGCTCCTCGCGGCCACGGGGGCTCGCGGACGCTGAAGTCGCCGCCCCCGCATGTTTGTCGGCGCGTGCTCCGGATCGGGGGCCGTATGATCGTCCGGCGAACTCGATCGACATGACGACACGAACACCCATCTGGACCTGGCTCGTCCCCGTCCTGTCGCTCGCGTTGTTCTTCGTCGCGCTCGCACTCGGTGTGGGATCGGTGCTCGGCGTCCTGTGCGGCGTGGCGCTGATGGCCGCGGTCCTCGTGGCGGTCCACCACGCCGAGGTCGTCGCGCATCGCGTGGGGGAGCCGCTGGGAACGCTCGTTCTCGCCCTGGCGGTGACCGCGATCGAGACCGCCCTCATCGTCTCCATGATGATGGCCGGCGGCGACGACGCCGCGGTGCTGCCGCGCGACTCGATTTACGCGGCCGTGATGATCATCTGCACCGGGGTCATCGGTCTGTGCGTCCTGATGGGTGGCCTCGCCCACCGCGAGCAAACCTTCCGGGTCGAGGGGGCGGGCGCCGGCCTGGCGGCCCTGATCGTCCTTTCGGCACTGACGCTCGTGCTTCCCGTGTTCACCACGACCTCCGGCGCGGGAACCTATAGCGGCTCGCAGCTCGGATTCGCGGCGGTGGCCTCGGCGGCGCTCTGGGCGATTTTCATCTTCGTCCAGACGGTTCGCCATCGGGATTACTTCATACCGGTCACCGCTGCGGCCGACCCCGATGTGCACGCAGAGCCCCCGACGTCGCGAGCGGCGTGGGCGAGCTCCGGGCTTTTGCTGGTCTCCCTCGTGGCGGTCGTGGGCCTGGCCAAGATGCTCTCGCCGACGATCGATCGGGCGGTCGAAGCGGCGGGCGCCCCGCGGGCGGTGGTGGGCGTCGTGATCGCCGCCCTGGTCCTGCTGCCGGAGACGTGGGCCGCGGTCCGGGCGGCCCGGGCGGACCGTCTTCAGAGCAGCATGAATCTGGCCGTCGGCTCCGCTCTCGCCTGCATCGGGCTGACCGTCCCGGCGGTGGTCGTTGCGTCGATGGTCTTCAAGCTGCCTCTCGTCCTGGGCCTCGAGCCGAAGGACATCGCCATGCTGGCGACGACCTTCCTGGTCAGCGCGGTGACTCTCGGGACGGGGCGCACGTACCTGATGCAGGGAGCCGTGCACCTCGTGCTGTTCGCGGCCTTCCTGTTTCTCGCCTTCGTTCCCTGACCGGCTCTGCGGGACCGGCTCTAGGGCGACACCGCCTTGCGGGCCTTCGCTCGCTTCGCCTCGGCGTCGTCGACCAGCTTGTAGGCGACGTAGTACTTGTAGATGTTCGCGACGTACGTCACGGTCTCCCGGCCGATCTTCTCGGAGGCCACGATCTCGACGTTGTCGAACCAGGTGTTGGGGTCGAGGCCCCGTCTCTGCGCCTCTTTTCGCAGGCTCTGGATGCGGGCCGGCCCGGCGTTGTAGGCGGCAAACGCAAAGAGGCCCTTGTTCAAGCGGTCCATCGGCTCGCCGGCGAAGTACCGGTCGACGATGAAGCGCATGTACTTCACGCCGGCATGGATGTTCGGCTCGAGCTGCGCGATGTCGCCGACCTTCTGCTCCCGGCCGGTCGTCGGAAGAAGCTGCATGATCCCGACGGCGCCGGCTCGGCTCCTGGCCTGGTGGTTGAGCCGAGACTCCTGATAGCCCTGGGCGGCCATCAGGAGCGGATCCATGTCGTATCGGTCGGAGTATTTGCGGAAGAGCGCGACGGTTTGATTGAACTTCTCGAGCTCCTTCCGGGAGGCGGCATTCTTCACGAAACGTGTGTTTTTCAGGTACTTCTGGAGAAGGATGTTCCGCGTCGCCGAGCCGACGGGGTACGTGGCCAGGAACGCGTCCAGCTCGGCTTTCAGAAGGGGGCTGTTCTTCCGGATCGCCCAGGCGATGTCGGCGTCCGTGCGCAGCGTGGCTTCCGGGCAGAGCTTCAGATCCGGCAGGACCGCCGACCAGAAGCGCGCCAGCGCATCCGGCACGACCACGTACGAAACGAGCCCGGCGTTGACCATCTCGAGAAGGTCTTCGTCCTCGAAAGTGTCGGGCGCGAAGCGCAGCCGGACCGGCGGCCGGCCTCGACCCTCGAGGTCGGCGTTCAGTCGTTCGAGGCTTTCGTGTGAAATCGATCGATTTCGGACGAAGACCTCCCGGCCGGAGAGCTCTGTCGCGGCGGCGATCGATTCCGAAGCCGGACCTCCGACGACGATCTCGGAGACGTCCTTGACCGTCGGTTCCGAGAAGTCGACCTGTTCCCGGCGCTCAGGCGTGACCGTGATGTTGGCCGCGGCGACGTCTCCTCTCCCGTCGAGGAGCGCGGCGGCGAGGTCGGAACGGGCGACCGGGATGAAGGCGACATGGATTGGCATGTTGCCGGTCTTGTACTTCCGGTTGATGTCGTGCTCGAACGTCGTGAAGGCCTCGTAGGTGATCCCGCGGGGCGTTCCGCGATCGACGAAGAAATTCGTCTGGTTGACGACGACGAGGACCCTCACGAGCCGGCGTTTTCTCATGGCGTCGAAGTCGCCCAGCCGCTCGAAGCCGGCCGGAGGAAGCTCCAGCCGGTTCGGCGCGGGGTCCTGGCGGCCGGCGAGCGGGCTGGATACGGCAAGGACGGCGACGGGAAGCGCCGCGACGGCGAGGCGGTGGACACTCTCAAAAAGCATGAAGCCTCGTGCGCGTGAAAATCTTCGAAGGGCCGAAGCATAGTTCGATTTTCGGATCGGGGAATTGTCCCGTGTTGCGAGTCGAACAAGCTGGTGTGGAAGACCTGGAATCTGGTGATGGCGGACATGGAACTGCCTTCAGGGGAGGCCGGCTTCCGGCCCTACGACCTCAAGAAGACGGCGCTGCGTGCGCTGCGGCTGTCGGGGATCCCTGAGGAGCGGGCGATGTACTTCTCGGGCCATCGGACCTCGAACACGTTCCGGCGCTACAACCTGACGGACCGCGAGGACAACCGGGAAGACATGGCGCGAGTGAGCGCCTACCGCCGCGAGCGTTTCAAGGCCGGATCTGACAAGTCGGCCGGAACGTCTGACAAGTCTGCTAAATTGCTCCGGATTTCGAAAAGAGGCTGAGTCTTCGACCCCCGTTTCCCGCTCCAAACTCCTCTCTTCTGAACGTCCGCGGACCTGCGGACGATAGAATTCGCGGCCACTAACCATGCCGATTTCGCCGGGCGCCCGTCTCGGGTCCCACGACATCGTCGCGTCGATCGGCGCGGGCGGGATGGGCGAGGTCTACCGCGCCCGGGATACCCGGCTCGGCCGCGACGTGGCGCTCAAGGTGCTCCCGGAGGAGGTGTCCCAGGACCCGGAGCGGCTCGCGCGTTTCGAGCGCGAGGCGCGCGCGCTCGCGGCGCTCAACCACCCGGGGATCGTCACGATCTACTCCGTCGAGCAATCGGGGGGAACGCGCTTCCTGACGATGGAGCTCGTCGAGGGCGACAGCCTCGACACGGCCATCGCGGCGGGCGGGCTTTCTCTCGGCCGCTTCTTCGAGGTGGCCGTCCCGCTCGCGGAGGCCCTGTCCGCGGCCCACGAGCGCGGCATCGTGCACCGGGACCTGAAGCCGACCAACGTCATGATCACGAACGAGGGCCGGGTCAAAGTCCTCGACTTCGGGCTGGCCAAGCTCGAGGCGCCGGACTCCGACCCGAACGTCACCGGCACGCCGACGGCGAGCCGCGTCGAGCTGACGGGGGAGGGCAAGGTCTTCGGCACCGTGGCGTACATGTCGCCCGAGCAGGCGCGGGGCGGAAAAATCGACGCGCGGTCCGACGTCTTCTCCCTCGGTGTGGTGCTCTACCAGATGCTGACCGGCGAGCGCCCGTTCCAGGGCGCCAGCGCGGTCGACATGATCTCTTCGATCCTCCGCGACAAGCCTCCTTCGGTCACGGACCTGCGCGCGGACCTTCCGCCACACCTGGCGCGAATCCTCCGCCGTTGTCTGGAGAAAAACCCCCGTGACCGCTACCAGACGTCGCGCGACGTGTACAACGAACTTCGCGATCTGCAGACGGAGACGTCGGCGGCACCGTCGGCCAAGCCGCGCGCGGCAGCGACTCCGCCGCCGGGAGAGTCGGGGCCGATCCCGGCCATGGAGGGCCTCCGGGTCGCGGTGCTCCCGTTCAAGTACGGAGGCGCCAACACCGATCTCACCGCGCTGGCCGACGGGCTCTCCGAGGAGATCGGGACCGGCCTGTCGCGGTTTCGATACCTCTCGGTCGTGGGGAGCGCTTCGGCAGCTCTCCTGAAGGGAGCGGAGGGGGACGAGCGAGCGCTGGCCGCGAGACTTGGCGCGCGTTACGTGCTGGGGGGGAGTATCCGCGAGGGAGGCCCCGCCATTCGCGTGAGCGCCCAGCTCGTCGACGCCCAGACCGAAGCGCAGCTCTGGTCCGAGACGTACTCCCGGGACCTGAAGACGTCGAACGTGTTCGAGGTGCAGGACGACGTCGCGACACGCATCGTCGCAACGGTCGCCGACAGCTACGGCGTGCTGGTGCATGCCATGCGGTCGGCGACCCGGCAGAAGGACGACGTCCACCTGACGCCCGTCGAGTGGCAGTTTCAGTATTTCGCTTACCGGGAGCAGATCACGCCGGCGTCTCACGCGGAGCTCAAGACCCGCCTGGAGCGCGCGAGAGCACGGGACGACCGGCAGTCGGACTTGTGGGCCTGCCTGGCGCAGATCCTCGTCGACGAGTACGCGTTTGGCTTCGGCAGCGACGCGACCTCTCTGGATCGCGCCCTCGCCGCGGCTCGCCGCGCGGTCGAGTTGGATCGGTCGAACCAGTTCGCGCTCGTCGCGTTGGCGCAGACCCACTTCTTCCGTCAGGATCTTGCGGCCTTCGGCCCTGCCGCCGAGCGCGCGATGGCCCTCAATCCGCTCAACACCGACGCCGTCGGAATCCTGGGGTTGCAGATCGTACACACCGGCGAGTTCGCGAGAGGCGCTGCGATCGTGCGCCGCGCGATGGAGCTCAATGCCAACCACGCGGGTTGGATGCATTTCGCTCCACTCTGGGAACACTTCCAGAGAGGCGAGTACGAGCAGGCTCTGGAGCGCGCAAATCGGGTGGATGTCCCCGGCCTCTTCTGGCCCTATCTCGTGATGGCTTCGGCCTGCGGGCACCTCGGCCGGCGCGCCGAAGCGCAGGCCGCGGTCCGGGATCTCCTGGCGCTCGATCCGGACTTTGCGGCGCACGCGCGTTCGAACGTCCGGACCTGGCACTTCGCGAGCGGCCTCATGGAGCCCATCCTCGAGGGGTTGCGCAAGGCGGGGCTGGAGATTCCCTCGGAAAACGAACCCCCCCCGGCGCACGGCGTCGTTCGGTCTTTCGCGACGGTCTCGGGCGCCGCCCGTGCCGACGAGGGATTCTGGGTCGCGGTGCTTCCGTTCAAGTACGGGGGGGCCGACGCCTCCCTGCGGACGCTGGCCGAAGGGCTGAGCGAGGAGATCGTGACGGGCCTTTCGCGCTTCTCCTACCTCCGGGTGATTTCGCGCAGCTCGGCGGCCGACGCACAGTCCGCGGGCCGTGAGCTCGGCGCGCGATACGTGATGGAAGGCAGCGTTCGCCAGGCCGGATCGAAGCTGCGTGTCGCGGTCCAACTGGTGGATGCCACCACAGGCGCCCACCTGTGGGCGGAAAACTTCGAGCGCGCTTTCAACCCGGAGGCGGTGTTCGAGCTGCAGGACGACCTGGTTCCGAGAATCGTTTCCACGGTTGCCGACATGAACGGGATTCTGCCCCGGAGCATGAGTGACGCCCTGCGCAGCCGGGCTCCGGAGCAGTTGAGCCCCTACGAGGCCGTGTTGCGGAGCTTCGGCTATCTGAACCGCGTTACTCCCGAAGAGCTCGCCGCGGCGCGGGCGGGCGTCGAGCGCGCGGTTCAAGAAGCGCCGGACTATGGCGACGCCTGGGCGATGCTCGCGCTCCTGCGCGTCCAGGATCATGCGCAGGGATTCGAGCTTCAGCCGGATTCTCTGGCGAGCGGGTTGATCGCCGCACGGCGCGCCGTGGAGACCGCGCCATCCAATCATCTGGCCCAGAGCAGCCTGGCTCAGGCGCTCTTTTTTCACAAGGAATTCCCGAGCTTCCGGAATGCGGCGGAGCGAGCCGTCGCGCTCAACCCCATGAACAGCGACTCCATCGCGTTCCTGGGTGAGCTGCTGACCTACTCGGGCGACGGGGAGCGCGGCCTGGCGCTGGCCGGGAGCGCCAAGCAGCTCAATCCCAATCATTCCGGATGGTACTGGTATGCCGACTTCTACGACGCGTATCGCCGGGGCGACGACCGCGCCGCCCTCGGTTTCGCGCTGAAGATCAATCTCCCGGGCCAGTGGGCCATGCACGCAATGCTCGCCGCCGTGTACGGGCAACTCGGGGAGCGCGATGCCGCGGCGAGGGCCGTGCGGGAGCTGCTCAGACTGCGGCCGGGCTTCGCCGTCACCGCGCGTCGCGACATCGGGAAGTGGTGGGAGCCCGAGTACGTGGATCGCCTGATCGACGGCTTGCGTAAGGCGGGATTGGACTTTGCGGCGCCGAAGGGAGTCGACCCGGTCGCGAAAACCGGTGCAGCCGTCTCGATCGCCGTGCTGCCTTTCTCGGACATGAGCCCGACGAAGGACCAGGAGTACCTCTGCGAAGGGATGGCCGAGGAGATCATGAACGCCCTCGTCCGCATCCCGGGAATCCGCGTCGCGTCCAGGACGTCGGCGTTTCGCGCGCAGCAGGGGGGCGGCGACCTGCCGACGATCGCCCGCGTGCTGTCGGTCGGCCACGTCCTCGAGGGCAGCGTGCGCACGGCGGGCGATCGGCTGCGCGTCACCGCGCAGTTGACCGACGTCGCCAGCGGCTTTCAGATCTGGTCGGAGCGCTTCGATCGGGATGCTCGGGACGTCTTCGCCGTGCAGGACGAGATCGCCGCCGGAGTCGTCGAGGCGGTGAAAACGCGGCTCGCGCCAGGCGAGCACGCGGTGAAGGCCCGGCCGCAGCCCACGGACCTCGAGGCGTACCGCTGCTACTTGAGAGGCCGGCACCTTCGTGCCAGGGAGGATCTCGGCGGGGCGCTTCGCGCGTTTGAGGAGGCCGTCCGTCTCGATCCGTCCCATGCGCCTTCGTGGACCGGTCTTGCGGAGATCAACGTCCTCGCCTCCGTTTTCGGCGTCATCCCCTCACGCGACGCCTGCGCCACGGCGAGAGAGGCGCTGGCCACCGCGACGCGACTCCAGGGAGAGTCGGCCGACGGCCTTCACGTCGAGGGGTTCATGGGCTGGATCGAGAGGCGTTGGGCGGAGATGGAAACCGCCTGGCGCCGTGCCATCGAGCTCCAACCCGATCACGTCCTGGCGCTGGCGTCCTTCGGCATCGTTCTCTGCACGCGCCAGAGGCTCGACGAGGCATTGCCCTTTCTCGCGCGCGCACGGCAGGCAGATCCCCTCAGCTCCTTCCCCTACGCCCTCACGGGAAAGGGTCTCCTCAATTGCGGCAAACCGGAGGAAGGCCTGCGCTACCTCGAGGATGCGCTTTCCTTCGACAAGGAGGACGCGACGGCCCTGGACAGCGCGGGCATGGCGCAAGTCGAGCTGGGCCGCTTCGACGAGGGCATCGCCACGCTCGAGTCCGTGGTCGCGATATCGGGTCGCGGCGCCCACTTCCTCGGCACCCTGGGGTGGGCGCTCGCGACCGCAGGCCGGACGGCGGACGCTCGAACGATCCTCGGAGAGCTCCGGGCGAGGCCCGCCGGCGCGCCTGTCGTTTCCGAAGCCTGGCTGCTCGGCGCTCTCGGAGAGACCGACGCCGCATTCGAGGTGCTCACCCGCGCCGAGAACGAGTATCTGGCCTTTCTCTACTTCACCGGCCATCCCGGCTTCGATCCGCTCCGCGCCGACCCGCGGTTCGAAGCCCTGCTCGAGCGGCTCGAGCTCCCGCGCGACCGCAAGGCCGCGACGTAGCCTCGACCGGGGCGCGCAGATTTTCACGCCTGCTGGTCTCCACGCCGCCTCGATGTGGCATGATCCGCCCGGGTCTTAGGTTCAACCCTTTTCCACGGAGTTCCCGGTGTTCCACGTTACCCGCCGAATCCTCCTGGCCCTGGTGATCTTCGTCGGGCTTCTCATCGCGGCGATCGCGGCTCTCCCTTCGCTCCTGTCCTTCGATTCCGTGCGCATGCGGCTCCTGGCCGCCGCCGAATCCGCCCTTCACCGCAAAGTCGAGGCGCGGGCGATTCGCTTCCAGGTGTTTCCGAGCCTCGGCGCGCGGGCCGAGGGAGTCGTCGTCCACAACGAGCCCGGCTGGGAGACACCGGTGCTCCTCACCGCCGAGCGGGTCTCCGTGAAGCTTGCGTTCTGGCCGCTCCTCTCGCGGCGAATCGAGGTGCGGCGCATCGTCCTGGAGGGCGCCACGGCGACGATCGAGCGCGACCGGCGAGGGAGGCTCAACGTCGACGGCATCGTGTCCGCCGGCAGGGGCTCAGAGACGTTCGTTCCGGGCGTCTCGTCCGCGGGCAGGGTTTCCGAGACGCTTGTCCTCGATGAGGAACCTGCCCGGCCTGCGCCGATCCGCGTCTCCGACGTCGTGATCGCCGGAGCGCGCGTGCTGTTCGTGGATCGCAAGGTCGCGCCGGGACGAGCGGTCACGACGACATTCGACGCGATCCAGGGCCGCGTCGCCGGCATCTCCGCACTCTCGCCCACGTACGTCGAGGTCTCGGGGCGCCTGCTCTCCGACACCGAACGCAACGTCGTCTTCAAGGGAATGGTTGGTCCGCCCGATCCCGGGGGAGCCTCCGGCGCGACGCCCGTCGACGCTACGCTCTCGGCGAAGGGACTGGCGCTCGCGAGGCTCGGGCCCTATCTCGGGCCGGGGCGCCACGACGCGGGCGTTCTCACCATCGACACGACAGCGAAGGGAACTCTCGCGGGCGCGCTGAGGCTCGCCGGCCGCGTGGCGTTCGTCCCGGGCGGCGGAAGTGACGCCCGCTCACGGGTCCCCGCGATCGACGGACAGTTCCGCGGCGTGCTGGATCTGCCGCAGGCGGCCCTCCGCATCGAACCGTCCTCGCTCACCGTCGCCAGCCTTCCGCTCTCGCTCCAGGGACGGATCGATGGACTGCGCTCCAAGCCGCGACTCGATCTCACGGTCGCGACTCGGGGAGAGGTCCCGGCCGAGCGCGTCACGGCGTTGCCCGCGGTCGCGGCAGCGCTTCCCCCCGGCGTCCGGCTTTCCGGGCGCCTCCGGGTCGCGGCGCGTCTGCGCGGCCCCGCGGGCCAGCTCGCCGTGAATGGCTCCGCGGACGCGTCGCCGCTCAACCTGAGCCACGACGGCGAACAGGTCCCGCTCCTCGCGGCGCCCTACGCGACCGCGACGCTCGAGTCGAGGAAGGAAGGCTTGCGGTCGGGACGCCTGACGATTCCCAACGGCGCCTGGAAGAGGGTTCCGTTCGAGAATCTGAGCGCCGACCCCGAGCAGGAGTACTTCAGCGACGGCCTGACCGACGAAATGATCACGCAGCTGAGCCGTCTCAACGCCGAGCGGCTCGGCGTCATCGCGCGCACGTCGTCGATGCGCTACAAGGCGGTGAAGAAGACGATCGCGGACGTCGGACGGGAGCTCGGCGTGACGCACGTGCTCGAGGGAAGCGTCCGCCGCGCCGCTGATCGCGTGCGCGTCACGGCGCAGCTGATCCAGGTCGCCGATCAGACACACCTGTGGGCGCAGAGCTACGACCGGCACAGCGCCGACGTCCTGATGCTGCAGCGCGATCTCGCGGAGGCGATCGCGCGCGAGATCAAGATCACGCTGACGCCGCGTGAAGCCACGCGGCTCGCGCGCGCCGCCGGCGTCGCCCCGCAGGCGCTCGAGGCGTACCTGCGGGGACGCTATTACTGGAACAAGCGCACGCCGGCGTCGTTCGAGAAGGGCATCGGATACTTCCGCGAGGCGATCGCCCACGAGCCGAACTACGCGGCCGCCTACGACGGGCTCGCCGACTCGTACACGATGCTCGCCTGCCGCGGCGTGCTGCCGGCGCGCGAGACGTTTCAGCTCGCGCGCGCGTCGGCGGAAAAGGCCCTCGAGATCGACGCGGCGCGACTGCTCGTCCAGCGCGCTTCCTGGATGGGGCGCAACGGGATCCCGATGACCGGAGGCCAGGGCTCGATGTCGAAGCTCAAGGCCGGCGACGTGACGATGTGGGCGACGACCACCCTGATGGAGCTGGTCGGTCCCTACGCGCAGACCACCGACTGCCCGCTGGAGAAGTGGTTCCGCGACGCGAAGATCTACCAGCTGTTCGAGGGCACGGCCCAGGTGCAGCGACTGGTGATCTCGCGGATGCAGGCGCGGACCTACCAGGAGCGCCTGGCTCAGGCGGCCGAGGCGGTCAACGGCGCCTCGAGCAACGGTGCGACGCCGAAGCGCGAAGCGGCCGCCACCCCCGCCTAGAACGCCGGGCTGCAACCGGGTTTTCAGCAGCCCGGTTCCGGGGCTTCAACCTTTGCTGTTCAGATGACCGGATCCAAGCGACTGCTGCTGGCGCTCGCCGGTGCCGTCGCCGTCTGCATCCTCGTGGCCGGGGGTGGCAGCGCGACGGGACAGGACCTCCAGCAGAAGCTCAACTCCAAGCAGAGCAAGCTCTCGCACGCGCGAGCCCATGCCGGCGTGCTCACCAGCCGAATCAGCCACGAGTCGGCGCAGCTCGACAGCCTGACGAGCGAGGTCGCCACGCTGCGAAACCGCCTCGCGACTGTCGGCGCGCAGCTCGAGCAGAAGCAGGCCGAGCTGGACCAGGCACAGGCGCGCCTCACCTATCTGAAGGAGCGGCTCCGCGAGGCGATCCAGATCCTCGAGCAGCGCCTGGTCGCGATCTACGAGTCCAGCGAGCCGGACCTGATCACCGTCCTCCTGCAGTCCCACGGCTTCGATGACCTGCTCGCCCGGACGCAGTACCTGGAGACCCTCCAGCACCAGGACAACGACATCGTCGGCCGGGTGAGGGGCCTTCGCAACGAGATGCAGGTGACCGTCAACACCGTCAAGACGGCGCGCGATGAGATCGCGGCCCGCAAGCAGGAGCTCGACGCGACCAAGGCGAAGCTCAGCCGGCGCAAGGGCGAGC
>Ga0081455_10006582_pt1 | contig 12429 bp, 10 predicted proteins | sample TabmetS3T2R1_FD_70207 | JGI IMG/M metagenome (GOLD analysis project Ga0081455, IMG submission 70207) | Tabebuia heterophylla rhizosphere microbial communities from the University of Puerto Rico - S3T2R1 | ecosystem: Host-associated > Plants > Roots > Rhizosphere ... | reverse complement strand
CGGTCGCGCCCGTCGGCGCACCGGGACGCTGGATCTCGGGCTTGTAGCCGCAGGCGGCCAGGAGGGCCCCGATCAGCAGCAACGGTACGACTCGGCGCATCGCTGGAAGATACGGGCCGCTCGGCACCGCGGGCTCGCGGCTGGCGCTCAGGAGGCGCCTTCGCCGACGATCGTCTTCAGCGTGGCCCAGGCGTTCATCGCCGGGGGGAAGCCCGCGATCGTCGCCGTCTGGAGGATGACCTCCTGCAGCTCCTCGACCGTGAGCCCGGCCTTGAGCGACGAGCGCAGGTGCACCGGCAGCTGGGAGGACCGGCCGGTCGCGACCAGCGCGGCGACGGTGGCGATCTGCCGTTCGCGAAGCTGCAGCCCCGGGCGCGAGTACACCTGGCCGTACGCGACCTGGATGATGAGCTCGCCCAGGTCGCCGAGCGACTCGATCGTCGCGAGCGATCGATCGCCGTGCACCTCGCGCAGCCGGTCTCGCCCGCGTTCGAACGTGGTCTGGTCGGTCATGGACCCCTCCTCGGTCTCGCTGGGGCCGGACGCTACCGCGTCCGGGCCGTGGCGGCCGCCCCGCCACGCGTCTCCCTGCAACGGGGGCGGGTGCCATGTTGCCGCCGTCACTCGTCGGTCGATCCGAGCACCGATCCGATGAACCGGACGATCGCTCGCGCGTGGGTCCGTTCGTGGTCGAGGTCCGGGTTGTAGATCGTGATGTCCCATCCGACCGGGCCGCCCTCGAACGCGGTCGCCGCCAGCAGCCGGAGCTCGTCCCATCCCAGGCCCCCGGGCTGCCGGTAATCGACCGCGGGGAGCGCGTCGACGGACAGCACGTCGAGATCGAGGTGGAACCACCATCGAGGCGAGAGAGACGTTGTCGCCCGCCGCGTGTGTCCGGAGACGTCCGCGGCGAGCTCACGATCGTCGACCAGCGCGATGCGATCGGCGAGCGACGGCACGCCCTCGGCCCGCAGGGCGGCCGCATCTCTCGCTCCGAGGATCCGGAGGTCGGCGGGCGCCACGGTCGGCATCGCCGCGGCGAGCTCGGGCGACCAGCTCGCATCGGCGATCCCGAGCGCGAAGGCGATCTCCGTGTCGGCGCCCTCGCCGGTGGTCGACCGATGCGGGAGGTACGCGTCCTCGTGGCCGTCGACGAACAGGAGGCCGAGGTTCGCGTCGGCCCTCGCTGCGGCGAGACAACCGAGCACGATCGGACAGTCCCCGCCGAGCACGAGGGGAAATCGCCCGTCGCCCAGGACCGTTCCCACGGCATCACGGACCCCCGTCATCACGGCCACGAACCCGCGGGGATCGATGAGGTGGGTCTCGGGATCGCGCTCGGTCGTGGGATCGGGCAGGATCACGTCGCCGTAGTCCCGGACGTCGCCGAGCACGTCCACGATCCCGGCGTCTCGAAGTGCGGCCGGCGCGCGGGCGACGCCGTCGCGTCTCCCGGAGGAGTTCGAAGGAACGCCGATCAACCCGACCGGTCGCATCCGACGAACCTATCGGAACGCCGACGGTCGAGGCTCACGTGACGTCGAACAGATCATGCGGCTCGGATTCAGGCCGCGGGTACCGATGGCGTTCGGCCGAGCATCTTCCGCACCAGCGCCACGACGGTAGAACGCTCGCCGGGCTTGAGCCCGATCCAGACCAGCACGACGCCGTAGGCGATCGTCCCGGCGCCGATCGAGCCGGCGAGGTCGATCAGCCACTTCGGCCCCTCGAGCACCTCGTGCACCGTCCACATCACGACAGCGCCAGCGAACACGGGCGGGATCAGCCGCAGGAACCAGCGGTCGAACGGCCAGATGTCGACGAACTTCTTCACCAGCATCAGCCGGGCGAACGCCGAGAGCGTCAGCGTCACGGCCTCGGCGACCGCGGCGCCACGCATGCCGATCTTCGGCGCCAGCACGACGGCGATGCCGACCGCCACGACGAAGGAGGCCACGTAGACGAGCAGGTCCCACCCGGTCCGGCCGACCATGATGAGGATGAAGCCGACGGTGCCGACGATGACCGGCACGATCAGGCCGATGATCAAGATCTCGAGCGCGGCGGAGCCCACGACGAACCGCGGCCCGTACACGCGCATGATCGTCCCCGGCAGGATCGCGAGCGCCAGGAGCACGGGCAGCGTCGCGGCCAGCCCCCATCGCGTCACGTTCTTGTAGAGCGCGTCGAGCCTGGCCTTCTCGCCGCGGTAGTGCAGGTCGGCCACGAACGGGCTGAACACCAGCGACAGCGACGTGAGGAACAGCAGCAGCGACTGCCCGGTCCGGACGGTGGCGCCGTACACGCCCACCTGGAACGAGTCCCGGTAGTGGGCCAGCACGAACGTGTCGACCCAGAACAGGAGCTGTGCGAACAGCGTCGCCGGCGCGCGCAACGCCCCGAACTTCATCAGTGCGCCGGTCCGCTCCTCGGGGATGCCGCCGCCCTCGGTCCGGACGTCGAACCCTCGGGTCTCGCGCTCCCACGCCCACCACGCGAGCACGCAGGCGACGGCCCACGACGCGGTGTACGCGAACGCGGTCACGCCCGCGGTCTTGGCGACGAACCAGCCGGCCACGGCGAACGCGATCCAGCCGAGCGGCTGCCCGATCCAGAAGATGTACAGGGTGTGCCGCATGATCTTCAGGCCGCGCGTGCCGCCCAGGTAGACCCAGGTGAGCGAGGCGAACGGGATCGCGACGCCCGCCGCGACGAACGCGACGACGCCCTGTCCGTGCAGCCGTTCGGAGACGAACGCGGTCGAGAGCGGGCCGGCGAGCAGGATCGCCGCCGCGCCGACGATCACCGAGCTCACGGCGGCGATCACGGCGCTGGTGCGCACCAACGGGCGCGTTCGCCCCGACTCGCCCCGGCCCATCAGGATCGCGACGAGCCGGACGTTGGCCACGTCCATCCCGAACCGCGTCGCGGTGCTGGCGATGAACGCGAACTGGGTCGTGAGAACCACGACGCCGAACAGGGACGGCCCGAGCCCCCGGGTCATGATCACCTGCGTGGCGAACGTCGTGAGGACCCCGGCCGCCAGGCCGATCACGTTCTGCCCGGCGCCGCCCAGGATGTCGCGCTGGTCGCCGAACTTGCCCCGCGGAAGCACCGAGTCGATCGCGGACATGAACCGCCCGCGGGACGGCGAGCGTCTCGCCGCGGCGTCGGTCGAGACCGGCAGGCCCTCGACCTCGATCTCGGCCAGGGCGTCCAGCTCGTCGTCGGTGTGCGGATCCGGCGCGCCCGAGGGCATGGCGTTCCGCTCGTCCCTGCTGTCGGTCATGCGTCCCCTGTTCCGGCCGTGACCCGGAACCGCGGACGGATGATCGGGGGATGGTCCGGCGCCGGCCGAGTGATCGCGTCGGAGTCTAGATGCGCGTTCGGGCCCGTCCAACGACGCGCGGAGACGTCAGCAGAACGTCACACGGCGCGGCCCCGCGGCTACTCGGCCTCGGGGACGACGATCAGGTTCGGGGGCGTGGGCCGCCCGGGGACCGAGGGCCCCGCGCCGCCGTGCACGGCCGCGAGCTCGGCCAGGATCTCGTCACGGCGCGACTCCAGCGTGGCGACCTGGCGGACGAGCTCGGTCTCGCGGTTCTCGAGCAGGTGGATGCGTGCCTCGTCCTCCACGTCGTCGGCCATCTCGTCGAACCGAGCCGTCTGGGCGAGGTCGGCGCTGGTGTGGGCGAAGATCATGCAGCCGGCGAAGAAGGCGGTGAGGGCTCCGGCCCCCAGCACCAGGCCGGCGAACATCGACGACCCCTGCGCGTCGAGCCCGATCAGCACCATCGTCGCCAGCGCGCCGAACGCCATCAGTCCGATCCCCAAGCGGTGCATGTCTTCTCCTTCCACGTTCCTTGGCCGAGCGCCTTCGCCGAGGTCCTCGCTGTAGGTCGCCTCGGGCCCCTGTTCGTCCTACATAGGGTGACGGCGCTTCGCTCCCGTCACATCGGCCGTCGGGCGACGGCGCAACCGACGTTCGACGGGGGCCGAAGGTCTCAGGGATCAGGTGCGGGCGAGCCGCAGGGCCTTCTCGACGGCGTCCCGGGCGTCGCTCGCCGCGATGATCGCCGCGACCGGCAGGCCGTCCTTGCCGAGCTCCCACGTCCCGAGGCCGACGACGGGCTTGCCCATCTTGAGCGCGAGCGCGATCTCCGAGAGCGTGCCGAACTCGCCGCGCACCGCGATCACGGCATCGGCCGTCCGGACGACGATGGCGTTGCGGCCCTCGCCCATGCCGGTCGCGACCGCGATCGTGACGTAGGGGTTCGCGTCGAGCCGGGAGTCGGTGGGCAGGATGCCGACCGAGCGTCCGCCCGCGTCGGCGCACCCGCCCGCGGCCGCCTCCATCACGCCGCCCATGCCGCCGCACACCAGCACGGCGCCGGCCTCGGCGATCCCGCGGCCGACCGCCTCTCCGATCGCGAGCTCGGCCGGCGTCCCCGCCGAGGGGCCGACCACCGCGATGTAGGTCTCCCGCGTCATCCCCACGTCCTCCCGAGCATCGCCGCCAGCAGCGCCACCGCGCCCGCCTTGTCGAGCGGCTCGTTCCCGTTGCCGCACTTGGGCGACTGCACGCACGACGGGCATCCGAGCGAACAGGGGCAGTTCGCCACGGTCTCGAGCGTGGCCTCGAGCCACCGCTCCGCCGAGGCGAAGCCCCGTTCGGTGATGCCCGCACCGCCCTGATACCCGTCGTACACGAAGATCGCGCACGAGGCGGTATCGGGATGGTACGCGGTGGACACCCCGCCGACGTCCCAGCGGTCACACGTCGCGACGAGCGGGAGCAGGCCGATCGCCGCGTGTTCGGCGGCGTGCGCGGCGCCCGGCACGTCCGCCGGCTTGATCGCGGCGCGGTCGATCACGCGCTGCGGGATCCCCCACCACACCGCCCGGGTCTCGAGCAGCACCGGCGGCAGCTCGAGCGGGACGACGTCCAGGGTCTCGCCGGTGGCCACGTGCTTGCGCGCGTAGGCGACGACCTGGTTGGTGACCCGCACCGTGCCGAACGAGGACTCCACGTCCGCCGAGAGCGTTCGGCGCTCCTGCTCGTGGACGACGTCGATGTCGGTGATGTCGCGCGACTGCGTGTAGTAGTCCGGGTCGACCCGGCTCACGACGGCCACGCCGCCCTGCAGGTCGAGCTCGCGGACGACGAACTGCTCGCCCTGGTGCAGGTAGATCGCGCCGGGGTGGACCTGCCAGTACGCGCGCGAGCCGTCCACGGTGCCGAGCAGCTCGCCCGTCTCCTCGATCACGATCTGGAACCGCCGCCCGCCGGAGCTGCGGATGTCCACGCTCCGGTGCGGTGGCTCGTGACCGGCGTGGTGCAGCATCGACCCGCGCCGACGGAGCTCGCCGGTCGCCTCCAGCCCCGAGACCACGTCGCCGGCGTCGGGCCAGAACGTCGCGACCTCGTCGTCCGAGAGCGGCTGTTCCCGCGCCGCGCACAGGACGTGCGGCGCGGAGACGTACGGGTTCGTGGGATCGATCACCGCCGCCTCGGCCGGCTTGTCGAACAGGTCCGCCGGATGCGTCACGAGGTACTGGTCCAGCGGTTCGTCCTGGGCGACCAGCATCGCGAGCGACCCGTGCGAACGCCGGCCGGCTCGCCCCGCCTGCTGCCACATCGAGGCCCGCGTGCCCGGGTAGCCGACCAGCAGCGCGGCGTCGAGCGAGCCGATGTCGATCCCGAGCTCGAGGGCGTTCGTCGAGGCCACGGCGACGAGCTCGTCGTGCGCCAGCTGGCGCTCGAGCTCCCGGCGCTCCTCGGCCAGGTAGCCGGCCCGGTAGGCCTTCACCCGCCGGCGGACGTCGGCGTCGAGCTCCCGCCGGGCGAACTCGGCCAGCAGCTCGGCCGCCCGCCTGGAGCGGGCGAACCCGATCGACTTCACGTCTTCCTCGGCCAGGCGCGCCATCAGGAACGACGCGTCGGTGAGCGCGCTCCGCCGGGCGCCCGACTCCTCGTCCACGATCGGCGGGTTCCACAGCGCGAACGTCTTGCCGCCGCTCGGCGAGCGGTCGGCGGTCACCGCCTCGAACGGCTCGCCCACCAGCCGCTCGGCGAGCTCGCCGGGGTTGCCGACGGTGGCCGAGGCCAGCACGAAGCGCGGGCTGCCCCCGTAGTGCGCGACCAGCCGGCGCAGGCGCCGGAGCACGTGCGCGACGTGCGAACCGAACACGCCCCGGAACACGTGCGTCTCGTCCACCACGACGACCGACAGCCGCAGCAGGAAGTCGGCCCAGCGCGGATGGTCCGGCAGGATCCCGGCGTGCAGCATGTCCGGGTTCGTCATCACGAGGTTCGCGTTCTTGCGGATCAGCGGGCGGTCGTTCCTCGGCGTGTCGCCGTCGTAGACGCCGGCGCGCACCTGCGGCAGCTTGAGCTCGCGCACCTGTCGGAGCTGGTCGCGCGCCAGCGCCTTGGTGGGGAACAGGTACAGCGCGGTTCGCTTGGGATCGGGGACCGCCTCGCTCGCGAACGCGAGGTTGTAGACGAGCGTCTTGCCCGAGGCCGTCCCGGTGGCCACGATCACGTTGCGGCCCGAACGCGAGACCTCCAGCGCCTCGCGCTGGTGCTCGTAGAGACCGGTCACGCCCACCAGCTCGAGCCGCTGCCGGACCAGCTCGGGAACGTCGGCCGGGAAGGGGCCGGGCTCGGTGGTTCGCGGGGGCAGCTCCCGGACGTGCACGAGCTCGTCCTGTGCGTCCAGCGACTCGAGGAAGGCCTTCGGGTCCACGCGGCGATGGTAGCCGCGACCGCTCCGATCGCCGGTCGCCGTTACTCGCCGACCATCTCCCGGCGGCTGAGGTCGCGGTACGACGTCCGGAACCCGTCGCGGATCAACGGGCGGATCAGGCCGCGCTGGCGCGCGAAGATCGCCAGCCCGAGCACCATGTACGCGGCGCCGACGAGGATCCGTTCGACCCCGGCCACCGACTCGGGGACGATCCCGCCGATCAGGAACTGCGCCCAGAACAACACGAACAGCATCCACGCCTCGCGCACGCTGATCGACAGGGTCACCAGAACGGCGAGGGCGAAGAACGACTGCGCGGCCGTCAGGAACAGCTCCTCGCGCTGGTGGGCGTCGACCGGCAGCCCGTGCAGGCCGCCCGCGGCGAGCGCGAACACGATCGGGAGCGTCCCGACCAGCAGGGTCCACTGGTTCACCTTCGAGGAGACCAGGGTGCCGAGCCCGGCGTTCGTGTTCAGGCGCCACGCGTACAGGCCGGCGATGAGGAGCTCGGGGGCCTCGGAGGCGAGCGGCGCGATCCACTGGATCAGCAGGAACTCGCTGATGCCGAGCTCCTGCCCGGTCGCCTTCAGCGCGTCGGCGAAGTGGTGGGCGCAGAGCAGGATCACCACCGCGGCGAACGCGAACATCGCGATCACGCTCGCTCGTCGCCGGCCGACGCGGAACGTCCCGAGCCAGCGCGCCGGGCCGACCAGGTGCGGCTCCTCGGCGGGCGCCTTCGAGATCCGCCAGGTGTACGCGGCGAAGATCGAGACCAGGATCAGCGAGTCGACGAGCGTGATCTGCGACTTCAGCGGCAGCGTGAGCGAGTAGACGGTGGCCAGACCGAGGAACGCGACCTCCACCGAGTGCTGCCGGTCCAGCTTGACCTCGCGCAGGACGGGTGGGTGCCTGCGCGAGCGGTAGGCCGCGATGAACACGACCATCGACCAGCCGATGCCGATCAGCAGCCGGTTGGCGCCCGTCATGTTCGCCAGCGCCAGGGAGCAGGCGTCCTCGCCGGCGGCGCCGGGCGGGTGACACGCGGCCCCGTACTGCTCGAAGGCGTTCCCGCCCTCCCACGCGAGCACCATGTCGACCGCGTACTCGGGCAGCACCGCGATCAGGGCGAGGACCGCGATCGCCAGGCCGGCCGAGATGTCGAGCTGGGCCACCTCGGCCGCCCAGGACAGGATGAACGCGGCCCCCACGATCGCCAGGCCGAACAGGAGGGCCTCCAGGCCGTGCGCGACCGAGGCGTCGGTCACGCGCAGGACGATGGCCGGGATCGTGATCGCCACGGCCAGGCCGAGCTCGATCAGCGTCCGGGGCGTACCCGGCGCGGCGTCGGCCGGAACGGTGGTCTGCGTCCGGCGGTCCGAACCCAACGGCCTTCCTCTCGGGCCGAAGGTCTCGTCCCCGCCGCGCGAGTGATCCGCCGGGCCGCGACGCGCGGCCGTGATGACGGCGGATCCGCTTGTGGACTACTCCCCTTCCCGCCGAAGGGTAGCAGCGCGATGACACAATCAGGCCGGATGGAGTGGGTGGCGCTCGGCTCGTCGCTGGTCGTCATCCTCGGCGGGGCCGAGCTGTTCACCAACGGCGTCGAGTGGATCGGCGAGGGGTTCGGCCTGTCCGAGGGCGTCGTCGGCAGCGTCCTGGCCGCGGTGGGCACCGCCCTCCCCGAGACGATCCTGCCGCTCGTCGCGATCGTGTCCGGCCACGAGGCCGGCGAGGAGATCGGGATCGGCGCGATCCTGGGCGCGCCGTTCATGCTCACGACGCTCGCGATGTTCGTCGTCGGCACGGCGGTGCTGGTCTTCGCTCGGGGAGGCCGCCGAGACACCGACCTGGACGCCGATCGCGGCGTGCTCCGGCAGGATCTCGGGACGTTCCTGATCATGTACGCGCTGGCGGTCGTCGCCGGGCTCGTCCACGTGCGCCCGCTGCACTGGGCGCTCGCCGCCGGGCTGGTCGTGTCCTACGTGTTCTACGTGCGCCGCCACTTCCGGTCGCCCGGCGAGGCGGACCTGGAGACCGAGGCGAGCAGCGAGATCAAGCCGCTCTACCTGTGGGGCTGGCTCCGACGCGTTCGTCCGAAGGTGCCGGAGTGGTCGGCGGCCTCGCCGAACTGGCCCACGTTCGTCCAGACCGGCGTCGCGCTGGTCCTGATCGTGGCCGGCGCGCGACTGTTCGTCTCGGGCGTGAACACGATCGCCGAGAACCTCGGGGTCTCCCACCTGGTCTTCGCGCTGCTCGTGGCGCCCGTCGCGACCGAGCTGCCCGAGAAGTTCAACAGCGTGATCTGGGTTCGGCGCGGCAAGGACACGCTGGCGCTCGGGAACATGACGGGGGCGATGGTGTTCCAGTCCTCGTTCCCGGTGACGATCGGGCTGCTGCTCACGCCGTGGCGCCTCGCGCACGAGGCGCTGGTCGCGGCGGTCATCGCGCTGGTGGCCGGGAGCGTGCTGTGGCTGACGATCCGGTTCCGCGGCCGGTTCTCGGCGCCGCTGCTGCTGGCACAGGGGGCGTTCTGGGGCGCCTACGTCGTGTACGTGGTGAGCCGCTGAGGCTCGGCGCTACGGGCCGAGCAGGCTGGCGTTCTGCGACGGCCCGATGTTCTCGGCCTTGAGCAGGCCGTCGTCCTTGAGGTCGCGGGAGACCGCGTCGACCTGGGCCTGATCGAGGTTGACGACGGACATCGATCCCACCATGCCCACGCCGCCGGTCACCACGATGTTCACGACCTTCTCCGGGTTGATCGTGGTTCCGGTGAACGCGAGGTCGAGCACGTCGTCCAGCGGCAGCTGCGTGGTGGCGCGCCGCATGAACGAGGCGACCCACGTCAGCAGGTTGTTCGGGTCCTTGATGAATTCCTTCTTCATCTGGTGCAGCGCGGAGATCAGCAGGGTCCCCTGGTTCTCGGAGCGGCCGAAGTCGCCGCTGGGCAGGCCGTGCCGGTTGCGGGCGAACGCGAGCGCGTCCGCGCCGCTCAGCCGCTGGACGCCCGGTTCGAAGAAGGCGCCGGACGCGCTGTCGTTCATCGCGAAGGGGACGTCGACCACGAGCCCGTCGATCCCGTTGATCATCTGCTCGAAGGTCTTGAACCCGGTCAGCGCCCAGTAGTCCATCGTCAGCCCCGTCAGGTTCTCGACCGTCTTCACGACGAGCTCCGGGCCGCCGTAGAACAGCGAGGCGTTGATCTTGTTGCTGCCGTGGCCCGGGATCTCCACGTAGGAGTCCCGCGGGATCCCGACGATCGTCGCCTTGTGCTTCTCGAGGTTGACGGCCACGATGTGGATCGAGTCGGCGCGCGTGCTGGTCGCCTGCTCGTCGGGCCGGGCGTCCGAGCCGATCACCAGGATGAAGATCGGCTTGCTCCCGTCTAGCACCGGCACGAACTCGGCGTGGGCCTGCTCGATCTGGAACAGCGGAGCGGCGGCCGCCCTCCGGACCGGCTGCGTCGCGCCGATCGCCGACCCCGCGACCCACGCCACGCCCAGCGCGACGAGCAGCGCGATGCGGCGGTGTGCGGTCCGGACGCTCATGCGGAGGGAGAGGTCGAGGGGGACGGCGAGGGCGGCTCGGTCTCCGTGTCGCCCCGGGTGACGTCGAACGCGGTGACCTTCCAGCCGTCCACGTCGCGCAGGAACAGCGTGCCCTCGCTCAGGACCGCGATGTAGGTGCCGTCCTTGCGCTGGGCGAGCGCGCGGAAGACGACGGTCGCCACGGCCGTGTTGGGCTCGCCCTCGCGGTCGTAGAGGATCTCGTAGGAGATCGAGCTCTTCCGTGGCTCGACCGTCTTGTAGACGTCGCCGGCGTCGGCTCCCAGCGTGAGGACCGCCGTGTTCTGCCGCGCCGTCTGCGCGGCGTCGGGGGAGAAGCTCTCGAACGCCTCGTCGTAGGAGCCGTCGTTCCAGTTCGACGGGTCGAGGAACGCGAACGTATACAGGTCGTCGATCGTGGGGGTGATGTCCGGCACGAGCTCCTCGGCGCTCGCGTTGAGCGCGTCCTGGTCGGCGTCTGCCGACGTCGCGACGGCCCGCGCGCCCCTGACCGTGAAGTCGAACGGTGGGGCGGCCTCGTCGTCCCCGCCCAGGATCGATGCCGCGCCGCCGCGCAGGGTCAGCAGCATCACGACCCCGACCAGGATCAGCACGATCGGGACGATGAGCGCCAGCAGCGGCACGCGCCGCTTCTTCTTCGAGCCGCGTTCGACCCGGCTGGCGGTGATGGGGGGGTTGGTGCTATCGGCCAAAACGCGCAGAGGGTATAGGCGCGCGGAGGTGGTCGCAACAGAACTATGATGAAGAAGTTCTGCAGGTGTGCCGGGAAGACTGGTCGGCGCGGAGCCGAGCCGTGACCGAACGACACACCGAAGACGATCCCCAGTCGCCGGAAGGCTTGCGTCCCAGTTGGTCGCGCTCGCCGCGTCCGGTCGCGCGGCGGATCGTGCAGCCGCTGCAGGCGTTCCTTGAAACCGAAACCTCCTCGGCCGTCCTGTTGCTGAGCGCGACCCTGATCGCGCTCGCGTGGGCGAATGCGCCATCCGGTGACTCATACGCCACCTTCTGGGGCACCGAGCTCACGATCGGCCTCGGTCGCTGGTCGCTCTCGCACGACCTGCGCGGTTGGGTCTCGGAGGGCCTGATGACCATGTTCTTCCTGCTCGTCGGCTTGGAGCTGAAGCGCGAGCTCCTGACCGGCGAGCTCCGAGAGCGACGGGCTGCGCTCCTGCCGATCGTAGCCGCCGTGGGCGGCATGATCGTGTCGGCGGCCGTCTATCTCGCCTTCACCGCCGGGACGGACGCGGCGAGTGGTTTCGGGGCCGCGATGCCCACGGACGTCGTGTTCGCCTTGGCGGTGCTCGCCATCGCCCGAGGGTTGCCGCCGGGTCTGAAGGCGCTGCTGCTCGCGCTCGCGATCGTGGATGACCTCGGCAGCATCATGGTCGTAGCCGTGACCTATCCCGAGACCGTCGATCTCCTGCCCCTCGTGGTGGCGATCGCGCTCCTCGCCGCGTACGGCGCGCTCTGGAGGATCCAGGTCCGGTCCGTCGTCGTGTACGTCGCGCTCGGCATATCCGCATGGGTTGCGGTGAGCGAGGCGGGCGTGTCGCCGACGATCGCCGGGGTGGCCCTCGGGCTGCTCACCCCCGCGGTCGCGTTCCAACGACCCAGGGCCGTGAGCGAGGAGGCCCATCGAGTGGCGGACCGCACCGTGGACGAACCCACGCCGCCCGATGCCGACGCGGCGGCCTGGCTGTCGCTCGGCGGTCTCGCCCGAGAGGCCGTCTCGCCGCTCGCGCGTGCCGAGGCCTTCCTGCTGCCCTGGGTGAGTTTCGTCGTGGTGCCGCTCTTCGCGCTCGCGTACGCGGGGATCGAGGTGTCGCGCGGGACAGTGGCCGACGCGTTGAGCACGCGACTCGGCGCGGGTCTCCTGGCATCGAGGCTGGTAGGGAAGCCGCTGGGGATCGTGCTGGCGATCGCGATCGCGCTCGCGCTGGGGGCGGCCCTGCCGGAGGGCGTCCGCCGGCGCCACCTGGTCGGCATGGCGGTCGCAGCCGGCATCCCGTTCACGGTGTCCCTGTACATCGAGCAGTTCTCCCTGCCCCAGGCCCTGCGCGAGACGGCGACCGTCGCGATCCTGCTCGCCGCCATCGCGTGCGGAGTCGCCGGGGACC
>Ga0081455_10006581_pt1 | contig 12430 bp, 8 predicted proteins | sample TabmetS3T2R1_FD_70207 | JGI IMG/M metagenome (GOLD analysis project Ga0081455, IMG submission 70207) | Tabebuia heterophylla rhizosphere microbial communities from the University of Puerto Rico - S3T2R1 | ecosystem: Host-associated > Plants > Roots > Rhizosphere ... | reverse complement strand
GGGTCACCCACGATCCATACGTTTTCCAGCATGTAATCCACGTTCACCGCCTCATCAGGCATGGCGGGGTCGCGCTTGAGATTACCCAGGATGCCTCCGGCTTTGCGGTTGCGCCACTGGTGCTCCTCAAAGGGCTGCCCCAGCACGACGCGGGCTTCGGCACGAGCCGACTGGGGCGTCTCGCCTACATACACATCCCGACCGATACGTAGCTGGCGGCGGTCTGCCTGCCTCCCTGTGCTGGCAGCGCCTTCTTCCACTTTCTTCCAGAGGTCTCGGATGTGATGGGCCATCAAGTTCGTCATGGGTATCCAGCCCCGCTCCCCGGCCAGGCGGATAGAGTCGGAGTTGGGCGTCGAGGCGGCGACCCCGATGGGCGGATGGGGTTGCTGGTAGGGCTTAAAGTAGAGCCGGCGTTCGAGTTCCGGCGGCGCTTCCGGCGCGTGCACCCGATAATATTTGCCGGCGTAGTCAAAGCGCCCGTGCTCAGCCTGCCACAGCCCCAGGATCACCTCCAGGGCCTCCTTGCCCTGCTCCCGCACGTCATCCATTGTGCTATATTCGATGCCATAGAGCTGCAGATCGGTCGGTAGTGACCTGACGCCGATACCCCAGTAGAAACGTCCGCGCGCCATGTGATCCAGCATGGCGATACGGTGCGCGGTATCGACGGGATGGTGCAGCGGCAGCATGGTGACGCCGGTCGCAAAGATGATGCGCTCGGTCAGCGCCAGGGCTTTGGCGATGAGCAGTTCGGGTACCGGAGCGTTTTCCCACATCTCGGTGATGTGCTCGCCGATCCAGGCCTCGTGATAACCGAGCCGGTCCGCCTGGACGATGAGATCAATATCCCGGTCGTAGGCGTCCGCAAAGGATCGCCTGGGGGGATGTAACGGCATCATGAATAGTCCAAAGTCCATCGTTTTTCCCTCCTGCCCGGTGAGGACACCGTTGACCTGCGATTACTGGGTGCAAGTCTAGAGACGTCTGTGCACTGCGTCAACCGTAGGGACCCTCACCCCCGTTAAAACCTTCGCCCGGAAGGAGAGGGGATGGGTTCTTGCAACCACAGAGCAAAAACCTATACTCTCGTTGTGTTGCAGCGGGCGTTTAGCGTGATAGAGGCATCCGTAGAGCATGGAGGGGAGTATGAAAATAGGCGTGAATATGACGCTCTCGAGCCGGTCAATCGATGTGTCGGTCCTGGCGCACAAGGCCGAGTCGTTGGGCTTTGAGTCCTTGTGGCTACCGGAACATCCGGTCATCCCCGTGCATGTGACTACCCGCTACCAGGGGAGCCCGGATGGTGCCATTCCGCCAGCCATGAGCGACATGGCTGACCCCTTCGTGGCGCTGGCGCGGGCTTCTGCTGTCACCACGACACTCAAGCTAGGGACAGGCATCTGTCTGGTCCCGGAGCGCAATCCCCTCCTGCTCGCTAAAGAGATCGCTACCCTGGACCGTTTTTCCAACGGCAGGTTTCTCTTCGGCATTGGCGCCGGCTGGCTGCAAGAAGAGACGGAGATCATGGGCGGGGACTTTGCGCGCCGGTGGAGCCAGACCAGGGAAGCAATCCTGGTGATGAAAGAGCTCTGGAGCAAAGAAGAAGCGGAATATCACGGGACGTTCTACGACTTTCCGCCAGTGCGGTCGTTTCCCAAGCCGTCACAGCAACCCCATCCGCCGGTTCTCTTAGGGGGTTCGGCGCGCAATGTCTTTCAGCGGATTGTCGCCTGGGGCGATGGCTGGCTGCCTATACGGGTAACGCCTGAAGAGGTTAAGATGGGCCGAGCCACCTTGGATGCGCTCGCCGCGGCAGCCGGACGTGACCCCAGTACCATAGACATCACGGTCTTTGGCCAGGCCAGTGATCGCGATGCGCTGCAGAGGTTCGCAGAGGCTGGTGCCAGTCGGGCCATCGTCAGGCTCTCGACCACGGTGAGCGATGCAGCCCTCACAGAGCTCGAGCGGATGGCGGCGCAGGTACTCTCTTGATGGCCATGCAGTCCTGGGAGAGCTGAGCATGGAAATACGACTGACACCAACAGGGCAGCTGCGCTGGGAAGCGCCTGAGGGTGAGACCGAATCCGCCGTATTTGCACCGTTACGGAAAGCGTTTCAGGCTGATTGGCGGGAGGGACTCTTTACGCTGGCGGCGGACAAGATCAATCCGGGTGATGCGCTGACCTTACGCTACTGGCAGGCACTGGCGGAACGGTATCTGACGGGTTTGTGCCATATTCCCGGGGCAACGGAGACTTTCGAGGTCGTAGCGCCGTCACCGGCGGATTGCGCCAGCCTCGTCCTGACGGCGCCGCCAATGCCGGGCGGGGAGTATCTTTCGGCCGAGGTGTTACGGCATATTTGGGAGGCTTTAGATGGTTGGGCGCATGAGGCAGTCATCGCGACGGGTGGGCTCGAAATATTCCTGCAGACGCGGGCACCGAAGTGGCATCAGGTCGGGCGGGTGTGCTTTCATCTGGCGGAAAACAAACACGATGACATGCGCCCGTTTGCCTTTATGGCGACCTATACCGCCGGCTTCGGTGCGGCGGGACGGCTGCAACACCTGCCGCTGCGCAAGGCGCTCGAACAGTACGCCGGGGCGCAGAATCGGCCAGCGCTCATCAAGCTCCTTTCCCCTGTGCAGCAGGCGGCCGAGCGTTGCGAATGGGTGCAGAAGCTGGTGGATTCTGGCGCCATCTATCAGCCCATGGCGTGGTCGGCGGGACGGGCCTATGAGTTCCTGCGGAGCGTACCGGCGCTCGAGGAGAGTGGCGTATCTGTCCGGCTACCAAACTGGTGGCAGAAACGGCCTCGGCCGCAAGTGTCAGTAAGGATCGGAACCCAGACACCCTCGATGTTCGGTGTTGACGCCATGCTTGATTTCGACGTGCAGATGGCCCTGGGCGACGAAGCCCTGTCGGAGGAGGAGTTGGAGGCCCTGCTGGCCAGTGAGGACCCATTGGTGCTGCTCAAGGGCCAATGGGTCGAGGTGGATCGCGACAAGCTGCGGGAGGCCATTGCGCACTGGGAGGCGCTACGCCAGCAGGCCAGGGACGGGCAGATTTCATTCGTCGAGGGTATGCGGCTGCTGGCCGGGGCCTCGGTGGACTTGCAGCACGAAGAGCAGGCGGAAGAGGAGCGGCTCTGGGTGCATGTCGCGGCTGGCGAGGCGATGCGTGAGATACTGGCGCAGCTACGCCAGCCGGGAGCCCTGGACGGGGTGGATGCCAGCGTGGGACTGCAGGGCACGCTGCGACCATATCAGCGGCAGGGCGTGGCCTGGTTGCGTTTTGTGACACAACTGGGCCTCGGCGCCTGCCTGGCTGACGACATGGGCCTGGGTAAGACGATCCAGGTCCTGGCGCTGTTGCTGTGCCTCCGCCACGAAGCCTCCGCACAACAGCGGGCACCGTCGCTGCTAGTCATACCGGCGTCGCTGCTGGGGAACTGGCGAAGCGAAGCAGCGCGGTTTGCGCCGTCGCTGAAGCTGATGTACCTCCATCCAGCCGAAACCGACCAGCGCACGTTGGCACAAATTGCCGCATCGCCGGCGACCCATCTGGCTGATGCTGACCTGGTCATCACAACCTATGCCATGCTGTCTCGGCAACCCTGGCTGGCAGACCAGGTCTGGCGGCTGGTCATTCTTGATGAAGCCCAGGCCATCAAGAACCCCACGACGCGTCAGAGCAAAGCGGCACGAAAGCTCTCCGCCCAGGCGCGCATTGCCCTGACCGGCACACCGGTCGAGAACCGTCTTGGCGATCTGTGGTCGCTGTTCGACTTTCTCAACCCTGGCCTGCTCGGTTCCACAACGGTGTTTCAGTCGTTCGTGAAAAGCTTGCAAGCGCGTGAGGAGCACCAATTTGCCCCGTTACGCCAACTGGTTGGCCCGTACATCCTGCGCCGTCTGAAAACGGACCGAACGATTATCGCCGACCTGCCGGAGAAGACCGAGACGCCACGCTACTGCAACCTGACCAGGCCGCAGATAAAACTCTACGAGCATACTGTGCAAGCGCTGCAATCGGCGCTGGACTCCGTCGATGGCATGGCGCGGCGTGGGCTGGTATTGCAAACGCTGCTGCGTCTGAAGCAAATCTGCAACCACCCCAGTCAGCTTTCTGGCGACGGCGAGTACAAGCCCGCCGATAGTGGCAAATTCCTGCGGCTGGCCGAGATTTGCGAAGAACTTGCAGCCCGCCAGGAGAAGGTGTTAATTTTTACGCAATTCCGCGAGATCATCGACCCGCTGGCGGCGCACCTGGCCGTGGTCTTTGGCCGGGGCGGCGTGGTGTTACACGGTGGCACGAGTGTGTCGAAGCGCAAAGCCCTCGTCGAGCATTTTCAGAGCGACGACGGTCCGCCCTTTTTCATCCTGTCACTGCGAGCGGGGGGGACGGGCTTGAATTTGACCGCTGCTGCGCACGTTATCCACTTCGATCGCTGGTGGAACCCGGCCGTAGAGAACCAGGCGACTGATCGTGCGTTTCGCATCGGTCAACAACGCAATGTGCTGGTCCACAAGTTCATTACCAGCGGCACCATCGAAGAACGTATTGACGCGCTGCTGGCGGAAAAGCGACAATTTGCCGACGACATTCTAAGCAGCGACGGCGAGGTGAACCTGACAGAATTGCCTGACGAGGAACTGCTGCAACTGGTCCGCCTCGACGTGACCCGCGCGCTATTGTAAGGAGGAGCGCCATGGCATTTTGGGGAGAATGGGGGCGATACGTACCGGTAGCCGAGCGCCGTGCCAAAGCGCGGCGGGAGATGGACAAGCTGCGTAAAAAAGGCAAAAACATCCATCCCGTGACCATTGACGGGCGTACCATCGCCCGCAGCTTCTGGGGCAAAGGCTGGTGCGATCATCTGGAATCCTTTTCCGACTATGCCAACCGCCTGCCACGCGGGCGGACCTACGTCCGCAACGGCTCCGTCTGCCATCTGGACATCCGGCCCGGGCGTATCGAAGCCATTGTCAGTGGTTCAGAACTGTACAACATCGACATCCGCATCAAAGAGTTGCAAGCCGCTACATGGACCTCCATCAAAGACCAATGTACCGGGCGCATCGGCTCGATGCTCGAACTGCTCCAGGGCAAGCTGTCCGACCAGGTGATGGCCATCGTGACCGACCGCCGCCATGGCCTGTTCCCTCAGCCGGGCGAGATTACCCTTGACTGTAGTTGCCCTGACTGGGCAGGCATGTGCAAACACGTTGCTGCCGTGCTCTACGGTGTAGGCAGCCGACTCGACAGTCAGCCCGAACTGCTCTTCCTGCTACGCGACGTCGATGCGCAAGAACTGATTGCCGCTGAGATAGCCCTGCCCGGCGCCGATGCCGGTGTAACAGGCGATGCTTTGTCCGATGATCAACTCGGCGCCATCTTCGGTATCGACCTCGACACTGAGACCGACGCACACCCCACCCCACAAACGCAGCCGCAGAAACGACCCCGCGCCACCAGGCGTGTCGCAGCAACCAAAACACGGCAACAAGCGCACGCCGCGCAGAGTCGCAAAATCGTCCCAGTCGCGATACCTGTGGGCCGCTCCCTACAAGCTGCCCCCAAAGGGACCCGCCGGGAGCAATCCCCTCAATCCATGCCCACTACGAGGCGCGCGGCGGCCAAGGTTGCCACCGGCACGCCAAAGATTCGCCCTACCGGCAAATCCGTAGCCCGACTGCGCCGACAGCAGGGACTATCCGTTGCCCAATTCGCCGCACAGCTTGGTATTTCACCTGCGACCGTATATCGCTGGGAAGCCACCCAGGGACCGCTCACACTGCAAGCACGCCTGCTGAACGCCCTGGCGACATTGCAACAACATGGCCAGAGGCGCCGTGGCGCTTGAGGGCTTTGAGGAAGATGAGAGAGGCGACCTCGTCGGCGGCGCCTCTCACCTGGTCCGTTAAGCTAAAACGGCGCGAGCTGCAGCGAGGCGGCGCTTGGCTTCGGCGTACACGGTAGCAGGCAACGGCCCTTGCAACACCGCTGCGACGTTCTCGCGGAGATGCACCGGGTTGAGCGTTCCCACGATAGTGGTATGCATGTCTGGATTGGTCATGGTGAAGCGGAGCAGGAACTCCGTCGCGGACATGCCCTCCAGCAACTCGGCCATCTTGGCGTGCTCCCAGAGCTTCCAGACGTCAGCGGAGCCCTGCCCTGCGCCCGGCTCACCGCGGGCCACGCCCCCGCGGATGACGATGCCCGCCCCGCCCCTGGCTGCCTTGGCAATGGCTGCCTCGTGCTCGGGTTGGAGGGCCGAGTACGGGATCTGAAAAACATCAAACACACCCATTGCTATGTGGTCGGTGAGGTTCGGCAGGATGGAGGAACAGCCCAGGAAGCGCACCTTGCCGGCGCGCTGGAGGTCGTAGAGCGTCTCAATGGCCCCCTCGTGCTCTAAAATCTCCCTGGCAGGGCTGAAGTGAAACTGGACAATGTCCAGGTAGTCGGTCTGCATGCGCCGCAGGCTCTGATGCACTGCGTCCATGAGGTTCTTCCGGCTGTAGTCATGCAAGCGGGGCAACGGGACACCAAACCTCGTGCGCTCGTTCGGGGCAAACTGAGTCACGTCCAGCGGGCACCCGCACTTGGAGGCCAGGAAGAACTCCTGACGACGGCTGGAGATGCACCTGCCAATGTGCTCTTCGGCCTCGCCGTAATCCACGGCGACATCAATGTAGTTGATGCCGGCATCCAGGACAGCGTTGAGAATACGCGCGGGCTGGCCTGGCGTGAGCGGCCGGCCAACGCCAGCGACCATGCCGCGCAGCTCCAAGGCGCCGAAGCCGAGGGCGGTCACATGTAGGCCGGTACGCCCAAGTACTCTCGTGGGGAGGTCTGGCATGTCTGGGATCTCTCAGCGACAGTAGGGCAGTACCTGGTCGCCAAATAACTTGATGGCGTCCAGGATGTGCTCATGCGCAGGTCCACCCGAGTGGGCATGACGCAGGCGCAAGAGAAAATAGTCTGCGCCCGTCGCCTCCTGCCAACGATGAAATTCGCGGACACACGTCTCAGGCTCACCCAGGATGAGCCGATCATGGGCCAGATTGTCCAGAGTAAACTCTACCTCTGAGCCGATGTCCCGGAACTCTGCGAGCCCGTTTTCCCAGTAGTAGCGATAGGCTGCCATGACTTCCGGGCCATACATGGCTTCAGCCTCTGCCCGGCTCGTGGCTACCCAGGCATCCCGCATAAGTACAACCTGGGGCTGCCGCCCGGCTTGTAGGGCAGCCTGACGATAGATATCCACGAGGCGTACGGTCTGCGCCAGCGTGGTGCTGGGAGTGGCCACAAAGGCATCGCCGAGGCGCCCGGCCCGGCGCACAGCGGCGGGAACACTGGCGCCAATCCACAGGGGCGGCGCAGGAGTCTGAAGTGGTCGGGGGCGTATCTGGAGGTGGTCCAAAGTGTAGTGCGTGCCATGAAAGGAAAACGGCTCTCCACTCCAGCACTTGCGGATAATCTCCACCCCCTCTTCGAACAGCCCTGCTCGGTGCTCCATAGGGACCCCAAAGGCCTGGAAGTCCGCGGCTTGATAGCCGACGCCCACCCCCAGGATGACACGCCCTTTAGAGACGATATCCAGAGTCGTCACGTCCTCGGCAACGTGCACGGGATGGTGCAGGGGCAACAGGATGACCGAGGTGCCGACGTGCAGGCGACGCGTCTGGGCCGCCACCGCCGTGGCCACAATCAGCGGCGAGGGCAAGAAGCCATCCTTGTCCTGGTGATGCTCCCCAAAGAAGCAAGCATCAAAGCCACTCGCCTCGGCCAACTGGGCTTCGGCAATGACCTGGTCTACACAGCGATCTAAATGCTCCCCGCGTGGCGGGTTGGCAATCGAGCTATAGAGGCCAAATTTCATGCGTCGTGCAATTCCTCTATCTTATGCGTACGGCGTAATCCTGGCGAGCCTGGTCAATGGCACGGGTCCGCCCCGCCACCAGGGTCTCACGACGCTCAGCGGCCCAGCGGTTGGACGACGCCGTGCTTGCCACCGATCCTTGGAACTGGGGCATGACATAGCGCGCCAGCAGTTCGTAACTGTGCAGCATCTTGTCCCGCGGGGCCCAGTCGATGGTCTGCACGAGGAAGCCACCGTACCCACCGCTGCGCTCTTCCAGACGCTTGATCCCTTCTATGCAGTCGTCCGGCGTGCCGACAATCCAAAAACCGGCATCGGCCATAAAATCGATCACCTTGTCCAGTGGGCCATCAAAGACCGGCCGCCGCCCGTTGGTGCCCTCCGAATACTCCCGCAGATAGCGGCCGGCGCCCATCCGGGCTTCCGCCCGCGCTTCTTGTCGGCTCTCCGCCAGGTGGACTGGGAGCACCAGGCGCCAGTCTTCCCGCCGCACCTCCTGCCCATGCTCCGCCGCTGACTCCTCGGCAATGGCCCACAGGTTCTGTAAATCAGATTCGTTGCTCGCTGACGGGTCCCTGGGCACCGTGATGGTCAGCACCGCGGCTCCGTACTTCCCAGCCAGCACCACGCCCGCTGGCGACTGCACCGAGGCCACTGCGATTGGCATGTACGGCCGCTGATAGGGCCGCAGCTGGAGCAACGCCTCACGCAACTCGAACCAGTCGCTTTTGTATGTGATGGGCTCTGTCTCGGTGAACAGACGGAGGATGACTCCTAAGGCTTCATCCATTCGCGGCCGCTGCACCGTGTGGTCAATGCCCATCATGTAGGCATCACTCGGCAGGGCGCCAGGCCCCACGCCCATCATGACCCGGCCGTGGGTCATGTGGTCCAGTTGCACCATCCAGTTGGCTACCATCAAGGGATGGTGGTAAGGGAGGCTAATCACCCCGGTCCCCAGTTTGATGTGGCGGGTGCGCTCGGCAGCAGCGGCAATGAAAATCTCCGGGGAGGAGATAATCTCCCAGCCGGCGCTGTGGTGTTCTCCGATCCAGGCCTCGTCAAAGCCGAGGTAGTCGAGCCACTGGACCAACTCCAGGTCGCGATCTATAGCCAGGGTAGGATTTTCCCCGACGCGGTGGAAGGGGCCCATAAACACGCCAAACTTCATTCGCTCCGGTAGACTCATGTCCGCCTACTCCCCTCTCGTATGGGCAAGTCACTCAGGGCCTCACTGTAATCAGTATTTGAGATAATGTAACTGCGCCATTATAGCTGTCCTGCATAGGAGGAGCAACCAGTCTATAGCAAACACAATAGAGGAACTATTGACACACTGCTGGCATTTTGGTACAAAAAGTTGCGTGTCTTAGAATGTGAACTGGCTGTTGTCTACTGCCGCAGCCATGGTTGGCAGCGTGGAAGGAGGTTGTTATGCGCGTGCAGCCCTTTACAGCGTCAGTCGATTATGCTGGAGCGAGCGTCCGGGCGGATTTTATCCGACGGACCTACCAGCACCTGGCCTGGGCAGTGCTTGGTTTCATTGTTGTGGAAGCTTTGTTACTCCAGTGGTCCGGGGCACAGGGCCTCGTCCGTACCATGACGGGTGGGTATGGGTGGTTCATTGTGTTGGCGGCGTTTATGGGAGTGTCGTGGTTGGCGGAGAAGTGGGCTCGCTCGGGGGCTTCAGCGCAGATGCAGTATGCCGGACTGGGGCTGTATGTGGTAGCAGAAGCAGTGATTTTCTTGCCGCTACTCTACATTGCTACCTACTTCAGTTCCCCGAATGTCATTCCGACTGCAGGCATTGTGACCGCCCTCCTGTTCGGGGGGCTGACCTATATTGCCTTCACCACGCGCCGAGATTTTTCCTTCCTGGGCAGCATTTTGTCACTTGGCGGGTTTGTGGCACTCGGCGTCATCATCGCGAGCATGCTGTTCGGCTTGAGCCTCGGGGTGTTCTTCGCCGGCCTCATGGTAGCGTACGCTGGCGGTGCCATCCTCTACAACACGTCAAACATCATGCACCAGTATCGCCCTGATCAGCATGTGGCAGCAGCGCTGGCACTGTTCGCTTCCGTGGCCCTCATGTTCTGGTACGTGCTGCAAATTGTCATGTCACTCGCTAGCGACGACTAAAGGCCCCAGCGTTGCATATCTGGCCCGAGGCAGCCCTGGCGGGCCAGACCGCACTTCTTCTGGCTCTCTCACTTCTTGGACTTGCCCCCGCTCCCCTTCTTCTCTGTACCACCGCGTAGCTGCTGGGTGATCTGTTGTCCCATGACCTCTGCGACACTCTGGACCAGGGTCCCGGGAAACACATGCCGTAACGTCGCTGCGTTCTGGCGGGTGAGAAGATCCATGACTACAGGCTCATTGGGCCCTTGTTGCAGCTTTTCGACCAAGGCTTGCGTCACGGGATCTTGGCCACCCATCTGTCCCTTGCTCTTGCTGAGTTGCAGCAGAGGGGCGAGGAAAAGTTCCATGTGCACGAGTGCATCGGTCTTGGTTGGAACTTGCGACGAGGCAGTACGGACGCGATCGAGGAGCCCTTGTAACGGCATAGGCGAGTTGCCAAGATGGAAGGTGAGCATGTCCCCTTGGGCGGCCAGGAAAGCCGTGTGAGGTAGTTCGGGAGACCCGCTCGGAGGCAATGCGAGGCGATGCAAGGCGGTGTCCCGGTACGGCACAGCGTTCCTGGTCACTTGCATCGGAGTCGTCCCAAACACAGGGAGCTTCTCGACGACGTCGAGAAGCATCGGGAGAGCGCTCGCGCTTGCAGGAAACGACCCCCAACCCGTCGCCTCGGGTCCTGTGCCCTCCTGCATGCGTACCTCCACGGCGAGCTCGATCTCTTTTTGGGCATACCACTGTTCAGCGAGCTTCACATAGGTCGCCATGGCCTGCCTCCCCGCCTCACGCTGCTCCTGCGACAGCGCTGGCATGGCTGCCAGCTTGGCCTCGAGAGTCTGGCGTGATACTGGTAGCAGCGCCAGCATTTCTTGACGGAGCGTATCCGTCATGCGCAGGTTTTCGGCGAAACGTAGGAGTGCGCCAGGCGTAAAAAACTGTCCTGCCCGCGACATATGGCCGGCCTGTGCGTTGATGAAAGCCGCACTGGTCGACCCGGGTCGCATCCTCGTCTCTAGATCGAAGACCCAGCCCGTTGGAGCAAAGGTGAGACGACTCTCTCCCAGGAGGAGATCATCCAGAAATTGACGCAGGCCTTTTTGCGTCAGCGCTAGAGAAGCCGTCATGGCCTCCTTATCTGTGGACGACAGCCCCTGCTTCTCGGCGGCTTGTTGCATGGTCGCTTGCCAGAACTGCTCCATGCCGGCCAGCATGCTTTTCCAGGCAACGTCTAGCTGTTGCTTCACCGCATCGACATCAACTCGTAAGACCAGATCGGGGCCACCCTCCTGCGTCCCAAACAGATCGGCAGGCAGCGTGACATCAAAACCCTGTACCGCCTCTGGCACGGTGGAGACAATGAGTACACTCGCTTGCGCGTCTATCTGTCCAAAGGCCGGCATTGGTCCTCCCCGCAGGCTCAGCTTCTCTCCATTCTCGACGATAGTCTGTGGAAAAAAGCTGCGCAGGGTTTGCAGCATGGCGTCCCGTTCTGTGTAAGGGACTACGACAGCCAGGGGAGGCTTGTCAGACATGCTCACTGTCGGTACAACCACACCGATGGGACGCTGGCGGTCCAAACCCCCGAGACCGGCGAGTTGCAACTGCACCATGCCGAGCATCATGTCAGCCAGCCCTGGAGTTTTCGCCATCGTGGAGATCTCGCGTAGCCGCTGTTCCAGGCGCTGATAGCTCCGCAGGGCGAGCCAGGCGACCGGCCTGGCTTTGCCGGCCTCAGCCGCCCCCGCGAGCAGTGGAGTGAGGGTCAGGAGCATAACGAGTATGGCGCACGAGCGCCTGAGCAACAGGGTCATGATTCCTCCTGCGAAACACGCGGTCATGAAGACGCCTGATGTCACCTCTTGACATCGTGTATGAGATTGTATCCTATTGTACAGTGGCGTAGCATCTGTGCACCAGAGAGGCAACGGTGCCTAGATACGTCCACGCAGAGTGCCGGCAGCCTCTCCGAGCGCTCAGGCGCGGACTGAGGTAGGCACACTACGGTGAGCGAGACTAGCAGGGATTACCACTTGTAGTGCATTTAAAAATTCCCTCGGGTGTGAGCAAGAGTTGCGCCCCTGCCGTGGTGTTCGATACGCCGTTTACCATCAGGCGCATCGAATACGTCTCTGCGATACCATCGCCGTCACTATCATAAAGATCGTAGTGGTCGACTGAGAAGATTGCATTCAGTGGCAACATACCGCCATGCGCATTTACCACAAGACGCAAGGAGTTGAAATCGGTGATCACACCTGTCAAGGGATAGACATTCTGCGTGTTGCTCGCCGCATAGGACGCGAGGGCAGCCCGAATCGCTTCGCTGCTGCCAACGACCTGGGTGATACGGGTCCTATCACGGTAGGCGACGAAAGTTGGCACCGCCATGGCGGCAAGGCTGGCAATA
>Ga0081455_10006580_pt1 | contig 12430 bp, 11 predicted proteins | sample TabmetS3T2R1_FD_70207 | JGI IMG/M metagenome (GOLD analysis project Ga0081455, IMG submission 70207) | Tabebuia heterophylla rhizosphere microbial communities from the University of Puerto Rico - S3T2R1 | ecosystem: Host-associated > Plants > Roots > Rhizosphere ... | reverse complement strand
CCTCGTCCACCGCGGCCGCGAACGGCGCGATCTTCGCCTCGGCCAGTGAACGGATCGCGTCGCGGAGCATGTCGTGCTCCTCGGACGGGCGGTACAGGTCGAACTCCGACATAGACTCTCCCAGCAGATGGCACTCAGTACCCTCATTATGCACATGGAGTGCCACGTCTGGTGGGGGTCTGTAGGTTGCTGCCATGACTGAGCAGCACGACGACGCAGGACAGGCCGGCCACGATCCTGCGGACGATCAGGAGAAGGCGCCCATCAGGGATCTTTTGGTGTCGGCCGCTTTCGAACTCTTCACCGAACGCGGCTACGACAGCACGACGGTCGACGACATCGTGCGCCGCGCCGGCGTGGGCCGACGGTCCTTCTTCCGGTACTTCCCCACCAAGGAGGAAGTGGTCTTCCCCGACCACGAACGGGCCCTGGCCGACATGGTCAGCTACCTGGAGGAGGGCGCCCAGGACCCCGATCCGGTCGGCCAGGTCTGCGGCGCGGCCCGGCTCGTCATGCGCATGTACGCGGAGAACGCCGAGTTCTCGGTCAAGCGATACCAGCTCACCCGCAAGGTGGCCGCCCTCAAGACCCATGAGATGTCCGTGGTGTGGCGCTACGAGCAGGCTCTCGCCGGTTATCTGAAGCGTCGTTTCGCCACGCTGCCGGACGGCGACATGCGGGCCTACACGGTGGCGGCCAGCGTCGTCGCGGCACACAACTTCGGCCTGCGTGCCTGGCTTCGTTCCGGAGCCCGCGGCGATGCATCGGCGGGCGTGGACCCGGCACTCGACCTCGTCCACCGCACCTGGACCGATACCGGCGAAACACTCGTCCTGGTCACCAAGAGCAACACTCCCCGATGGCAGATCCTCCAGCGGCTCGAAGGGCTGCAGCACGAATGAACCGGGGTACTGAGTGCCCCCATTTAAGGGTACTCAGTACCCTCCTGGTGCCCGATCGGCCGGTGCCAGCGTCGCGGCGCCCCACAGGAACGCGGGGCCGTCCCCCCTGCGGAGCACACTCTGGTGATGTCCGCCTGCACGGCGCCGGGAGTGCGCGTGGCGACTCAGTGCGCTGACGTCCGGATGTTGTTGAGGTCCCGGTGACGGGTCTCGGGCAGACCGATCGCGCTGAGGAAACTGATCAGGCACAGCACGGCCAGGAGGAGACCGAACAGGAAGGCGCCGTAGGCGGCCGTGATTGCGCCGGCGGTGATCGGGGGTACGGCTCCCCCGATGACCAATCCGACGTTGTAGGCGAACGCGGAAGCGGTGTAGCGGTATCGGGTGTCGAAGATTTCGGACAGCATGACGTTGATCGGGCCGATCTCAAGTCCTGCGATGAACATCGTCATGCACAGGAGCACCAGGTAGACGCCGCCCGATGCCGACTCCAGGACGGTGAACGCCAAAGGGGCCCAGACGACTGCGGCCGCGGTCGCCACGAGGAGGATGGGGCGACGGCCGATCCGGTCGGACGCTGTTGCGCCGACCACGACGCCGAGTGCCCAGCACAGGCCTCCGGCGACCCCTGCAGCGAGCACCACGTTGCGGGTCAGGCCGAGTTGTGAGGTGGCGACGTTCGCGAAGTACGTCGCACCGAGATACGTGAACGCGGCCTGCATGATTGAGATCCCGGCGACGAGGGCCATGTGCCGCGGCTGGTTTCGCCAGGCTTCGATCAGCGGCACTGGCCGGCGTCCGACGCTGCCGGCAGTCTCTGCTTTGGCTTCGGCTTGGAATACGGGGGTCTCATCGATCTTGAGGCGGATGTAGAGGCCCACCACGATGAGAAGAGAGCTCGCCAGGAAGGGAATCCGCCATCCAAACGAGGCGAACTGCTCGTCGGACAGGCCGGCTCCGACTGCGAGCAGGGTCGCGTTGGCGAGGACGATCGAGAATCCGCCGCCGAGTGAGGTGAACATCGTCCAGAAGCCACGTCTTGTGGTGGGCGCGCTCTCCGTGCTGAAGAGGGCTGCTCCGGCCAACTCACCTCCGGCGGCGATGCCCTGCACGATGCGCATGAGGACGATCAGGATCGGAGCAGCGGCTCCGATCTGATTCGCCGTCGGCATGGCTCCCACCACAACGGTGGCACTGCCCATGAGCAGCAAGGTGATCACCAGCATGCGCTTGCGCCCGAGTCGGTCACCGAAGTGACCGAAGATCAGTGCTCCGACGGGACGGGCGACGAACGCCACGCCGAGCGTGCCGAACGCCGCGAGCGTGCCCGCGGCAGGGCCGAGCGCGGGGAAGAAGACCTTGGCGAACACCAAGGAGGCGGTCACGGCATACAGCGTGAGGTCGTAGAACTCGATCACGGTGCCGGTGAAGCCCGCCAAGGCGATGCGGCGCATCTGCTTGTCGTTGCGGGCGGGCACTGCCTTTGTGGACTCGGTCTTCTTCGGGTAGGGCAACGTCATCGGTGCTCCTCACTGGGCGGACCCCGGAGTGATCGCCGAGGACGGGCCGATGGTTTCTGCAGGGTGCCTCGGCCGTTACGGCTGGAGTTGGATCCGAGGTGGTCGCGAAGGAATGTCGTCGGTGGTTCCGCTCCGGGTCCTGGCGGCCTCGGCCGGGCATGGCGCCGCCGCGGGCCGCGTGCTGGCCGCTGGTGCGCGGCCGTGGGCCCGAAGGTGTCAGGCTTTTTGCATGCTTCGGGCTGTGCCGGTCGGCGGTCCGCATCGGGTTCTCCGTTGTGGTCCGTGCCGCCGGCGGGGGGACATCTGGTGGTGTCAGTAGCCGAAGGTCGCCTTCTTGACCACTGCGTGATCATGGCTCGGCAGAGGTGTCCAACCGGTGCTCTTAAGGTGGGCGAGGCTGGTGCGGAGGGCGGACAAATCCGTGAACCGGCCGGATGGTCGTGGCAGGTCGGCGCCCTCGTTGGTCCAGTTGTCAAAGGTGTCCACGCAGTCACCGGTGATGACGAAGGTGCCCTCGCCGGTGTCGACGCGGACTCCTTGTGAGCCGGGTGAGTGTCCCGGCAGCGGCAGGACTTCCAGGCCAGGTCCGATCTTGCTCGCGCCGTCGAGGGGGCGAACCCGCTCCAGGCAGCGCTCGAAGGGCGGTACGGCGGCGTCGTGGACCCCGTATGCGCGCAGGTGCTCGCTCCTCGGCGCGGCGGCATACTCCAGCTCGGCACGCTGGACGAGGATCTCGGCATTGCAAAATGCGTCGTTGTTCGAGCAGTGGTCCCAGTGCAGGTGAGTGTTGACGACGAGGTCGACGTCGTCGGCCTTTACGCCAAGGCGAGCGAGCACGTGAGCGAGGCGTTCTTCCGGCTTTACCGTGTAGCCGAAGGGGATCATGCGGCGGATCTGTTCCTCGTCCGCCGGGCCGCCCGTGTCCACGATCACGGTCCGGTCGTGCGACCTCAGTACGAACATCACCAGTGGCATGCTGACCAGCCGCTGGGAGCGGTCGTTGAGGTAGACCAATTTGGCGGGGACATCGTGAAGCTCACCGAGCTTCACGGCGTCGATGACCCACTTCGCCGTCATCTACGAATGGCCTTTCCACATCGTTGTGGTCTGTTCATGAAAGCCCGTGTCACCGGCTCCGGTTCACGCCGTCGCCAGGGTCGAGATGTCGATGACGAACCGGTACCGGACGTCACTCGCGGCCACTCTGTCGTACGCCGCGTCGATCTCGTCAGCGGCCACGACCTCGGTCTCGGCGACGATGCCGTTCTCCGCGCAGAAGTCGAGCATTTCCTGTGTCTCTGCGATGCTGCCGACCAGCGTGCCAGCGAGTGAACGCCGGTTGTTCAGCAGGGAGAACACGTCGAGTGAGATCGGGTTCTTGGGCACGCCGAGGTTCACGAACGTGCCGTCGAGTGCGAGCGTCCCCAGGAAGGCGTCGTAGTCGAGGTTCGCGGGAACCGTGGAGAGGATGAGGTCGAAGGCGCCGGCGAAGTCGGTGAAGATCGCCGGGTCCGTGGACAGCCGGTATTCGTCAGCCCCGCGGCGGTAGGCGTCGGCTGCCTTGTCCATCGTGAGGTCGAAGACGACGGTGTGCGCGCCCAGTGCTGCGGACATCGGCACCCCTACGTGCCCGAGTCCGCCGAAGCCGATGATGGCGACCTTGGCGTCCGGCCCGGCTTTCCAGCGCCGCAACGGCGAGTACAGGGTGATTCCTGCGCACAGCAGCGGGGCGGCGGACTCCAGCGAGAGGGCGTCCGGGATCCGAAGGACGTAGCCCTCGTCGACGACGATCTTTTCGCTGTAGCCGCCCTGCGTGTACTGGCCTGAGCGGTCGAGACAGTTGTAGGTCCGCACATGGCCGTTGCGGCAGTAGGGTTCCATGCCGGCCCGGCAGTAGTCGCACTCCCGGCAGGAGTCGACCAGGCAGCCGACGCCCACTCGGTCACCGACCGCGAACTTCTGAACCCCGGGTCCGATGGCGGACACGGTGCCGGCGATCTCGTGGCCGGGGACGAGGGGGTAGTGGGTGGTGCCGAACTCGCCCCGCGCGCGGCTGACGTCGGTATGGCAGATGCCGCAGTAGGCGATGTCGATCAGAACGTCGGTCGGACCGACATCGCGCCTGTGCAGTTCCATCGGCTTGAAGGATTCGTCAGGACCCGCGATCGAGCGGGCGTTGACCATGATCATGTTGTTCTCCCGGTCAGCCGATCGACTTGTACTCGAGGAACTCCTCGATGCCGTACCGGCCGAACTCGCGGCCGATGCCGGAGAGCTTGAAACCGCCGTGGGGAGCCCTCTGGTTGACCGGAGAGCCGTTGATCCGGATCCGTCCGGCTCGCAGCTTGCCGGCGAGAGCCCGAGCGCGCTCGTCGGTCCCGGCCCAGATGGCTCCGGCAAGTCCGTACTGGGTGTCGTTGGCGATCCGGAAGGCGTCGTCCTCGTCGTCGAAGGGGATGATCACGACGACCGGGCCGAAGATCTCCTCCCGTGCGATGCGTGAGGTGTTGTCGCCCGAGAAGACGGTGGGCCGGACGAAGAAGCCGCGGTCGAGGCCTTCGGGGGCCTCTAGGCCGCCGGTGAGCAGCCGCACGCCCTCGTCGAGTCCGGACTGGATGTAGTCACGGATCCGCTGTCGCTGGGTGCTGTTCGCGACGGGGCCGAGCGTGGTGGCGGCGTCATAGGGGTCGCCCAGGACGTAGCTCTCCGCCTTGCGCACTGCGATCTCTTCGGCCTCGGCCAGCCGGGAGCGAGGGACCAGGACGCGGGAGAGTCCGCCGCACACCTGCCCGGAGTTGCGGAAGGCGTCTTCCATGCCGACCTCTATGGCCTGGGCCAGGTCGGCGTCTTCCAGGATGATGTTCGCCGACTTGCCGCCGAGTTCGAGGGCGACCTTCTTCACTCCCTGCGCGGCCAGTTCCATCACCCGGCGGCCTGCGCGGACGGATCCGGTGAGAGAGACCATGTCGACCAGTGGGTGGGTGACCATGGCTTCGCCGACCTCAGGGCCCGTTCCTGATACGAGGTTGAACACCCCGTCGGGCAGGCCGGCGTCAGCGACCAGTTCGGCGAAAATGAACGAGCTGAGCGGCGCGACTTCGGTGCCCTTGAGCACGACGGTGCAACCGGCCGCGATAGCTGCTCCGGCCTTCATGCACACCATCCGCATCGGCCCGTTCCACGGCGTGATCGCGCCGACCACTCCGGCAGGTTCACGGGCGACAACGGTGTGGTCGACCTGCTCCTGCCAGGTGATCTCCGGCAGGCTGTCGGCGATGCTCAGAAGGTCCACCACGGCGGACGAGCCCTGGGCCTCGGCGGCGATCGCGTAGGGCTGGCCGATCTCGCTGACGATGGCCCGGGTGATTTCTTCGGAGCGCTTCTCTGTCAGCTCGGCGAGCTTGCGCAGGAACTCTCCACGCTCCTCGACGGTGGTCTTCGACCAGGCCGGGAAGGCCGCCGCGGCGGCTTGGGCAGCGTCGTCGACGTCCGCTGCGGTCCCAGCCGGTATCGAGGCGACAGCCTCCTCTGTGACCGGGTTGATCACCTCGATGAAGCCGGCACCCGCCGAGGGCACCCACTTGCCGTTGATGAAGATCTGGTGGCGTTCGATCACCGGACACACTCCTTGAGCCCGCCCCAACAGAGTTGAGTTCGCATATAAGAACTTTAGATCGTTATTGCGTCCGTACGCTACGGAAACCCGCCCGTCAGTGTCAACGCCCTGGAATGGGACGACGCGGCAAGCCGGGCGGGGGTGTTGACGTGGCCCGAGCGAATGTCGTCGACGACCGCGCCGCGGACGATGACACCCAACGCGGCACACGACGCGCCGGTCCCGTCCGCCGTTGCTGGGCGGAGAAGGGCAACAGCGCGAAGGCCGGCAACAGCCGTGTCGAAGAAGGTGACATCGCAGGCCTCGACCAGCATCTGCACAGCGCTCGACGCAGTCAGCCCCTGCCGTCTTCGCGGATCGGTTGTCGTCGTCCCCGGCCTCGTGAAGAGGGTGGCGCCGTCTCGCAACCCGCCTACCTTTGCGGCCACCTGGCTGCCCGCCTCGTTCGGCCGGCAGCCAGGTGGAGATGATGTGGCAGGGGTGCAAGGAAAGGCACCTGTTCCTGCCGTGGCGTGCGCTCAGCGGCGACTCGCCCACAACGGTCGGGCCGTTAAGACCGACCCGCGGCACGGCACGGCGCGTTGGAGACCGTGCGCCAGGCACTGTGAGCAGAGCGAGTCGCGGCGCCGCCTGGTGACAGAAGCCTGTGCTGCGGGATTGCCTACCCGCAGCCCGCCCGCTGTTCCCCGACTGCAGGTCTGTGGTGAGCAGGCGCCAAGAGCCGCGCAGCGGTGTGGAACGGGAGGCGGGCTGTCCACGTTCCATCGGGGCAGGACGCGCTACGGACGGCGCGGGAGAACCACTGTCGCCGTACCCGGCATGCAGTTCTGCTCGCGCTGGTTGTACGCCCAGGTCTCCAGGTGCACCACGGCGTCGCCGTCGGTGTCGACTTCCTTGCCCACAACCTTGCCGCCGAGGCGAACGACGTCCGACAGGTAGACGTGGGCGCGGTACTGGCCGTGGATCGCCTTCACCGATCCGCTGTCGCCGATCCAATGCGTGAGGGTGTGGATCTGCCAGCAGGTGCGCTGAATGCCGACGTCGTAGGCGATCTGCGCGCCCTGCAGCCGTGCGGCGTAGTCGTTGTAGTGCACCGAGTACACCGGTTCGAGAGCATGGGTGCTGGGGTCGCGGAAGGCCCACTTCGGGTGCTTGCGGTACCGGCGCAGTGCAACGCTGTGCGCGGACAGGCGCGGAATCGGGGCGGCGCCGGAGGCGACGTAGGCGATCTCGTCGGTGAGCCCGATCGGCCCCTTGGTCAGGGTGTCGAGCTCGTCACCGACCTGAACATCCTCCCAGTACCGCGGCACGGCACCCCTGGGGGTCTCGGCAAGGATGTCCTCTTCGATCTTCTCAAGTTCCGGTTCCGTCCACGGGTGCGGAATCTCGATCTGGCGCGAGCTGCGGCGCTTTTGCATCTCGCCGCGCTCGAAGCGCATCCGCGAGCAGATGAACCTCGCCACGAGCTGGTCGTCCTGGTTCCAGTACTCCTGCCGCAGATAGTCCTTGATCCGCCGGCCGCCGAAAGTGCTCCCGACCGGTTCGTCAAAGCCGTCGAACCAGACACGTGCCGTGATCTTGTCACCGACGCGGATGGGCGCGTGGAACGTCACGTCGGTCTCGGCGTGAAAACCACCGAGCCCGCGCCATCCGACCTGGACGGAGCCCAGGCAGGCGAAGATGAAGCTCGGCGGGGCGACGATCCCGCCGTGCGGGCCCGCTGCGGCGTACTCCTCATCCGTCCACAGCGGGTTGTCGTCGCCGATGCCCTCGGCGAATCGCAGGATCGCCAGACGGGTGGCGTACTCGTTGTTCACGCACGCGTCCGTACGGAGCTCGGTACCGATCAGGTTCCGCATGCTCGTCAGCATCTCTTCGGTGAACTTGCCGGTAGCGAGTTCATTGCTGAACTTCTCGTCCCGTGGCGTGTCCGTCGTCGTCATCGCACTTTCCTCAGTGATCATCTTGTCTGTTCGGAACTCGGCTTCTACCAAGCACCGTTGATCAGGTCCCGGACGTCCTGCTCCTGGGGAGGACGCGGTACAGCTGTGATGGCCCAGTCGTCCAGAGCGTGGGAGACGACCTCGTCCAGCGCCCCGTGCACGACACCGATGTCCTGGAGACGGCGAGGTGCCTCAAAGACGTCCAGCAGACGCTCGACCTCTGCAATGACCGCGTCTGCACTGCGGTCGGCCAAGCCCAGATAGTCCGCGATGGCCGCAAGACGGTTGGGGACCACCCCAGCGTTGAACCGCATCGCGTGGGGCAGCAGCAGAGCCTCGACCACGCCGTTGGGTGCCGACGACCTCGGTCCGATGGCGTGTGACAGCGCCTGGGCAAGTCCGCCGCCGCTGTGATCGCTCCCCTGGCCGCTCATGATGGCGGCCAGCATCAGCTGCAGACGCGGGGCCGGCTGGTCCGGTTCCTTGGCAACCCGGGGCAGCCAGTGCACGACGGTGCGCAGTGCGTGCGCCAGCAGCGCGTCGGCGAGCGGATCGACCTGTCGGGCCTGCAGGCCTTCCACTGCCATCGAGAAGATGTTCAAGGCGGCCGACCAGCTCAACCGGGCGGGTGCGGTGAGCGCCATCGTCGGGTCGAGTACGACACCCTGGGCCCGAGCCTTGGGGTCGTACAGTGCAAGCCGCTCCCCTGTCTGGGGGTCTCGTACCGCGGCACCCGCCTTGGCGTAGGCCGTCGTCGGCGAGCTGGGCACCACCCATTGGGGCAACTTCGGGGCGGCCAGCCGGGGGCTCACGAGCCGGCCGTCCTCGCGCCGGGTGCACAGTTGCCGCACGTCCTTGTCCTCGCCCAGCAGGATCGTGGCTGCGCGGGCGGTGACGACGGACGATCCGCCGCCGACCGCGATCACGGCGTCCGCCTGGTGATCGGCCAGAAATTCCCTGGCCCGTTCGACCGAGGGCAGCGGGCTGTGCTCTTCGACCTCGGCGAACTGCCCGGCGAGGCGTTCGCCGAGCGCTTCGTGGACGCGGCCCATCGCATCGGTGTGGGCGGCCACCGCGGGAATGCAGATGATCACAGCGCGACGCGCACCGACTCGCGCCAGTTCTCGCGGCAGGGCCTCCAGGGCGCCTTCGCCGCAGAATGTGCGGAAGGCAGGGCTCACGTGCCGGATGCTCAGATCTGGTTCAGCGCTCACGTGCTGTCGCTCCTTCTATTGTGTCGCGCCCTCGGGCGCGGTCGTCGGAGGCGAAACGGTGGGGCGGATACCCAGCCGTCATCCGCCCGTTTCGTGTCTCGGCTTCCGAGTCGTCTCGTGTGGTGTCGTGAGCGGTGCTCAGATGGCTCCGGCATCGCGCAGTTTGGCGATGTCGTCGCCGGACAGGCCGAGTTCTTCGCTGAGTACTTGGTCGGTGTGTTCGCCCAGGGCTCCGGATCGCGTCGGTTCGACCATGGGTGAGTCGGACAGGAACAGCGGGCTGCCCAGGGTCATGAACGATCCCTGGTCGTCGGTGACGGTGCGCAGCACTCCGCGCTCGCGGACGTGCGGGTCCTCGAGCAGCTCCGGCAGCGTCACCACCGGCGCACACGGAATCTTGAGGTCCTTCAGCGCAGCGGCGAGTTCGTCCTTGGTACGGGTTCGGGTCCAGTTGGCGACCACAGCATCCACCTCGTCCATGTGGTCGCAGCGGCCGGGCATGGTCGCGAACCGGGGATCGTCGGCGGCGGGATCGGCCATCACTTCGCGTAGTCGGTCCCAGTGCTTGTCGGTGGGGCAGAGCACCGTCACCCAGCCGTCTGCAGCCGGGTAGGCGTTATAGGGGGTGACAGACATGCCGCCGTGTCGGTTGCCGGTTCGTTCGAAGCTGGCGGTGTTCTTGCTGAGCAGGCCGGCGATGTTGGAGGTCAGGGAGGGCATCACGGCGTCCTGGAGGGCGACTTCGACGTGCTGGCCGCGTCCGGTGCGGGAGCGCTGGAAGAGGGCGGCCAGGACTCCGGCCAGGATGTGCGTCCCCGCCATGAAGTCCACCATCGAGGGCCCGGTGCGGACGGGTGCTCCGTCGGCGAATCCGGTGGTGCTCATGATGGCGCTGCGGGCCTGGATGGTGAGGTCCATGGCGGATTCGCCGGCGTAGGGGCCAAAGGAGCCGAATCCGGTACCGGAGGCCATGATCAGACGCGGGTTTATCTCGCTGAGTTCGTCGTAGCCGAGGCCGAAGCGGTCCATGGCCCCTGGCGAGAGGTTCTGCACCAGCACGTCGGCGTTGCGGACCAGCTTGCGCAGGACGTCCTGGCCGGCGGGGTTGGAGAGGTCGAGTCGGATGTTGCGCTTGCCGGAATTGAGGAAGCGGAACTGGATCGGATAGCCCTCGTCGTCGACCGTGGGCAGGCGCCGGTAGGGGTCGCCCTGGGGCGCCTCGACCTTGATGACGTCGGCGCCGAGGCGGGCCATCAGCATGGTGCAGTACGGGGCGAAGTAGAACTGTCCGACACAGATCACCTTCACGCCTTCGAGAGCGGTCACGCAGAGCCTCCGTCACATCGGGCGTCACTCAAGTCGGGGAGGACGTCACGTCGCTCGATCACGGCGCCCCCAGGGCCACGGCACCACCGGCGAGATCGAGGATCAGATCACTCCGCACCGGAATGCCACCACTCGAGCAGTTCATCATTACGAACTATAGTCCGTATTTACAATCCGAGGCTATGGTTACGCCATACCGATGTCAACGGACCGGGCAGCACGGAACAGCGTTGACACCCCGACACTCGAGTCCTACCGTTCATTCGCCCATATGGGTAATAGTTCGCAATTACGAACTGTCTGACTGGGTGGCCGCGGCTGCGACGACACCACCGCTGTCCGTTCACCGACGAAAGGACAACCATGAAGGTCGGCTTCATCGGACTGGGCGCCATGGGTCAGGGCATGGCCCTCAACTTGCGGCGGGCGGGCTACGACCTCGTCGTGCACGACCTCAATCGGGCGAGCAGTGCTCCGCTGGAGGAGGCGGGGGCGGTCTGGGCGGATTCCGGCGCTGAGCTCGCCGACTTGGTCGACGTGGTGTTCACGTCGCTGCCGGGCCCCAAGGAAATGCAGCAGATCGGCCTGGGCGAAGGCGGGCTGCTGAGCAGGCTCAAGCCGGGCAGCACGTGGTTCGACCTGACCACGAACTCCCCCACGGTCGTCCGGGAGGTCAACGAGACGTGCCGCGAGCACGGCGTGGACCTGTTCGACGCCCCGGTCAGCGGCGGGCCCAAGGGGGCACGCTCCGGCAAGCTCGCCATCTATGTGGGCGGCAACCGCGAGGCGTTCGACCGCGCGGGCGCCGTCCTGGACGCCATCGGCGACCAGATCCTGTACGTGGGGGAGATCGGGGCCGGCAACACGGCCAAGCTGGTGCACAACTGCGCCAGCATGATCATTCGTTCCGGTATCGCCGAGGTCTTCACCATGGGAGTCAAGGCGGGTGTCGAGCCCGCCGCCCTCTGGCACGCCCTGCGTCAGGGCGCGATCGGCAGGGCCCGGACCTTCGACCGAGTTGGTGACCGCTACCTGCAGGAGGCCTTCGATCCTCCGTCGTTCGCGCTGGTTCTGGCCAACAAGGACCTCCGGCTGGCGCTGGAGCTGGCCGAGCAGCTCGACGTGCCGATGCGTGCTGCACGGCTGGTGCAGGAGGACTTCCAGGAGGCTCTCGACCGCGATTGGGGCAGCCGGGACTCCCAGACTCCGCTGCTCCTGCAGAACGAACGGGCCGGCGTGACGATCAAGCTCACCGCCGAAGAGGTTCAGGCCGTTCTCGAACGCGGCTGATCAATCCGCACTTCAGTGACGACGAGGAGACGATACGTGGAGAGCACGGACATCAAGACCACCGGCCGCCGGATCATGAACGAGCTCATGGGCGACGGCTACGTGGAGAAGAAGGACGAGAAGCGGAACAGCTTCAACGACGTCATCCAGGACTACTCCGAGGAAGTCTGCTTCGGCCGCATCTGGGCCCGTGACGGCATCGACCGCAAGACACGCAGCATCATCAACCTCGCGGTCCTGACCGCGCTGGGTCGGCCCGCGCAACTCGCCCATCACGTGGAGGGGGCGATCAACAACGGCGCGACCGTTGAGGAGATCAAGGAGATTCTGCTGCAGACCGCGGTGTACTGCGGCCTGCCCGCAGCCGGAGAAGCTTTCAAGGTCGCGGAAAGCGTCCTGCAGGCCGGGGGCCATCTCGACTGATCCGGTATCCGAGTCGGCAGCCGTGGGAGAACGGCTGCCGGCTGCGGCGCGCCCCTGCTCCTTGAGTGCTGGCGGTGACAGCCGCACCGGGCGAGGGGATGGGCACCTCTCTGGCGGACGTCATGTGCCGCGGGTGATCCGGCCTTGAGTGCATTGTCCCGTGAAGCGAGCCTTTTCCCGAGCAGCAGCGAGGCGG